>ULUB01014474.1_pt1 | contig 90984 bp, 80 predicted proteins | sample 1958111 | NCBI WGS metagenome assembly ULUB01 (sample SAMEA4835749, study PRJEB28245) | human gut metagenome | biome: gut microbiome; material: fecal sample | place: Denmark | collected 2008
ACGATAAACTCCTTATTAACTATATTACTTTTGAATTGAATTTGAACAAAGATTATGATAACTCGGCTTTTCAATATATAGTAATAATAGGTAAATTATTAGAAAGTGATATATTTATTAGAGATGAGCAAATTTATTTTATCTATAATTTGCTAACATATCTAGTTGATAACAAAGAAATATCCCCTGTTACTTGTGTACAATTATTTATGGTTATGCAGCAAATGTTTAATACTTTAAAGGATAAAGAGACATTTGACAAATCTAAAGGTGTGCTAAATTTGATTCTTAATAAGTTAAGTTTAGTTTATCAAAAGATGGGACAAGAATATGGATATTCCTCGCAAGACACATCAGAAAATAATCAAATTATTAAAATAATTTATGAAAAAAAACCAGATATTGACATATGCACATTAATAAATGAAATCAAAAGTTCGTTAAAAATTGAATCGCCTGATGCAATACGTATAAAGGCCAAAAAAGGGTCTTATATAGAATGGATACATATTTGTGAAAGGGTTATTCCATGTTTGCAACTTTTCATAGATATGTTGGGTATCGGTATAACTGTTTGGCAGATCAAGAAAAACAAAAAGGAGTACATTACTGCCAATAACGAATTAGAAACTGATTCAAATGATTTACTTAGTCTCATACAAACCACTTTAGAAAAACAAAAATTTAATCCAGAAGTTAATACAACACTTCAAATAATTATGAAACACGATGTTGTAGCACAAAAGGATTTTAAAGGATATAAAAAAAGCAATATTAGGAGTATTGAAATTATTAATCAAAAAAATTAAAAATTCGTCCCAAATAATTTGTTAAATCATTATGATTAACTGTTAAATTTATGCGGTAACAAAATCCCCACCTGGGAGAAAAATTATTAATATAACCAGGTATAATACTAGCATTGGTGTGCTTCATAAATTTGTAAAAAAAGTTATAATCTATATTTGAACAATATAATTTTTTTTTGTTTTGCATTGTAATATATGTACAATCTTGACCGCTAAAATAATTATTTGGATAATGCTTGATTAATTCATTAATTAGCAAAATACTTTTATTTATGTAGTTGTCATGAATACAAACACATTCATTATAATTGTGTGATAGAAAATGGTTTATAGCTAAAAAAACAGAATTTGATAGAGAGCCACAAAATACATCAATCCAATCAAACAAGAATTGTTCTAATGGATAATCGCATATTACAGCTGAGAATTTTTGTGAATTTATTCCAATGTATTTTGGTGGGGAAATAATACTTATTGTATTTTCTTGGAAAGTGTTCGCAATATATTTATTTGGTGAAGATATACTTTCGTCTATTATAAGAAAAATTCCCTTTTGGTTTAATTTTTTTAATAAACATAAATTTTGTCGTTCATAATATATTCCTGTAGAAAAAATAGGTGAAGTAATCCAAACAGCATTATACTTATTATTTACAATGGATGAAAATGGAATAATAGGAATTCCATTTTCATCTAAAGATATATATTCTTTATAATAGGAAACTCCAAAACTATCTAAACAAGGAGCAACCGAAAAATAGGATGGTTCTAATATGCATATTTTATCATAATTATTTTTTTTCAGATAATCACAAATACAACATATTGCAGTTGTTGATGATGGAAAAATGACACATTTTTTTTCATCATCAACACCAATTTTTTTAATTATTTTTTCTTTAATATTGTTATTTATTTCATAACTATATTTGTAATCCTGAATACAATCAACACTTGGTGTGTGATACTTTTTCATTATTTCATGCTTATATTGCTCTCCAGAATTCCAAGTTGAAATATCAAATAGAGGGATATTTGATATTCCCTTTACAGTTTTTTCAATGTTTCGGATTTTTTTTATGTCTTCAATGTGCTGAATTTTTATCATAGTTATTTTCCCCTTTATACGGTTAGATTTCAAATGATAACTTTTAATTATCAGTACCACATTCCCAAGTATCTTTCTCGTGCTTTTTTCCTTGTAATTTACCAATGATTTTTCGACAAGATTTGGTAGAATATACGGAAAGGAGGAAGATAGCATGAGAAAAAAATTATGTTTGCTTGTTATGTGTATGGCCGTTTCTTTTGTGATTGCTGGGTGTGGAAATTCTTCATCAGATAAATCCGATACGAAAACATCAGAAGAAGGAAAAAACGAAAAAACTTCCAATAAATCTCAGGAAGAGGATATCCATGTAAAAGCAGTAAAACAGGGAAGCCCGAAAGCTTATCCCAATATTAAATATGGTGATGCCTTTGGAGAATTCTTTGATGAGGCAAACTGGCGGTATTTCAAAGCCAAAAAGGGACAGGATATCGTGGAATTTACAGGATATTGTACGTACAAAGAATCTCGGGTAAAGGCGCGCCTTCAGTTTGTGGTAGATATGGACAATGGTTCTTTTACACAGGGGGCATTGAGCTTTAATGATGTACCACAGGAGGATACCATCACAAGTGTTATGATTCTAAAAGCATTTGAGGATTATGCGGAGAACCATAATGTCGATGAAGAGGATGTGGATAAAAATTCATTTGAATCGGGAACGGTGACGCAGTTTGATAATTCAGAGGCGACTTCGACACCGGAACCGGAAGTGACGCCGGAACCGGAGCCTACCCCGGAGGAAGAGGTGGAAGATTCTTATGATTATTCAGAGGACGAAGAGGATTCAGAAGATGATACGGATTATTACATTCTGCCAAATTCAGATACGAAAAAAGTGACAAAGGCAGATCTGAAATCATTGACAAAAGAACAGTGCCGTATTGCCCGAAATGAAATTTATGCACGACACGGCAGACGCTTTAATGATAAGGAACTGCAGGATTATTTTGATAAACAATCCTGGTATTTTGGTTCTGTAGAGGCGGATGAATTTAGTGAAAGTGTGTTGAATCCGATTGAAAAGGCAAATGCAAAATTCATTCTTAAATATGAGAATAAATTAAAATAAAACGGAGGAAGTTTTTATGCAGACAAAGGAACAAAATAAACGTTATGTTGCGGATGAGTGTCTTGGAGAAGCTACATTGTTCCGGTCATTTCTTGGTCAGCGATTAGGTTTAATGAATACCAAGGTGGCATCCTGGATCGTATTTGGAGAAGATCGATTAAAGATTGGAACAATGCCAAATACATATCAAAAGAAAAGAGAAATCTGTTATCGCGATATTGTTTCGGTTAGTATAAAACGGTATATTAATTTATACGGAATTATAATTATTGCGCTGTGTGCGATAGCAGCATTTGTTACAGCAGGAGTAGGGCTGATCTGTGCAGCGGTTGTTTTATGGTCAGCACTTGGCTGCAAATTGGAGATAAAAACGAGAGATGGAAATACCTACAATTACTGGAGCGTAAGTTCTCCTTCCCATTATTCGGATTTTATGAATAAACTTCAGACAATAATTTCTTGCGCACAGCAGGATCAAGAATGCTTGTCAATGGAATCAGAGACAGCGGATGTTGCTTCCCGGCTTTTTATTCAAAGAGATATGAATATGGGAAGAGGCATAAAAGAAAGCTGGGATATTATGCTTGGCTTGTTGCGCTCGGGAAAAGAAATTGATGAGATGTTTCTCCAGCTGGAGGAGAAAATCCAAGGCCAAAAAGGACTGGCTACAATGCGTTCCAATGAAAAAGTATATCAGGAAATCCAGGGCAAGGTAGCGCCTTATCTGCAGCAGGATGAAGTGATTCTGTTCTGTGCAAAAACAGGACTGACATCTGCTTCGAAAAACTATATGTTATTGACCAATCGGCGAATTGCATTTTTCTATGGAAAGAATTTTTATGGTGAATATTATGAAAATATTTACCGCTTGATGCATCTTTCGCAAGGCGCATATTGGTTTATTAATGGGCCGTTAGATCAAACGGAAGAATCATTGAACGGTATATATTTGGATAGAGAACAAACAGGAATTGTTCTTGCAATCATCTGTAAATATTATGAGGAGAGAAGAGCACCGGGACATAAGATTGCTGTTTGCGGTCAGTAAAGAGGAGGTATTTTGTGAAAAAAATAATTGCTTTAATGTTGGTAACCGTGTTATGCATTGTCAATTTGACAGCATGTGGTTCCTCTGAGGAATCAAAGCCGTCAGTCTATTCTGTAGGAGATGTACTTAACTTTTCTAACAGTAATGGTGAAGAGTATAGTGTCTGCATTACAGATTGGGGAACGAGTGTGGATGGAAGTATATTGGATATTTTTTCATTAAAAACAGTTACCTGGTTTCAATATGTGATCATGAATACCGGAGATGAAGAAGTTACGGTGTCGGATAATATTTTCAATATTTATGCGGATGATTACAGTGTAGATACGGAATGGTCGGAAGAAGGTACTTTCCTAGAGACATTGGCTCCGGGTAAAAAAACATCCGGTAAAGTATATGCAGAAATGGATGCGGATGAAGTCAATAAAATAGAAGTGCAGATTCATGACAGTACGGTGTTGATCAAAGATGGACAATCCGGAAATTCGGGAGATGATGACACATCGGATACATCCGATGACAATGAGTACGAAGATGAGGATGAAGGTATCAGCCCGATTTCTTAAGAAATTTATAACTATTCAGGACACCCCTCCCCACACATTCGCATTTCGAACACTTTGTGTTCTTTCTTGCCTTTGACAAGGCTAAAAATGCTCATATGGGGAGGGGAGCCCTATTAGGATCTAAATGTATGGAAATCAAAGCCTCTTATGTGCAAGCACGACGATTCATTGATTTCCATACATTGATCCTGAATAGTTACAGAAATTTATACATTAAAATAAGTGATTGAAAAGAGAGGAGAAGTGCTATGAGTAAAATATGTCCGAAATGTGGACGAGAATTACAAGATGAATCATTATTTTGTGTGAATTGTGGACAGAGAATGGACGTAATAGAACCGCTTACATTTGAACCGGCATCCAATGTGCCAACAGAATCGGTAATGCCACAGGAAGCACCGCCGGAACAGCCACAAACGCCACCGCCGGAACAGCCACAAACGCCACCGCCGGTGCAGATGCAAACGCCACCGCCGGTGCAGCCACAAACGCCACCGCCGGTACAGGCGCAGACGCCACCGCCGGGACAGCCACAAACGCCACCGCCGGTGCAGATGCAGACGCCACCATCGGTACAGCAGGCTGAGGAACCGAAGAAACATTCCGGACTTTCGATTGCTTCCCTGGTTCTTGGAATCGTGGGACTGGTATCCTGCGGAACTCTTATGGTTCCGGAAGTTTTGGCAATTGTATTTGGACTTGTGGGAATTAAGGACAAAAAACATAAAACAGGCATGGCGATAGCAGGTACGATTTTAGGAGTAGTATCTATCGTTGCATTTATTGCGCTCATCATGTATTCGATTTTTGAAGATCCGGGATTTACTCCATTTGGCGCAGATACGATAGGCTGGCTGTACATTTTCCCGGTAGCCATTGCAATTGGAGGAATTGCTTCTCTTATCATTAGTATAATGAATAAGAGAGGTACAGCATTAACCATTATCAGTAAAATTGCGGGAACGGTAGTTAGTGTAGTTGTTGCGGCTTTTATTGTTTCTGTTATAAGTAATAATCTTGTCGGTGCGACAAATGTAGTTCGAGATGCGTATCCAATGAGTATACAAAATATTACATATGGACAGGCCATTGATAACTTTTGTGGAGATGTAAGATGGACGACACTGATATCAGATGATGAAAAGGTATATATTCAGGCAACGGGATCGTGTTTTTATCAGGGTGTGGAACAGGATATCACCATTCAGTTTGAGACATCAGAAAGATCACTTGTTTCGCTGAAAAAAGGAGCTCCCTTCCGCGTCAATTGGATAGGGTTTGGAGAGGAAAAACGTACTTATGATGAGATGACAGAGTTTTTGTATACAATGTTTGAGTCGTATGCGAATGATAAAGGTTTGGACTTAGAGGAATACCAAAAGGATGGTATTTTAATGAATCAGGCATATTATAATTCACAGGATCAGGATGATGTTGATACAAATAGTGATAGTTCCGATGATTATGATGATGGCATTGACAGTAATGGATTTTATGAAGAATAAGAATAAAATCCATTATGAAAAAAATAACCAAATTAGTATGTGTTGCAATGGCACTTGTTATCTTGGTTTGTTTCACAAATGGTGCTACAGCATCTGCGGCAAAAAGAATATATTTTGCCAGTGAGTATCGCTGCAAACTTGGTCCCGGAGAGTATTATGTATTACAATTAAATCAGTATTCAAGCCCGGATGGAAAAGATGTAGGAAGTTATTCAATATCTTATCTGTACACGGCAACCGGTAAGCATCCTTGGGGCGATGGATCAGTTAAAAAAACATCACAAAAAAATGTTTATCGTCTTGGCAAGATGAAAATGAAAGTTTTCAAAAAGAAAGTGGTAATCAAAAATAGTGATGCGGCTGGTGTTTATAAGTTAAAGAAAAGATACTATTCCTAAAACAAACAGGCATAAGCACAGTTTAAAGTGCTTATGCCTTTGTAGTTTTGTGAGAAAACGAAGTTATAAATATTCTATAGTTTGATTATTTCAGCAGCCATTTCCAAATGGGAATAACTTGAATTTGCAGACCATTACAGTAAAGCACACTTTCTTCACTATTGGTAATTATCATGCATTTTGTGTTTGGGATAAAATTGCTCAACTTTGCAAAAGCACGGGTTTCACGCTCTTTTGTGTCGATGTCTTCGAGAACCTGCATGCACACCTGAATGGCAAGGTTTTCAGATGGAACATAAAAGTCGATTTCCACATTGTTTTCAAAGAAATATACATTTTCAACGCCGAAACGTCGAACCAATTCAATGGCAACAAGATTCTCAAGCTGAGCAGATTTGCAATCTAACAGCATAAGTCCAAGAAGACCGGTATCCATAAAGTAATATTTTGGAAAAGTCTCTTTTTTTACCAGTTTAGCGGCATAATTCTGGAGAGCAAAGAGCAGGTAGGAATCCGTCATGCAATTTACATAATGGATTAGGGTTTGTTTTGCTAATGAAATTCCGGTACTCTTTACGATGTTTGTCAACCTGTTAAAGGATAAAGGTTTTGTGATGGATTCAGCGATTTTCTTAAGGATTATTTTAATGGCAAAAGTATTGGTAATGTTATTTCTGGTAATGATATCGCCAAGGTATACTGTCTGATAAATGCTGCTAAGGAAGTCTCTTTTGTTTTTGATTTCTACTAATTCAGGAAATGCACCATAGGTAATATACTCATTAAACAGAGAAAGAACATTGGCTTTATCTCTGGTGCTCACTACACTGAGATAATTCTTATCCTTTCCATTCGCAATAAGGTATTCGGAAAAAGAATAGGGATATACATGTAGGATCATAAATCTTCCACCTAGTGTAGAAGCAATTTCACTGCTGAGCATTTTGCTGTTACTTCCTGTTATGTTGATTCTGTACTTCATATCGGCAATTCTGCGCACAAATTTTTCCCATCCATTAATATTTTGTATTTCATCCAGAAAAAAATAAGGCTTGTTATCAATTCCGGATATCTCCAATCCGATTTCCAAAATAGTATTGAGGTCATCCGATGTCATTTCAAGGAGACGTTCATCCTCAAAATTTACATAAACAATTTGAGACAGAGGAATGCCGCTTGCTTGAAGATTTTTAATCTGTTGATACATCATATAGGATTTTCCGGTTCTTCGGATACCAACGAAACAGTAATTAACATTGTCTTCCAGAGAATATTGTCTTGTGATCAATGGATTACTCAGATAAATATCTTTTTGGTCAATCATAATTTGTTTTAATGTATCTCGATTCATAACATAACCCCCTTTAAATGGATAAGACAATTATATATCAATTTTGTTCAATACGCAAGACAAAAAGTGCATAAAATTGTCTTATACGCTTTATCAAAGTGAATCTTTACTGTAATATTGCCATTATTCCTTTTCCAGTGCCGCCAGCCGCTCTGTGATAATCTGCCGGATTGGCAGGTGCGCATCGTCATTGTATAATTCTTTATTTTTCTTATAATCCAGCATCAGCTGCTTTTCCTTTTCCTTGTCCCCGGTTTTCTCGTAATACAGCCGAAGGAGGATAAAGCGGTTGGTAAGTTTGACATCATCGGTTGTAAAATCAGGGTAAAGATCGTGGATATCTTCAGGGACATGATCGTATTTACCGGCACGGATGTTTGCTGAGATGCGGAAATATTCCTGCTGCTCTTTTGTTAGAGTAGGAGCAGGGACATCGTGAGTGGCCTGTGTCGTCGAGGGAGAAAAAAGACCTCCGATGAACAGAACAATAGAACCCCAGAAGAGGATCAAAACGGGGATTCGGAAAAAAAGTAAGTCTTTGAAGTCCGGCTTTTTTTTCTGAACAGAAAGATATATGGTTAAAATTGCAAAAAACAATACAAATCCCAACAGGGAATAAGCTAATAAATTCATAGCAGCTCCTTAGGTCAATTCTTTTATGAGCTGGCGAAGGCGCCGCTCAGTATAACCATATTTTACCGCAAGCTGTGAAAGAGTGCAATTCCCTTTTTTTAATTCGTGCGTTGCTTGAAGGGCAACATAGTTTTTTGAGTAAAAACGCTGCGGAAAAGTAATCTGCTGTCCACGATAATGTTCATATAAAAGTTTGGCATTTTCCATGCCAATGATTTCGGCTATGCTGGCATAATCGCCGGCAAGATCCTGAGGTGTTATAGTAATAAGTGTATTCTCATTGTTAGTCATATGAGTGCCTCCTTTTGTGCAAAATTATCCTAACAAAAAATAGGAGATTTTGCATTGGAAAATTTCCTTGAAAAAAATAAGAACATTTTCATGGAAATTAGTTGGTTTTCTATACCATCATATCGTGAATAAGAAGGCTTGTGGTGTCCTGTCAGTAGACAAAGGTAATAACAAAATAGAGAAACATTAAAATTGCCCACAAATAGAAAAAGGAGGCCGGGATCATATGAGACAGGCGGGCGGAGCGAAAACCGGGAATGCATCGAAAAAACCGTATGTCGCGAGTGCTGTGTTCACTGACAATTCGTTCCAATTCTCTTTGTACAATAATACAGGACTGGTAACGGTTCTTGGCAGCGATGGATAAACAGCGTCGGATGATCTTTTGGAATTTCTTATGCGTAGTCAGCTGTTCATTTGGCATGGCGCAGGTAAGCATATTGTTTAATAAAACGCCCAATGCGTAAATATCAGCGCGCTGATCGGTTTGGTGAAATCCAAATTGTTCCGGGGCAGCGTAGCCCGGAGTACCGATTATAACGGTATCCTTGCTTTGTATGGCTTTATACATACGGATTGTGCCGGGATCGATCAAAACGGCATGTCCCGAATTTGTAATGATTACATTTGAAGGCTTGAGATCGCGGTAGACCATGCGGTTTTTGTGAATCCAGCGAAGGGCTTGGCAGATTTCGATGCCATATTGTCGTGTTTCATCGGAAGAAAATGGGAGATTTTTGTCCAGATATTCTGCAATGGTAGTTCCGGAAAGCCATTCTTCTTCAATGATACAAAGTGTTTCCGTGGCAAAAACATTGTAAATTTTGACAATAAAAGGAGAAGGTGTTTTTTCCTGCAGAGAGTAAAATGTTTTCATCGTATCGTATTGAGAAAGAGGGAGTTCTTTTTTTACAAAAATAAGGCTGTCGCGTTTGACAAGCCATGTATTGTATTCGGTGGAAGTGTTTAGTTTGGCGAGGTTTTTCTCTGTAGTTCCCATTGTATTTCTCCTTTTTTCCTCCATTGCGGAATTTAATTAATTATATTATAATGATTAATAAAAAAGGTGTCAATTACTAACAGGATGTGATTTTGTGGGAAGATCAAAATTTCAGAAGCAGACAGAGGAACTGCTGGAAGGATTGAAAAAGGCAAATAATTTGGAAAATTATGTGCTTGAAAACCAAGATGAATTTATGCAGGTTGATATCGCGGAATATTTGGAAAACATCATACGGGAAAAACAGCTGAAACGGTCGCAGATCGTGAAAGACAGTGGATTGGACCGCTCTTATGTGTATCACATTTTAAATGGAGAACGCAAAAATCCGTCACGCAGTAAATTGCTGGCTATTTGTGTGGCGATGAAGATGGATATCAAGGAAACGCAGTATTTTCTCCGGGCAGCGCAGGTGCCGGTTTTGTATCCGAGAAACCAGCGTGACTGCATTATTTTGTACGGACTGGAGCAGGGGGCGAGTGTTATGGAACTCAATGAAACGTTATATACGATGCAGTTTGAATTGCTGGAATAGAATTCACGGAAAATGACAATACTTCCATTAAAAGAAAAAAATGGAGGTAAATTATGTCAAATATGTTTTGTTTTCAATGCCAGCAGACCGCCGGAAATAAATGTTGTGTCAATACCGGAGTCTGTGGCAAACAGCCGGAGACGGCGAAACTGCAGGATGAGCTGGTGTATGAACTTATTCAGCTGGCGGAAACGGCCGAAAAAAACGGACAGCATACGAAAGAAGCAGACCGCCTTTTGATGGACGGATTGTTTACGACATTGACAAATGTAAATTTTGATAATGAGGCGATTAAAGAATTTACCGGCCGCGTTCAAAAAGAGAAGGAAAAAATTGGAAAAGATGAGATTTCTGTTGTATCTTTGTGGGAGGGAGCAAATGATATCGTCTCGCTCCGCTCGACACTTTTGTTTGGCCTCAAGGGGATGGCGGCGTATGCGCATCATGCCATGAATCTTGGATTTGAAAATAATGCAGTGACGAATTGGTTTTACAAAGGGTTGTGCGAGATTAACAGGGAACATTCGGTAGAAGAGTGGATTGAACTTATCATGGAATTTGGTCGGATCAATTTTCAATGCATGGAGCTGCTTGACCATGCTAATACGTCATCGTTTGGAACTCCGACACCGGTGAAAGTGCAGACCGATATTAAAAAAGGACCATTTATCGTAGTTTCCGGTCATGATTTGAAAGACCTCTCCCAATTATTGGAACAGACAAAAGGCAAAGGAATCAATATTTATACACACAGTGAAATGCTTCCGGCACATGGATATCCGGAACTTCACAAATATGAACATTTGGCAGGAAATTTTGGAACGGCGTGGCAGAGCCAGCAGAAGGAATTTGAGAACATTCCGGCTCCGGTTTTATTTACGACGAACTGCCTGATGCCGCAGCGCCCAAGTTACCGCGACCGTGTTTATACAACATCGGTTGTGGGATATGAGGGATTGATGCACATTACAGGAGACAAGGATGGAAAGAAAGATTTTTCGCCGTTGATTCAGAAATCATTGGAATTGGGTGGCTATGAGCATGACCGCAGCATGAGTGGAATCAATGGCGGTCATACTTTGACGACCGGATTTGCACATGGCACCGTGTTGTCGCATGCGGAGAAAATCATTGAATCCATCAAAAAGGGAGACATTAAGCATATTTTTCTGGTGGGTGGCTGCGATGGAGCGCATCCGGGAAGAAATTATTATACCGATTTTGTCAAACAAACGCCGATGGATTCGCTTGTTTTGACACTTGCTTGTGGAAAATACCGCTTTAATGATCTTGACCTTGGCGAGATCAACGGAATCCCGCGTATTTTGGATATGGGGCAGTGTAACGATGCGTACAGTGCGATCAAGGTTGCTCTTGCACTGGCAGATGCGTTTGGCTGCGCGGTCAATGAACTGCCGCTCACCCTCGTGCTTTCGTGGTATGAGCAGAAGGCGGTGTGTATCCTTCTCACGCTTTTGTCATTGGGTCTGAAAAATATGTATCTTGGTCCGACCTTGCCGGCATTTATGTCCGAAAATGTGGTGAAATATCTGGTGGACGCCTACAATCTTCAGCCGATTACGGCACCGGAGCAGGATATGGATGCGATTCTGGGACGCGGGTAAACCGGTGGCACCCCGGAAATGGAGAAAACAGATTGTTTCAGAGGTGAGCTCCCCTGTGGAAAGGCGGGGCGTGGATCCCGGAATATAACAATCTCGCTGATATCTCTACAATTGTGGCGAAATGCTTGCGGTTTGCAGGCGATTTCGCTACAATTTTTATAGAAACGTAACTATTCAGGATCCAATGTGGAGGAGGGGCGTCCTGAATAGTTACATAGAAACAAAACGGAGGTATCAGAAATGAAAAAAATATGGATCGGACTAGCTATCTTTTTTGTTGTGGCAGGAGTAGCTGGCATGATAGCAGATAGTGGATCGACAAAAAAGAAAGCGGAAGAGATGCGGAATTATCCCGTGATTTCCAGGCAGGATCTGGATTCTTATATGAGCCAGAGCCCGGCGCAGGAAATGATCGTGACAGACATATCGCCGGTGGGAACGCTGGTGCAGGATACGCAGGGAGGCATCGAAGGTTCTTTCTATTATCTTTATGCAAAGGGAGAACGATATCCGGAAGAAGATGGACTCGGGGACAAAGTTGACCGGGACTCTAACTGGATGGAAAACGAGGACCTTTCCTATCAGGTAAAAGCAGAGGATCTGACGACAGATCTTGGAAATGGCGTTGAAGTAAGCAATGACAGTGTTTATGGATTGCCGGAATTGACAACATATTATCCAAATGGAGAAGGCAATTATGAAGGAAATACCCGCTATGTCTATTATGGACTGCAGGAAGGTGATACGTTGAGTGCCGTCATGACGGTAGGCGATGGAAAAGCAGATATCCATCCGATGCTTTCTTATATGGAAGACCGGTATTATGTCTATGGCGGAGCCGATGCGATGATTCAGTTTATCGATAATTATGTGGAAGCAGACAGTGCGGCATTTGTCGTAGTCGGAGTCGTGCTGGCTTTGATCTGTCTGGCAATTGGCTATTTTATTCCATCGGGAAGAAGCATTCGCACCAATGCCAAAAATGCAGGGAAGAATGCCAAGAGTGGCTGGCAGGAATACCGTGAGCTGAATGCAGCCTTGAAAGTGAGATTCTGGCTTTTCAAATTGATCGGAGTTTGTGGTATCGTTGGTGGACTGGCAATTATTGTAAAAGGAAATGAAAGTCTTGTGCTCATTACGGTTGGAACAATCGTATTGATCGTGGGAGGCGCTGTCTGGTATATGTCTTCGCCGCATTCGTATGAAAAATCAAACGATACGATTAAGATGATCGCCTTTAATCAGCCGACGACAATTGAGAAAATCTATGACGCATACAAGAATCTGGATACGCCGCTTGGAAGTCCGTATCTCGCTAAAATGAAAACGATGCGCCAGAAGGCATTGATCTTTGGACCGGATGATTCAGGGCAGTACCTGTATTTCTGGCTGAATGACAAAGGAAATCTTGGTTACCTTGGTTATACCTTTTTAGAGTGGGCGATCAAGCAGCCATTGACGCAGCCAATCAAACCATATAATCCCTATAGTGGAAGTGATATTGCAGAAAAATTGTGTATCAGTTCAGACATTATGCTGCTGCAGAAACAGTTGTTTGAAAATATCAAGAATTACCGAAAAACCGGCGAAGTGCTTCCGATACAGGGATCCAATCCTTCCGAAGTATATACCTTTACGGAAGATTTCAAATTGACCGGTCAGCAGTTTGATCTGCAGGATAGCAAGGGAAATGTGATCTATCACGTCGAAGGAACAATGCCGCTTCGTACTTTCCGCATTTTTGACCAGGTGGGAAATGAAGTATTTAAAGTCACAAAAGAGGTATTGAATGCAATACCGACTTATCGTTTTTATCAAAATGGGGAAATGATCGGAATATTGGAAAAGCAGTTTACACTGGCAAAAGATCGTTTTCAGATGGACATTGCAGAAGGAACATTGAAATTGGAAGAGTATGCGGGAAGCATCGGATATAATTATCTCGTTTCCTTAAACGACAAACCGATTGGTGCTGTGATGGATGATCTGGAACTTCGCTTAGACAATTTGATCTTTGATAATTCGGTAGTTATTGTATATGAGAAAAAATATCTGGCAATGATTACCGCCCTGGCGATCATGGTTGCCCGTGAGATCGCCAGAGACGAAGAATAGTGTCTTAATAAATGCTTTACCAGGCTCCACCGCCACCGCCGCCAGAGCCGCCGCCGGAGAAACCGCCGCCGCTCGAACTCGCGCTTTCCGGTGAGGAAGTCATGGAATTCGAAGCAGAAGCAATTGTTGAATTCATAATATGCTGGAAAGCAATGATGTCAAAGTAAGAATCATTATCGTTTGTGTACCACGAAGGTGGTTCACAAGCGATGGATTTGAAATTCTTAACCCATTTGTCGGAAACGTTTAACACGTATGTGTAAGGAAGAATCTCGTAAAAATAATCCGGATTTTCTTCAACTAACATTTCCAGACGTTCCTTTTCAGCAGTTTCCAAAAATCTCTTAAATCCTCGGATTCGTCCGAGGATTTCTGTGCCATATGGGGTTCGTTTCGTGAGAAACGCACTGAAAAATACGAGGATGGCACAAGTGATATAGGAAACAATACAGGCAAACTGGTAGAAGCGGTCAGCATAGGTGACCGGAATCCAGACAAACAAATAGGATAATCCGATGGAAAGCAATAGGAGAAATGCCCCTATTAAAAGGCTGAGCTTTTGTCCTGTGTCGGTACACAGCATATAAATGCTGACACCGAAGACACCGATGCTCATCAGACCAAATCCCACTTCCAGCCAGTCGTAAGAATATTGATATCCCGGCAGGAAATAAGCAAATGCAAATACGACAACAGCCAAAACCCAGAGAATCCATCCTTTATTTATAGAGTTTGGATAGAAAAGTTTTGTTTTATTTTCCCGCGTATTAGTTGCTGTCACAAGAGCCTCCGAGGTTTTGTAAAACCGGTCTTTCAAGTCTGATTTGTGGATGACCGGACCGGTCGCTATTTTCTTCAAGCCATTAAAGAAAAGGCGTTCATTTTCTTTGGTTCCCTCATAGGAAGAACGTATCAGTGTAATCGAGAAATCTGTTCCTTTTTTGTTCTCGCAGGTAATGGAAAGATATCCCTGTCTTGCCAGTTCGATAAGAAGTGGGATGACATCTTCTTTTGTGGCATATCCTTTGTAAGCAAATGCCAGTTCCAGACAATCCATGCCCTCCGGTGCGTGGTACTCGATCGTTTCCACAACCGGATCATCTCGTCCGATAAACCACCACATAAAGAAAGCAATGAAGACAGAAACTATACCGAGGGCAATCGCGATCCAGGCAAGCCACGGAGTGGTGTCTGTTTTCACAAAATAGCCTTCCGGAAGTTCCAGACGGACGGTAACACATTCATTTGGCTGCAATGTGACCGAGGGATCCAGTTCCCCGTAAATGGTATTGTCCTCAATATAATAATACAGATCTTCATAATTTCCCGATCCGTAAACTCCGGAAGTCATTCCAAGATTTTCCTCATCAAAGGCACCCGGCATCTGAATCGTAAATGTAACATTGCTGATCGTCGTATCCTGCCAGCCGGGACCGATGATATTAAAATAAAATTCATCCATATCCGGCAAAACATCGTTTCCCATATGATACTGATAAGAAACAGTATAGTTATATCTGCCGGTCAGTGTAGTGTCTTCATCGCCGATCTGGATGACGAGATAATCGCCTTCCCGGCTTGTGGAATAGTCGTCTTCTCCACAGTCAATGCCAGAGACACGGGCGTGTATGGTAGAACGGCTTCCATCGTCCCGTCCCACTTCATTTTCAAGAGGAATCCTGCGGTAAATACCATGGTGTTCGGTTTTAAAATTCACCGTAAGTTTTTCCGTAATCTCGTATGTGTTTTGTGGGGTAACCCGGATGGAAACGTCGTATTTTTCTATGTTATACGTATACTTAGAAGCCTGCGCCTGCGCCGGAATCAAGCAGAGGAGCAGGATAAAAAAGCTACAACACAGAAGGATATGTTTTAAGTATTTCATTCAAAATTCACCTTTACATTTTCTCGTTGTTCCGTGCTGTCAATTTCATACATTGGCTTTGTCTCAAAATGGAAAATTCCAGCAATAATATTGCATGGAATCGTCTGTACGGAAGTATTATAACGTTTTACGGCACCATTATAATATTTACGTGAATTTGCGATATCTTCTTCCATGCGTTCAAGCTGCATGCTCAGATTCTGAAAATTTGCATTGGCTTTCAGATCCGGATAGGCTTCAGCAAGAGCCAGGATCTTTGGCATCATCTGTGAAATCGAAGCACCGGTGCTGATCTTTTCTTCCTGTGTCATTCCTGCATAATCATGGCTTCGTTTGCCAATGATCGAGGACAATGTTTCAGCCTCGTGTTTGGCATAACCCTTTACCGTTTCCACAAGATTAGGAATCAAGTCAAAACGTTTTTTCAGGTAAACATCCATGGTCGAAAATGCCTCATCTACAGTAATCCGCTCCTTTGTAAGTTTGTTGTAACAAAGGATAAACATTACGATAAGAAAGATGAGAATTGCGGCAATAATAATCCCTGTCATAAAAAAACTCCTTTCTGGTTTAAAATGTTTTACTTATTTTAACATAGAAAGAGAAACACGACAAGAATAATGTAAAAAAAATATAAAATTATTGGGAAAAATAAGAAAAGTGCGAACCAGACGCTGACATAGGAAGAACCAAAGGATCAAGTAAAAGAAATTGAAAAGGGAAAAGAAGCAAGGGGAGACATTCCATTACATTAAAAAATGATGCGATTAAAAATAACTGGAGCGGATTTTGAGAAGCTGGCTACTCACCAATAAGAATAAAAATTTAAAAAAGTACTTGAAAAGTAGTAGAAAGTGTGCTATGCTTTCTTTGTCAAGAGCAAGGGCGCTCCTACAGAAGTAGGGGCGCCCTTTTCTATTTCACAAAGAAAGGTGGTATTTTTATGTTGAATTCTGGAGATACGGGATTTATGATGATTGCAACAGCATTGGTGTTCTTTATGACGCCGGGGCTGGCATTCTTTTACGGAGGTTTAGTGCGGAGAAAAAATGTATTGAATACAATGATCTCTTCGTTTTTTATCATGGGGCTTGCAGCTGCTATGTGGGTTTTCTTTGGGTATTCCCTTTCCTTTAGTGGGGATTTCGGAGGAATTATCGGAAGCTTGAAACAAGTTAGTTTAAGTGGATTGGGAGCGGAACCGGGAGCCTATGCTGACACGATTCCGGCGACACTTTTTGTGGCCTTTCAGATGATGTTTGCCATCATTACACCAGCATTGATCACAGGTTCTGTGGCTGGAAGAATGAAATTCAAAGCCCTGTTTGCTTTTATTGCCCTGTGGCTGATCGTCGTTTATTATCCGATGGCTCATATGGTATGGGGCAAAGGTGGATTTTTAGGAGAGGTTCTTGGATCGGTTGATTTTGCCGGCGGAAACGTTGTACATATCAGTTCCGGTGTCAGCGGCCTGGTTCTTTCTCTTTTACTTGGCAAACGCCGTGGATATGAGAAAACGGCATATCGTACACACAATATTCCATTTGTTCTTTTGGGAGCATCGATTTTATGGTTTGGCTGGTTTGGTTTCAATGCCGGAAGCGCTCTCGCAGCAGACGGACTTGCGGTTCATGCATTCCTGACAACCAATACATCTGCTGCCTGTGGACTTCTTTCCTGGATGGCGATCGATATGATTCGTGACGGCAAACCGACGGTAGTAGGAGCTTGTACCGGAGCTGTACTTGGTCTGGTCGCAATCACACCAGGAGCAGGATTTGTACCATTGTGGTCCGCATTTATTATCGGCATCGTGGTCAGTCCAATCTGCTATTTCATGATGTCTGTCGTCAAGAAACATTTTGGCTATGACGATGCGCTGGATGCTTTTGGCTGTCACGGAATCGGAGGTGTCTGGGGCGGTATTGCAACCGGAATATTTGCGCAGAAGTCCATCAACAGCACTGCGAGATGGGATGGTCTTGTTTTTGGCGATTACCATTTGTTCGTTGCACAGCTTATCAGTATTGTTATTACGATCGCGGTCGCAATTGTCGGCACGTTGATCTGCGCAGGAATCGTGAAACTGTTTACACCGCTTCGTGTATCTGAGCATGATGAAAGAATCGGCTTGGATGAGAGTCAGCATGGAGAAAGTGCTTACCCATCCTTCAATGGTTTGGATTAATAGAATGGAGGTTTTCTTATGATTAAAATAGATGCAATTGTAAATGAAGATAAAATGGAAGACATCAAAGATGCACTTCAAAAATTGAAAGTAAACGGAATGACTATTTCGCAGGTAATGGGATGCGGAACCCAGATGGGATACCGTGAGAAGATCCGTGGATACGATGTTGATATCAATGTTTTGCCAAAGGTGAAATTTGAGATCGTGGTATCGAGTCAAGAATGGGCAGACCGAACCATCGACGCCATCTGCAAATGTGCACACACCGGCGAACACGGCGACGGAAAAATTTTCGTCTACGAACTGGCGGATGTAATCCGAATCCGAACCGGGGAACATGGGCCCAAAGCGGTGTGGGCAGCAGACCAGACGGAGTAAAATGCTTTAAATTTACGTGGTAGCCATATTAGGAACTAAATGTATGGAAATCAAAGTCTCTTATGTGTAAGTGCGACGAAGTGCGACGATGCATTGATTTCCATGCATTGGATCCCGAATAGTTACGCGTTAGTTAAAAATTTTTGGACCGTTCATAAATTTTGAATGTACTGAAATCAAGGCACTTTTTATTTTGAAAGGTTTTTTACTAGGATTTTAATTTGACGACTCTTTTAAAAACAAGTAAAATAAGAAATAGAAAACAAAACGAAAGAGGTTGTCAATATGAACAATAAACTTATTTGGAGTCTGATATTTGCATTGATTGTTGTGTCAATGCCATCGACCACTGTTATAAAAGGAGCGGAGGGGCAGCAAGTACTTGGTGCTCCTGTTATTGAAAAAAATATTGTTTTATATGGTAAGGAGAAAGGACAGGTAAATTCTGTAGAAAAACCATTTGTAAAAGGAAATAGAATTACGCTTGACAATGTGTATTTTGGCAAATATTGGCAAGATGATACGGATGGCGATGGGATTGCGGGTGAATCGGATGAAAAAGAGCTGATTAAATGGAATGTGGTAAACGTAGAAGGGGATGAAGCAGTTCTTGTTTCGGATTGCATTTTGGATTGGAAACCTTATAATGAGACAGTAAAATATGTTACATGGGAGACTTGCTCCTTACGCAAATGGTTAAATGAAGAATTTTTTGTCAATGCATTTTCAGAAGAGGAGCAAAATGCAATTTGTGAAAGTAAGGTGGCATTAGAAGGAAAAAATGTAACGGACAAGGTGTATATTGATTCGGTAAATGAAATCAATCAAGATTTGGGAAAAGAGGAAACGGGGTATAACAAATTTTATTGCAGGGAAGCTTCTGCATATGCACAGGAAAAAGGAGCAGACAGATATCCGTCATGGTTCTATCGGACAACGGGAAAAGCTGGTATAAATTCACTGAACATTGCAGACTATGCAGGAGGCATGGAAGAGAATGTGGTAAGTTCCTGTAGTGGTATCCGACCGGTAATCCGTATTAAATTATCCTCAAATTTATGGAAAATAGCAGAAGAGGCTGAAGATGAAGTAGTGACGGAAGTGGATCGAGACAGTCTTTATTTTGGAAAAGATAGTAATGGTAAAAAAATCAAATGGCAGGTTCTGGATGTGGAAGGAAATACGGCTTTTATAATTACAGAAGGATTGATAGGGCAATTAGAATATGCTTATGAGCAATTTCGAGATGTGCGGTGGGAAGATAGTTTTCTTCGTGATTGGTTAAATAATGTATTTTTAGAAGAAACATTTACACAGGAAGAACAAAAAGCAATTATAGAAACCGAGGTGATTGATGAGGCAAATCCATATTGTACGGCTGTTCCGCGGAAAACGATAGAGCCGGGTACTACGCCCAAGCCATGGGTAGATAAGGTAACGAATGACAAAATTTATCTTTTGTCGCTTCAGGAAGCGGAGGAAAAATCGTATGGATTTGATCATTGGTTTAAAAAAAGTGTTGTCCGTAAAGCAGTTAATAATGCTCAGAATACAGGAGAATGGTGGCTTCGAACGATGGGAGAATATACGGATAATGCAGTGGTTGTAAGTGAAAATGCAACGGTATGCAAGGACGGAAAAAGAGTGGTAGAGACATTGGGGGTGCGTCCGGTATTACATTTGGATCTGACTTTAAATGTATGGGAAAAAGCAACAGAAAAAGAAGAGGAGGAGACGCCGAATCTAATAGCAACACCAACGGCGTCTGTACTGCCGAGGCAGACGGAAAAACCGTCAGTCATTGAGACCTCAGATCCGGCAATTATGCCATCATCAACGAGGCCCCCGGATTTGGCAGTCAGGCCTGTGGTGTCACAATCTTCGCGCATTAAAAAGAAACATTTAAAAAAACAAAATTCTCAGAAACCGAAATTGACGTTAGAAAAGAAAAAACAGGGGAAAAGCCATTATGTTTGTGTTCAAATAAAAGCGAAAAAAGGAAGCTATATTGACCTTTATATGCGGAAAAAAGGAAAAAAGTATGTGAAGATAAAATTATCAGTGAAGAAAATGAAAAAAGGAAAAAAGACCATCAAACTTTCTTATAGCAAAACAGGAATCACATGCTGGTTTAAAATTCGCATATATCAGAGAAAAATGGGAAAAAAAGTGGATATTACTTATAGTCAAGAAAAGAAGATACAGTTATAGTAGTATTGACAAATTCCCTAAAAGCCGATACCATAGTGTATAGTGGTCATTTGAAAGAAAATCAAAACAGTATGAGAAGGGATGAAGAGTATGCTAGTCGCGGGAAAAGAACGCTGCATACGGTGTATGCATTTATTGGATGAAGAGGGGCATTGTGCGAAATGCGAGTTTGATGCCTCTTCTTACAAACAACCAAATATGGCGCTTCCTCTTGGCACCTGCCTGAATGAACGTTATTTTCTTGGAAAAGTGCTGGGAGAAGGGGGATTTGGGATTACTTATGTGGCGTGGGACATTGTGCTGATGGTTCCGGTCGCAGTAAAAGAATATTTTCCGAGTGGGATTGCCACAAGAGAAAAAGAGGGGCCGCAGACAGGGACGCTTCAGATTTACGAAGGAAAAAGTGAATTGGAGTTTGAAAAGGGAAAAGAAGATTTTTTGAAAGAGGCGAGAAGTCTGTCTCGTTTTATGAAACTGCCGAGTATCGTCTCGGTGCGCGATTTCTTTCAGGAAAACCGTACGGCGTACATTGTGATGGAATATGTCGAAGGCACAAGGGTGCGTAATTATATCCGGAAAAATGGAAAAATGTCAGGCGAGCAGGTGCTTGTGTTGATGGAACCGGTGATTCATTCCTTGTGTGATATTCACAAAACGGGATTGATCCACCGTGATATCAGCATTGATAATTTGATGTTTGATGAAAATGGACAGTTGAAATTGATTGATTTTGGGGCGGCACGAAATGTGGAACTGCCGGAAAATACGATAACGGTTTCTATCAAGCGAGGCTTTTCGCCCGAAGAACAGTACCGCGCAAAAGGAGAGCAGGGACCGTGGACCGATTTGTACAGTCTTTGTGGAACGATGTATTTTATGCTTACGGGGAAAATCCCCGATGAGTCCGTAGAGCGTGTCTATGCGGACCATTTGGTGCCCTTGCGGCAGTGGGAGGATGTGAAACTTCCGATGCAGGCGAAGTGTGCAATTGACAAGGGAATGGCAGTTCTGGCGAAAGACCGCTGGCAGGATATGGAAGAGTTTTACAATGAACTGTATCCGGATAACAAACGAATCTCTTCTTATGACGAAGTGCAGCTGCCGAAATCATTTCGCGATACATTAACCCGGTCAGGTGTTGCCGGACTTTTTTCGAAAACAGCGATACAGCGTGAATTTGGCGAAAACATGGGACAAACCGAGGCAAAACACAAAAAAGGAAAATGGATGATCGCGGGATTAATCCTTGTGGTAATGACAGTCGGTGGAATCTTGCTTTATCAAAACCACAATTCATCAGCCGATGAGGAAAAGTCAATTCCGGTGAATGTGGCAGAGAAGACAGTGGAAACGGCGGTACCGACGGCAAATGCTGTTTCGACACCTGAGCCGACTCCTGAGGAAATAGCGTTTGTGGAAATTCCAAAAGTAATGGGAAAGACCGCTGGTAAGGCAAAGAAAAAATTACAGAAATTGGGAGTTCGGGTAAAAATAGAAAAGGCATATAACAAGAAAAAGAAGGGGACGGTTGTGCAGCAGAGCATTGCGGCAGGAACACAGGTAAAGAAGGAGAGTGTGATTATTCTTACTGTGAGCCGTGGCGGGAAAAGGGCGGTTCAGACGGCGGCACCGACGAAAGCACCGGTAGTGACTGCACGGCCAAAGACGACGAAGCGGCCACAAAAATACGATGCTTCGTTAGACGGTTATTTGCAATAAAGAGAAATGAGGAGACAGCGTGAAATATCAGAGAAAAAGCAACCAGGGTTTTGACCGGTTCTTAATTCATGAATGGCTGGAATCGTGTGAGGAAATATCAGCCACGGAAGAATGCGGAAAAGAGATCAGAAAACAGGCGTATCAGGCATTTCGCAAGGCGGTAAAGGGAGAAAAACCGGCAGATTTACATACGATGCGGCGGTGGTTTGGACTGGATGGAATTTCCAGCCCGAATCGCGAAATGGTTTTTCATATTGCTATCTCTTTAAAACTCAGTGTAGAAAAAACACAGGAATATCTTCGGAAAGGATTGCTTCTTCCGGGAATCCAGGTAAATGATCATCGGGAATTTGTTTACCTTTATGCGATTGAACACCAGCTTGACTGGCAGATGTGTCAGGAGATGATTGTATTTTATGAAAAACATCTTCCGGAGGCTATCAGTTTGTTGGATGAAAAATGCACGCAAAAATTGTGGGGGTTCTACGATGCGATTCATCATCTGGAACCAAAAGAATTTTTATATGAGATGGGAAAAAGAGCGGCTTATTTTAAGGGGTACAGTAAAAATGTTTTGGAGCATTATCTGCATATTCAGGCGGAACTAAAAACTTTGATGAGAGAAGAGGCCTCCGAGGATTTGGAATTTTTACTGCAGTCGCAGTCATTTACACTATGGTGTAAAAACAATCATATTGCACCGGAACAGCGCAGAGAGGAAGAGGTGCTTTTACATTACCTTCATAATGAAAGCCGGCATGCTAAGTCTCTTATTTCCCGGGAAGAGGCTGAAAATTTTCGGCAACTGGTAAGAAAGGCATATGGAAAGGGAGTGTACCAATCCGACATTCTGACAGAAATTTTTGCGGCGGCGATGCCAAGTGAAGCAGAGAGAAAGGGAAGGTACCAGAAAGATCGTGTGGAACATATGGGAATCCGCTTGATCTCGGATAAATATCTTTCAGACCTTCTTCATATCGCCCGGCAGAAGGAACGGGAAATCAATCTCATTCAGCAGTTTTACCGGAGCCCGCAGGAAGAACAAACGAAATTGATGGTGAAATTGCGCCATCAGAAACAGCGCTGCCATATTATTGAGCGGGAAGATCTGCTTCCCCTGCTGCACTATCTGGCACAGAAAAAATATACCATGAAAATTGACGAAGAAGAGGCCGGGTATCAGAAAGAGGAAGCCGTAACCTATTTTGTAAATATGACCAATACGGTACTGGAAGCCTGCCAGATGGAGCCGCTTGACCGGCACTACCGGCTGGATTCCATTTTATTGTCCAGTTTTCAGGAAGAGGAAATGCTTTCTATATCGGATATGATTGAGGGAAAGCCATAAAGTTTTAGTTGAAATTATTCCCAAACAATAGTAAAATGGTGTAAGAATAATTTATAAAAGGTGCATCCGGCACCTGATTGGAGGATAAGAATGGAAAAGACAATGGAAAAAATCGTAGCTTTGGCAAAAGGACGCGGATTTATTTATCCGGGTTCGGAGATTTATGGTGGACTGGCAAATACATGGGACTACGGAAATCTTGGTGTCGAGCTGAAAAACAATGTTAAGAAAGCCTGGTGGCAGAAGTTTATTCAGGAGAATAAATACAATGTTGGTGTGGACTGTGCGATTTTGATGAACCCACAGACATGGGTAGCATCCGGACACTTGGGCGGCTTTTCCGATCCTCTGATGGATTGTAAAGAATGTCATGAGAGATTTCGTGCCGATCAGCTGATCGAAGCATTTGCAGAAGAAAACAATGTAGAATTGGATGGTTCCGTGGACGGATGGGACAAGGAAAAGATGGAAGGCTTTATCAAAGAGCATTCCGTACCATGTCCGACTTGTGGAAAACACAATTTTACCGAGATCCGTCAGTTCAATCTGATGTTCAAGACCTTCCAGGGTGTAACCGAAGATGCGAAAAACACCGTATATCTTCGCCCGGAGACAGCACAGGGAATTTTTGTGAACTTTAAAAATGTACAGAGAACATCCCGTAAAAAAGTACCGTTTGGTATTGGTCAGATTGGTAAATCTTTCCGAAATGAAATCACACCGGGTAACTTTACGTTCCGTACTCGTGAATTTGAGCAGATGGAGCTGGAGTTCTTCTGTGTACCGGATACTGACCTTGAATGGTTCTCTTACTGGAAAGAATTTTGTATCAAATGGCTGCAGGATCTTGGCATCAAAGAAGATGAGATGCGTGTGCGTGACCATGACAAAGAGGAACTTTCTTTCTACAGTAAGGCGACAAGTGATATCGAGTTCCTGTTCCCATTTGGCTGGGGTGAACTTTGGGGTATCGCAGACCGTACAAATTACGATTTGACACAGCATCAGAATGTATCCGGCGAGGATATGAGTTATTTTGATGATGAGAAAAAAGAAAAATACATTCCATATGTTATTGAGCCATCTTTGGGTGCTGACCGTGTGACACTGGCATTCCTTTGCAGCGCTTATGACGAAGAAGAGTTAGAAGGTGGAGATACACGTACCGTAATGCATTTCCATCCGGCTTTGGCACCGGTTAAGATTGGTGTGCTGCCACTTTCCAAGAAACTCAACGAAGGGGCAGAAAAAGTATTTGAAGAATTGAGTAAATATTATAATTGTGAATACGATGACCGTGGAAACATCGGTAAGAGATACCGCCGTCAGGATGAGATCGGTACTCCATTCTGTATTACCTACGATTTTGATTCCGAAGAAGACGGTATGGTTACGGTTCGTGATCGTGATACGATGGAGCAGGAGCGTATTAAGATCACAGATCTGAAAGCTTATTTTGAAGAGAAATTCACATTTTAAAGGAGTGTAAAAGCGTGAAGACTTATTTGTACAATACCCTTTCTAAGAAAGTGGAAGAGTTTGTTCCCAATGAGCCGGGAAAAGTGGCTATGTATACCTGTGGACCGACGGTGTATCATTTTGCCCATATCGGAAATCTCCGCAGCTATATCATGGAAGATGTGCTTGAAAAATATCTTCGTTTTGCCGGATATGATGTAAAGCGTGTCATGAATATTACCGATGTCGGACATCTGTCAAGTGACGGAGATACCGGAGAAGACAAGATGCTTGCCGGCGCCAAGCGAGAGCACAAATCCGTAATGGACATCGCCAAATTCTATACCGATGCGTTTTTTGAGGATTGCAAGAAATTGGAAATCAAACGCCCGGATGTGGTAGAACCGGCGACCAATTGTATCAATGAATTCATTCATATGATCGAGGTGCTTTTGGAAAAAGGGTACGCCTATGTTGCGGGGGAAAATGTATATTTTGATACTTCAAAGTTAGAGAATTATTATGTATTGTCTTCCCAGAACGAAGAAGATCTGCAGGTCGGAGTTCGCGATGATGTAGAAGAAGATGAGAATAAACGCAATAAAACAGATTTTGTACTTTGGTTTACAAAGTCAAAATTTGACAATCAGGAATTGAAATGGGAAAGCCCATGGGGTGTCGGATATCCAGGCTGGCATATCGAGTGTTCCAGTATCAGTATCAAACATCTTGGAGAATACATGGACATTCACTGTGGCGGCGTGGATAATATTTTCCCACATCATACGAATGAGATCGCGCAGAGTGAATCGTATCTGGGACATAAATGGTGTAATTACTGGTTTCATGTCAACCATTTAAAGACCAATGGCGGAAAGATGAGTAAATCCAAAGGAGAGTTTCTGACAGTCTCTCTTTTGGAGGAAAAAGGGTATAACCCGATGGTTTACCGTATGTTCTGCCTGCAGTCACATTACCGGAAACCACTTGAGTTTTCGTATGAGGCATTGGACAATGTGGCGACCGCTTATGAGAAATTGTTAAAGCGTATCAAAGCGATTCCGGAAGAAGGAGAAGTAAATGCGGATCAGGTGGCTGCTTACCATGAAAAGTTTGGTGAGGCAGTCGGAAACGATATGAATACGTCGATGGGACTTACGATCGTGTACGATTTGCTGAAAGAAGATTTTTCCGGTGCGACAAAGAGAGCGATCCTTGCGGATCTGGATACGGTATTATCTCTGGAACTTACCAAACCGTGGGAAGATGCCGGAGAAGAAGTCGATGAAGAGTTGAGTGCTTTTGTGGAAGGAAAGATCGCAGAGCGTGCGGCAGCGAAAAAAGAAAAAGATTTTGCCAAAGCCGATGCCATCCGTGATGAATTGAAAGCAAAAGGAATCTTAATAAAAGATACAAGAGAAGGCGTTGTCTGGGAGAAAATCGGAGAATAAACAAAGAAAGCGAGGAGACGTTGAATGTTTCCCCGCTTTCCTTATATAAGGAGTTAAAAGATGTTTCGTATCGCCATATGTGATGATGAAAAAAAGTATTGTGAAGAGATGCAGCAAAAAATAAATCAATACGCAGAAAAAAATAATTGCGAGATCTGTGTGGATTGTTATTATAACGGAGAAGCGTTGTGGCTTGCTTATGAGAAACAGTACGACATATTGATTTTAGATGTAGAGATGACGGGGATTGACGGAGTGCATCTGGCAGAAAATATTCGAAAGACCGATGAGGAAGTGGTTATTATTTTTTCTACGTCACACCGGCAGTATGCCTTGGATGGCTATCGTGTCGAGGCATCCGGCTATATTGTAAAGCCGTTTTCCGAAGAAACGGTAGGCCGTGAATTGGAAAAGGCATTTCGTAGAATTCGGGAGAGCAGTTATGATCTGACGGTTTCTTTTAATGGAGAAGTTACAATGATTGCAATGAGTCAGTTGTTATATGTAGAAGTGTACCGCCATAAACTGATCTATCACCTGGCAGATGGAAGGAAACTCCGGGGAACCGGGTCGCTGAAGGAAGTGAAAAAGCAGGATGCCAAAGACCTTTTGGTTCAGACACACAAAAGTTTTCTGGTAAATCTCATGTGGATCACGTCGTATCAGAGCAGTCCGCATCTTGTCTTTGTCAAGGGAAGAGAAGACGGCGTCCCCATCAGCAAATACCGATATGATGAATTTGTAGAAACGTATATGGAGTATTACCGGAGGAAATTAACCAGACTTTCAGAAAAAGATGTCAGATAGGCAGAAGGGATAAAATACATATGTTTTTCTTTATAACAATGATCATTGCAGGAGCAGGTACAATATTTCCGCTGCGCAAAAAGAGGGATTTTTTCCTTGGCTTGGCAGCGATGGCAATCTGTGCTTTTATTGAATTTCTATGGTATTACATTTTCCGGGAAGCCTTTTTGGTAGAACCGTATATGGTGATCTGGGAAAATATCCATGAAAATAGTATACTTGGGATTCATTTTGAATTATTATATACGACGACGGCGCTCTATACATTCTTGCTGTGGATCCTGCCGCATATGCGCCCGGAGCGCAAAGGACAGTCTGTGAGGGCGTTTTTCGAAAAAATGAGTATGGCAGTGCTTTCCCTCGTTGTACTGGCGGCGGGGCTGTATTTCCAGTATACGTTTATATACATGGATGTATATAAGGTGGGATGCTGCTTTTTCCTGTGCCTGCTTTTATATGCGGTGCTCCTCGTAATCTTTTTCAAAATTGAGAAGTATTATGAGATGAAAAAGCAACAGAAAGAATATGAAGATATGGAAAAGATCCGGATGCGACAACTGGAATTTTATCAATCGAAAATGCTTGCCGAAGATAAGCTTCGTAAACTTACCCATGACATGAGTAAATATATGGAAGCCTTCGAAAATTTAAAGAAAGAGCAGCCGGGAGAAATACAAGGTTATATCGAACAATTAGCGGATTCCATGCAGTCAGTGGAACACACGGTAGTTACCGAAAATGCGCTGGTAGACACCATTTTGATGGAGAAGGAAAAAGAGGCGCACAGCAAAGAAATAGACTTTCAGATCGTGGCACAGACGACACATTTGTCGGAGTTTAAAAGTGTCTATTTATGTTCTATTTTTGCCAATGCGTTAGATAATGCCATTGAGGCATGCGACGGGGTGCCACGAGAGAAAGCATTTGTTAAAGTAGATATTACAGAAGCAGGAAATGGCGTGTATATTCTTTTTGAAAATTCTTACCCGGAAGACCGTAAACGAAAATACTTTGAAACGTCCAAAGAAGATAAATTTCTGCACGGATTTGGGCTGAAAAACATACAAAACGGAGTGGAAAAATGCGGTGGAAATGTATCCATTCATATGGGAGCCGGGGTATTTTCTCTTTCCATCCTGCTAAATGGGATGTCAAAATGACCATACAGGCAGACCCCCTTGCGAAGGAGAGGAAACATTTCTATAATGTAGAAAAAAGGGAAAAGTTCCCGGAATGGAGCATACTATGAAATGTGATTATTGTAAGATTCATTATGAAGAGAATGAGGGCGTCTGTCCAAATTGCGGCATGACACCGAGAAAGCGCTGGGCAAAGATATTATGCGCAGTTGCAGAAGTGGTTTTTTGGATGTACTGGATCATGATGATTCCTGTAGCTTGGGGGGAAGCAAGAATTGGGCATCCGGTGATTGCTGTGGTGGCAGATATCCTGGCACTACCGTCGAGTTATTATCTGCTACGTCGTTTTTTGGGGAGAAAGCATCGCAATATGCTTGCAGGGACTCGTGCTGTTATGCTTATCCTTAGTGTTTTACTGTTTATCATTGGTTCGACGGGAAAATATCAAATATCAGAATATCATGTGAAGCAGATGGCAGAGAGTCATTTGAAAGGATCTTTTGTACATGATGATTCGTTTGAATATGGAACATGCGAAGAGATTAAATATTTTACGGACCAAAAGGACCGTTTTGTTTATTGGGCAGAGGTAACGATGTCTTATCGTGTCAAAGACGGAGAAGGAAATTTAATTTCGAAAAAACAGACGTACATTATAAAATGGAATGCCACGAACGATAATTATGAATGGCATGGTGCAAAGAAAGAGTAACACAAGCAATAGAAATGAAATAGTGCTATTGCTTGTAAAAATAAAAGCATTTCATAAGTTGCTGGAACAACAACCATGAAATGCTTTTTATTTTGTCTGATATACTAAGATATTACCTATTACTCAAACTGCAGCCATTCCAGATCGAATTTACATCCCGGAAGGAAGATCAGATTCAGGTTATAATCTCCGGATACCGGTTCCAATTCGAAAGTCTGTACCTGTGATTCGTCGCTGTAAGGGAAATCGACGATCTGGTTGATGACAGCATCGCTGCCGTCTGCCGGAACGAATCTTACATGGATCGTATTCATCTCAATATGCGAACGCCCACAGATTGTGATCTGGTGGAAACCGTCCTCTGTAAAAGTCATATTGGTATATTCTACCGTTACGTTGTTTCCAATCTCGCGGATGGCATCGCCATCGATCGTAAACATATCTCCCGTAACATTCGTGCAGTCGGAGCCAAGAAGTTTTGCGTAGGCTTTTTCTACCTTTGTGAAATAGAAGCCCTGCAGAGACATCTTGATTTCCGGATAAACGACGATGGAGATCGTCTGAACGCCTTTGAGTCGTTTGCTTAATGTAAATACATTTTCCTGATAGTGGTTGTACCAGCTCTTGGCCTCGTACGTTGCCTGAAGCAGACATTCACCGGTGGCACAGGTGGTTCCCGGAGCGGCAGGTTCGGTGATGCTTCCTTTTTCGGAAGGAAGACCCGGAGTACCGAGCCATACTTCGACCGGAAGCACATCACTAAAGGAAAAAATTGGAAGATGGATCTCGTCGGAACCATAATCTCCAAAATCAATATTTTCAAAGGTTACCACAGTACGGTCATTTCCGGTAATATAGACACCACCTTGGAAACTTAAGATCAGACCGTCATCGGAACTTTCGGAGTAGTCAATGGCGGATACGATCTTATAAGGATCGTGCGTGGCGTCGCCGAGACCGGTCACTTCAAATTCCAGTTCGGAGATCACTTCGACGTGGTCTAAGCCGTTGCAGCAGGTACAGCACAGACGAAATTCGCCATCGCCGACTGCCTGGATCGAAGCGGTATTTGTCGCTTTGTCCACGGTGATCTTTACTGCGTTACTCTGCACACCGTTGAGTGTGACTGCCTTAAATTCAATGTCCTGATAGGTTGCATTCTCCGGATAAATTTTTGCCGTTACAACGGTTTCTTTATGGCTCGCATCCAAAATCGAGGTGCCTTGATTTGTCAACTCAATTTTCCGAACCGGAATTTCGTTCGTGCGATCCGGAATGACAGTGCCATCTTCCAAAGTTTTTTCTGCAAGAGAAAATGTCATATTTTCCATCTGACAGGAGATGCCGTCCGGAATCGTATCGGCAGGTACGGCCTGCAATGTCAGATGGGCATCCGGCAGAGATGGTGAACTAACGGTTACCTGAATGTCGCCGGATTCTGTTTTAGCGGCGATGATCGCCAGTAATTTTCCACTGAATAATTTGCGGCTGGGGCCTTTGTATTGGTCAAAATCGGAACTGTCGCCATTGTCAAGGCCGATCAGGCGGCCGGCGCCGGTTACGGATACATTCATGCGGCTTCGTCCATTGGCGACTAGGATACCGTTCGCATCCAGGGTATCAATGGTGACAAAGATCAGATCTTCGCCATTTGCCGTAAGCGTCTCTTTGTCCGGGGTAAGACGGATGCTTGCCGGATCGCCGAAGGACTGCTGCCGGTCTCTTGCGATCACATTGCCCTCTTCGTCGTAGGCAACGGCTTCGATCACGCCTTTGCTGTATGGGATCTGCCAGTCGCCGGAAAGTGTCGTGCCGTGAGCATGATCAATTTCCACGATACCCTGACTCTGTCCCTGATAGAAGAGTTCCACTTTCGGGGCATTGGAGAAGATACGTACATCGATCAGCTGGCCTTCATTGAAATCCCAGTAAGGCAGGAGATGTACCATCGGTTTTTTCTTATAATCGGTCCATTCTGCCTGATACAGGTAGAATGTGTCTTTTGGAAAGCCGGCAGTATCGACCTGTCCGAAATACGAATTTTTGGTAAAATATGGGGTTGGCTCGCCCAAATAATCAAAGCCGGTCCAGAGGTACTGTCCAAAGCAGAACTCGCGGTCGCGGTGTGCGATAATCGTGTGCTCGGAATTTTTCGCTCCCCAGTTTGTCGTACAGTTTCCGAGAGTCGAACATTGCAGGTCATCAAATGTCAAAAGACGGTTGGAAAGAGGAAAATGATAGATGCCGCGGCTTTGTACGGTAGCACTTGTCTCACTTCCAAATATTTTCCAGTCCGGATATTTTACATGATGTTCGTCATAACATTTATCGAGGTAATTGTAGCCGACGAGATCGATCACTTCGCCGGTGCGCTGGGCAGCTTCCCATTCGATATAATTCGATGCCAGTGTGGTGTAGGCATTTTTGCGGTAATCGAGCTCGCGGACGGCATTATGAAGTTCTTTCGTCAGTTCCAGTCCGCGGTCAAAATGCGTATCATAAATCTCATTTCCGATTCCCCAGATAAAGACGCACGGGTGGTTGCGGTCCTGGCGGACCCAGCTTGTCAGGTCTTTTTTCCACCAGTCTTTAAAGTCATTGCCGTAGTCGTAATCGGTCTTTGTGCGCTCCCACATATCAAAACTCTCAGTGTAGAGCAGGAGTCCCAGCTCATCACAGAGATTCAGCATATGTTCCGGCGGCATGTTGTGCGCATTTCGGATCGAATTTACACCCATTTCCTTTAACGTAAGGAGCTGGCGGCGGAGAGCCGCTTTGTTCATGGCGGCACCCAGGGAACCGAGAACGTGATGCTCACAGGTACCATTGATCTTTACGTGACGGCCATTTAAGAAAAATCCTTTATCCGCATCAAACGCAATGTCACGAAATCCCAGATTCTGGGTGATGGAATCCGTGAGCGTATCGCCCACATATAAGGAAGTGCGGATCTGATACAGATTTGGCTCTTCAATATCCCATAATTTCGGTTCAATAACAGTCAGTACCTGTTTGTCAACCTGAACGGAGTCTGAAAAATGTACCGTGCTTTCATGAGAGGTCACAAGAGTGCCGTCGGTATCAAAAATCTCGTGCCAGATCCGACCTTCGTCTGTGGCACCTGTTTCATCGATAAATTCGGTATCCATAAATACTTCCCAGGTTTTTCCAAGTTTTTCTGTGGAAAGATACGTTCCATTATGTACGAGATGAGCCGCATGGGAAGTGGCAAGCCACACATCGCGGTAAATGCCTGAGCCTGGATACCAGCGGCTGTTTGGCAGATGGTATTCATTGCGGACAAGAAGTTCATTGTCGCCGTCCTCTAATTTGTCGGTCAGATCAACGACAAATTCCGAATAACCATGTTTCCATGTGAAAATTTCTTTTTGATTCAAATAAATCGTTGTATCCATATAGACACCTTCAAAGATCAGTTCCATCTTTTGCGTGTCCGGATCCGCCTTGTCAAGAAGCTGCTTTTTGTTGATAATCCTTCGATAACAACTTATGGCCTGTTCATACAGATTTTCTGTATCATAGATCATCCAGTCATGGGGAAGATCTACCGGCGTCCAGGACGTATTTTGAAATAATGTTTCGATCGGAGTGTCCAAAGGAAACTTGCAAAACGTCCAGTTGTCATTCAATCGTTTTTTCATTTGATAAATCCTGCCTTTCATTTTTCCAAAGAGGTAACGATTCAGGTTCCCCCTCCCCGTTTGCATTCGCATTTCGAACACTTCGTGTTCTTTCCCGCCTTTGACAAGGCTAAAAATGCTCATGTGGGGGAGGGGACCCGATGTGCAGAAAAACAATGTCTTTTACGTGCAAGCACGATAATCCATTGTTTTTTGCACATCAGCCCTGAATAGTTACAAAAAGTTTTGCACTTTAACAATAATTATATTATACTAGTAGTATGGTTTCAAGAAAAAATAGGAATTTGGAGCGAAAAATGCAAATTTGTAAAATGAGCGGCAGACAGATAAATCAAGCATTGGAACTGATACGGAAAGTGTTTGATGAATGCGACAAAGAAGACTATGAAGACATGGGAATCCTGTCCTTTTATCATTTTATCCGCAGAGAACAGATTGAAGAGCGGGTGAAAAGTGGAGAGATGGTATTCTTTGGTGCATATGAAGAGTCTGAACTGGTCGGCGTGATCGCGATGCGGGAGGGCTTTCATGTGAGCCTGCTATTTGTAGAAAAAAAACGGCAGAGGCAGGGGATAGGGAAAAAACTGATTCGGCGCGGAGTGGCGTATTGCCTGGAGAAAAATCCGCAGCTGAAAGCAATTACTGTCAGTGCGTCGCCGAAGGGAAAAAGAGCATATGAAGCGATGGGGTTTCGGGCATTGACACCGGAGCAGGAAAAACAGGGAATGCGCTTTACGCCGATGCGGCTTGAGTTATAGAGGAAACGAACAGGAGGCAGCGATGAAACAGAGTATAGAGGACCGGATGCGGAAAGAAAATAAGAACAATTTCAATATTCAGTCATTGGAAAAAGGGTTGTTGTTTGGTACCAAAATTTGTAAAAAAACGTGGACGTATGAAATTGTTGCGGTAGATGAGATGTTTGCAAAAATGCTTGGAATACCGGCTTCACGGAAAGAAGAAGCGATAGGGATTGAAATGTCGGATATCATTCATCCCAATGATCTCGCCAGAGTTGTGAAAGAAACTCTTTGGGAGCTACAGGGAAGTGAGAAGTACGATTGCAAATATCGGATGAAAAATGCAGACGATGAATATCACTGGGTAAGGGATATCGGAGAACGTTTTTGGATTGACGGACAGGAGTACGTTCAAGGTACGGTATTTGATATTGATGAAAAAGAGACATTGATTCGTGAGAGGGATGTTACTTATGAAAGTATGCCGGGAGGAGTTGTTTTTGTTGTTATCGGAAAAGATAATTTTTATATTCGCGAGGCGAATCAGTATAGTTTCGATATGCTTGGGGTAGGGCGAGAAGAATATCTGGGGTCTTCCGGAAAATACACGTTTCCGGAGGATTTGCCAAAATTGCGGAAACATTTTGTCCAACAGGCGAAAAAAAGAGAACCTTTGGATTATGAATTTCGTATACGATTAGAAAAAAATGGGAAAATTGTATGGTATCGTATTATCGGAAATTATATTGATTCCCGTGAACAGGGGGAAGAATATCTTTGTATTATGATGGATATTACTACAAGAAAGACATTTCAATATGAACTTATTAAGGAGAAGGAAAAGTATGAGAGAACATTAAATACATCGGCAGATTTATTGTTTGAATATAATGTGCGTCATAAAAAATTCCGGATCCTTGGACAAAATTATATTTCCGATGACACCAAACTTGCGATAGAAGACAGCTTGGATGAAGATTACCGAAAAATTTTATTTAAGAATGATATTGTGTTTCGAGGTGATCGCAGCAAAATCAAGCAGTTTATAAGAGGACAGATTTCTTGTAATGATACCGTTCGTTTATTGACAAAAAATACAGAAACAGGGAAAGTGTATTATGATAATTATGAATTGTTTCTAAATAAGATCATGGTAAAAGAGAAAACGATCCGCGTCATTGGTTATGCCAAAAAGGTGAGTTATAATGCGGTGCCGGTAACAGAGCGTCAGCAGCTGCATGAAATCTTTGATGAGCAGATTGTGAAGGATTATAGCTTTATTTTGAAAATTGATGTTCCGACCGGGGCGTTTGAGTCATATTTTATCGAAAAATCAGATTATGGATCGTATACAGGAAATCGTTACTACTCTTCTTTTTTGAAATGGTGGTGTAACACATATGTGTGTGAACAGGATAGAAAGGAGATAGAGTTCTTTTTACAACTGGATGAGATGCTTCGCATTTTGCATTCGGGAGAGCCAAAGGGTTACCGCTTTTGCCGGGTGGAAACAAAGGAGTCTCAAAGAAAACATAAAATATGCAGCTTTTCATTTTATGGCTCTGATATCAATACGGTACTTCTTGTCGTACGTGATGTAAGTCAGATCAGGGAAGAGGAAGTGTATCAGAAAGAAGCCAGTCAGAAACTGCTTACAGATGCTTTGGCAGAGGCGAGAGCATCAGTGAAAGGACGTCAGATGCTGATGAAATATCTGGCAGATGAAATCGAAAATCCGGTAGGAAAGATGAAAGAACTTTTGCTGGAACCAGAAAATCCGGAAATTCTTCCACAACTGGAACGCTGTGTGGAATATATGAGTGAGATGATCGATGGCATGAAAGAATATCAGCTTTTGCAGACACCGTTTGGAAAGAGCAACGAGGCATTTAATCTATATGCTCTTTGTATGGAGGTGTGCGAGGAGGAACGCAAGATTTCACTAGGGCTCGATATTTCGATTCAGGAAGTCATTGACTTGCCAATTCATCAGGAATATTATATGTATGGAGAGAGGTTCAGGGAGATTCTTGTCAATCTTTTGGGAAATGCTGTAAAATATGCACCCCGGGGAAGTGCGGTAAAGATTTATATTCAGGAAACGAATATTGAAACAGACCGCTGCGTGATCCGGATTCGAATGGAAGACGAGGGACCGGTGATCAATGAAAAATATTTTGAGAGAATGTTGGATGATCAGTATGATTATAATGTAAATGAAAAAGTAATTGCTCTTGGAGGAAACGGATTTTCGGCCTCTTTGGTGGCTAAGATAACAGAACTCCTTGGAGGAACGGTAGAATTTCGTAAAGGAGTATTGGATAGTAATGTAGTAGAAATTTCTCTTCCGGTTTTGTATTATAATGCCAATCCGTTGTTTCGGGACCCGGAACATAAAGAAGAAGTTATCGAGGAAGTTAATATGTGTGGACAAGGATATCTTCTTGTGGAAAATGCAGAACAGAGAGATCCTTTGACGGCATCGCTTTTTCAGATAAATGGTGCGGTTGTCTATGAGGCATCTTCCGGGAAAATGGCGATGGAATTGCTGGAAAAGATCAATTCCGGGCAGATTACGGCGGTTCTTATGGATAAAGATCTTGACGATATGAAGTGTTATGAACTTGCCAGACAGATTCGGTTTCACAGGGAAAAAGTGTATGGCAAACTGCCCATCCTTCTTATGCTGGATGGTATCGAGCAGGAAGACACCCGCTTGAATATGCTCAGTGGGATTAATGCGACGATTCATAAACCGATAAATCTTTCGAAATTATTGTGGATGATAGAGAATTTGCAGGGGAAAGGAGTTTGAACACGATGAAAAAAGTATTGACGATAGCCGGTTCTGACTGCAGCGGTGGTGCGGGAATTCAGGCAGATTTAAAAACAATTGGTGCATGGGGCTGTTATGGCATGAGTGTTATCACAGCGGTTACTGTACAAAATACATGTGGTGTAAGGGCTGTTTATCCGGTAGAAGCAGAGGTGGTTCAGCAGCAGTTTACCGCTGTGTATGAAGATATTTTCCCGGATGCGGTAAAAATCGGGATGCTTTGCAATGAAGAAATTATCGAAGCGGTGGCAGAAACGATTCAAACAATCCGTAAAATGTCGGTAGTTCAGCCCAAGATTGTGCTGGATCCGGTTCTTGTGTCGACGAGTGGAAGGGCGCTGCTGGAGCCGCAGGCAAAAGAGGCACTGCAGACAAAGCTTTTTCCATTAGTGGATCTGATTACACCAAATCTCGGAGAGATGAAGGTTTTATGTGGTGTAGAAAATATGGAAGTGTCAGAGAGGGAGGCAGCAGGAAGAAAATTGGCGAAAAGGAATGACTGCGGTGTATTGATCAAAGGCGGACATGGCAGAGAATACGGTGATTCCGATGCACAGGATCTGTTGATTCCGGGGGCGGACAAGCCGGCAGTATGGTTTCGTGCTCCATTTATAGAGAATCCAAATACCCACGGAACCGGCTGTACCTTGTCTTCTGCAATCGCTTGTGGACTGGCACAAGGAAATACGATGGAACAGAGTGTACAAAAAGCAAAAGACTATCTGACCGGCGCGATCGCCGCCGGGCTTGATCTGGGAGCCGGCAATGGTCCCCTGAATCATTTTTACAAGGCAACTATTCAGGATCAATGTATGGGAGGCTGAATAGTTACTTTACAAGAACGAAAGGAAGAAAAAAATGGCAATTGATGTAAAGAATAAGAAAACGTCTCTTGACGAAGAAGCTGCAATTTACGAAAAACGTGATGAGGAAGAAAGTGGAAAAAGCAGATGGAAAAAGATGAACCGCAGTCAGAAAATCACACAGTTTAAAACGTATTATCTGCGTCCGCTTATTGTCGTGGTGTTGATTTTGTGCGTGGTTGGATTTTTTATTTATAAAGATGTTATCACGAAAAAAGACATTGCGTTCCGCTGTGCAATCGTGAATGAAGTGGCGACGGAAATTCCGGTCAATGCATTTTCAGATGAGTTTACGAAGTATATGAAATTGGACCCGGATAAAAATTTATCGTCGTTCCATTTATATTATACGGATACACAACTGGCTCAAAAAGTCGGTGCGTCGACAGCGAGTGATCTGTCGCAGATATCTTCTTTGATCTATGCGTCCTTATTGGATGGTATGATTGCCGGGGAAAAAGATTTTACGACATATCATGATAATGGTTTTTTTATAGATCTTAATGAATTTTTGTCGGAAGAAGAGTTAAAGGCGATTGAGCCGTATCTATATATTCCGGACGATGAAAAAAACACACAAAAACATGCTTATGGTGTCTACCTGGAAAAGAGCGAGCGGTATAACAGTATTTTCCAGGGGGGCGGCGGAGTGGTTCCGAAGCCGATTTATGGGATTATTACTAATTCGGAGAACACCGAACGCGGCAGATATTTTCTGTATTATCTCTTTCCGGAATTACAGAAATTAGGAAATCCAATCACACAAAAGGAGTAGAAAACTACTTCTTTTATGTAATCTTTGCAAATAAGGGTTGACATTTGAAAATGATTGTCCTATAATGGCAATCGTAAACGACAAAGACGTCAAGCGAATGAAATTCATTTGCTTTGGCGTTTTTTTTGTTTTTATCCTATTTTTTGCTGGCAGATAGGCGCGGCTGGGTGAATAGAGAAATACCGATCTAAGTCGCAGGAAACCAATTAAACAAGGAGGAATCTTTATGACAGACGAAATTTTAAGTGTAATAAGTGACCAGGTATTTGGTGTCTGGTTTTTGATCGGAGCCGCCCTTGTATTCTGGATGCAGGCCGGATTTGCAATGGTTGAGGCAGGTTTTACCAGAGCAAAAAATACAGGTAACATTATCATGAAAAACCTGATGGATTTTTGTATTGGAACAGTAGTATTTATTTTACTCGGATTTGGATTGTTTCTCGGAGATGACATCGGTGGAATCATCGGAAAACCAAATTTTGCGATTTTTACGGATTATGCAAACTTTGACTGGTCCGGATTCGTATTTAACTTAGTATTCTGTGCGACGACAGCGACCATCGTTTCCGGAGCAATGGCAGAGAGAACGAAGTTCCTTTCTTACTGTATCTACTCTGCAGTAATTTCCGCAGTGATCTATCCAATCGAAGCTCACTGGACATGGGGCGGCGGTTGGTTAGCACAGATGGGATTCCATGATTTTGCCGGTTCGAACTGTATTCATATGGTTGGTGGTATCTCGGCATTGATTGGAGCGTATCTCCTCGGGCCTCGTATCGGTAAGTTTAAGAAGAAAAAAGACGGAAGCATCAAAGTTGGTGCATTTCCGGGACATAATATCGCACTTGGTGCCCTTGGTGTATTTATCTTATGGCTTGGCTGGTACGGATTCAACGGTGCAGCAGCAACGTCTGTACCACAGTTGGGAGCTATCTTTGTAACCACAACGATCGCACCGGCAGTAGCCACTGTAGTATGTATGATCTTTACCTGGATAAAATATGGTAAACCGGATGTTTCGATGTGTTTGAATGCATCCCTTGCCGGTCTGGTAGCAATCACAGCACCTTGTGATGTAACCGATGCTTTTGGAGCAACGATCGTCGGAGCTGTTTCCGGTGTACTTGTTGTATTCGGTGTATGGCTTCTTGATTACAAATTACGTATTGATGACCCGGTTGGAGCCGTGGCAGTACATATGATGAATGGTATCTGGGGTACTTTGGCAGTTGGTCTCGTTGCTACGGATACAGCACCAACGTATTCTTTGGCAGGAGCCAATGGAGAGAAACTTCTCGGATTGTTCTATGGCGGTGGATTTAAGCTTCTCGGTATTCAGTTTACCGGTATGCTTTGTACCGCATTGTGGACAGCTATTACGATTACGATTACATTCCTTGTGATCAAGAAAACAGTTGGTCTTCGTGTTACAGCAGAAGAGGAAATTGCAGGACTCGATGCAACAGAACACGGTTTGGAATCCGCTTATTCCGGATTTGTTATCTCGGATAGCGTAAATACAATTGGTGACAGCGCATTGGCAGCAATCGCAGCATCCACACCGGAACCGGAAGAAAAGAAAGTTCCTATGGACGATGCCGTACCGGTACAGGTTCGCGAGCCAAAAGAGACATTGGCATCCGATGTCAAACTGTCCAAAGTTACCATTATTTGTAAACAGAATAAGTTTGAGGATCTGAATACTTCGCTCAATGAGATTGGAGTCAAAGGTCTGACAGTAACACAGGTACTTGGATGTGGTACACAGAAAGGAAAAGCAGAGTACTATCGTGGTGTACCGGTTGAATTCTCACTCCTTCCTAAGATTAAAGTGGAAGTTGTCGTAAGTGCCGTACCGGTGAAAGCCGTAATTGATGCAGCAAAACGGGCATTGTATACCGGGCATATCGGCGATGGTAAGATCTTTGTATACGATGTTGAGGATGTTGTCAAAGTCAGAACGGGTGAAAGCGGATTTGACGCATTGCAGGATGACAAATAGAATGAAAAACGTAGTATCATAAGTGTTCGAATAAAAAGAATGGTTCTTTTATCCGCTGGATAAGAGAACCATTCTTTTTTTGCGAGTTACTTATTATTTACTGTGCCTGTACCGGCTCGATGTAATACTTATCATAGTGTTTTTCGCTCTTTGCGATGTAAAGAGTTCCCTTGCGGTTGATCGCAAAATAGCGGAGAATGCAATTGTCACCAAGGATATTATTTTTCATACTCTCGATGCTTGCTGCGGAAATGCTATTGTAAGTAGCTGCATATCTGGCTGCAATATCACCAGCAGCTTCTTTGTGTCCTTTGGCATAAAAAGGCATGTAAACGCCATTCATCCGGTTTTCAGAGATGATAGGGTCAATGACACCGCCACGCATATAAATAGCAAATTTCTCTTTTTGAATATTGTTTGTGCTCCAGCCTTTTACGGTATCGATGGTATTTCCCTTGATAACCGCATTTTTCCAGTTTAACATCATGATCGGACTTTGAACGGAGTCTTTAAAAGTACAGCCAAGAATCTGAACATTGGTATGGTATTTATTTGGCGAAAAACGATGAGTGTCAATGCCGCGGTGTAGGTTGTAGAACCCACAGTTTTGAATTGTGACATTGAGAACCGGCGTCTTGTCAAATTTGGAATATTTTCCGTTAAAACCATTGGTTACTTTATCCGGGGTATCGAGGTTGATCGCACAACGTTCTCCGCTCAAATTGTTTTTAAAGGTGCAATTTTGAACCGTAACGTCTTTGGAAGCGGTTACTTCGATAAAATGTCCATCGCGGAGATTAGTAAAGGTAATGTTGTCGATCAGTACATTTTTACAGTGTGGCACACGGATTGCTTCACTTTTATTACAGCCGCTGAGATTCATGATTACCGTACCCTCTCCGATAATCTGAATATTTTTTTCACCGTTGTACTTGCCCACAACTCCTTTTTTGTTAATGCGGGAAGAACGTACACATTCAAACATAACATGACCGGCTTTCAGCTTTTTGGTGTGAGAATTGCCAATCTTATTCATGACAACACCGTCTTGGAGCACGATTTTTACGTTAGAAGGTACTAACAGAGCATTGCTGATGTTATAGGTACCTTTTTTGATTGTCAGTGTTCCACCGCCTTTTTTCGACATTTCGTCAAGGTAGGAGCGGAGTGTAAGATAATGTTTGGTATACTTGTTATATACCGGATTTTTAACATATTTGTTTTTGTAAGGTTTACTGGAAGTGCTTACTGTAAAATCTTTTTTTGCCTGCACCGGTGCAGAGACCGTCATGGCAAAAGCAGAAAATAAAAGCAGCAGTCCCAGTAGTTTTGTGATATTCTTCATAAATAAAGTTTCCTTTCGTTATTCGTTGTTTTGGCTTACTTCACTTAAAATCAGTCCCTCGTTTCGGTCTAACACGGTCTGAATACTCCAAGGGTGTGTAAAGAGCAAGAGAGGACGCTCTTTAAAGTCCTTGACACGCTTAGCATCGGATGTAAGTGACAGACTGTTTACATCGATGTCTTCATTTTCAATCCAGCGGACATGCTCATAAGGAAGCTGGTCCATGCGGATTTCTACGTTATATTCATTTTGCAGGCGGTATTGCAGCACCTCAAACTGGAGGGCACCGACTACGCCGACGATGATCTCTTCCATACCGGTATTAAATTCCTGGAAGATCTGAATCGCACCTTCCAGTGCAATCTGCGTGATGCCTTTCATAAACTGTTTTCGTTTCATCGTATCGACCTGACGGACGCGGGCAAAATGCTCGGGTGCAAAAGTCGGAATACCGGCAAAACGGATCGGCTTTTTGGATTTACATAACGTATCTCCGATGGAAAAGATACCCGGGTCAAAAATACCGATAATATCACCGGCGTAAGCTTCTTCCACATGCTTTCTTTCCTGCGCCATCATCTGTTGTGGCTGGGAAAGACGGATCTTTTTACCGCCCTGCACATGAGTGACTTCCATACCGGCTGTAAATTTGCCGGAGCAGATACGCATAAATGCGATACGATCACGGTGTGCTTTATTCATATTTGCCTGAATCTTAAAGACAAAGGCAGAAAAATCTTCCGAAAATGGATCAATGACTTCGTCTCCGGACATACGAGGAAGAGGAGAAGTGGTCATTTCCAGAAAATGCTGCAAAAAGGTTTCTACACCAAAATTTGTCAGGGCAGAACCAAAGAAGACAGGAGAAAGTTTTCCTTCTCGTACTTTTTCCAGGTCAAATTCGTCGCTCGCACCGTCCAATAGCTCAATTTCATCTACTAAAATATCATGATATTCCTTTGTGATCAGGTCATCCAGTCCGCTGTCGCCTAATTTGGCTTCAATAGCTTCAATTTTATGTCCATTGTCCGAAGGAAGAAAACGAGAGATGGTTTTTGTGTTTCGGTCATAAACGCCCTTGAAATTCTTTCCGGAGCCAATCGGCCAGTTGATCGGACAGGTGCGGATCCCAAGTACATTTTCAATCTCATCGATCAGTTCAAAGGGATCCTTTGCCTCGCGGTCCATTTTATTGACAAAAGTAAAAATAGGGATTCCACGCATGACGCAGACTTTAAACAGTTTGATCGTTTGTGCCTCGACACCTTTGGAGCCGTCGATCACCATGACGGCAGAATCGGCAGCCATCAAAGTACGATAGGTATCTTCAGAGAAGTCCTGATGTCCCGGAGTGTCCAGGATGTTGATACAGAATCCGTCATAATTAAATTGCAATACGGAGGAAGTGACGGAGATTCCTCTTTCTTTTTCGATTTCCATCCAGTCAGAGACCGCGTGTTTAGCAGCTTTTCGACCTTTTACGGAACCGGCAAGATTGATTGCTCCTCCATATAATAAGAACTTTTCGGTCAAAGTTGTTTTTCCGGCATCCGGGTGCGAGATGATAGCGAAGGTACGCCGCTTTTCGATTTCCTGTTTTAAATTGTTACTCATAAGTCAAACTCCATTCTTTTTTACATAAAGTAAGTCCTAAATCGTTACTAAAAGAAAAAGCTCTGAACAACTACTGCCATTCAAAGCTTTTCTCATAACTGGGCTACAAGGATTCGAACCTTGAAATGCTGGAGTCAGAGTCCAGTGCCTTACCGTTTGGCGATAGCCCAATGTCAACCGACAAGTGATATTATACAATAAGAAATTTAAAAATGCAAGTGTTTTTTTAAAAAAAATGAAAAAAATTTTATTTCCTATTAAAGAGGGAAATTCTCTTGACAAGATTAGGTTCCTAATAGTAGAATAGATACAATATACAATAAAGATTAACAAGAAAAGGAGAGACGAAAAAATGGGTAAGATTATTGGTGAAGGCATTACATTTGACGACGTTTTATTGGTTCCGGCTTATTCGGAAGTCATTCCTAACCAGGTAGAGTTGAAAACTCATTTAACAAAAAAGATTGAATTGAACATTCCTATGATGAGTGCAGGAATGGATACGGTTACGGAACACCGCATGGCGATCGCGATGGCACGTCAGGGTGGTATCGGTATTATCCACAAAAATATGACAATTGAGCAGCAGGCAGAAGAGGTCGATAAGGTAAAACGTTCTGAGAATGGAGTTATTACAGATCCATTTTATTTGTCTCCGGAGCATACATTGGAAGATGCCAATAATTTAATGGCAAAATTCCGCATTTCCGGTGTACCGATCACAGAGGGAAGAAAATTAGTTGGTATCATTACAAACCGTGATCTTAAGTTCGAGACAGATTTTTCGAAAAAGATCAAAGAAAGCATGACATCCGAAGGGCTCGTTACAGCGAAAGAAGGAATTACTTTGGATGAGGCAAAGAAGATTCTTGCTAAAGCTCGTAAAGAGAAACTTCCTATTGTAGATGACGAAGGAAATTTGAGTGGGTTGATTACGATCAAAGACATCGAAAAACAGATTAAATATCCAAATTCCGCAAAAGATGCACAGGGAAGACTTCTATGTGGTGCAGGTGTTGGTGTTACGGCAAACATTCTTGACCGTGTGGATGCTTTGGTAAAGGCAAAAGTTGATGTTATTGTTATTGATACGGCGCATGGTCATTCAGCAAACGTTCTTCGTGTTGTGAAGATGGTACGTGATGCATATCCGGATCTTGGAATTATTGCCGGTAATGTAGCGACAGGAGAGGCGACAAAGGCATTGATCGAAGCAGGTGTGGATGCTGTTAAAGTAGGTATCGGACCGGGATCCATCTGTACGACACGTATTGTAGCCGGTATCGGGGTTCCTCAGGTGACAGCGATCATGGAGTGTTACGAAGCTGCGAAACCATATGGTATTCCAATTATTGCGGATGGTGGTATCAAGTATTCCGGTGATATGACAAAAGCCATTGCTGCAGGAGCAAATGTCTGCATGATGGGAAGTATCTTTGCAGGATGTGATGAGAGTCCGGGAACATTCGAACTGTTCCAGGGAAGAAAATATAAAGTTTATCGTGGTATGGGATCTATCGCTGCCATGGAAAACGGAAGTAAAGATCGTTATTTCCAGCAGGATGCGAAGAAACTTGTTCCGGAAGGGGTAGAAGGACGAGTTGCTTACAAAGGAACCGTAGAAGATACGGTATTCCAGCTGATTGGTGGTATCCGTTCCGGTATGGGATATTGTGGAGCAAAGACGATCGAAGATCTGAAAGAGAGCGGAAGATTTGTTAAGATCTCGGCAGCGTCTTTGAAAGAGAGTCATCCACATGACATTCATATCACAAAAGAGGCACCTAACTACAGTGTCGAATAAAAGAATATACCGGCGCAGGAAACGGCGTCGATTGAGCAAAAGAGGGCGCTATGCTGCGATAGTTGGCATAGCAGCCCTTGTTCTTTTTATCACGCTTCTTGTCGTGGCCGGAACTCGCCGGCAAAAGGCAGAGAAGCAGACAGTGAGCGAGAAGACGTACCCGGATATTACCTTTGATGTTCGCTTTTTAGACCCCAACCCTTTCTCAAGACCACAACTGGCATTGAAGAAGGTTCACGCCATCGTCGTACACTATACAGCGAATCCCGGAGTGGATGCGGTGGCAAATCGCAATTATTTTAACAATCTGCCAAAGGCAAATGAAAGGAAACAAAAGAAAACGTATGCCAGCAGTCATTTTGTCATTGGACTGGACGGTACAATTGTACAGTGTATTCCATTGGAAGAGATGGCTTATGCCTCAAACGATAGAAATTCCGATACGGTTTCCATTGAGTGCTGCCATAAAAAGGAAAATGGGAAATTTACCGCGCAGACACAGGCCGCTCTGATACAATTGTGTACTTATCTGTGCATCAAATTTGATCTTACGGAAGAGAATCTGATACGGCATTACGATGTGACGGGAAAAATCTGTCCGAAATATTTTGTGGAGCATCCCGATGCATGGGAAACTTTCAAAAAAGATGTTGGCATGGAATTGAAAAAATACCGCAAATAAAAATGCATCTATGATAAAAGGATTATCATAGATGCATTTTTTATATATTGATTTCCATACATTAAATTCTGAATAGTTACTATTTTGTCTTAAATTTAGAGATTGCATCTCCCAGACGTTCTGCACGGATCATCAACTGGGAAGAAGCATCATCCAAAGAGGTAAGTGCTTCGGACTGTTTATCGGTTACATTAGCAACCGAAGTAACAGATGCCAGTGTTTCTTCCAAAATCGCGGAAATGTTTTCCATCGAGTTCAAAGTGGAAGAACCGGATGTTTCCATATCTTTGGAACTGCTCTGAATACTTTCGAGGTATTCGGAAAGTTTTTCGATGTGCTGTTTCAAAGCCTGGAAGGAGTGGGCGGTAGCGGCTACGGCTTCTACCTGCTCATCGACAATTTCCTCAGCTGTCTGTGCCGTGTTTACAGCCTCTTTAGTGGCTTCTGTAATCTCGGTAACGATATTTGAAATCTTACCGGCAGAAGCAAGACATTGGTCAGCTAATTTACGGATCTGCGTTGCTACGACGGAGAATCCCTTACCGGCAGCACCTGCGCGGGCTGCTTCAATTGAAGCATTCAGCGAAAGCAGGTTTGTTTCTTCGGCGATGTCATTGATGCTATTGACAATCTGACCGATGTTTTTCGAATGTACGGACAATTCTTTGATTGTCTGGATGACACTGTCGGTAATGTCTGTCGTTGATTTTGTCTTCGTATTCAGGTTATCCATGCTGGTTAATCCCGAATTAATCGCTACCTGTGTAGAAGCGGCAATGCTTCCAATCTCATTGGTATTGTCGTTTACGACATTAATCTTAGTAAACAGGCTATCCATCTCGTTCAGGCAGTCCGTAGCACTTTCTGTCTGCTCGCCGACACCGGTTTCAATCTCATGTACCGAAGTCTGAATGTCTTTTGTCGTTTCCGAGAAAGTGGTGGAAGAGGTATTTACTTTGTTCAGTGATACGCTCAAGGCATCGTAAACGGACTCTACTTCCATGATCAGACCGCGGATATTTGCGAGCATGTCATTACAGCTTCCATACAGAAGAGCAAATTCATCACGGCGGTTTGTACGGAATTCAACCGTAAGATCACCTTTGGAAACTTTTGCCAGTTCTTTGATGGAAAGGTTAATGGACTTACTGAATCCTTTGGAGATCAAAGTTCCTACAATCATAGCAATAATACAGGAAATGACTACCATAACGATTGTGAGGACACGGATGCTGTTTGCCTGTGCTACGATGACGGATTGCGGAACCATGCTGCAGAGCATGATGCCCGAGCGACCGATTTTTTCGTAAGTAAACAAGTAAGTTTTTCCGGCATAACGAACATAATCTTTTCCGGAATCTTTCTCGCTTTTTAAAGCGTCCTTATAAAAGTCCTGATTTTTGTAAATGGATTCTTTTACAACATTATTCTGTGTTTTTGATTTTCCTTCTTCTTCTTTCGTGATATCTTTTCCTTCAACAACCATTTCCTGATTGTCCGGAGTGATGATACCAACGTAACTTCCTTCGCCAAGGTTAAAGTTTGTTAAAATATCTAAGATGGCATCTTTTTTAATGTCTACAATCATAACAGCATCTGTCGTGGAAGATACGTCATGCGCCACACGAAGAATATAGGAAGACGGCTCCACAAGAAGCAGTTTGTCAAGTTCCGGCATGGAGCCTGAGCCAACCCAGTAATAACTTGTGGCATCCATCGAAACTTTCTTCCCAAGGTCAGTATCCAAAAAGGCAGAGTAGATTTCTTCGCCTTTGGAGTGAATATCACGTTTGGCTTCAATGTCTTCTTTGGTTTTATCTTCCTGACCGCGCAGTTTTGACTGGGAACTAAAGGTATTATATCCGCCTTTTACAATGTATATATTTCCAATAAACTGGTTCGCAGCTACTTTGTTACTGATGGACTGGTTGAAAGAATTGTATACATTTGTTTTTCCGTCACTCGCGTCTGTCAGTATCTCGTCTGCTTCTTTAAATTCATCTTTGATCCTAGCATAATCATAATAGGTTTTGTAATAGGCTGTAGTGCCCGGGGTGAGGGAGTTGATTTTTTCTTGAAGAGCATCATATTTTTTCTTCAAGTCATCCCTGGTTTTCTGTTGTGCGTCATTGGTGCTGTATTCACCGGAATAATATGTACTAAGTTCGCTGTCGGATAATACAGTGTTCATATCTGATTCAATGTTTGACAAGGCAAAAGTAAAATATTCATTTGCCATATTCATGGTCTGCGAGACAGCGGATTCGTAGTTGTCATTCAAGGCCCCTGAGGATCGGGAATAAGAAACAATTCCCAATATTACGATCAACATAACCGGGATGAGGTAGCAGCCGATCAATTTTGTCTGAATGCAAAACTGAGGGAGCACTTTGACATTTCCGTCCAGAAGAGGGGCATCCTTTTCGGATTTCTTTGGAAAGAGAGTCGGGATAATACGAATCAGTTTCAGGATTTGGCGGCCAAGCCATTTCAGCCATTCCCAAACGACACTTACCGGCTTTGGAAGTTTTTTGACGGAAGGATTTTGATTTTTCGACTTCGGCTGCCGTTTCGGTTTTTCCCGTTTAATCTTCGGCATACGGGCTTCCTTTTTTGGCTTTTCTTTAGGAGTACGAATTGGTTTTTCCTTTTTTTTCATATTTAATAACTTTTTCATGTGAGTCCTCCGTTCTTGATGCTCAAGTTAAATGTATAAGGCCAGTTCTTTGCCCTGATTTTCATATTTGCGGTAAGATACACCGGCGGATTTCATCATTTTTTTAGCGGCGATAACGCTGGCAGTATCGGCATATTTATCTTCAGCATAAATGATTTCTTTAATCCCGGACTGAATCAATGCTTTTGTACATTCATTGCAGGGAAACAAGGTTGTGTAGATACGGGCACCCTGCAGACGGAAACCGGAATAGTTTAAAAGCGCATTTAATTCGGCGTGACAGACATAAAGGTATTTTGTGTCCAATTCATCACCGGAACGTTCCCAGGGATATTCATCGTCCGAACAGCCACGTGGCATGCCATTGTAACCAACGGACAGAATGCGGTTATCCGGGGCAACGATACAGGCGCCGACACGTGTGTGTGGATCCTTGCTGCGCTTTGCAGATAACGTCGCAATCCCCATAAAATACTGATCCCATGAGAGATAATCTGTATTTTTCATAGTTGTCTCCATTCTTAATGTAACTACTTATCAATATTAATAAAACTATACCATTTTTTTGGCGTTTTGTAAACCTTTTTTACGTTCTCATGCATCAAAAAAGGAAATGTCCGAAAACATTTCCTCTTTTTTCTATGACGGGTAGAATTGTAGTAGCAGTACGACTGCCTTCTACATACTTAAGTCAAATTATGAAAGTTTATTTACAGCAAGTGTCAAGCGGGATACTTTTCTTGCTGCGTTGTTCTTATGATAAATACCTTTTTTGGTAGCTTTATCAATTTCAGAAACAGCTGCTCTCAATGCCTCTGTTGCTGCTGTCTTATCATTTGCCTCGATTGCAACCTCTACTTTTTTGATCGCAGTCTTAACTTTAGAACGGATAGACTTGTTTCTGTCAGCTCTTTTCTGGGAAACAAGGATTCTTTTCTTTGCAGACTTAATATTTGCCAATTCTAACACCTCCATTGTGTATTTTCATATATTTTTTATGATGTTTCGTTAAACGGACACGGACATTAACATAAACATACTCATTTATGATAGTACAAAAAACGGAAGATGTCAATACATAATTAAAAAAATATGGGGAATAATGGGGAAAGAATGAATGATAGGAGTGACGGCAGGATGACAGAGCGAAAGACCGATCTGGCGATGGAAGTCAGGGAAAGTTTTCCTAGGGATAATGTAGAAATCAAGGGAGTAGTGCTGGAAAAAAAGAGGGATGAAAAGAGTGGAGCAAAGATCACGGTAGTTGAGATCAAAGATGAAAAAGGCAGCAAAGCCATGAAAAAGCCGAAGGGTACGTATATTACGATAGAATCGGAAGAACTTCTGCATGATGAAGAGGACAATGAAAATCTGCTGCTGTGCATCTGCAAAGAACTTGAGCGGATGGTAAAAGGACTACGGAAAAAACGGGTCTTGATTGCCGGCCTTGGCAACCGTTATGTGACGAGCGATTCTCTTGGCCCGCGCATGGTGGAGGAGATTTTTGTTACCCGGCATTATGAGAATGAATTTGGCAGGGATTTCATGAAAAAGCACCAGTATGGAAATGTAAGCGCCATTGCCCCCGGAGTTATGGGGCAGACCGGGATGGAAGCCGGAGAGGTGCTGAAAGGGGTTGTGGAAAAAACACATCCGGAACTGGTGATCGTGGTGGATGCGCTGGCAGCCAGAAGTCTGTCGCGTGTGTGTACGACGGTTCAGCTGACCGATACCGGAATCAGTCCGGGATCCGGCATTGGAAATGTTAGGAAAGCGTTGTCAAAGGAAACGCTTGGCGTGCCGGTTGTGGCGGTGGGGATTCCGACGGTAGTGGATGCCCGCACGATCATCAGCGACCATTTGGAGCAGGTGCTTACCAAACAAGGCTACCGCGAATGGGAGCGGGAGCAGTTTATCCGGGAAGTCTTACAGGAAGAAACAAAAAATCTGTTTGTGACACCGAAAAATGTGGATGAGTCGGTCAGAATACTGGCAAAAGGACTTGCCAAAGTAATGAATTATTGTCTTCAGAAAAAGAGTGAGGAATATTTCGAAGAAAATACGGATACATTGTAAAGAGTGCACAAAAGGGGGACAAAGATGGAAAAACGTGGAAAACAACGGCTTGGCGTGTGCGCGGCATTGGTGCTTTTGCTCCTTGGTGGTTTTATGGATAATAATGTAAAAACTGAATTAAAAAGAAGTGTGGGAGCGCAGTTCTGCTATCTTCTTGCTGTCGAAAAAAAGGTAGAATGGCCGATGGAGGTACTGGCAGTGTACCCTGTCAAAAAAAGAAATGTGACAGCAAAAATAGAATACAATCCGGAGCAGCTGCAAAAAGAAAACGAAGAGCTTCTGCAGGAGGAAAATGATTCGCAGGAAACATTGGCTCTTCAGCAGGATACAGCGGTGCAGAGTGAAAATGTCGCCGCTGTGCCGGCGTCCGGAGTGACAAGCAATACAGGGGAGGAGGCGTTTGTGAAAAAATTATGGGAGACGAAAGATGTCCATTATCTCTGGGATCATTTTTACATAGTAGATTCTACAACATCGGTAAAGCGAAAACTATTTCCGGTAGAACGTCTTCTGAAAAGAGATATGAAGCTTCCGGTTCAAAACGGGAAAAAGCAGATTTTGATCTATCATACTCATGGGGCATCGGAAAGTTTTTCGGACAGCCGTTCCGGGAAAGTGGCCGACGGTGTAATCGGAGTAGGAGAGAAATTAGCAAAGGAATTGGAAAAAAATGGATACGGAGTGATTCATGATACGACCAAATATGATTGGATGGATGGAAAAATTGACCGGAGTAAGGCGTATAATGTGTCGTTGGCGGGGGTTCAAAAACAGTTGGAGAAAAATCCGGACATTCAGGTTATTATCGATCTTCACCGGGATTCTGTCGGAAAAAATAGGCATACGTATACGACAATTGATGGAAAACGGACGGCGATTGCCATGTTTTTTAATGGAATGAGCCGAAACCAATCCGGAGAGATCGCCTATCTTACGAACCCGAACCGGGAGGCAAATCTCGCATTCAGCCTGCAGTTAAAATGCCATGCAATGGAACTTTTTGACGGGTTTACCAAACCAATCTATCTCAAAGGATACCGGTATAATCTGCATTTGAAAGAACGTGCACTTTTGATTGAGTTGGGAAACGAAAATAATACCGTAGAGGAGGCGATGAATGCAGCCGCACCATTGGCAAAAGTAATTGCAGATGTATTAAAGGGAGATGTAAAGCATAGTTTTCAGGGTTAGATTCGAAAATCGGATAAAATATCCGTTTTCCGCACTTTATTTTTAAAAAGAAATACGTTAAAATGAGACCATACACAAATTGACTAAGCGGAATAAACGAGTGAGGAGAAAAAAATATGGATTTTTTTGACAATGAACAAGTAGGAAAAAGGCTGCGCCATCTTCGATGTATTATGGATATATCTGTATCTGAAATGGCAGATTCTCTAGGAGTGACGACAGGACATTTTCGTAAATGGGAAAGAGGTGACCACGCAATCAGTTTGGTGGGATTGGACATGCTTCACAGACTATATGGAATGGATCTGAACTATTTGATAACCGGTAAGGTAAGAGAACAGGATTTTGCCAATGCTTTATTTGAAATGTCACCGGAAGAATTCTTTTTTATGATGCGCCAGATTTTGGAAAACTGTGAAGAGATCTACCGGGAAAGAAAAGAGCAGAAAATCGTGGAGAAAGAGGAGGAGACGATGTGACGCAAACATCTATATCCCGCAGGAAAAATACGGTATTCTTTCGAAAAGACGGAAGAATTATTTTGTTGGATATCCATGATATTATTTATATCGAACATCACAGCCGTACCATTTTTTTACATACAGTAAGGGGTGTGTTTTTGATCCCTTATATGACATTGTGTGCGATTCACGAGAGACTGGGAAATGATTTCCTGTGTCAGTGTCACAAATCCTATCTTGTAAATCCAATCTATGTCGAGCAGTTTATCCGTTCCCGAAATGTCATCATTTTGAAAAATTATTTTGGAAATGTATCCGTGGGAAGGCATTATCGCAAGAGTTTTTTGGAAAATATGCATTATAATTGAAAGAAAGTTTCTTTACAAAAATTTATATCCGTTATATAATAAGAGATTGCAGAGGTGATAACAGATGAAAGAAATTTATCTGATCCGTCATGGAAGGCAGTCATCGAAATTGTGTAATGTCGATGTAAGTCTGGATGACGCAGGAAGACAGCAGTCACATCTTGTGGCAGACAGGCTTGCTTCGTATGGATTGGAAGCTTTATATGCAAGTGGCTTAAAGCGGGCGCAGGAGACTGCACAGGCAATTTCAGAGACGACAGGACTTTCGGTAAGAACAGTGGAAGCATTTCATGAGATTGAGTTTGGAGAACTGACGGGGTTATCCAACGAAGAGATTGAGTCCCACTATGGAAAATTTGTCCGTCAGCGTGCCGCACAGGAAAGTGATCTGGCGTATCCCGGAGGAGAAAATGGACAAGATGTCATTGACCGCATCGGGAACGATTTTAAAAAGATATGTGAAGCACCCGAAAAGAAGGTGGCGATTGTGACACATGGTGGTGTGATCCGTGCACTGTGTGCCTTTCTTTTACATATGCCGATGAAACATAAACTGCAGTTTGCAGTAGACTTGGAAAATACAAGTATTACAGAGATTTTATTCGATGAGAAAACCGGGCGTTTTTATCTGGAGCGGCTAAATGATTATGAGCATTTGATGGCAGCACCGGAACTGCTTCGGAGATGTTGGAAGACATCGCTGATATCCGAAGAACCGGAGACAAGAAAGTGAGGAAAGAGAACTTTATATGGAACAGATGACAGAGAGAAAAGAAAACAAAATGGGAACGATGCCCGTAAAGAAATTATTGATTACGATGTCGCTGCCCATGATGGCATCGATGCTTGTGCAGGCATTGTATAATATTGTAGATAGTATTTTCGTGTCGCGTATCAGTGAAGATGCTTTGACAGCAGTATCACTTGCTTTTCCTATCCAGACTTTGCTGATTGCTGTGGCAGGTGGTACCGGAGTCGGAGTAAATGCGTTGTTGTCAAGGAGCCTTGGAGAAAAGAAGTTTAAAGAGGCAGACCGGGCGGCCAACATGGGATTTTTGCTTATGCTGATCAGTTACGTGGTATTTGCCGTATTTGGAATCTTTGGTTCACGGATGTTTTTTGAATCCCAGGTGGATGCCTCCCTGCCAAATGCAAAGGAAATTGTAAGTTATGGTACATCGTACCTTCAGATCTGTTTGATCTTTTCCTTTGGTATCATGCTGGAAATGATGTTAGAACGTATTTTGCAGGCGACAGGAAAGACGTTTTTTACCATGATCACGCAAGGTGTCGGTGCAGTGGTAAATATTATCCTGGATCCGATCTTGATCTTTGGATTGTGCGGCGCCCCGCGCCTGGGAATTGCCGGCGCAGCGACAGCTACTGTGGTCGGACAGATCATTGCGATGAGTCTTGCCGTATTTTTTAATATCACGAAAAATACAGATGTATCGCTGAGTTTTCGAAAAATGAAGCCGCATGGTGCGACGATCGGTTCCATTTACCGGGTAGGAATCCCGTCCATTATCATGCAGGCGATTGGCTCGATCATGACATATGGGATGAATAAGATTCTGGCACCGTTTTCGACGACAGCGGTTGCGGTATTCGGTGTTTACTTTAAATTGAACAGTTTTATCTTTATGCCGGTGTTTGGATTAAACAATGGAATCATTCCGATCATTGCTTACAACTACGGGGCGAGAAAGAAGGAAAGAATCCTGCAGACGATCCGGTTTGGTATTGCGATATCCGTATCGATCATGTTTGTCGGAATGTGCATTTTTCTCGCAATACCGGACAAGCTTCTGCTTTTGTTTGATGCCTCACCGGAAATGTTAAAAATCGGAAAAACGGCATTGCGTATTATTTGCACACATTTTATGCTTGCAGGATGCTCTATCATATTGATGTCGACATTCCAGGCGTTTGGAGAAGGAATTGCCAGTTTGATGGTATCTGCGCTTCGGCAGTTGATTGTTATTTTGCCGGCAGCCTTTATCTTGGCACATGTGTTTGGACTGAATGCTATATGGTGGGCTTTCCCGATTGCGGAGATATGTTCATTGACATTTAGTGCAATTTTATTTAAAAGATTGTATCATAAAAAAATTAAATTATTAAATTAGGAGGAACATTATGAAACTTGATAAAATGATTGGAGACCGCTTTAAAGAAAGACCATCGGATTGTGCGATTGAGAGCCATGCGCTGATGGTGCGCGGAGGATATATGAAGAGCGTGGCAAATGGTATTTATTCCCAGTTTCCACCATTGAAAAGAATTACGGCAAAGATTGAAAAGATCATTCGTGAAGAAATGGATGCTCTGGATGGACAGGAAGTATTGTTTCCGGTAGCACTTCCGGGAAGTTTGTGGGAAGAGTCCGGTCGTTTTGAAAGCGTGGGAAGTGAACTTCTTCGTTTTAAAGACCGTAACAATGCCCAGATGGTTTTGGGAATGACACATGAAGAGGCGGCTGTACATCTGGTGCGCGAGTATGCGAACAGTTATACCAAATACCCATTTATGATCTATCAGGTGCAGACAAAATTTCGTGATGAGGCGCGTCCTCGTGCCGGAATGATCCGTGTCCGTGAATTTACGATGAAAGATGCGTATTCCTTCCATACTTCACAGGAAGATCTGGAAAAATATTATGATCGTATGTACAAAGCTTACCAGAGGATCTTTGCCCGTGCCGGCATTCCGGAGGTGGCTGTGGTAGCTTCCGATTCCGGTATGATGGGAGGAAGTTTGTCTCATGAATACATGCTTTTGACACCGGTTGGAGAAGATACCATTGTGCTTTGTGATGAATGTGATTACCGTGCCAATATGGAGGCAGCAGAGAGCATTATTGAGAATAAAGACCAGAAATTGGAAAAAACAGAATTGAAATTAGTAGATACACCAAATCAGCATACGATTGAAGAGGTTTGTGACTATCTGCATCTTCCGGTAGAAAATTCGATGAAAGCGGTAGTTTATCAGAAAAATGAAGATGATTCCTATGTGGTATTGTTTATCCGTGGGGATTTGGAGGCAAATGAGACGAAGATTACGAATTATCTTGGTGCAGCGATCCATCCGGCTGTGATCACAGAAGACTGCGGACTTCATGCGGGATTTATCGGAGCTTATCAGCTTCCGGAAGGAATTACGGTTCTTTATGATAATTCGCTGAAGGGAATCGAAAATCTCTGCTGTGGCGGAAATGAAATAGATAAACATTATGTGGGCTTGAATATGGAACGAGATGTACCGGATGCTGTATATGGCGATTTTGCGAAAGCAATTGATGGTGGAATCTGTCCATGCTGTGGAAAACCAAAATTGAAAATTGCCCGTGGAATCGAAGTTGGAAACATCTTCCAACTTGGAACGAAATATACCAAAACGATGGGCATGGAATATTTGGATCAGGATGGCAAAAAACATAATCCGATCATGGGATGCTATGGTATCGGTGTAGGAAGACTGGCAGCTTCTGTTTGTGAAGTACGCCGCGATGATTACGGCCCAATCTGGCCGATTACGATTGCACCTTGGGAAGTACAGCTTTGCTGTATGCGTGCCGATGATGCAGAATGTAAAGAATTTGCGGACAAATTGTACGATGATCTGCAGAAAGACCGTTTGGAAGTGCTTTACGATGACCGTAATGTGCGTGCCGGTGCGATGTTCTCAGATGCCGATCTGCTCGGTGTGCCGGTTCGTGTGGTCGTAAGCCCAAGAAACATGAAAAACGGTGTTGTTGAGATTTCCACAAGAGATAAATCCGTACAGGTTCAGGTACCTCTTGAGGAAGCAGTTACAAAAGTAAAAGAATTGGTTCAGAAACTGTATGACGAAATTGAAGAAGGAGTAAAACAGTTTCAGGGATAGTTAGTTATAAGAATTAGCTATGGTGTAACCAGGAAAGGCAGAATCTATGAATTTTAGAGAATATATTCAACAAGGATTTGTATTTTTGGATGGAGCGACAGGCTCAAATCTGCAGGAACATGGAATGCAGGCAGGAGAATGTCCGGAACTTTGGATTTTGAACCACCCGGATGTATTTGTGGAATTGCAGAAACAGTATATTCTGTCAGGAAGCGATGTGCTTTATGCGCCGACATTTACCTGTAACCGGATCAAACTTGCCGAATATGGACTGGAAGACAAACTTCATGAGATGACGCAGCAGCTGGTTGCACTCAGCCGGCAGGCAGTGGAAGAAAGTGGCACGACGCGTAAGATTTACATCGCCGGTGATATGACGATGACCGGAGAACAGTTGTATCCGATGGGAACACTTACGCTGGAAGAATTGATCGACGTGTACAAAGAACAGGTAAATGCGTTGATCGATGCCGGCGTGGATCTGTTTGCCGTAGAGACGATGATGAGCCTGCAGGAATGCCGTGGAGCAGTTCTTGCGATCAAAGAAACTTGTGGAGATACGATTCCAATCCTTGTAACATTGACATTCCAGGATGATATGCGTACGCTGTTTGGTACGAATCCGGAGACGGCGGTTATCGTAATGGAATCCATGGGCGTCGATGCTGTGGGATTGAACTGTTCGACCGGCCCGGATAAAATGCATGAGGTCGTGCAGCGGATGCTCCGTGTCAGCAGCATTCCGCTTGTAGTAAAGCCAAACGCCGGTCTTCCGAAACTGGAAGACGGAAAGACGACCTATGACATGGATGCGGAAGAATTTGCAAAAGAGATGCTGCCATTGGCACAGATGGGAGCTACGATCCTCGGCGGATGCTGTGGTACGACACCACTTCACATTCGGAAGATGATACAAAATTTGGAAAACGTGAAAGCGGAGATTCCGGAGAAAAAGCAGATCCGGGCACTTACCAATGAAAGAAACTTTTTAGAAATCGATCTGGATGGAGCGTTCTCTATCGTGGGAGAGCGTATCAATCCGACGGGAAAGAAAAATCTGCAGGAAGAACTGCGCCAGAAGAAAATGGATCTTGTTATCGATATGGCAGAAGAGCAGGTGGCAAAAGGAGCCAAAATTCTTGATGTCAATATGGGAACCAATGGAATTGACGAAAAAGAAATGATGCTGATGGCAGTCAATGAACTGACACTTGCCGTAGACGTACCGCTTTGTATCGATTCAAGTTATGTGGATATCGTGGAAGAAGCGCTGCGTATCTACCCGGGACGTGCTTTGATCAATTCCATTTCGCTTGAACCGGAAAAAATAAAACATTTGATTCCGGCGGCGAAAAAATATGGAGCGATGTTTATCCTGCTTCCGTTGTCAGATAAAGGACTTCCGGAAAATCTGGAAGAAAAGAAAGAAATTATCCATACGATATTGACAGAAGCGAAAAAATACGGTCTGTCGGAAAAGGATATTGTCGTAGATGGACTTGTGGCGACGATCGGAGCCAATAAAAAAGCGGCGATCGAAGTGCTGGAAACCATTCGTTATTGTAAAGAGGAACTGGGTGTCGCTACCATCTGCGGATTGTCAAATATTTCCTTTGGACTTCCGGAACGCCAGTTTGTAAATACTGCCTTTTTAACGATGGCGATCGCGCAGGGACTTACGATGGCCATTGCAAATCCAAGCCAGACCCTTCTTACAAATGCAGCATTGGCGACGGATCTGCTCTTAAACAAAACGAATGCGGATCTGAACTATATTAATGGTGTGAATAAGGCGGAGATTTCCACCGGAAATAGTGCAAACCGCCAGAGCAGCGAAGAAGATGGACATCCGTTGTATCTTGCTGTCGTAAAAGGAAAAGACGGACAGGCACTTGCTCTTGCCAAAGAAGAGATTGAAAAGGGAGAAAAACCGGGGCAGATCATTGACAGTTATCTGATTCCGGCGATCAATCATGTCGGAGAATTGTTTGAGAAGGGAACGTATTTCCTTCCGCAGCTGATAGCCAGTGCCGAGGCGATGGAAAAGGCGATTGATTATCTGGAACCGTATCTTGCAAAAGAGCGGGGAGATCAGAAACTGGATACGATCGTGATGGCGACGGTAAAAGGAGATATTCACGATATTGGAAAAAATCTGGTAGTGCTGATGCTGAAAAACTATGGTTACGATGTCATTGATCTGGGAAAAGATGTTGACAATCAGTTAGTCATTGATACAGCGATAAAGGAGAATGCGGCGATCATTGGATTGTCTGCCCTTATGACGACGACAATGACTGAGATGAAAGAAGTGGTCGATCTGGCAAAAGCCCAGGGGGTAAAAGCGAAGATTATCATCGGTGGTGCCGTCGTGACAGAAAGTTATGCCGAGGAGATCGGAGCAGACGGGTATTCGAAAGATGCCCGAGAGGCTGTAAAACTTGTAAATAAATTGCTTGGAAGATAACTATTCAGGTTCCCCCTCCCACATATTCGCATTTCGAACACTTCGTGTCCTTTTCTCGCCTTTTACAAGGCTAAAAATGCTCATATGTGGAGGGGAGCCCTATTAGGATCTAAATGTATGGAAATCAAAGTCTCTTACGTGTAAGCACGACGATTCATTGATTTCCATACATTGATCCTGAATAGTTACCTTGGAAGATAGAAAATGGAGAGACAAAACGTGGTTGATGTTATCATTCCGGTGTACCGGCCAGATGAAAAATTGGAAAAATTGATTGAAAGACTGAATCAGCAGACGGTAGAACCTGCCCACATCTTTTTTATGCAGACCATGACAGAGGACGAAGCAGAGGATACAAGGGTCAGGAAAATTCTGGAAAAATCAAAACATGGAACGATTGTTCCGATTGGTAAACTGGAATTTGATCATGGCGGCACGAGAAATAAGGGGGCTCAGATGAGTGAAGCAGAATTTATGCTCTTTATGACTCAGGATGCCGTGCCCGAAGATCCTGTTTTGATCGAAAAGCTTCTGCAGGCGGTACAGCAAAAAGATACAATTGCTGCGGCGTATGGAAGGCAGCTTCCGGATGACAAGGTCGGGGTGATCGAAACTTATACGAGACAGTTTAATTATCCGGAGGAATCCCTTATAAAAGGGAAAGAGGATCTTCCGAGACTGGGGATCAAAACGTATTTCTGCTCCAATGTATGTGCAATGTACCGTCGTGATATTTACCTGAAAATGGGAGGCTTTGTTACAAAGACTATTTTCAATGAAGATATGATCATGGCGGCGAATATGGTGCAGGCGGGATATCAGATTGCCTATGCGGCAGAAGCAAAAGTTGTGCATGCTCATAAATATACGTACTGGCAGCAGCTGACAAGAAATTTTGACATGGCGGTTTCGCAGAGACAGTATCGCGAGATTTTTGAAAGTGTAAAATCGGAATCCGAGGGAATCCGGCTTGTCAAGCAGACAGCATCGTATCTGTTGCACAAAGGAAAATGGTATTTGGTTCCGGATCTGGTAATGCAGAGCGGATTTAAGTTTATTGGATATAAACTGGGGCTTCGCTATGAAAAACTTCCGATGTGGTTTATCCGTAAAGTAACGATGAATCCTAGATTTTGGAGAGAACAGGAAAACAGATAGAGGAGAAGTAATATGGCAGAAATTGGAATCATCCTGGCGGCGTATAATGGTGAAAAATATTTGCGCGAGCAGCTGGACTCCATCCTTTCAAATACATTTAAAGATTATGAGATCCATATCTGCGATGATGGTTCCACGGATGGTACGATAGCGATTGCAAAAGAATATGCAGAGAAATATCCGCAGATCACGTTGTGGCAGAATGAACAAAATCAGGGATATACCAGAAATTTTCTGAAAGCAGTGCAGCGAGAGACATTCCCTTATTTTATGTTTTGCGATCAGGATGACATCTGGAAACCGGATAAGATCGAGGTGACATACTGTGCCATGAAATCGGCAGAAGAGAAGGAAAATGGTCCGATTTTGGTGTTTACCGATGCAGAGAGTTATGACGATGTGTCCAAAACGGATATCGGTTCTTTTCATAAAATGAGTCATCTTGATACAAAAAAGGTTGACACGGCGCATCTTTTCATGGAAAATAAGTGTATCGGCTGTACGATAATGTGCAATGCAAAAGTACGCGACTATCTGACAGAACTGCCGGAAGAGATCCGTGTTCATGACTGGTGGCTTGCTTTGATCTGCAGTCATTTTGGAAAAGTTGTCTATGTTGATAAAATGACCTTGCATTATCGGCAGCATAGTGATAATATGATTGGAACAAGCAGTTTTTTTCAGTATGTGGCAAAGCGTATTCGTCACATAAAAGAACAGAAAGAGTCACTTCGGGCTACGTTTGCTCAGGGGACCGCGTTTTACCGGATGTTTGGTGAGCAGATCACCGATCCGGAAAGAAAAAAATGTGCTTATGAATTTGCAAAAATGTCAGAAAGCAATGCAGTAAAAAGAAGAGTTTTAGCACTGCACTACGGTTTTTTGAAGAGCGGTCTGGTGCGGAATCTTGCATTAATGTTTTTGATTTAAGAGAAATCCGGAGGAAACTATGGCAGAGAAAGTGAAAAATAAAAAAGGAAAAAAGAGAAAAGTCGGCAGAGTATTTCTGGTGATCGGAATTATTCTCAGTATGGCACTGGGGAGCATGGCTGCTGTGGCAAAATACAAAGCAGACGGCATATTGTCGCTGGTAAATCAGGATAAAGATAATGCGTTAAACAGTGTTGATATATCGGAATACGATACGGTAAGTGACTCGGATGTGATCAATATTCTGCTGGTTGGTGCAGATAAGAACCTGGATGAGCAGGATTCTGAAGGCGCTGCAAGACGTTCGGATTCAATGATGATCGCGACGTTGGATATGAAGCATAAGAAGTTAAAGGTAACTTCTCTGATGCGCGACATGTATGTGGAAATTCCGGGATACGGAAAAAATAAATTTAATGCTGCGTATTCGTTTGGCGGCATCAAATTGTTGTATAAAACGATTGCTTCTAACTTTGGTATTAAACTGGATGGATATGCCGAAGTGAACTTTGATGCATTTATCGATGTGATCAATGCGGTAGGCGGTGTCGAAGCGACATTGACGGAAAGTGAAGCTACGAACCTGAATGATACAAACTATATCCGTCGTAAAAAATATCGTAATGTAAAAGTGGGAACGCAGGTTTTGAATGGATATCAGGCACTCGGCTATTGCCGTATCCGTCATGGAAAGTGGAAAAACGGACATTATCCGGCTGTTCTGACAGCATCCGGAAAAGGGGATGACTATGGAAGAACCGAGAGACAGCGTCTGGTTGTACAGGCACTTTTGAAGAAAGTAAAATCTCTGTCAGTAGACAAATGGATGGAATTGATCGATGTTATCCTGCCAAATGTGACGACAGATCTTGATAAGGACAGCATTTATTCTTACGTTCTGGCGGTAGTTAAGATGGGAACGACAGATATCAAGCAGTACCATCTTCCGGCAGATGGTGCTTATACCAGTGAGAAGATCAATGGTGCAGATTGTCTGGTCGTGGATGTGGAAAAGAATAAAAAAGCGTTGTCAGATTTTATTTATGAGAAATAAATTGAATGGTAAGAGTTGACAAGAAACGATAGAGTTGGTAAAATAAATGTTTGATAAGTACGATGAGGAGGTTTCATTATGCAAAAGATGGTATTATCCATTCTGATTGATAATACACCGGGCGCATTGTCCCGTGTTGTAGGACTTTTCAGCCGGAGAGGTTATAATATTGACAGCCTTACGGTCGGAGAGACAGAAAATACAGAAGTATCCCGTATGACAGTTGCTGTGACGGGAGATGGAATTGTATTGGAGCAGATCGAAAAGCAGATACATAAATTGGAAAATGTGATTGATGTGGAAAAACTCACGAGTGAGGCTTCTGTCTGCAGAGAACTGATTTTGGTTAAGGTGGCAGCAGCAAGAGAAGAGAGACCTTCCATCAATGCGATCGTGGAGATCTTCCGTGCGAAGATCGTAGACGTTGCTGCAGATTCGATGATGATCGAACTGACCGGAAATCAGGCAAAGTTAAATGCATTTACCAAACTGCTTGACGGTTATGAGATCAAAGAACTGGTTCGTACCGGAATTACTGGACTGACAAGAGGATGCCTGACCGAAGAGTAAGGCAGAAAACACTGGTGATGGTGTAAAACATCTGTTAGATTTATCTGACAGAGCTTTATATAATAATTTATTATTTTAGGAGGATGAAAACAATGGCAGACGCAAAGATTTTCTATGAAAGTGACTGTAACCTTGGACTTTTGGATGGTAAGACAATTGCTATTATCGGATATGGCAGCCAGGGACATGCACATGCATTGAATGCAAAAGAAAGTGGATGTAATGTAATTATCGGTTTGTATGAGGGCTCTAAATCCTGGGCAAAAGCAGAAGCACAGGGATTTAAAGTATATACAGCAGCAGAGGCTGCAAAACAGGCAGATATCATCATGATCCTGATCAACGATGAGCTGCAGGCTAAATTGTACAAAGAGTCTATCGCGCCAAACTTGGAAGCTGGAAACATGTTGATGTTCGCTCATGGTTTCAACATTCACTTTGGACAGATCGTACCACCAAAAGATGTAGACGTTACGATGGTGGCTCCTAAGGGACCGGGACATACTGTACGCAGCGAGTATCAGGCAGGAAAAGGTGTTCCTTGTCTTGTAGCTGTTGAGCAGGATGCTACAGGAAAAGCTCAGGATATCGCATTGGCATATTCTTTGGCAATCGGTGGAGCAAGAGCCGGTGTTCTTGAGACCACATTCCGTACAGAGACAGAGACAGATTTGTTTGGTGAGCAGGCAGTTCTTTGCGGTGGTGTTTGTGCATTGATGCAGGCTGGTTTCGAAACACTTTGCGAAGCTGGATATGATGAAAGAAATGCATATTTCGAGTGTATCCATGAGATGAAACTGATCGTAGACTTGATCTATCAGAGTGGATTTGCAGGAATGCGTTATTCTATCTCCAATACAGCAGAATACGGTGATTATGTAACCGGACCAAAAATCATTACAGAAGATACAAAGAAAGCTATGAAGAAAGTATTGAAAGACATCCAGGATGGTTCTTTTGCAAAAGAGTTCCTGCTTGATATGTCAGAAGCTGGCGGACAGGCTCACTTCCGTGCAATGAGAAAGATCGCTGCAGAGCATCGTTCTGAAGTTGTTGGAGAAGAAATCCGTAAATTGTACAGCTGGAATGGCGAAGATAAGTTGATCAACAACTAATTTTTGTGTTGTAAACAGACAATAAGGTGTAAAGGCCCGGTTGGTGAATTATACATAAACCGGGCTTTTTTTAGACAGAGGGACAAGAAGAAAATGATACGATTGGTTGTATGTGATGTAGACGGAACATTGGTAAAAGATGGAGGATCTGCTTCTGCGTTGAATCCGGAGTATTATGAAGTGGTAAGAAAACTGTCAGAAAAAGGAATTCAAGTTGTGATATGCAGCGGACGGCAGAAAGCGAGTATTGAAAAATTATTTGAACCGGTAAAAGATCTTTTGCACATAATTTCAGAAGGCGGAAGCCTAATATTTCAAAAAGAAGAGTGCATATATTCACAGATTTTGCAAAAAGAAGTCTGTCGGCAGATTATAGACGATGCAAGAAAAATTGAACCTTGCGATATTCTGGTCTGTGGGAAAAAACATGCGTATGCGACAAGTGAAGATTCTGAGATGTATCGCTGGATATCCGATTCGTACGGGTTTGACATTCAGGCGGTGGGAGATCTGCAGAAAAATATATCCGATGATATTGTTAAAATCTCCCTGTATCATCACAATATGGTAGAACAATTGACAAAAGACTGGTTCCGCCCAAAATGGGAAAACAAAGTAAGATTAAATCTTGCCGGCATTCAATGGCTTGACTGTGTACCGAAAGAAGCGGGAAAAGGAACGGCGGTTGCTTTTTTACAGGGGCATCTGCAGATAACGCCGGAAGAAACCTGTGTGTTTGGGGATAATGAAAATGATATCGTCATGATGCAGCGGGCAAAATACAGTTTTGCCGTGGCAAATGCGAGAGAAGAAGTGAAACGTGCCGCATCCCGTGAATGTGGACCTTATTGGGAAGACGGTGTGTTGACGCAGTTAAAGAAAATTGTAAGTCAGCAGGAAAAGTAGGAAGGAAAAGGGAAAATGACAGGAATATGGATAGTAACAGGATGCTTGATTGTTGTTGTGGCAGGGCTTGTGATACTGCTCGTCGAAAAGAGTCGGAAAGTGGACGTTCTGCAGAAGAAGCAGAAACAGTATCATGATATTGTGAATCAGTCCTTGGAGACCTTTGCCCACGCCATTGACGCGAAAGATCAAAATACCAATGGACATTCGCAGCGAGTGGCGATTTATTCGGCTGAGATCGCCAAACGTATGGGAATGTCAGATGAGGAGCAGGAGCAGATTTATTATATGGGAATGCTTCACGATATCGGGAAAATAGGAATTCCCGATGCCATATTGAAAAAACCGGGGAAACTGACCGAAGAGGAAATGCAGATTATACGAAATCATCCAACCATCGGTGGTGAGATTTTAAAAGATTTCACAGCAATTCAGGGAATCAGCGATGGAGCGAGATACCACCATGAAAGATATGATGGAAATGGTTATAATGAAGGATTAAAAGGCAAGGAGATTCCATTGGCAGCGCGTATTATCTGCGTGGCAGACAGTTATGATACGATGTCAAGCAAGCGCGTATACAAGGAATTGCATGAGGAAAATTATATTTTATCAGAACTTGATCGGTGCAGTGGAAAACAGTTTGATCCGGCAATCGTGCCATTTATGATAGAGATGATAAAAGACGGAACAGCACCGCTGCCCCGTCCGGATTACAAAAGCCGATAAATGATTGCAGCGATGATAATGCCGATGATACTTGCAATCGTAAATTTGATGGTAAGTCCAAAGGTGAGGACCAAAACTCCCAGGTCAAGGACAATAGGAGAAGAAAGTCCGAATGTCTTTCCGTAAGACAACCAGGAAAGAGCGGAAACTCCGGCAGTCAGATGAGCGATAAAACTTCCCAGAACGATGCCCGCCAGTAACAGCAAAAAGAGTGACCATGTATTTTTTCCGGTACGAGCCATAGGTAACAGCCTCCAATCCAAATATATTTATTCTTCTCTATCTTACAATATTTTAAAAAAATAATCAATGAAAAAAAGGAAAATCCTTTTTGACGTTGAAATATGTAAATGTAGGCAGTTTTTGTTACCCGGAAGGGAGACATAGTATGACATTACGAGAACAATTTGAAAAAAGAGAGCATGATATCCTGAGTCCTTATGCATCATTCAGTGATCAGTCACAGGGACGGGAACATTATGAAGAACCATGTGATCTGCGCCCGGTTTATCAGAGAGACCGCGACCGGATTTTACATTGCAAGTCATTTCGCCGTCTAAAAGGGAAAACGCAGGTATTTTTATCGCCGGAGGGAGATCATTACCGAACCCGGCTGACACATACGTTAGAGGTGTCGCAGAATGCCAGGACTGTGGCAAAAGCACTTTGTTTGAATGAAGATCTGACCGAGGCGATCGCATTGGGACATGATCTTGGACATACGCCGTTCGGACATGCCGGAGAACGTATGTTAAACCGTATCTGCCCGGATGGATTTATGCATCAGATCCAAAGCATCCGTGTCGTAGAGAGATTGGAAAAAAACGGAAAAGGACTAAACTTGACGAAAGAAGTCCGGGATGGAATCCTGAATCATTCGACGTCCGGTCATCCATCCACTCTGGAAGGAAAAATCGTGCGGCTTTGCGATAAGATTGCCTATGTGAATTCGGATATTGATGATGCCATCCGAGGAAAGATCATCTGTGAAGAAGATCTTCCGAAAGCCTGTGTGCAGGTGCTTGGAAAGAATCTGAGGGAGCGGCTCAATACTTTGATCCATGACATCGTTATACATAGTATGGGAAAAAATGACATTATGATGTCGGATGAAACGTATGAGGCACTGCAGGAGTTGCGTAAGTTTATGTTTGCCAATGTCTATGTAAACTCCGATGCCAAACGAGAAGAGGGAAAGGCAGAACGTATGCTGAGCCAGTTATTTTCCTATTATTCCAATCATATCGAGGAAATGCCGGAAGAATATACCCGGATGATATGGGAAAAGGGCGAGAGCATATCGACGGTTGTCTGCGATTATATCGCAGGGATGACAGACCGGTTTGCCGTATCCACCTATCAGGCATTGATGATTCCGAGTACATGGCAGATTTACTGATAGGGGAAAAGAATAAAAAAAAGGGAAGATGGGAATGTATTACAGTGAAGACTTTGTTGAGGAAGTGAGGCAGCGCAATGATATTGTGGATATCATCTCCTCGTATGTAAATTTAAAACGTTCGGGAAGCAACTATGTTGGTCTTTGTCCATTTCACAACGAAAAGACAGCATCTTTCTCAGTAAGTGGAAACAAACAGATGTATTACTGCTTTGGCTGTGGAGCCGGCGGCAACGTATTTACTTTTTTGATGGAATACGAAAATCTTACGTTTCCGGAGGCACTTGCCCAGCTGGCAGAGCGGGCCGGAATGGAACTGCCCGAACAGTCGGAGACAACCGAAGAAAAACGACGACGCAATGTCAGAGAACAAATTTTAGAGATATACAAGATCGCGGCAAATTATTATTATGCGAAACTAAACTCAGAGCGGGGCAGAGAAGCCAAACAGTACCTGCTCGGACGAGAATTGTCGGAAGAGACGATCCGTCATTTTGGATTGGGATATTCTGACAAATACAGCAACGATCTGTATCAATATATGAAAGCAAAAGGATATGACGATTCGCTCCTGAATCAGACGGGATTGTTTCAATTCCAGGAGGCAAAGGGCGTGTATGACAAATTTTGGAACCGCGTCATGTTCCCAATCATGGACCGCCGCAATAAAGTAATTGCCTTTGGTGGACGTGTGATGGGAGATGGCAAGCCGAAGTATCTGAATTCACCGGAGACGATGATATTTGATAAGAGCCGAAACCTGTTCGGTCTCAATTTTGTCCATGGAAAACAGGATCACGGAATGATCGTGTGCGAGGGCTATATGGATGTGATCGCTCTGCATCAGGCCGGGTTTACCAATGCCGTAGCTTCGCTGGGAACGGCTTTTACGAGCCAGCAGAGCAGTCTGTTAAAACGGTATACCGATACGGTGTATCTCTGCTATGACAGTGACGGAGCCGGTGTGAAAGCGGCACTGCGGGCAATCCCTATGCTGAAAGAAGCCGGAATTACAGTGAAAGTCATCAATATGCGGCCGTACAAAGACCCGGATGAATTTATCAAGGCACTTTCGAAGGAGGAATTTCAAAAACGGATCGATCAGGCGCAGAACAGTTTCTTTTATGAGATTGACCGCCTCCGGACGGCATATAATATGGAGGATCCGGAGGAAAAGACACGTTTTATGAATGAAGCGGCAAAGAAATGTCTTACCTTCGATAATGAGATTGAGAGAAACAACTATATCGAAGCTTTTGCGAGACAATATGCGATACGCGCGGAGGATTTTCGCGGGCTTGTGAGCAGACAGGCAGCAGCGCGGGTTGGCATCGATTATGAAAAGATCCGTCAGGAACGCAGACAGAAGTCAAAGACGCAGAAAGAAGATGGTATTTTAAAGATACAGGGCGTACTTTTGACCTGGATCGCGGAAGATGTTGGACTGTTTCCAAAGATTTCTAGGTGGTTACAGCCGGATGACTTTTTTGAAGAACCGTATCATACGATCGCCGGCATGCTGTATGAGCAGGCAAGAACCGGTGAGATCTCGCCGGCGCAGATCATCAGTTATTTTGAAAGCAAGGAAGAACAGTCATTGGCAGCGGGGATCTTTAATAAGCAGGTACAGCAGGTCAATGAGGATTCGGAGCGCGAAAAGGCACTGAATGAGATGGTAAAAACACTCAAAAAGGCAAGTCTGGATAAGAAAAGCCGGGAGATCACCGATCTTTCGCAACTGCAGAAGATCATTATGGAAAAGAAGCAGTTAGAGACATTACACATTACATTGACATAAATGGTAAGAAACTTGTAAATTTGCAAGAATGGAGGAAAATATGAAGGAAGAAAAGAATACAGTGGATGAACGAGTACAGTTTTTGGAGTCGTTGAACAAATTGGTGGAAATGGGAAAGAAAAAAGATGGAAAGATTAATTTCAGTGACATCAATGAGCAGTTCAAGGATATTGATCTCGATGGAGATAAGACGGAAAAAATTCTGGATTATCTGGAGCAGAATGGGATCATCGCGATTTTGCCGGATACGGATACCGATGAAGATATTATCCTTGATGTCGATGACGAGCCAACGGAAGAAGAACTGGAAAATATCGAATTTTCTGTGCCTGATGGTGTCAGCATTGAAGATCCGGTGCGTATGTATTTGAAAGAGATCGGTAAAGTTCCTCTGTTGTCTGCAGATGAAGAGGTTGAGCTGGCAAAGAAAATGGAAACCGGAAATCTGGATGCACGAAAACGTCTGGCAGAGGCAAACCTTCGATTGGTTGTCAGCATTGCTAAACGTTATGTCGGACGCGGTATGCTTTTCCTTGATCTGATTCAGGAAGGAAATCTGGGACTGATCAAGGCGGTTGAGAAATTCGATTACCGCAAGGGTTATAAATTCAGTACCTATGCGACATGGTGGATTCGTCAGGCGATTACGAGAGCGATTGCCGATCAGGCGAGAACCATCCGTATTCCGGTGCATATGGTAGAGACGATTAACAAATTGATCCGTGTACAGCGTCAGCTGCTTCAGGAACTCGGAAGAGAGCCATATCCGGAAGAAATTGCAAAGGAAATGAATCTTCCGGTCGACCGTGTACGTGAGATTCAGAAAATCTCGCAGGAGCCGGTTTCTTTGGAAACTCCGATCGGAGAAGAGGAAGACAGTCATCTGGGAGACTTTATTCAGGACGACAACGTTCCGGTTCCGGCAGAGGCAGCAGCATTTACACTTTTGAAAGAACAGTTGTCAGAGGTGCTTGGTACCTTGACAGACAGAGAACGAAAAGTATTGGAACTTCGTTTTGGTCTGGATGATGGACGTGCCCGTACGTTGGAAGAAGTTGGAAAAGAATTCAATGTTACCAGAGAGCGTATCCGTCAGATTGAGGCGAAGGCGCTTCGTAAACTGCGTCATCCAAGCCGCAGCAGAAAATTGAAGGACTATTTGGATTAATGAAATTATCAAAGCGTTTACAGATGAATGTATCTTTGGTGCCGCAGGGAGCCAGAGTAGCAGATATTGGATGTGATCATGGATATGCGGCGATCTGGCTTATTCAGAATCAGGTGGCAGAAAAAATGGTTGCGATGGATATCAATGAAGGACCGATCGCACGGGCAAAAGAGCATATCCGGCGGGAAGGTCTGGAAAAACAAATTGAGTGCCGCAGAAGCAATGGCATGGAAAAACTCGAGCCGGGAGAAGTAGACACCCTGATGATCGCCGGAATGGGTGGCCCTTTGATGATTGACATATTGAAGGCACGTCCGGAGGTGCTTGAAAAAGTACAGACATTGGTGTTGCAGCCACAGTCGGAAATCGGGTTTGTTCGAGAAAAATTGTCAGAATTTGGATTTGAACTCGTGCAGGAAAAAGCCTGTCGTGACGAAGGAAAATTTTACTTTGCCATGCTTGCAAAACGGTCAGAAAAAGCGGGGGAACCCCACGGGTGCAATGTGTCGGGAACCGGTTACAGCACCTATTTGATCGAGAAGCAGGACCCGGTGATGCTTGAGTTCCTGCTGCAGGAAAAGAAGGTTTATGATTCAATCCTTGACAGATTGGCAGAGCAGGGGAATACCGGTGCGCGCCGTTTGGAAGTGGAGCATCTGTGTACACTTTTAGAAGAACTTACAGAAAAAATGAAATGAGCGGAAAGGAGATGAGCACCATGGAGAACATTTCAGTAAAAATTGACGGAAAAAAGGTAGTTTGTGAAAAAGGAATTACATATTTTGAATTAGCAAAACAGACCGGACACTCGGATGCGCTTGTCGTAAAAGTAGATGGTGTGGTAAAAGAACTTGGAAAAACCGTAGAAAGCGGAAACCATATTACATTTTGTAATTTTCAGGATAAAGACGGCCGCCGTGTGTATGTCAGAGGACTTACCATGGTTATGTTGAAGGCTTTTTACAAAGAGACACCGAAAGATAAATTTGAAAAGATCTCGGTAGAGTATTCGATCGATACAGGGTATTACTGTACACTACGCGGGGTAGAAGTGACCGACGAGCTGCTTGCCTGTGTAAGTGATCGTATGAAACGTTATATCGATGAAGATGTTACATTTGAGAAAAAGACAATGAGTGTTCACAAGGCCATTCGTTTGTTTGATGCGAAGAAAATGTTTGACAAGAGCCGTCTTTTGCGGTATCGTAGAAGTTCGAGAGTAACGCTTCATAAGCTGGGAAAAGTCATGGATTATTTTTATGGCCCGATGCCCTACAGCACAGGCTGTTTAAGCAAGTTTAAACTTCAGGCGTTTGAATCCGGCTTTGTGCTTATCGTGCCCAAAGAAGACGATCCAAAGCATATTCCGGAGTTTGTGCCAAGCTATAAATTGTTCCATACGCTGGAAAAGACGGCTAAGCGCGGAGTACAGTTGGAAGTGGAAAATGTCGGACAGTTAAATGATGTGATCGTAAACGGCGGAATGCGTGATCTGATGCTGGTGCAGGAGGCACTGCATGAGAAAGAGATTGGAAATATCGCAGAACAGATTGCTTCTTCCAAAGAAGTGCGCGTTGTAACGATTGCCGGACCGTCCTCTTCCGGAAAGACAACATTTTCTTATCGTTTGTCGGCGCAGTTAAAGACATTTGGTCTGAAACCGCATCCGATTGGACTCGATGACTATTTTGTCAATCGTGTCGATACGCCGAAAGACAAAGATGGGAAATACAATTATGAATGTATCGAAGCTATCGATACCAAGCAGTTTAACGAAGATCTGGAAAACCTGCTGGCAGGCAGAGAAGTACAGCTTCCGACGTACAATTTCATCACCGGAAAACGGGAATATAACAAACCGATGCTGAAACTTGGACCAGACGAGATCCTTGTTATCGAGGGAATCCATGGGTTAAATGATAAATTGACCGAGAAGATTCCAAAAGAAAATAAGTTTAAAATATATATCAGCGCATTGACGACATTGAATGTAGACGATCATAACCGGATCCCTACGACTGATGGAAGACTGATCCGAAGAATCGTGCGTGATGCGAGGACCAGAGGACACAGTGCACAGAAGACGATCGCAATGTGGAAATCGGTAAGAGATGGCGAAAATACCAATATTTTCCCATTTCAGGAAAAAGCAGATGCCATGTTCAATTCGTCGCTGCTTTATGAACTGGCAGCATTGAAGACGTACGCGGAGCCGGCATTGTTCCGTGTGCCGATGGATAGTGAGGAATATGCAGAAGCACAGCGTCTGCTCAAATTCCTGGATTATTTCCTCGCCATCAATCCGGAGGAAGTTCCACTGAATTCGATCGTACGAGAATTTATCGGTGGTGGAATCCTATTAGATTAAGTTATTATCAAAAAGAACATAGTATGAGTAGCACAGATGATCGCACCTGCTTATACCGAAAGGTCCCAGGTGAGGAAAGTCCGAGCTTCGCAGGGCAGGATGCCGGATAACGTCCGGTGGAGGTGACTCCCAGGCTAGTGCAACAGAAAATAACCGCCAGCTCCGGCTGGTAAGGGTGAAACGGCGAGGTAAGAGCTCACCGCCTTTCTGGTAACAGAAAGGGCAGATGTAAACCCCATCCGAAGCAAGACCGAACAGAAAGCGATACGGCGGCCCGTCGTGCTTTCGGGTAGGTCGCTAGAGCCTGCTGGTAACAGCAGGTCCAGATAGATGATCATCCAACGACAGAACTCGGCTTACCGTGCTGCTCATTTCTATCATAAAATTTGACAGGGAGATATCGATGGAAGAAAGATATGAATTAGCAAGAGAGCGAATCCGTGACATTGCGGAAAATGAAAAAGAATCCAAATATTGTCAAAAAATCGCTCGGTTTTTTATGCTTGTTTTTGCTGTTTATGAAAGAAGAAAAAAGGGGATAACAATTTCATTCGAAGAAAAAAAGGAAGAGAATACAGCGATGTACCGCGATCTTTTCCCGGAAAATTACGATACTGATTTTACCAATCCTACGTACGCCAGAGAGCAGTTTGGCGTGGCGGGGGATTCTTTATGTTATTTTGCAAGCCATTTTCGGGGAGCCATTGACGATGTGTTTGATGATGACGAAGAGGCTCTTCTTTTAAAGATGGAACTTTTTCTGCAGGTTTATACGATTTTGATGACAGAAGAAGATCATGAACGCTGGCTCAAAGAGACGATGTATTATTATGTTCATGATTACGATGAATATTTTGAAGAAAAACAAGTGGCGCAACTGGTGGACGAATCAAGAGACCGCCTTGCGAAGCTCGTGATGGAAAGTGATCTTTCGACACCGGAATATTTGTATGAATACGGTGCATATATTACGGAAAATGAAATAGAAACATCCAGATTTTTGCAGTCACTGCCGCAGGAGACCATTGAACTGGTGGCGCGTACGTATACGGAAGGCTATCGAAAGGGATTTGAAGTGGCAGGCATTGACCTGAGTGTAAAAAAGACCGTCAATATCCGGTATCATATCGGATTCGAACGAATCATCCGTGAAGCCATCCGCCAGTTTGCGGACATGGGATTAAAACCGGTCATTTACCGCCGGGGAAATACCGCCAATTTTGGAGTATCTACGACTTCTGCAAACAATCAGTATGAATACGACCACCGTTACGATAATGCATTGTACTTGAACAATGCGATTGTGAAAGACCGGCTGGCTCATCTTGAGAAGGCATTTGAAAAATACCGCGAGAAAGCGGCTGTTTTTGCGGGACCTGCGGTAATGGAAGTATTTGGCGAAAAATTATTTGTGCCGCAGACGAAAAAAGAAGCCCCAGTTTACAAGGAAGACCAGCAGAAATTGTCTGTGCAGTATCGTACGGATGCAGCGTTGATCCAAAACCGCTATATCAAGCCGGATGAGCGAAGTTTTACAATCATTGCGTTCCCAATCCCGGAGATCGGTCCACAGTTTGAGACGATATTTTCGGAGACAATCCGCGTAAATACGCTGGATATGGATCAGTTCCGCAAAATCCAGCAAGCATTGATCGATGCACTCGATCAGGGAGAATATGTGCATGTGACCGGACGCGGGGAAAATCATACCGACATCCGTGTTGCCCTTCACAAACTCGGAAATCCGGAAAAGGAAACCAATTTTGAAAATTGTCTGGCAGATGTAAACATTCCGGTAGGAGAAGTGTTTACTTCACCAAAACTTGCCGGAACCAATGGCGTGCTGCATGTGACTAAAGTTTACCTGAACCAGCTCCGCTATGAGAATTTGGAGATGGTATTTAAAGACGGCATGATTGATTCCTACAACTGCTCGAATTATGAGACAGAAGAGGAGAATAAAAAATATATCAAAGAAAATGTACTGTATCACCGCGAAACCCTTTCGATGGGCGAATTTGCGATCGGAACGAATACCGTGGCATACGAGATGGGACGAAAATTTGATATTGAAGCCAAACTTCCGATTCTGATCGCGGAAAAGACAGGTCCGCATTTTGCGGTCGGTGACACCTGCTATTCGATGAGTGAAGACATCGTGCTGCACAACCCGGACGGCAAGGAAATCGTGGCAAAGGAAAATGAATGCTCCGCACTTCGAAAGACGGATATGGCAAAGGCGTATTTTAACTGCCATACCGACATTACGATCCCGTATGATGAACTCGGGGACATCGATGTGATCCGTCCGGATGGAAGCGAGATCAAATTGATCCGCCAAGGACAGTTTGTGCTTGAGGGAACGCAGGCACTGAATGAAATGTGTAAGGAATCCTGAACGCAGGATGACAAATAAAGGAGGATAAGAAAAATGGTAAAAGTTGGAATCTTGATGGGAAGCGACTCAGATCTGCCAATCATGCAGAAGGCAGCGCAGATGCTTGAAAAATTCGGAATTGAATATGAGATGACGATCATCTCTGCACACAGAATGCCGGATGTGTTTGTCGATTATGCGACAAAGGCAGAAGAGCGCGGTATCGAAGTAATCATCGCCGGAGCAGGCGGAGCAGCGCATCTTCCGGGAATGTGTGCCGCATTGTTTGATCTGCCGGTAATCGGTATTCCGATCCATACAAAATCGGTTGGCGGTGTCGACAGTTTGTACTCCATCGTACAGATGCCATCCGGAATTCCGGTTGCTACCGTGGCAATCGATGGCGCAGCCAATGCAGGTATCCTTGCTGCTAAGATTCTTTCGGTATCGGATATGGAACTGCGTAAGAAATTGAAAGAATACAAAGTAGAAATGAAAGACGGTGTGACTGCAAAAGCCGAAAAACTGGATAAACTCGGTTATGCAGAATACATTAAACAGATGTAATATATGGCAGGACTTCTTCCCAAAAGAGGGAGTCCTGTTTTTCTATTTCGTCTTTTAAGACAAAGACCGGTTTGGCGCGGTAATTTTCACGGAACAATGTCAAGCCGTGCCGGGTCAGGTAATCACTGGAAGAAGCTGGAAAACGTACAAATTTTCCGGCTTTTTTTAAATAGCAGTTGGAAGCTTTCGCCGGTTCGCGAAATTCCTTTTCCACATAGATTCCGACGCTCTTATGAATGGCGGTATCTTCTTCCGGCAGATAAAAATAGTCTTTGTAGTTTTCATAAAAATGACAATAGCACCCCTCGGTACTCGAAAGGGTGATACAAGCCCTGTTTTCTTCAAAAGATAATATAAAATCCTCCGTTTCCCGTCCACAGGGGAACGGAACACTTTCCTGTGTCAGGCATGTGATGCAGAGTGTATCTGCATTCCAAACTTTGTCAGAAAAATGCAGCGGAAGTTTATAATAGAGCAGCAGGGAACTAAGCAGTGTTCCACGCAGATCATCGGCATTGTGAAGAAGAAGTTTTTCCTTTTCTTTCTCTGCCTGCGGACTGCGGAATATTTTCTGCTGCATAAATTCCGAATAAATCTGAATGCACTCTTTTCCACTGTAATTGTCAGCCCGTAAAAAGCCGACGAGTTTTTCGACAACCGATAATTTCAGCGAAGAACTGTCAAACAGTGTTTTTTCTTTGCGGACTTCCCGGTAAATGTCAATAGAGCGGAGTGCGGCAAACGGATTCTCAAGATGATGAAACCGATATTTTTTCTCAAGATAAGGGATATCAAATCCGGAACCGTTGTAGTGGACGATCGTGGAAAAGCCGGATACAAAAGAAGAAAAGGCTTCCAGTATCGTACATTCACTGGTGTAATCATCGGCAAACCATTGACACATTTTTATCTCTTTTTTGGGGGTGTCGTACCAAAGTGCACCGATCAGATAAAGGGAGGAAACATTGGCAGAAAGTCCCGTAGTTTCGATATCAAAGATCACAAGATCCGACAAGGACGCACCGGTGTACAGGGAAATGGCTTTCCATGCCCGGCTCCGGTCATCTCCGGGTGTAAGGCTCCTTGTTTTATCAATTTTCTGCATGTTGTTCCACTCCTTCTATTTGGATTCTTTTAAACAAATACAGTATAACGTAGAAGAAATAACTTTTCAAGTTTAAATGCTTGTAGAAAAGGGCAAAAATGTGTTATACTACTATTTAACGATGCTCAAGGATATACATTTAAGGATATAGCTTTGCGGTATCGCAGAACTTACGAATAAACGTAAAAGGGAGAACGATATGGATAGAACAAAGAATCCGAAAAAGCGTTTAAAAAAGTTAAAGGGCAGGATGCAGAGCAGTTTTAGTGGCTTTTTGCGGGCTTGTATCGTGGGAGCGCTGGTGCTTTTTCAATTTGCAATTATTATCATAATTCCATTTATATTGAGAGGATATGCGACATCTTTTTATATTTTGCTGGAAATCAGTGCGCTGATTGCAATCATTGCATTGACAAATGACAAGCACAATGATGCTTACAAATTTTCATGGATGTGTGTGATTCTGATTTTTCCGATTTCCGGGTTGATCATGTTTAACCTGTGGGGGAAGGTTGGAAAGAAGAATAAATTAAACAAAGCGATTGCCGAACAGATGAAAGCGACAGATAATCGGCTGGTACAGGATCCGGAAGTGTCGGAAAGATTTTCCCTGGAACATCCGGTTTCTTCTCGTATGTCCAAATATATGACAGCGATGGGAAGTCCGTTGTTTAAAAACAATGAAGCAAGATATTATCCGTTTGGAGAAGATGCGTTTGAGGACCTTTTTGAAGATCTGGAGCAGGCGGAACATTTTATTTTTATCGAATTTTTTATCGTGGCAGAAGGGGCGATCTGGGATCAGATTCATGAAATTTTACTCCGCAAGATCCACGAAGGCGTGAAAGTCAAATTTTTATACGATGACTTTGGAGCACTTTTCCGCACCGGAAAAGATTTTGCCGCCAATCTGCGAAAAGAAGGATTTGAGGTTGAGGTTTTTAATCCGATACACAAGTACGCAAGTAAACTGTATATGAACTTCCGCGATCATCAGAAAATCGTCGTGATTGACGGAAATATCGGCTATACCGGTGGATTCAATCTGGCGGATGAATACGCTAATCTGATCGAGCGTTTTGGGGTATGGAAGGATGCCGGAATCCGTGTCGAAGGAGACGCGGTCTGGGGACTTACCGTAACCTTTTTGGAGATGTGGGTTGTCAGTTCTTCGGAGAAGAACATTGATCCGGAGATTTACCGCCCGATGAAGAAGTTTCCGGAGAATGACGTGTACTGCCATGTGCTGCGGGACGGACCGGCTTTGGGGGAGACAAGTTTTGTTGGTTCGGTATATAAGCAGATGATCAATTATGCGGGAAAGACGCTGTATATCATGACGCCGTATCTGATCTTAGAGGAAACATTGACAAGAAGTCTTGTGGAGGCAAAGCGCCGCGGTGTGGATGTGCGTGTTATTACGCCGAATATTCCGGATAAAAAACATGTAAAATGGATGACAGAATATTATTATGGCGAACTTTTGAAATGCGGCATCCGTATTTACGAGTATACTCCGGGTTTTGTACATTCAAAAGTTGTGCTGGAAGAGCATTGTGCCGTTGTGGGAACGATCAATATGGACTACCGCAGTTTCTATCTTCATTATGAAAATGGAATATGGATCTATAATGAAGAATTTTTGCAGGAAGTGCGGAAAGATTTTGATGAGACATTCCGGGTAAGCCGTGAGATCACGTATGAAGAGTGGAAAAACCGCCCGATCAAACGACAGGTCATGCAACACTTTTTGAAAGTATTTTCGACGCTGGTATAGGAGGAAATCGAAGTGATACATTTTATCAAAGGACAGCTGGATACGGTGGCAGAACAGCAGATTGTTGTCGAAAACCGGGGAATCGGATATGAGATTCTCGTTCCGGCATCGGTGATTCAAAAGCTTCCAAGAATTGGGAATGAAGTGAAGATATATACGTATATGCATGTACGCGAAGATGCGATGCAGTTATACGGTTTTATGACGAAAGATGAGAGGGAAATGTTTCAACTCCTCATTACAGTTAATGGAATCGGTCCCAAAGGAGCATTGGGGATTTTATCCATTATGGATACGGATGCTCTCCGGTTTGCTATTTTGTCGGACGACGCCAAAAGTATCTCAAAGGCACCGGGAATCGGGGCAAAGACAGCAAGCAAACTGATTCTTGAATTGAAAGATAAGGTAGATTTTGAAGAGGCTGTGGATACGATGCTGACGCAGGGAGAGCAGAATGCGGCAGAGGCAGCAGCAGGTGCCGGAGATGTGGGGTATCGTGCCAACGATGCGATCCAGGCGCTTGTGGCACTTGGCTACAGCAGTACCGAAGCGGTGAAAGCCGTAAAGAAAGTTACATTGACAGAAGAAATGACAACCGAAGATATTTTGAAGGCAAGTTTAAAATATTTATAAAGGGAGCAGGCTATGGAAAAACGAGTGATTTCAACGGAATTATTTGAAGAAGAAAACCGTACGGAAAACAGCCTTCGCCCGAAACTGCTGAGCGATTATATCGGACAGGCGAAAGCGAAGGAAAAATTAAAAATTTATATTGAAGCGGCGAAAGCACGTGGTGAATCGCTTGACCATGTGCTTTTGTACGGGCCTCCCGGACTGGGAAAGACGACGCTTGCCGGGATTATTGCCAATGAAATGGATGTAAATCTGAAGATTACGTCCGGACCGGCGATTGAAAAGCCGGGCGAACTGGCATCAATCCTCAATAACCTGCAGGAGGGAGACCTGCTTTTTGTCGATGAAATCCACCGCCTGAACCGTCAGGTAGAAGAAGTGTTATATCCGGCGATGGAAGATTATGCGATTGATATCGTCATCGGAAAAGGTGCCTCCGCACGAAGTATCCGTCTGGATCTGCCGAAATTTACACTGGTGGGGGCGACGACCCGTGCCGGTATGCTGACGGCACCGCTCCGCGACCGTTTTGGTGTAGTACACCGCCTCGAATTTTATACGGTAAACGAATTAACAGAAATTGTAAAACGTTCAGCAAAGGTATTTCAGGTGGAAATCGACGAGCAGGGAGCCATCGAAATTGCCAGACGTTCCCGAGGAACGCCACGTCTTGCCAACCGCCTGTTAAAGCGTGTGCGTGATTTTGCCCAGGTAAAATACGACGGAAAGATCACGCTGGAAGTCGCAAATTTTGCCCTGGATCTGCTGGAAGTGGACACCTTTGGGTTAGACAGCACGGACCGCAATATATTGATGACAATGATCGACCAGTTTACCGGTGGTCCCGTGGGACTGGATACGCTGGCGGCAAGCATCGGCGAAGACAGCGGAACGATTGAAGATGTGTACGAGCCGTATCTGATACAAAATGGTTTTATCGCGCGCACGCCGCGCGGTCGTGTGGTGACAGAAAAGACGTATCAGCATTTTGGCATATCAATGAAATAACAATGTAAGGAGACGATAGAATGGCTACAACAAATGCAGTAAAAGACCCGAAAAACGGTGTGATCTCGTGCTGGGTATGCACGGGTGTGATGATATTGATCGATGTGCTTCGTTTGACGATGCTTCATCCAAAACGAGGAATTGCAGACTGGATTTTTCTGGCGTTGATCGTGATCTGGATCGTGATCTCCGTGTATGAGACAGTAAAATACATAAGAGGAAAAAGTAAAAATAACGCATAAGGATTTTCAAGTTTGTAAATAATTATTTAAAACAAGGACACGGATTGTTCATATCTATTGTGTACAATGGTTCTTTATTAAGAAAGAAAACAGGAGGATACAATATGAGATTACGTGAACGATTTCAAAGAATGATGTATGGAAGATATGGTAGTGACCAGCTTAGCAGGTTTTGTTTTGTCCTTTATCTTGTAATCTGGGTTGTCGGATTATTTATCCGCGTGCCACAGGTAAGGATTGGTTTAAATTTATTTTCTTATGTAATTATTTTTGTATATTTTTTCCGCTTTTTTTCGAAAAATATTTATAAGAGGCAGCAGGAAAATTTGAAATTTATGGCGGTATTTAACCGGGTAAAAAATTATTTTAATTATTTGAAGTTGAAAGTAAAGGAACGCGATGGCGTGAAAAAGATTTTTCGCTGTCCAAAATGTCACCAGATGATCCGTGTGCCGAAAGGACGTGGAAAGATTGCCATCCGCTGTCCAAAATGTAAATTTGAGTTTATTCGCAGAAGTTAGCTATTCCGGACTTGCTCAGCCAAAGCAAATGCGTTGTCATGCTTGTATGTAAGAGGCATTTGCTTTGGCTGAGCAAGCCCGAATAGGGCTCACATCCCCTATATGAGCATTTTTAGCCTTGAAAAGGCGGGAAAAGAACACGAAGTGTTCGAAATGCGAATAAAGGGGTGGGGAGTCAGGAATAGTTAGCTATTCAGCATCGTAAGAAAGGATCTTTTATGTTTGGCTATGTCATAACCAATAAACCGGAATTAAAGATTCGGGAATTTGCAAGATACAAAGGCATTTACTGCGGTCTCTGTCAGAGCCTGAAAGAGAAGTATGGCAGAACCGGGCAGATGACCCTTACGTATGATATGACATTTTTGGTGCTTCTGCTTTCGTCTCTTTATGAGCCATCGGAAGAAACGAAGCAGAAACGGTGTCTTGTGCATCCGGCGAAAAAGCAATGGATGATCCGAAATGAAATTACAGAATATGCGGCGGATATGAACATTCTGCTTTCGTATTACCATTTTCTGGATGACTGGGAGGACGAAAAAAGTGTTTCCGGGCTGGCAGGTAAGACAGCGTTTCATCGGAGGGCAGAGAAGATCCGTAAGAAATATCCGGAAAAGGCAGAAGTGATACAGACACAGTTGGAAGAATTAGCCAATCTTGAAAAACAACAGGTAACAGAGCCGGATGCTGTCAGCCGGCCATTTGGTACCTTGATGGCAGAATTGTTTTGCTATAAAAAAGATCCCTTTGAGAATACGCTCCGCCGGTTTGGCTTCTTCCTGGGAAAATACATATATTTTCTGGATGCGTTTATGGATCTTGAAAAAGATCGGAAAAAGGGAAGTTTTAATCCTTTTTTTGAACAGGAAGAAAGGACGGATTTTCCAAAAAATGTATTGGATATATTGGAAGGAACGATGCGCGCAGCTATCGTGGAATTTGAAAAATTGCCATTGGAACAGGATGTGACGATCTTACGGAATATTTTGTACGAAGGTGTAAAGATAGAACTTCAGAAAAAACAGATCCAGTTAGAGGAAGAGAAGATGGAGGACAAAAAGGATGAATGACCCATATCAGATTTTAGGTGTGACAAGAGATGCCAGTGACCGTGAGATTAAAAAAGCATATCGTGACTTGAGCCGTAAATATCATCCGGATTCTTACGCGGGAAAATCGGAAGCAGAAGCAAATGCGGCGGCTGAAAAATTCAAACAGGTTCAGGAAGCCTACAATCGGATCGTGGATGAGCGTTCCGGAAAAGCGACAGGAAGTTATGGAGACTTTGGCGGATTTGGCGGATTTGGTGCGAATCAGGGACGACAGAATTACAGTGAAGATGAGCAGCATATGATGGCCGCTATGAATTATATCCGGGCGCGTCGTTATAATGAGGCGTTAAATGTATTAAATGGAATATCGAATCACAATGCGGCATGGTATTATTATAGTTCCATCGCAAATATGGGACTTGGCAATAACAATGTGGCACTCGAGCAGGCAAAACAGGCGATGGATATGGAGCCGGGAAATATGCAGTACCGTCAATATTACCAGCAGCTGCAAAATGGCGGTGGATTCTATGGAGGAAGCCCATTTGGAAGTCCGTTTGGCGGCGGTTATGGCGGTGGCGGAAGCTACGGTGGTTATGGAAGTTATGGCGGAGGATATGATTCCTGTGGAACCGGAAATCTCTGTTGTGATCTCTGGTGTGCCGACACGTTGTGTGAATGTATGGGAGGCGATCTTTGTTCATGCATGTAGAGCAGACAAAAAGAATAGCAGGAGTGGGAATGTTATCCGCACTTTCTGTTCTGCTTCTGGCAGCAGGAAGTTTTGTGACGGTAAATACGCTGTTTTTAACAGCATTGGCGGCATATCTTGTGGGATATGCTATCTTTCGTTATGGACTGCCCGCCGGGCTGATGCAGTGTGTGATCTGCACGCTGTTAGATGCCTTTTTAAATCCGGATAAGTTCAATTTTTTTGTTTATCTGGGATTTGGCATTTACATAATTTTCAGTGAATTTGTTTTCCAAAAGGCAAATAAAATCAAAGATCCGAAAAAAAAGATGCGCAGACAGTTGATTTATAACTGGATTTTGTTTAATATAATATATATCCCGACCGTTTTATTTTTTGAAAACATATTGATCCGGGAGGCAGCTTTTAACGGATCAGCGCAAAAATGGATCCTTCTTGCCGTCGGACAGGTTGGATGGTGGATCTACGATAAAGCATACCGGGAATTTTTCCGCTTCTTAAGAGAACGGAAATTATTGAAAAAATAGGAGGTTTTGAAACATGCAGTTTGCAGAATTACAAAAACAGATGATTGCCGCAATGAAGGCAAAAGATAAAGTGAGAAAAGAGGCGATTTCATCCTTAGTATCCGCTGCGAAAAAAGTAGCGATCGATGAAGGATGCCGCGATGACATTTCCGAAGAGATCGTAGGACGCGTGATCTTAAAGGAAATGAAGACCGTAAAAGAACAGATTGACAGCTGTCCGGACAGCCGCGAAGATCTGAAAGCAGAATATCAGGCAAGATATGATATCATCGCTGAATTTGCACCGCAGATGATGAGTGCGGAAGAAGTGGAAAGTTACATCACAGAAAAATTTGCCGATGTCGTAGCGACAAAAAATATGGGACAGATCATGAAAGCCGTTATGGGGGATCTGAAAGGAAAAGCCGACGGAAAAGTGATCAATGCGACCGTGAAGAAACTTTGCCAGTAGGAAAGAATAGAGATGACCGGTAAGTGACCAGTAAATGATCAGGGGATGATCGTTTACTGGTTGTTTTTTGTAAAGATTATATGTTCTCATTGTGGAATAACAAAGAAAAACTTCGAAAATGCGAATGCATTATTTTTTGTTTCGTTGCTTTGAACTCTGCCTTGTGGTATAATATATAGCATAGAACAATGGGGGGATATTTGATTTTATATTGTGAGGTAGAGCACATGTCGGTTTCATATAATGCATTATGGAAGCTGTTAATTGAGAAAACTGAAAAAGGTTGATTTGATGGAAAGATTAGAAATCAGCAGCAGTACAATAGCAAAAATGACAAAGAACGAAGTGTTTTCTTTGCGGATACTTGAGAAAATTTGCCGGGAGCTGGACAGTGATTTCGGAGATATTGTTCACTATGTGAAAGATGAGGAGAGTGAATGCTCATGGAATACAGTGCTGGATTAATCTCCAAATGACGTAGAGAAAGCTATGCAGAGTACCCGGTATTCATTAGCTTCGGATAAATTGAAGGAGACAAAGAATCTTGTTGAGATGAGGATTTATGATGAAGTCATTGCACATATTGCAAATAAGAGAATAGAGATTGATCTGGATGATGGTGTAAAGGTAAATTATGCGAAATTCCAAGGTGCGGAAGTGGCACAGGAAGGTGAGAAAGCATTGAAAATTGATCTGTTGGCAAAATTTAATTTAAAAGGAGAACGATTATTATGAATTTACAAGACAAATTAATAAAATTATACAATGAGATTGATGAGTTAAAAAAGAAAAGGAACTCTAGCGATAGTGATTTTAAAGCGTGGAGAACGGATGTACAATTATGTCTTTCTGGTCTTTATGGTGAAAAAAGTATTCAACTTAAAAATTTTATTAATCGACCATTTTCACCAATGGTAATTGTGGGAAATACTGATTTTCATGAACCATATGTACGAGACTTGGACACTACAAAGAAAGAGTTTGAAAGATATATTGGCGATTTTGAAGATGTAAGCATAAATGCAAACGTAAAAAAGAACATTCCATTAAGTAATAAAGTGTTTATTGTCCATGGACATGATGGTGAGCTAAAAGAGAAAGTGGCAAGAAGATTAGAGCAACAAGGGATTGAAGTGATAATATTAAGCGAACAAGCGAATCGAGGAAGAACTATTATTGAAAAAATAGAAGCATATTCAGATGTACATGTAGCAATTGCACTATTTACACAAGATGATATTGGAATGGCTAAGGAAGAAAAAGAAAATGAAAAATATAGGGCTAGGCAGAATGTTGTTTTTGAAGCAGGCTATTTTATGGGATATTTGGGTAGAGAGAATGTAATTATGGTTGCAGAAGAAAATGTAGAAATTCCTGGGGATTTATCAGGAATGGTATATACAACAAAAGAAAATTGGGAAATTGAAATGTTAAAGGATCTTAATGCCGCAGGAATGAAAATTGATATGAATAAACTTCTTGGTTAAATAATATATGTCATCTCGTGGATATATGTGAACTGTATTCAGGGGTTAGATCAGAGTTATATTGAAAAAATCAAATTAATGTTAGACAAATGTTCTTCAATAACAAACAAATGTAGTATTGCAACAGTTGTTGGAAAAAGTTATGGAATGCCAACGGAAGATTTTGATTTAGAAGATGTTGTGTCTGTTGTGGACAACTATAATAAGAATAAATTTAAAAAGAATCGGATAAAACTGCCTAACTCAATAGAAAATAGAATTTATAATGCAATTGCTGAGAGTTATAAAGGAGAAGACGAAGAAAGTAGCATATATTGGTACAGGAAAGCATATAGAAATTTGGTTAATGATAAAGAATTACAGAGTAAAATTGCGAAAGAAATTAAAATAGAAGACTAATCATAGACAGGAGGGTTTTGTTATAGATGAAGCAAGAAATATTGATTAAATTGAATCTTGGCGAAGATCATGAGCGAGAATGTAAATTGGCAACTAGTGGACTTCCTGAGAGCATATGGGAGACTTATTCTTCTTTTGCGAATACCAATGGTGGCACTATTCTGCTTGGAATTAAGGAACACAGGGATTCTTTTACGATTGAAGGATTGACAGATAAACAGATTGTTAAATATCAGAAGGATTTTTGGAGCACTTTAAATGATAGAAATAAGGTGTCAAAAAATATTCTGTTAAATCATCATGTACAGGTTGTCGAGGTGGAAGATAAAAAGATACTTAAAATTGATATACCAGCGGCAGACAGACATGATAAACCGGTTTATATTGGAACAGATCCAATGAAAGGAACGTATAAAAGAGATTATGAGGGTGACTTTATTTGTACGGAAGAGGCGGTTCGGGCAATGTTTGCGGACCAGAGAGATATATCTGGAGATGTGGAAGTGCTGGATGAATTTAGCTTGGACGTTTTGAATCAAGATACAGTAAAGGGCTACCGAATTGTTTTTGAGCAGCTTCATAGCGGGCATCCATGGAATGCTCTTGAAAATGATGAGTTCCTTATGAAGTTGAGGGCAGCAGCGAAGAATAAAAATGGTACATTATCTCCAACGATAGCTGGATTATTATTCTTTGGAGAGGCTTATCATATTACGGAGATTTTCCCGAATTATTTTCTGGATTATCGTGAGGAATGCGATGATAAGGCAGTACGTTGGTTATTCCGTACACATTCTAACGAAGGTGATTGGAGTGGTAATTTATACGACTTTTTTTGCAAAGTGCGCACAAGAATGGACGATGATGTGGCAGTTCCATTTGCAAATAGACGAGATGGATACCGGGTAGACAGAGTGGATGTTCATGATGCATTGGAAGAGGCGTTGGCAAATGCGTTGGCACATGCTAATTATTATGGCAGGCGTGGAATCCTTGTTATTAAAAAGGACAAGGAACTCAGTATTTCCAATCCTGGTACTATCAGGGTGACGAAAGAAGAATTTTATGCAGGAGGCAATAGTGATCCCCGAAATCCGAATATTTTAAAGATGTTTGGTTTTGTAAATGTTGGTGAGCGTGCCGGAAGTGGTGTTGATAAGATTATGACGGCATGGAAAGAACAAAATTGGAAGAAACCGGAATTTGAGTTCTCGGAGCGTAATGACAGGGTAACATTAAAACTCGAAGTCGGACAAGTGGTTTACATTCCGGGAGCTGTGGATTTGCAGGCAAATAGACAAGTAGATCCAATAGAAATTGATGAAATAAGTAAATTGAATAAAGAACAAAGAGTAATGCATTATCTTAAAAACCATGATAGCATTTCAACACAACAAGCAATGGAATTGTGTGACTATAAAACACGAGCAGGTGCACGCAGGCTACTAGATAAGATGATTCAAAATGATATTTTGAGAAAAACAGGAAGTGGACCTAGTACAAAATATATATTCAATGACGACAAGTAATGTGAAATTGAGTTGATAGATACAATCACTTATTTACTGGATACTAATATCCAAATGGTATCCAGTAATGACCGATCAGTATCCATTAGTAACCATCTACTGGATACCGATTATCACACTGATGGAGTAAGAGTAATTTGTGCAGACCGTCTGTACAAATTAGTTAGAAAGAGAACGGTGAAAAATGATTAAAATATTGATTGTAGAAGATGAAGAACCCATATCCAATCTTATCCGCATGAGCCTGACCAAAGCGGGATATCATTGTGAACAGGCATTTGATGGAGAGAGTGCGGCAGATGCTATCGAGGGCGGATATTATGATCTGATTCTTCTTGATATTATGCTTCCGGGGATCAATGGATATGAACTGCTGGAGTACATAAAAACAAAAGAAATACCGGTCATTTTTATTACGGCGATGGGAGATCTGGATGACAGAGTGAAGGGACTTCGTGCCGGGGCAGAGGACTATATTACAAAGCCGTTTGAGATGCTGGAAGTACAGGCGAGAATTGAAACGGTGCTTCGCCGCTATCATAAAATGGAAGACAAAATAGAGATATTTGATACGACGATCGATCTTTCCTCGCGAACGGTAATGCAGGGGGGAAAACAGATTATGCTCACTTGGAAGGAGTTTGAACTGCTTTTATTTTTTGTGCGCAATAAAAACATTGCCTTATACCGCGAAACGATATATGAAAATATATGGGACAGCGATTATATGGGAGACAGCCGCACGGTTGATCTGCATGTCCAGAGATTACGGAAAAAATTGAATTGGGGAGATAAAATACAGTCGGTTTATAAAGTGGGTTATCGCTTGGAGGTATGATTTGAAATTTTATTGGAAGATATTTTTTAGTTTTTTTATTTTAATCACCATTACGTTTACAATCAGTGGGACATGGATGATCTATGCTCAATTTCAAGCATCGATGGAACGAGAGATTGAAGTAGGAAACAGCCACAATGAGATGTATCGTACTACACTGCATAATGCGATAGAACTTCTCCCGAAAAAATACAGCGCAAAGCAAAATAAATACATGAAAGAAATTATGCATTCTTTGCAGGAGAGTATGGAAGAGGGAAAGGGCAGCTTTCTTGTTTACGATGAGGAAAAGAAACAAATCTATGCGTCGGAAAAGCGGACGGAAGACAGTTCTTTATTAGAGAAAGTCAATCATAAACATAAGGCCTATGAAATTTGCTCCGATGAGGGAAAATATTATTTAAGAACCGTTAGTTATATGATGACAACGGTAAATTTGAAGGGGTATTATATCGAGACACAGACAGATCTTGGGGAAGTATTTGCACAGAGACAGGACACGACCCAGAGATATCGATACATTATCTGTATTGTATTGTTAATCGGAGCAGTTCTTTCTTTGATTATTTCGTGGCTGTTGACATACCGTGTACGAGGATTGTCGGCGGCGACCGGTGAATTTGCCAACGGAAATATGGAAAAACGGGTCAAAATCCGCGGAGGAGACGAAATTGCGGAGCTGGGGGCAGATTTTAACCGCATGGCAGATGAATTGCAGAAAAAGATGCAGGAAATGCAGGAGCATGTAGAAAGTCAGGAAGCATTTACCGCGGCATTTGCGCATGAATTGAAAACGCCGCTTACTTCGATCATTGGATATGCGGAGATGATCCGGTCCATGTCATTGTCGCAGGAAGAAGAAATGATGGCAGCAGACTATATCTTTTCAGAGGGAAAACGACTGGAGACTTTGTCGTATAAATTGTTACACTTATTTCTTTTGCAAAATGAGAAAATAGAATTACCACAGATGGCTGCAGAAAATCTGGGTGAAGAAGTAGAAAAGGTATTGGCACCCGTTTTGCGGAAAAAACAGGTGAAATTTACCTATGAAATGCAGGAAGGTTATATTCGGGGAAATAAAGAGTTAATCCTTTCGCTTTTAACGAATTTGGTGGAAAATGCATGCAAGGCATCGGAGTATGGACAGCAGATTCAAATGCGGGGAAACATGACGGAGGATGGTTATTGTATCCGGATTCAGGACGAAGGAAAAGGCATCCCGGAGAGTGAGCTTGAGAATGTGATCAAGCCATTTTATATGGTCGATAAATCCCGTTCGCGAAAAGAAGGCGGGGCAGGACTTGGAATGACAATTTGTGCGGAAATCGTACGCGTGCATCAGGCTTCATGGAAAATACAAAGTGTGGAGAATCGGGGAACGACGATCACCATTCAATTTCCGAAGGAGGTGGAATCTTGAAAAAAGCAGTAAAAATAATAGTTATGGTTTTGGTGGCAGCCGTTTTGTTTTTTGGAGCATTATGGATTCCCTCTTTTGTAAATACGCTGGCAGAAAATCAGAAAATTGGCCAGAAGGTTGCGATGGAAGATAAGACGGAAAATAAAAATATAGGGTTCAGTCTGAGTTATACAGAGAAGATCCGAATCTTTTCAACTTGGCCGCAAACAAGTTCTTTATTTCAGGTGAAGAGTGTTTCACAGATACTGGAATACGATGATCATTTCTTTGAAAAGATAAAAAAACAGCTAGATCTTTTGATCGAAAAAAAAGTGATGGATTTCCAATACTTGTCAGAAAACCTGCAGGAAGATTTTCAAAGTGCAGCGTATTATCTGGTGCAGGATAACAGCTATGAAACCAATGGATTTCCGGTATGGCTGTTTACATTTATGGATAAGAAAAATGAAACGGAATACACGCTGGCATTTGATATGGAGCAGGAAAAAATATATTATATCAATGCGGCAGGAAAGACGGTAAGAAAATTTTTTGACACAAAAGAAGAAGAGAGTGATATTTTATTCGAACTCAGAGCGCAGATGGCAGAGTATTATGGCAATGGTGGTGATATGCAATTGGCAAATAATTATGAGAGCTACCGGATACTGCGAAAATGTCTTGTTAATTTTGACAATACAAATGATACCGTAGAGATGGATGTCGTGCTGGAACGGCCGGAAAATGGTGGGAAATATAACCGATTACAGATTTCGTTTGGAGGACTTTTTTATACCGAAGAGTATTTTGATAAGTCTGATGAAACAACAGATTCGTCGGCAATAACCTATTAAATGATACAAAAAAGATACTTCTTTTAGAGAAATATGATGCATTTGTTTTTTATAATGGCATTGTATTTCAGAAAGGAGATCTTTTTATGAAGAGAGAAAATCGAAAACATGCCATAATTTGTCTTATTTTTCTGCTTATTTTTGATGTCGCAGCCATTGCCGTTTATGCGGTTTCACAATCCGATAATAGAAAGTCAGAGAAGGGGCAAAGAATCGAAAAAACGGTGAAAGAGAATGAAAAATACACCGCCGAGGATGTTCAAAATACAGCCACTTCGAAAAGAAAAAAGGACGATGATATCCTTGTTCTTGTAAATAAAAAGAATGCAATTCCCAAAGAATTTCACCCGCAGCTTCATCGATTGAAAAACGGAAAATATGTGGCCGAAGTGATGTATGAAGATTTAAAAGCTATGTGGTCAGACTGCGAAGCAGATAACCCGGGATACTCTATTTTGGTAGTAAGTGCGTATCGGACGGCGGCACGGCAGACGCAGATATTACAGGAAGAAATAAGAAAAAACAGAAATGCGGGAATGAGTGAAGAGCAGGCTGAAAAAGATGCTCTCCAAACTGTCGCACCTTCCGGATACAGTGAACACGAGACCGGTCTTTGTGTAGATATCACTTCAAAAGCCAATCAAAGACTGGATCAGACTCAGGAAACAACATCGGAAAATATCTGGCTTCGCAAACATTGTGCAGAGTACGGATTTATTCTGCGCTATCCGAAAGGAAAAGAGAAGGTGACCGGATATGACTATGAATCCTGGCATTTTCGATATGTTGGAAAAGAAGCCGCAAAGGAGATTACAAGCCGGGGGCTTACATTGGAAGAATATGTCTCTACTCTCCGTAGGTAGCCTTTCCCGTCCACCTGCCTTATAATGGAAACATGGAGGTGCAAGATTATGAATCAATATGTAACAGGAGTGGTTATTAAGGAACTGCGTCAAAAAAGCAATATGACACAGGCACAGCTGGCGGACCGGCTTGGCGTGAGCGATAAAACGGTTTCCAAATGGGAGACGGGTGTTTGAGTTATAATAGGACCAAGTTAGATGAAACCCAGTAAAATCAAGGGGTTGTGCCTAATTTAGTCCTTATTTTTATACCATTTTAATCGGCAGATAAGGCAGCGCTGACAAATTAAACCGAAATTCAAACACAGCACAAGTAATTCAGGAGTCATGACCTGAGTGTGGTTCGTGCACCCAAGTGAGGTGACAATTTAATAGATTTTATTTAGGTAGGACTAAATTAGCATTTATCACGGAGATATTCCGTTTGGCTGATATAGTCCTACTTTTTATTTTGAAAGGAAGAGATTGTATGAGCAAAGTGCTAATTGAAGTCCTCATAATAATTCTTATTGCAGGCAGTTATTTGATACTGTATTCAGCAGTTAGAGTATCGGCTATAGCAGATCAAAGAATAGCGGAGATACAAAAAAGAGAAACGGAGATGGTCAAGCATTTTTGTAACATTCACACTGAAAAAAA
>ULUB01070488.1_pt1 | contig 86056 bp, 83 predicted proteins | sample 1958111 | NCBI WGS metagenome assembly ULUB01 (sample SAMEA4835749, study PRJEB28245) | human gut metagenome | biome: gut microbiome; material: fecal sample | place: Denmark | collected 2008
TGGGTGCCATGCGCCAGGTTGGTCGTCGCTATGCTGAAAGACCCGTTGGCCGTCGAGCTGGTGATGCTCCTGTCCTCGGTGTCCGTGCCGTCCACATAGCAGCGCAGGGTCTTCGTGCCGGCACCGCTCAGGGCGTAGGGTATGCTGAGGGTCTGGCCGCGTGTTATGGCCGTGGCGATGTTGAAAGAGCTACTCAGCGTGAGCTGCACCACGTTGATGCTCCACGTCACCTGGGCCACCTGCATCTCCGCGCCGTCCCCGACTTCCACGCGCACCCTCACGGTATTGGTGCCCACGCCCATATACTTCGTCACGTCCACCGTGTTCGTGCTGCCTGCCGATATGTTGGCCGTAAACGAGTTGCTGTTTGCACCTTGCGTTACGGTGACGGTCACACGCCCGGGGTTTCCCGTGCTTTCGCCTGTCGTGGTGTCCGTTTGGTCGTAGGTGTAGGTCAGCTTCACCTCGTCGCCGCTCTTGACGGTCTTGTTTGGCGTTACACGTGTGAGTACAACTTTCGTGGTCGCCACGCTGCCGCCACCTCCGCCTGTGAACATGTCGGTCGTTCCCATTTCCTCGCCGTCCTTGTCGAGCATCGTGAAGGAATAAGCCTTGTCCGTTCCCTCGCCGATTTCGTTCAGCCTTAGCCCTGCGACGTAGTTCTTGCTTTCCTCGTTTATCTTTGCCGCCACTGCCTTTCCGCTTACGGCGTTGGTCGAGTTCTCGTTAACCGACTGGTCAACCTCCATTACGGGTATATCGATGGTCACGCCGCCCTGTTCGTCGGCTGTGTGCTGCTCCGTGGCCGTGCCGCGCGTCACCGTGATTTTCTTGATAGCGTCCGCGCCGCCGTACCTGTTCCATGCCGAAGCGGTCAGGAACGACGATGTGTCAGTACCCTCGAAACGGTATTCTTCCCATTTCCCTGCGCTGACCTCGATAGTGATAATCATTCCTTGCTTGTCGTCATCGTCGATGTCAGCCCCGGCAAGTGCCGCCACGGCGGTTCCCTTGGTGTAATAACCGCCCGGCAGCGGTATCTCTTTCGTGACGTTGTAGAAGCCGCTGCCTGACCCTCCGCTGCCGCTCACTACTGCGAGGTCGCCCTCTTCCTCGCTCCATGTGTAGAGCGTGTCGCCGCAGATATAAACCTTGTCTTTCAAGATGGCCGTGCGGGTGTCGGTAAGGAACAGGTCGGGCGATGCCGCTACCGCGCTGCTCCAACTGTTGTAGTATTTGCCGCCTACGCTGTATGCAAACAGTTTCAGGCTCTTTATGTACACGATAGTGCCGCCAGTCTGTGTGCTTGACTGCATTTCCGTAGTGCCGCTTTCCACGAAGCCGTCAAAACGCGCCGTCGCCCCCTTGAGCGCGGCTTTCGCCGTGCTTTCGTATGACGTTGCCGCTTGTTCGGCCTTTTCCGCAGCCTCCTCGGCAGCCGCAGTGGCTTTACGGGCTTCTTCCGCCGCGCCCTCGGCCACCATTGCCGAGCTTTCCGCCTGCCGCGACGCGCTCGTGGCGTTGCTTGCCGCCGTTTCCGCCTTGGCCGCAGCGTCCGTCGCCGGCTTCTGCAGCAGCTCCATCGGCACGTTTACCAGTTTCTCGCCTTTCACGCCGGGCAGCGAGTTCACCCCGTTCAGGCTGTCAACGGTCTCAAGTTCCTGCACGCCCTGGCTCTCCGCCTTGATGGCGTTGAGCACCTGTTGTATGTCTTCCTGTGATATGGCCATATTATTGCATTTTATACTGGTTGAACTTCTTTCTTGTCTTCAGGTAGTCCGCGTCGTACTGGTGGGCGTAGGCTTCCCGCTCGAAGCTGATTGCCCGGTAGGCTGCCTTCATGTCGCGCAGCCGTGCCAAGTGCCACAGCCATTCCAGCACGTACAGCAGGTAGAACGGTACATAAAGCAGCTCCCTCATCTGTGCCGTGTGGATGGCCTCGTGGTTGTAGTCCTCCGTCCTCATCGTGCAGCCCTCGCGCACGAACAGTACGCCGAAAAGGTTCACGCACTTGAAGCCTTTGAAGGGTATCACCTTGTTATATATCACCCTCATCGCAGCCTCCTTCTTGTATCTGGGCGCGCAGCCCGTCAATGAACGCAGGCGTGCAGTAACGTTCCGCTACGCCTGCCATCATACGCACCTCTTCATCAGTGAATTCCTCCGCACCCTCGCTCTTGTATATCTTCATCGCCAGGGCGTGCGCGCGGATGCCGTTCACGTTCAAGTAGATGATGTCGGCAAAATCCTCACTTGCGTCACCTGTACGGGTGTTCTTGCCGTTTATGCCTGTCGGCACCGTAAACTGTCTGAAATTCAATTTTACCATGTTTCCATCGTTTTTATGTCTTTATCTTCAATGTGCTGCCGTCCCTGTAAACCTGCCCTGTGTCGCACAAGGAACCGTCCGTGGGCAGGTTTTTCAACAGCAGCAGGCTGGCGTTCAGCATGCTGCCGTCCGCAGCCAGTAAGGCTGCCGCCGTGTCCGTGCCATCCAGTACAGTACCAATGACAACCCCGTTGTATGGGTCTATCTTTACGTATCTGCAACTTGAGGGAGTGTATCCCATTATCGGCTGCCTTACCACTATTTGTGGTGCTATATAATGTTCGGTCTTGCCTGACGGGTATCTTGTGCTGCCTGTATATACAAAGTTGCCTATTGTTATGTATTCGTATGCTTCGGCATCTTCGGCTGCGCTGAAGTCATTTTCACCGACCACCAAGTCCGGCCCTTTTATTGATATGGTCCTGTTGTCAGCGTCCATACGCAGCTCGTATAGGCCATCCTTGCCGGAAAACGTACCGCCGCTTGCTTCTATGCGGCCCCTGAAAACCCCGTTGTTCGTCTCAATGCTCCCGTCCTCAAGTATCTTGAAATTCTCGTTCGCCGTCACAAGCCCTTCCAGTGATATGTTGGCGGCGGATATTTTTATGTCGGACGCTGTCTGTTCCACCATCGACACGATGTTCCCGTCCGCGTCAAAGGCATACAGCGTGTTTGCCATCGCGGTGGTCACCAGCCCGGCCTTGTTCTTTAGTTGCCCGTCTTCGTCGAAATACTGCGACATCATCTCGTTGTACTTCGCCGTGGTGATGATGCTTGACGACTCGATGACGTTCCCGTCCTTGTCGAAGTTCGCCGCGGCTATCTTCACCAGTTTCTCGGACTGCTCGAACAGGGTCTTGTACTTGTAGGCCAGGGCTTCGGCCCTGTCCGTGCTCAGCACCAGCATGTACAGGTATATCTCGCCCGTGAACGCCAGCTTGAAGTCGCCCGTGCCGTTCCACAGCCCGCTGTGGTTGAACACCTGGTAGCCGTCCGTCACGCCCAGCTCGCCGTCGTAGCTGAACTCGTTGAAGTTCTCGAACCCGGTCTTGTCCAGCCCCTCGAACCGGATGGTCAGCCGCCCGGCCTTGGCCACGCGGTAGAAGAAGCTCAGGTACACCGCCTCAGGCTTCTTCTGCCCCTCGTTGTTCACGTCGGTGTAGTCGGGGATGAAGCGGAAGTTCGCGTGCTTCTGCAATATGTACTTGTTCCTTATATATACGGTGGTGCGACCGCCGTCGGTCTTCACGCTGGCGTAGCTCCGCTTGTCGGACAGCGGCGCGCCGTTCGCCCATATCCATTTGCTGCCGAGCAGGAAGAAGGTGGCCTCGTTCTCGGTGTCCCATTTGTTCATGCCGTCGCCGAACGACGCATTGTCCAGATAGCTCCGGTCTTCGGTGAAGTCCTTTCGCAGCCCCTCCACGGCGCTCTCTATCTTGCCCTCGGTTATCTCGAACCGCGTCAGGATGTCCTCACCGGTCGTCAGCACGAACGTGCCCATCAGGTACACGTTGTCGCCGTAAAGGCCGTTGCCGTGGGGCTGGTTGTCTGCAGGGAAACGGCTGTCGCTGATGCCGTCCAGGTTGCCAAGCCGCACGCGGAGGCAGCCGTCGAAGTTCTTGGTGCTCACGCCGTCCAGCACGTCCACCCGCGGCTGCCCGTCCTCGGTGGCCGCGATGGAGATGAGGTTCTGACGCAGCCGGTCCGCCGTGTTGCCCATCAGCACGCACTCGTCGCCCTCCTTGGGTTCCACGCCGCCGAACTCGCCCACGGGCACGGTGACGCCTTCCCCGTCCGAGGCGGAGATTTCCACCCAATAGCCGCGCAGGGAGGTGCCGGTGAACTCCGCGCAGCGCATCAGGTCGTGCGCCGCGAACTCGTTTTCCTGCTCGAAGGTGATCCTGTAGTTGTCGCCGTCCTTGGTGACGGTCTTTATCTTTCCGTTGGCCGCGCTGACCACCAGCTGGCCGCCCACGCTGCGTACCTTCTCTATCAGCAGTTCCAGGGCCACCAATGTCTGCCGGATGGTCACCTTGTCTATCGTCAGGTTGCTCAGCCCGGTCAGCGCGTCCATCCACAGCTGCCAGCCCTCGCCGGTCATGCCGTCCACGAACTTCACCGAACGCAGCAGCTCCCGGATGACCGCCGTCAGCCATTCGGCGTTGCCGTCGCCGTCCACCGCCGCGCCGCTCTCCCCGGCCTTGTACTTGCCGAAGTCCGCGCCTTTCAGGAAATGGATTCTCTCCTGCGCCGTGTCCTCGCGCAGCCTGCTCAGGGCTTCCTTCAACGTCCGGCGCGCCGAGAACACGTTGTTGTCGGTCGGATAGGTGTTGTCCCAGCTGCGTATCAGGTCGGGGAAGCTCCCCGACGTGGCGGTCTTAACGTAGTTCTTCGCGTCTGTGATGCTGTCGCCTATGGCCTCCATCGTGCCGGTGCTCGTCGCGTCGCAGACCTCGATGTCCATCTGCGAGGGCAGGTTCACCTTGCGCGTGACCTTGGTGATGCGGCTGCTGCGGAAACCGGTTTCCGGGAAATACTTTTCGCTTTCCAGGCGCACGCGGCGGCCCACGTACAGGTCGATGCCGTTCTCCTCGACGTACACGTGGTCGGTCGGGGCCTTGTAACGGCTCACGTCGATGGCGTGCTCTTCGTTGTACTTGTCCACCGCTTCCTTGAACTCCTGCTCGGCCAGCGGATAGTATTCGTCCGGCATGCGGATGTTCCACAGGATGTACTTGTCGCCGGGCTTCGGGCAGAGCGTGTCGTTCGGAAGCTGCGTGTCGTCGTCATACGGCCATGTCGTTATCAGCTCGAACTCGTGCGTGTCGCTGTTATAATTGGCCTCGAAATAGTAGGTGCCGTCCTCCTCGTCGCCCAAGCCGGCCAGTTCCGAGCCCTCCTGGAAGGAAACTCGCTTCACCTTGCCGCCTATCTCGTAGCTGTTCGGGTCGAAGCCCAGGCTGTTGTCCTTGAAGTAGAATATCTTGAACGGGTTGCCGTCCTCGTCCTTCACCTCCTCGCTGCGCACCGAGCTGACCGTGCCGGTGCGCTTGGGGTAGATGTCGGAGAAGGCATCCGCTTCGTAATGGTGCCATACGCCGTACTTCTCCACGTTCACGTCCACGTGCTTCACGCCGCCGGGAAGCTGCAGGCGGCTGTGCCCGTATTTCTCCGGGTCGATGTTCTTGCTGCTGCCTATCGGGTACAGCCGGGTGTAGAACTTGGCGTTGTCGGCCATGTCGCACTCCAGGCCTGTCAGCCCCTTGCCGTAGCCCAGCGTCACTTCCTCCCCCTGCTCGCAGCGGCACACGTTCACCGTCTGGCCCTCGCACCACCATTCGGCCCGGTTCCCGGCTTTCTCGGCCACTTCCTTCAGGGCCTCGTCGCAGTACTTGCCCTCGTAGTCGATGACGATGTTGTCCGTGCCTTCCACTGTGCCGACCTTCCAGTCGGTGGTGTTGTCCATGCCGTTGTTGATGCTCCTGACGATGAGGGCCACGTGCTCCCTCGGCGGCGCGGTCAGCGTGAACACGGGTTCGTCCGCCCCGTCCGTGTCGTTCAGCACGAGGAAGCGTCTCAGCAGGCTCTCGATGCCGTAGAGCTTCACGTCGTACTTCCACTCCACGGTCGACACCTGCTCCGGCTTGTAACGCTCCATGAGCCAGTACCGCTCGCCCATGAACTCGGCATAGTCGTTCACCTCCAGCGCGATGTGCTCGTACAGGGTGAACGACAGGGTGAGCACATTGTCACCCTGCAGTTCCTTCGCCTGCGTCGAGTTGTCGTCGCAGGGCACCTGTGTCTTGGCTGTGCCGTCGCTTCCGTATATCGTTATCATAATGCCGTTCAAATGCAGTTATATTGTCGTTCAAATCCCCGGCTTCGGTTCCCGGAAGGTCACGTAGAACCGGCCGGCCTGTTTCCCGGCCTGCCACAGGTAGGTCAGGGGTTCGTAGTCGCTGCTTTCCTTATAAAAAACGTGCAGCGTCATGTCGAGGTCGGGAAAGCGGATGTCCAGCCACCCGTCATCTCCCTGCTTCAAAAAAGCGATAAACGCCTTGTACCGCGACAGCCACTCATCCCGCGTGTCCGCATACAGGGCGAAGTACAGCTTCACGTCCCGCGCCTGGTTCCTCACCTTCAGCGCGGACGAGTATTTCTCGCCGTCCTCCTCCCGGATGTCCACCGCCACGTGGGTCTTCGTCTTCGCCGGGGCCATGATGGCCTTCAGGTTGTTCCGGTCGCCACGTTTCTTCTCCACCAGGAAAGCGCCGTATGCCTTCCAGATGTCCGTGCCGTTGATGAGCACCTTGCCTCCAAGTATCGCGTCCATTGCCATAGCTTTTAATCCTTTATTTCACTTTCACTCCGTCGCGTATCATTTTCTTTATGTCCTCCTTTATCTCGCCCAGATGCTTCGCGCTGTTGCCCGTGTTCTCCTCTATCCGCCGCAGGCTGTCCACAGCAGTGCCCATCTGCGCGCTTACGTCCTGCATCTTCTCGTCCATGCTCGACAGGTGCATCGCACTCGTCGTCCATAGCCCCTCTAATTTCGTGCCCTGCTCCTGGCTCATCGCCGTGTACGCCCCGGCCCTGCCGCTCTGCGACGTGCCGTAGCTCCCGGGATCTATCATGCCGGAGTCCGTCATGGCCTCGCGCCATGATTCCGCCTTGTCCGCTATCGCCGAGTTCATAGCCTCTATACGGGCCTTCTCCTCCTCACTTATGCCGTCGGCCGCAGCGTCGGCTATGTATTCGTACAGCTCCTTGATATCGTCCTTCAGCTCCTCGTTCACGAAACTCTCTATAAGCGCGTCCGTCACAGTCTCGCTTATGAAGTCGCCGAGTTCCTCCGTTATGTCCTCAGCGCTCCTCACCATCTCCTTGTACTTCTCCAAGAAGCCGTCCCACGTGTATCCCGTCAGCTTCTCGTTCAGCGCGTCCGTCAGCTCCTCCAGCGTCCCCGCGCGCTCTATGTATTCCTCCACCGCACTTTTCGGGTTCTTGTGGCCGTCGCCGCTGAACAGCTTTTGCCATTCCTTCGGGTTCGAGTCCCTTAGCAGCTCCATCTGCTCCGGCGTCAGGTTCCACAGGTCGCCCGTGCTGTCCACCGTTATGTTGAAGCCGTTTTTCCTGAGCGTCTCCGTGAAGGCGTCCCAGCCCTCCCAGCCGCTGCCCGGCGAGTGCTTGTTGAAGCTGCCTTTGCCGCCCAAACCGAGGAAGCCGTACCCCGTGTTCGTCCAGGCTGACGCCAGTCCCTTGATGATGTTCCGCTGGTTCTCCTCCCACTCAAGCTCCGCCTTCCGCGCGTCGTTGTAATAGTCTATGCTCTCGGCGTTCGTGTTGTCACCTTGCCCTATGCGCTCTGCAAGGCTGTCTATGCTCTCGCGCAGGTACTCGTTGCTCTCCGTCAGGCGGTTCACCGTCTCCATCACCTCCTTGTCGTTGCCGCCGAGCCACGAGCCGAGGCCGCCGAACGTAAGGGAGTCGAGGATGTTCCCCACGCCATTGACGACAGACTGCATGGGCTTGGTTATTATGCCGCCGCTAAGCACGTCGTCAAGCACGCCGCTGACAGAGCCAAGCACAGTGTCCATGAGGCTTGACACTATTCCGCCGATGCCGTCCTGCGCCAGCATGTCGAGCAGTCCGAGCACTGCCGATATGATTTCTCCGGCAAGCCCGCTGTCGCCAAGTGCTGCAGTGAGGGTCTTGGCAGCCTCGCTGTCCTTGCCGAGGAGCGACTGGAAACCTTTTGCCAAGGCATTGCCGGCCTGGGCCGTCAGCTTGTTGTCGCCGAAAAGGCCGTCAAGCTTCATCAAGCCTTGGCCTATGCCTTGCAGGTTTCCCGAAGTCAGGCCGCGCAAGCCCTCGCCGAGATTGTCGAACATCGCCTTCGCCTCCGTAGCGGACGAGTTGAGGGCGGCCGTGGTCTCCTGTACCTGCCCGCCGAAAATCCGCACGTCCTCGGAAGCGGCGTCAAATGCCTCGTGTGCCTTGTCTACGTTTTCCTGCGCTGAGCGTATGCCCTCCTCGCCGCGGTTTTCATTGCGTGCGGTTTCAAGCTCTTTTTCAGCTTTTACGAGGTTTTCTTCGGCGGCGCGTGCGGCATCTACGGCCTTGGAGTATCTGCCCATCGCCTCCTGGTATGCCGACAGGTCGTCGGACACACGTTTGAATATGTCGCTGTCCCATGCCGTGCCGGAGCGCTCCAGTTTCTCTATCAGGGAATAAAGGATTTGCTGCTCCTCAAGGCTCGACTGTCTGAACGTGTCACTTTGAGCCATGCGGCGTAAGCGGTCTATCGTAGGTTGCAGCTGGTCTTTGAACATCGTGCCGAAGTCCCCGAACACGCTGCCCCAGTCAACCTGCTGCCTGACGGCGTTTATCTCCACCTGCTGCAGGGCGCGGTCACGGCCGGCGACGAGCGACAGGCGCTCGCCCTCATTCTGTGCGTTCCTTATCTTTTCCGCGTATTCCTCTGCGATGGCCAGCTTCTGCTGCTGGTAGGTACCATATTCCTTGAGGTAGTTCCGCATGGCCCGTGCCTCCGAAGCGTACACCTCCTGTGTCTTGTGCTCCTGTTCCTTTGCGGCGTTGTCGCGCGCCTTCTGCAGCGCATCCGCCTGCTCGTCCGTCAGACCGTCCGCACCAAGCCCGGCAAGTCCGGCCTCCTTGTTCTTTTTCCTGAACTCGGTCTCCTGCCTGTCTATCTCTGCAATGCGTTGTTTATAGTCGTTGTCGATTTCGGCCAGTTTCTTCTGCGTGCCGTCTTGCATCAGGGCTGTCTCGTCGTCCTGGTTCTGACGCTGCAGGGCGAGCAAGTCCTTGTCAAGGTCTTCACGGGCCTTCAGGCGTTCCTTGCCGAGACGCTCTTCTTCTTTCGCGCGTCTCTCGGCCTCACGCTCCGCTTCCTTCCTGTCCTGCTCGTAGGATGCGCCCTGCGTGGTCTTTTCCACTGCGGACTGGCGTTTCAGGATTTCATCTTCATAAGACTGCATGGTGGCCTCGTTGCGCTTATAGTTCTCGTTATGGCGTTGCCAGCGCTCACGCCGCGTCTCGAAGTCATCGATAACTTTTGCGTATTTTTCATACCGTTCGATGGCCTCGGGGTCTATCGCCACGCCGGACTGCGCCCTCGTATGGGCATCAGTCTTGGAGAAGGCATATTGGTTGCGGTCCGCCTTGCCTTGTGCGCTGTTCATGTACGCTACCGCATCGTCGTACGCCTTCTTGTTCCTTGACATATAGTTGTAGTCGGCCTGCGAGCCGCGCAGCTCGTCCACGTTCTTTGACGCGAGGTCTTCCAACCGTTCCTGATAAGCCCTCGCATAGGCGGCGGACATGATGTCTTGCGTCAACTGGCGGTACGCGGCGGAGGCGTTGCCCGCCAATATGGCCTCCTGTGACAGGCTTCCGAAATAAGCCGGGTACTGTGACTGCAGTTCCTTGACCGCCGCCGTCCTGTCACGCATCGATGCGTTGGCGTTCTGGGTCATGGCGTAGAGTACGCGCAGCCCCGCCGTCTCCTTTGCTGCGGATGTCCTTGCGTCGGCCATCGACTTGTTCAGCCTCTCCTGCTCGCGCCGTGTTTCCTCCAAGGCGTCCTTTGACTTGAACAGGCTGCCCACCCAGCTTGCAATCTCCTTACCGTACATGGACAGAACGGTAATGGCCACCATCAGGGCGGTCTGCCATGAGAATATTGACGATATGAGCTGCCGCCATACCGGTACGGTGCTTTGGCCTGAAGCCTTCAGTTCCTCGTTGGCCGCCTTGGCGCGCTTTATCTCGTCAGTCAATACGGGTAGGTTGTTGCTTATGGCCAGAAAGAACATGTTGAGTCCCATAGTGGCGGCAGGCAACTCTCTTGCTATCTGCTGCACGCTCATGTGCAGCCCGTTGTACTGTCGGCCGGCTTGTGCCGCACCGGCCGGGACGGTGTCCGTATTCTCCGCCGTCTCGTCAAGCTGCCGCAGCTGTTCCTGAAGCTCCTTTATCTTCGATTTCAGGGCTTCCATAGCCGAGATGTTCTTGCTTTGGTCGAGGTCGGGAACGGCGGTCTCGGCGGTTTTCTTCATTTCGGAGAGCTGCGCATTAAGTGCGGCTATGGCCGTGCTGAGGATGCGCACACGCTCCCCCGTGCCGGACGCCTTGCCCATCAGCGCGTCCAGCTTGTGTTGCATGGTCTCCAGTCCCGCACTCATGCGGTCTTTCAACAGTATCTCTATCTCTACAGGTTTTGCCATAGTCTTTCTCGCCTCGTCGTATTCGGTCCATTGGGCTTAACTCTTAATTCTTCACTTCTTCAGGTTGCTCTGGAAAAATCCTACTATTTCGTTCGCCTCGTCCTCCGCGCTCTTGCCGCCGTTCTTTTTGCGCACGTAGCGCGGCGCGTCCGCAAGCATCATTATCAGCGTCTGGTAGTTCACGCCCTCAAGGATGTAGCCCACGCTCCAACCCGTCGCCGCCGCTATCTGCCATACAAACCCAAAGGGGCTATGGGACGGTTCGTACACCGTCTTTAACTCCCCTTCCTTTTTTGGCTCAGTCTCGGCTTCATCGGGTTCGTCCGTTCCGCCGACCTGATAATACTCGTAAAAGGGTCAGTACCAAGCAGCAGCACGAACTTCCGCATGCACGCCATGAGGTACCGTTGCTCCATCATGTTCCTTATCCACCATGCCGTGGGCCGCACAAGCAGCTTCCGCCATAGCCATCCGCGGCACAGAGTGTAAGCCACCATCAGGCTCACGTCCTTGCCGTGGGTCGCGATGAAGGCCATCTCCTCCTCCTTGGTAAATTTCTCCATCTCCGCCGCAGTCACGCCCAGGCGCAGGTACACCCTCGACAGCCTTATCAGTCCGCCCAGGCGCGGACGCCGCATCATGGCCCGCAACCGCAGCGGCTTCTTCCGGAACGGTATGCGCACTTCCTTCAAGGGGACGGACACGCCGCCGTCAAGCAGCGCGGCCGCCCCCTCGGCCTCTATCATGCGTGCAGTCTTAGCGTCCATAAAGTTATTCGCCTGCGGTGTTGTTTACCTCGTATGTAGATGTGTCCGGCTCTTCCGGCTTGTTCACCTTCAGCTGGCATTCTATCTTCGACACCTCCGTCAGCGTCAGCTTGCCACCCAGGTTCGCAAGGATGGTGCCGTTCGGTATCTTCATCGTCTGCCCACTCACGAACTGGATTTCCCAAGGGCCGCGCAGCTCCACGAGGTCGGTCGGGGCTTTCCAGCCGGTGTAGCTGCCCGCGCTGCCCACCAGCGTGCCGCCCATCACGGCCTGCATGTTCTCGTAGTCCAGCTGGATGAGGTTGAATGTCGGCGCTATCGTACCGTTCTTGCTTATTATCGTCAGCACCGGAGCGTCCGTCACCTGCTCGGCATCAACGTCAATAGGCTCAGGCTTCGTGCCGCCCCAGTCCCAGCTGCCCTTCTCGATGTAGCCGATTTCCTTGCTGTTGAACTTTACAAGGGCTATGCCGTATATGAATTTCTTATTTGCCATTGTTCTTTCGTTTTAGAATGATGATTATTGTGGTTAAAATCCCTGTCAGTATTCCCGCCCCGAAACCGTAGAAAAAGATTTTAACGGGGTTCGAACGCTGTTTTCTTTCCTCTTCGTACAGGCCGGCCATCTCCTCGTAGCGTTCCTGCCACACGGAGGATGTCCGCTCGTAGTATTCCACCAGGAGCTGCAGGCTGTCGCAGCTCGCGTACACTGTTATCACGTCCCTGTCACGGCTCACCGACACGCTGGCCTGGCCGCTCTTGCCGCTGTACTGCGCCAGCGGAGGGAGCCTCAGGAGGCTGTCAGCCGGTATCGCCAGCCTCACCTCCGACTTCGGCACCGTCTCCGTCCGCACCAGGCGGACTTCGCTCCTCATGCTGTCCGCCCGGCCCGTCGCCGTTTCCGTCCGTGCCGTTTCCCGCGCTGTCTTTCGGGTGCTCGCGCACCCCGCGAAGCACAGGGCAATCGTCATGATGCTTGCAAGAATTGGCAGTGTCAATGGCCTTGCGAAGGCGTGCCATCTCGCGTTTCGTCGCCTGAAGGTCTTTCCTCGTCGCATTGAGTTCGTCTTTTAACGGTTCAACGATATTGTCCACAAGTATCCGGGTGGCGTGCTCAGCGTTGTCAATCCGCACGGTCTCGGCGTCCGCCTTCGCCTTCTCGGCTTCCGCGTTGGCCTTGCGCACCGTCGCGCGGAGCGTCACAATGCCAACAACGGTCGCCAGAAGTGAGCCACCCAGTACGAAATTGAGAATTTCACTGAGTTCCATCTGATACTATGTTTTTATTGTTTGATTCCTATCGATTCCAGCCATTCAGGCACATCGAAACTCGGGCAGGCTTTCGCCGCCAGCTGATTATGCCCTACAACCGGGATGGAGGGGAAACGCCGGTGGAAGTCTTTCACGTAGGCTTCCATCGCCTTCTTCTGCGCCGGGGTACGGGTGTCCTTGGGGGTCTTGCCGTCAGCGGCAACGCCGCCGACGTACACAACGTGCCGGGATGTGGTGTTGTACCCTTTTGCCCCGTTGGTAATCTCCCAGGGATCCACCTGTGCGTCCTCGTTGTTGTCCACCAGGCGTTCCACCTTTCCGTCCAGGTGTATCATGTCGGTATAGCCGACCTGCTTCCACCCGCGGCCACCCTTGCTCACCGGGTCGGTGTGCCAGTGGCGGATGTCCGCCGCGCTCACTTCGCGGCCTTCAGGAGTGGCCGTGCAGTGTAATACCAAACGTTTCAACAGTGCCATAGTTTACTCACTTTTGGCCGTTTGGGTTATCGTTATCTTCGCCGTCTTGCTGTTGTTGGACTGCAAGGTCAATGTCAGGGTTCCGCTTTTCTGCTCACCTTCATTGGCTTCTGCCGAAATAGTCACGGTATTGCCCTTCTTGCTTACGCTGAAGCCCTCAGGGGCTGCACCCACTGTATATGCACCACTCGCAGTAACTGTCACGTTCTTGCTGCCACCCTCGGCCGGGATTGTCACGGTAGTCGGGTCTGCCGTGATGCTGCCGTCCGACGATGCTTGATAGCCGCTGCGGATTGCCACACCGGCATCCGCTTTCTTGAACATGCAGATGAAGTAGTGCCTGAAGTTGATCTTGTTGCGCTGGTATTCCGGGTCGGTCGATGCCTCGCTGTAATACATCTTGGTAGAGCCGGTGGCCTTGAACACACGCGGTACATAGAAGGCGAACGAGCATTGGAATTCCCCGGCTTCGGCCAAGGCACCGACAGCTTTCTTCTTGCCGGCAACGGTATAGAGCGGAGTATTCCCGAACTCATAGATGTCGAAACCGTACAGGCGGCCTATCCGGCCTTCCGTCTGGTTCAGGTTGTACTGCTCCTTGAACTTCTGGTCTGCCATCAACAAATCGTTTACATGGTCACTGCACAATACCAGGCGACGCTTGTCTGCCGGTACACGCAACTTGTCCAATGCGGCTTTCAGGCGCACGATGTCACCAGGCACAAGGCGCAGACGCCCCGTGTCGGCATCACGCTCGCCGGTCGTTACCAATACCGGAGTGGTGTCCGTATTTTCCGTAGGGCACAGCGCATGGGCTGCCTTCGCAAACTTGGCGTCATTGATGGCATTCGAGTGGCTCTCCTTCACACGGCTCATCTTGTCGTAGCTGATGGCATACAGCTCATCGTCCGTGATGGGGGTCACCTTCGTCTGGAACTTGTCAAGCTCGATTGCGATGTCCGCATCGTCCAGAGCCTGCAACGGGATTGGGTAGGTCGTGTTGTTAATCAGCACTTCCGGGTCAACTCCCACCTCTACCAGGTGGATGATGTCATTGTTCACCAGGGACGAGCTGTCAGGTATGCCGTCCAGCCACGTGCCTTCCAGCAGGCCGCGCAGGGCCTTCACCAGCTCGCCCGTCCAGATTTCCTTATACACTCCGGCACGCAGCACGCCTTGGGGCACGGTGCCGCCGAACAGGACGGCCACGGCATTCATGCCGGCCGCACCGATGGCCGGAGAAATGCCGGCCGCCATTGCCAGCAAACCGCCTGTCATGCAGTTGAACAGGACGGCAGCCAGCACCATCATGATTTTCTTGTTCATTGTCATTGTCTTTATCAGGTTTCACATTCAGATTTCACACTCCATGCCGTACTCCGCCTTGTACAGGCGCTTGTATTCGTCCGGCTGTTTCTCTCGCATTTCTTCCAGTTTATCCGACGGAACTTCACTCAATTTCTTATAAGTGGCCGTCGTTGCGGTTGATGCGCCTCCCTGAGGTCCGATTACCGCGCTCAGCTTCACCTGCGGCGACATGGCACCGAAAGTGCTTTCCAGGTCTTCCACTCCGATTTTCTTGCCAAGCTCGATGAACTGCTGTTTCTTGTCCTCACCGATACGCTTTTCCGCGATGGCCTTTTCCACCGCCGCCGTGATACGTCCGAGCTGTAGCGTCTCGTTTTCTTTGCGGAGCTTGTCCGCATCTTCCTTGGAGGCTTTCAGTTCCGCGAGCTTCGCACTGATGGCCGCCTCGTCAGCCGTTTCCGGCAGGCCCAACTGGAGGGCCAGCATTTTCTGATCCATAACTTTTTGTTTTTGGGGTTTGTTATTCAACAATGGCAGGAGGCATTCGCCGTCCTTGCCGAGATTTATCACTGTGCCGTCCCTTTTCAGGACGATGGCATCGTCATTGGCACCTATGTCCACCAGCGACACCTCGAACAGCTTGCTCTTCGTCACCGTCGGCCGGGTCTGTCCCTGCACGAGGTGTTCCTTTGCGTCGCTCAGTTCCAGGATGTCTATCCCGGCACTGACCATGCGCAAGCTGCCGAACTCATACTGTTTCTTGCACCGCTTCGATAGTTCGCTGGCCTCGTCAAAGACCAGCTCGCCGGTCACTTCGCCGTTCTCGGACTTCAGGTCTTTCACATAGCCGATTACGTTGCCGCGCTCGTGCATGTAAAGCAGCACGGGATTCCGGCAGTACTGCTCCACGTTCATGCCTGCGGTCAGCACACGGGAGCCGTAGCTGTTCAGGCTGTCGTTTGAAATTCTTACTCGTCTTGCACTCATTTTGTTTTCGCGTTTTGCGTTTTACGCTGCAACTGTCGTGCAAGTGAGGGCAGAGCCAAACTCGTTTGGATTATGCCGAACGCAGCCGACAGTCGCTGTTTTTGACTGCAATATTACACCGCAAAGGGCTGGCCGCCAAAAAAGTGTGAAACGGTTGCACACTTCTATGCAACTGTTTCCTATCTTTTTGGCGTTCAGCCCGAAACGCCGCAACTTTGCCGTAAGATACGCACGCATTCAAGATTTTACCAGATATGAAGAAAGCAGACATTGAGAAGAAGAAGTCGCTCGGCAGGGCGTTGTACCTTTCCGGGATGGAGCAAACCGAGATTGCCGACAAGATAGGCATATCACGCGTCACCGTCTCCAAATGGTGTTCCGCCGAGGGATGGAAGGAGGCGAGGGCGGCCAAGAGCATCACACGCCCGGAACTGGTCAACAAGCTGTTGCTGACCATTGACAAGCTCATAGAACAAGTAAACGCATCCGAGGACGCCAACCTCATCGCCGGGCTCGGCGACAAACTGGCTAAACTATCGTCGGTCATTGAAAAGCTCGACAAGAAGGCCAACGTGGTGGATGCCATAGAAGTGTTCATGGCCTTTTCCAAGTGGCTGGAGCACCGGGCGCAGACCGACCCCGAACTCACGCCCGACCTCATCAAGGCCATCAACAAGTACCAGGACAAGTATATCGTCGAAAGCATGGGCACGAGCCTGGGGAGGTGACGCATGGCGACACAGGCTGAGATTAAACAGAGGTACGCGGAATGGCAGGAACACTGCAGGCATGTCCAGTCCATCACCGACACCGCGCTGCTGGCAAGGGAAACGCCGGTGGAAAAGGACAGGCGCATCCGCCGCCTGCAGAAGGACTATGCGTCATTCTGCGAATACTATTTCCCGCACTTCCTGCAACTGCGCGACAAGGTGACGGGCGAGGTCGTCCGCACCATACACAACGCGCCGTTCCACAACACGGCGGCCGCCAAGGTCAAGAGTACCCCGAACCTGAAGGCGGTGTTCAAGTGGCCGCGCGGACATGCCAAGTCCACCCATTTCGACATCTTCATGCCGCTTTGGCTGATGTTCCAGCCCAAGAGGCTCATCAACTTCATGGTCGTGGTCGGCAAAAGCGAAGACAGTGCCATCCGCCTGCTTTCGGACATACAGGCGGAACTGGAGTTCAACCAGCGACTTATCGCCGATTTCGGAGAGCAGAAAAGCATCGGCGACTGGCAGGAAGGGGAGTTCACGGCACAGTCCGGAGTCAAGTTCCTGGCCTGCGGACGCGGCCAATCGCCCCGCGGTCTCCGTGAGCGTGAGGCACGCCCGGACTACATCGTCATCGACGACCTCGACGACGACGAGCTTTGCCGCAACGAGAAGCGCGTCAAAGACCTGACTGACTGGGTAAAGGAGGCGCTTTTCGGAGCGCTGGACGTAGGGCGCGGACGCTTCATCATGGTGGGCAACCTCATTTCCAAGACTTCCGTACTGGCCAACATCGCGGCCACAAAAGGTGTATATGTGTCGGAAGTGAAAGCGGTCGACCGCGACGGGAATCCCGTCTGGAAGGAGAAGTGGACGAAGGACGAGGCACAGGAGTACCGCGACTTCGTGGGCTACCGGGCATGGGAGAAGGAGATGATGCACAACCCCATCAAGGACGGCACCATCTTCCGCCACGACTGGATACGCTTCAAGAAGGTGCTGCCGCTTGAAAAGTACGACCAGCTCGTGTGCTATACCGACCCCTCGTTCAAGTCAACCACGGCCAATGACTACAAGGCCTCACGCTTTTGGGGAAAGATAGGCTCGGAACTCCACCTCATAGACTGCTATGTCCGGCAGGACACCGTTACAGGCATGGTGCGCTGGCTTTATGACCTGTACGAGCGCACGCGCGACGAGGCGGCTATCCTTTTCTTCATGGAGGCCAACTTCATGCAGGACATCATCCTGGACGAGTTCACAGAGGAAGGCAAACGCAGAGGCTACCAGCTTCCCATCACGCCGGACATGCGTAAGAAACCGGAGAAGCTCCAACGCATCGAGGCGGTATCGCCGCTGTGGGAACGCGGCTTCGTGTTCTATAACGAGGCATTGAAGGACACCCCGGACATGCAGGTCGGCATAGAACAGACGCTCGCGCTCGAACGTGGAAGCCGGGTGCATGATGATGCGCCGGATGCGGACGAGGGGGCCATCTGGATACTCCAGAAGCATACAAGACAACAGATTTATAAACCGAGGCTTGGCATGAGGCGCCATTCCTCAAAAAACAGCTGGTAATATGTTCAGACTGATAAAGGACTTGATTTTTGCATGGCAATACAAGCGTGCCGTGAAAAAGGCCGTGAAACTTTCAAAGCTACACGGCATGAAGTTTTATGTGGTTTACCTGAATGGTGGATTGAAGGTCGTACCCAAGAAAGCTGTCAAGGAACTGGTGGCACGCCGCCGGTTCCGCAAAGGGGTGACCGTGCAGGACATCGAAAAACGGGCATTGTTCGTTACCCACTGAAAGGAGGCGCTTATGTTTATCACAGACGAGGATTACAAGGTGGTCATCGGCGAGAGTGCGCTGAAAGTGGTTTCACAAGTCAGTTCAGAAAACCGGGCCAACGCCGAGATGGAGGCACAGGAGGAAATGGCCGGGTACCTGCGCCCGAAATTTGACTGCGCGGCCCTGTTCGCCGCAGAGGGCGACGCACGCAACCGGCTCGTGGTCATGTACTGCTGCGACATCGCACTCTACCACATGGCGGCATCCCTGCCGCAGAAGATGGGCATGGAGATACGCAAGGAGCGGTACGAAAGGGCCGTCAAGTGGTTGGAGGGCGTGCAGGCCGGGAAGATTGTGCCGGATCTGCCGGTCGTCCTGGACGAGGACGGGGAACCGGTAAGCGACACGTTCATCTATGGCTGCCAGAAGAAACAACGTTATAACTGGTAAGGATATGGGAATATGGAATGACATCAGGCAGTATTTCACCGGCCATGACAACCGGGTACTGCATACAAGATACGGCGACTTCAACCTCGCAAAGGAAGGTGACCGCAGGAAAGTGCGGAAGATGGTCGTAAACCTGCAACGCACGACCGACGCGCTCACGCGCAAGGACATACAGGACTGGCGGAACGCCTGGCAGCTGGCCATCAACGTGGACAGCCCCAACCGCAAGCTGCTGTACGACATCTACCGGGACGTGGACGCCGACCTGCACCTCTCCGGCTGCATCGAGCAGCGCAAGGGGTTCGTCATGTCGCGCTCGTTCAAGATTGTCGGCACGGACGGCAAGGAGGTGGAGGAAGCGGCGCACTACTTCAACCAAGCATGGTTCCGCCAGCTGATGAAGCTGTCGCTCGATTCTGTCTATTGGGGCCATTCGCTCATCGAACTGGGCGACCTCGTGACGGACGGGGACGGCTGCGTCTGCTACGACGGTGTGAAGCTCATCCCCCGCAAGCACGTCATACCCGAATACGGACGTGTCGTCACCGACCTCGGACAGGACTGGACGACCGGCATCGAATACCGCCGCGCCCCGTTCGCAGACTGGCTCATCGAGGCGGGACAGCCGGACGACCTCGGACTGTTCCTCAAGGCGGCCACGCAGACCATACCGAAGAAGAACGCGCTGGCGTTCTGGGATACCTTCGCGGAGATTTTCGGCATGCCCATGCGCATTGCCAAGACCACCACCCGCGACGAGAAGGAACTGGCCAAGATGGAACACATGATGGACAGCATGGGAGCGAGTCTCTGGGGCGTGTTCCAGGAAGGCACGGAGATTGAGGTCGTGGAAAGCACCAAGGGCGACGCCTTCAACGTGTATGACAAGCGCGTGGACAGGGCGAACTCCGAACTGTCCAAGCTCATCATCGGACAGACCATGACCATTGAGGACGGCTCCAGCCTGTCGCAGTCGCAGACGCACCTCGAAGTGTTCGAGAACCTCGTGGAAAGCGACCGCACCATGCTGGCCGACATCGTGAACAACCAGCTCATCCCGCGCATGGCGAAGCACGGCTTCCCGGTCAAGGGGCTGCGCTTTGAATGGGACGATTCGGTGGACTATACCCCGGAACAGCAGGTGGCCTTCGAAAAGATGGTATCAGACCGCTACGAAGTCGACCCGAAGTATTTTGCGGAAAAGTACAACATGCCCGTCGGAGAAAGGCGCACTGCACAGGTTCCGGCAAGCAAGGATGGGGAGGAAGATGACAACAAACAGCAAAAAAACGCACGCCTTTTTTTCGACTGAGCCCCGATGACTATTCGGGGCTGCACCTACGTTACAACGCCTTGCTCGGAGAAAGCCGTCTGACGCTGGGAAAGAATGACGACATCGACAAGGCGGCCAGGGAGTGGGCATCCGTCATTAAGAACGTCGAGGCACGGAAAGACGCGGAAGCCGCCGCAAGGATTCTGCTGTCGCACGGCATAAAGCTGCCCCGGCTCATGAAGAAAAAACTCGGCGCGACTGTCGGGGCTGAATACAGCGCCCCTATCGGCGAGGGGTTTGACGGCATCCTGTATTTCAACGAAAGGCGCGAACGCGACTACAAGAGCTACAGGGAAAAGAAGATGAAATACGGTTCGGGGGCGCAGGACAACACCTTCCTGCACGAACTCGGCCACCATATCGACTGTATGCTGGAGCCGAAGGCGTATTCCACCGTGGAGCACCAGTGGGACATGAAGGGGGTGAACAAGGAACTCATACAGAAGGAGCTTTCCAGATACGCCCTGCAGAACCGGGCCGAATTCGAGGCGGAACTTATCAGCGCCACCCTGCGCGGCAGGACATTCTCCAAGGAGCTGCTTTCCTATTCCAATTTGAATTCCCCGGAAAAGATGGATGAACTGGCCGGGAAGCTGCTCGGCTACGCCTCCGGCAAAGACCTCTGCACGCCGTCGGAGGACTTGAGGCAGAAGTTCGAGGGCATGATGCGCGCCCTTTACCAGGAGGAAGGCGCGTCGCTCCGCATCGGCATACTGGCGGAACCGGCCGCACAGGAATTCATCGGCCTGCACGCGGAAACGCTGGACGGTTCCTTCAAGCAGGTGGAGATGTCCGACATCATGCGCCAAAGGCTCAGCCGCTCGAACTACGTCTTTTCCGGCATGAAGGCTTTCCATGAGCTGAACGAGGCGTTCCCGTCCCTGCTGGATGAGAACGGCAATAGAAAGACGTTCGAACGCTTCCTGAAGGACGTGCGAAGCATCGACGCCACCTACAACTCGAACTACCTGCGCTCGGAATTCAATTTCGTGCAGGCTTCTGCGGAGATGGCGGCCAAGTGGGAGAGGTTCATGCAGGACGGCGACCGCTACTACCTGCAGTACCGCACGGCGCACGACAATAAGGTGCGACCGGAACACGCCGCACTCCACGGAGTGACGCTGCCGATAACGGATTCCTTCTGGGAGGAATACTATCCGCCAAACGGGTGGAACTGCCGCTGTACCGTGGTGCAGGTGCGCAAGTCGCGTTATCCGGCCACACCGCACGACGAGGCGATGGCACTCGGCGAGGAAGCCCTGCAGCGCGACACGAATGGGATGTTCCGTTTCAATCCCGGCAAGCAGGAGAAGGCCGTGCCGGACTATAATCCGTACACCATCAGCCGGTGCAGGGACTGCGACATTGCCAAAGGGAAAGCAAAGCTCGCCAAGGCGTTCATCCCGGACAACGAACTGTGCCAAGCGTGTCAGACGCTTAGACAGGCCTTGGAACGAAGACGCAACAGACGGCCCACACTCCAGGAGTTCAGGGAGCTTTCAGAAAAGGTAAACGGATGGGCAGACGGCAATCTTGACACCGTGCAGTTACCTGACTCAGCCGAAACTGGCAATCCGGCAAAACGCTCTTATGTGACAAGCGGTGACGGATACAGAATAGGGGTCGGGAAAAAGTTCTTCAATGAAATGATGGCCAAGAACAAGCGGAATCCGGAGCTGCCGGACATCGTGGAAGCATCCATGAATTTCAGGGAATGGATTCCGCAGGCTAACAGAGTACGCACCGAAGAAGGAAGACATCACGACTTCGGATTTTCAGTTTACCATGTCGAATGGAACGGGCATACCATCGAATTCAAATGCAAAATAACGGATGGGGAGCTGCTTTACAATATGACATTCATATAAAAGAAAAGAACGACCGTCATACCCGAAGCCTGCGCTCTTGCGAGCCGACATGTGGGTAACCCGTCGTTCTCAGTGCAAATATACAAACAATTTTTCAAAACCGATTCATTATGAACAGAATTATCTCCTTTTTGAAGGAAAGCAACCGGTGGAAACACCTTGCCGGGGGCTTTGTGGTTGGATTGTGCGCATGTTCCGCGTTCGGTGCCGTATATTCGGCTGCCGTGGCGGCATCATGCCTCGAACTGAAAGACAAGCTGCACGGCAGCCCGTGGGACTGGACTGACTGGCTTCTTACAGTGGGTGGAGGCGTCGCGGCAAGCGTCATCTGGATGCTGCTCTGACATCTGACAAGAACCCCGCAGGCCGTTTCCGGCTTGCGTGGTTCTTTGCTACTGCAGCGACTTTATCGCCACGCATTGATACACCTCTATGTTCTCAACGATGTCCTCGTGGTTGTGGTTGGTGTCGCTCTCCACAAGGTCGAACTCCTTAAAGGTCTCGCCCTCCATGCACGCAAGCGCGGCGTGTATCTCCTCCAACAGCTCGAACACCTCCAGGCTCTCTTCCTTGAACGGGCTGCCGTCGCTCACGCTGCCCGTCCAGTCCGTCACCACATGGAGGGCCACTTCCGGCTCGGCGCGGTACTCCACGCCGTTCACTATGGCGTTCCACTTTATAGGCCGAAACTCAACGAACACCGCCGGACGCGCCCAGCTTTCCTCCTGCTCAATGAACTCCACGTTGTGGTTCCACAGGTCTATGTGCTTGATCGCACCGCCGCCGACCTCCTTCAGACGGTCGCACAGCATCTGATACAGTTCTTTTCTCATTTTCTTTCTATGCTAAAATCCATGTCAAAATACTCGTTCAGGTTGTCCTCGATAATCTCCCGCACAATACGCTCAACCTCCGGCCCTGTGCCGAGAAATCTCCGCCGGGGTATGCGGATGGTAGTCCCGGCACGTTTCAAGGCCATAAAACGCCAGAAATCGGCCTCCGTGCCCAACTGCCGCGTCCGCTTGTCGTTCCGCCGCTGGCCGTTCTTCTTCCGGCCGAAACTTCCGGTGGCCTCGTAATACTTGTGCCAGAAAAAACGCTTCATCTTCTCCGTCACCACTATTTCCCCGCCGTCGTTGTGGATGGCCGCATACGGCAGGTCGGTGTAGAACGTGATACTGTCGTCCGTTGTCCGGCTGCGGATGCTGCGCCGCAGCGTGCCCGTGTCCACCAGTATCGTCCCGCCCGGACGGGTCGGGCTTTTCCGGCGTGCCCACGCATCGTTGAAAAAAGCCTGGCGCTCGAAGTTCCTGTCAAACTCGTCGCCAAGCTCCACCCGGATATCCGACAATATCCGGCGTATTACCGCTCTGGTATTCTTGTCCGTTCCGCTCATGTGTCAAACTTCAAATACAGCTGGGTGTCTTCCGGCAGGTCGTTCTTGGGGTTGGCGGACGCTTTCAATATGTTATAAAAAGTCCTCTCGCTGATACCATACACAGGATATATGTACCTCCGCCATATCTCCCTGTTCGGGACTCCCTTCTTGACGTAGAGGTCATATATCCTGTTGATGTCAGCGACGCGTTTCTGATAACTCACACCGTGCCGGTTCCCCATAATTTGTTTTAATGTCAGTCCATAACCTGTTCACTTTTTGGCTTGTAAGGACGGATGTCAAGCGTCATCTCGCAGCTTACCGTCACACGACCGCTCCCCTCACACTGCGGACAGGTTTCCATCTTGCGTATGAAACGTCCTGATACGATTTTGCCCGTGCCGCGGCATTTGCGGCACAAGGCTACTTTCGGGTCTTTCTTCACTTCCTGCTTCATGCGGCATCCTCCTTCTTTGGTTCCACGAAGAAGGTCTCGTCCTGTGACACTTGTATGCCACACTTGGCCATCTTGCCGCCCATGTCCTCCACATCGCGGTCGGCCAATAGCTTGTCCTTGGCTATCTCTTCCGTCTGGCGGACATAGCCGGGCAGGAATTCCTTTACAAGCTGCAGCGCACTTGCCCATGTGAAGCCCTTGAGCGTCTTCAGCTTCGGCGTACCCGTGCGGAAGCCTATCGTGCCGTGGGCCATCTCAAGGCTTTTCTTCTTCGAGAACAGTTCGGCCTGGTTCTCCGTGGCAAACGCCTGGAGCGTGTCGAACGCCTTGTCTTTTGCGTCCTCAAGCTCAGCCAGCCTCCCTGCGTATTTCTCGCGGATACGTGCGCATTGCAGCTCGATGTCCGCCGTTATCTTCGCGCTCTCGGCCGCCGTCTTGGCGTATGTTGCGAACGCCTCGTCTGCCGCTTCCCTCGTAACTCCCGTGATAATCACTTTCTTCGCTCTCTTTGTTACCATTGTCGTAAGTTTTATTTGGTTAAACAATATGTTTCAATTCTCTTCCATGTCCGGAACTTCCATACAGAGCTTGCCGCGCTCATCCTCAATCTCGAACCATAGGCCCTCTAATATGTCCATATAACGGGCATCGTCAAGTTCCCTGCAATACTTGTGTATGTGATCCATCAGTTCCTTCACTATCTGCCTGTTCGTCATCGTCAGTTCGCTTTTTCATTGTTTGTCATATTCACTATCACGTATTCTTGGCGCGGCGCGAGTTCGGGCTTGGCTGGCCTTTTCAGCCCGCCCTTGCGCCTGATGGAACGCAACTTCACGCTCAAGGCTTCAAGTTCCGGCTGGCTTATCCGGGCGAATGGCTTGCCGGCTATCCGTGGATTCCGGCAGAAGTCATCCACGCGCGCCCAGTCCGTGGTGTCGATGCCCATCTGCTGCATCAGCCTCAAGCAGGTGCTGCGCCATCGCCTCAGCTCGCGGCGTATGGCTTCGCTGCGTTCGTCGTAACCTGCCACGCGCTCCATCTCGCGGCACATGGCCCCATATTCCGCCTCTGTCATCAGGCGCAGGTGTTCTGTCCGGCCGTTGGTAAACTGGTACACCAGTGTTTCCTTGTCTGCACCCTTCAGTTTTTTCAGCAAGGCGTAGAACCTTGCATAGTTCGTCCCTTCCTTCATGGCGCATATTCTCCTACATTTCGAACAGCACTTTTATCCCGCACGAACTGGCCACGTCAAGTTCCAGCTTGGCTCCCTTGCTGAGTTCCCAACCTTTCAGCATGAAGATATAGCCGCAGCACAGCAGGTTGGCTATGTCAATCCTCATGTGCTCGCGCCAGTCAGCATCCTCCGGCAGCCCGTTCCTGAACGGGTTTACAGGCTCCATGCCCAAACGCCTCAACTGCACTTCGGCCACGGCGAACGCCCTCTTGCGCTCGTCGATGTCATAGTGCGCTATCGCACCGCTGATGTAAACTTTCTTATTCATCGCATTTGTCTTTTTGGTCTTCTTCCATCCTCCTGAAACGCTCCGGCAGCACTACCGTGTAGTTGCACTTACGGCAGCACTGGCCTTTTTCCTTCACTGGGAACGGGTTGTAGCCGTACCCCTCAATGTCATTGCCGCAAATGCAGCACCTTTCATTCTTTTCCATATAGTTGGTTTTGTTACTTCGTTTTCATAATCCGTTGCTTGTCTGTATAAGGCCTTCCTTCCACACCACGTAGTAGCTTCCGGCCTCGCCTATGGAACGTCCCAGGCAGTATGCTTTGTAGCCCATGACACGCACTTTCATGTCGCAAATGTATCTCAGGCGCAGCGCGTCGCTGCCCATCGGCGAGCTTTTCTTTTCCTGGCTGATGAAGATGAAACATTTTCTCGGGAAACGCCGTATCAGCTCAACGGCCTTGTCGTAGCTGAATCCGGCATCGTCCTTGGCCACTTGAAACGAGTCCACTATGACGAACTTCGGCGACTTGGGCTTTCTCAAACGCTCGACAAGCTCTTCGTAGCTGTCGTCCGTGGCTACACGGAACTTGCCTTGTACATCGTCCATGTGCAGGTAACACATCCTGCGCTGGAAACTCTGGTTCACGCGCTCCTCGTAGCTTAGGTACAGTACCGGCCCGTAATTGCACAGTTCCTTGCCAAGCTGCATCACGAACGAGCTTTTGCCCTGTGCGCTGGCACCGCTGATGAACCATGAGGCGTTCTCGGCAGGGAAGCCGAAAGGCTTGCTCCACTTCTCACCCCACGGCAGCGTCACCCACTTCTTGGCGGCTATCTCTTTCGGACTGTACGCACGCTTCATTTGTTTACCTCGCTTCCTTCTGCTGTTTTTGCAGTTCCGCAACAAGGGCGTCTGCTGCCGCCACAGCCTTTTCTGCGATGTCCTCGTCGGTGAGCACGCTGTCTGCCCAGCTTTTGGAGAACACTTCCTTTGCTATTTCGTAACGTCTTTTCTCCCAGTCCGGCTCGTTCGCCTTCTTCATATCGCGATGGATCCCGATTATAGCCTCCATCGCCTGCTGTTCTATCTTGGTCATCATTGTGCTGTCATTTTAAGTTTCTCAATCTCCGTATATACACGTCTCAGCCCTCCGCGCGTCTTGCGCACTATCTGCGCGATGTCCGCGCCTTCAGGAGCGTTGGCCTTGGCTACAATCCGCGCCTGCGTCATCAGGAATGCCTCGCGTTCCTTGCCGTCGTCCGGGGTGACCTTGCTGTAGCGGTCGCCGTAACGGCTCAGCATCTCGGTGTAGCCCACCTTCTTGCACTCGATCGAGCGGTTTATCTTCTCCTTCAGACCGTCGGCCCCCATCATGTACCAGGCGCAGCACCGTTCGGTGGCGTTCCACAAAGCCTTCAACTCCAAGAAGGCTTCATACTGCAGGTCGCCCGCCTCGTCCAGGATGATGAGCGGCGTTTCGATGGAGCGGAGGTAATACACCAGGTCGTCGTACACGTCTGCATACCGGCCCTTGCTGTCCACGCCGAACTCGGCGGCAATCTTGCGCACCAGCTTCAGCTTGGTCTTCACCTGCGAGCAGTCGATATAAACCGCGTTCCTGTGGGTCTGCACATAGTACCGGGCCGTGAATGTCTTGCCTATGTTCGGCACGTCACAGAGAATGGCCGAAAGGCAGGACTTCTGCGAAATCTCCAGCTGCGAGGTGATGTACTCAAAGGTGGGTGTCTTGGCAGCCTTCCACTCCATGCCGCCGCGCAGGTTCACGCCTAATCTCCGGGCGATGCCTATCCAGTTGGCGTCGCTCAATACCTTGTCCGTCTGTCCGTTCTTTACGGCACTGTACACCGAAGTGGTGATGCCGAGGGAGGCGGCGTGCTTCGCGTCGCTCGGATAGTTCGCGCGGTTTGCGGCTATCGCCTCCATAATCCTTTGCTTTTGCGCTTCTGTAATCATAATCTAACGCTGTTTTAATGTTGTTCTAATTGTCGTATAAGTGAGCGTCAATGAGCTTGCTCGTTTGACCGAGCGCAGCCGACAATCAGCTTGCTAAAGGTCTTCCAATGCCCGCCTGGTGCTGTCCATGTCCGGCTTCCATTCGTAATCTTCCGGCTCGTCCTGCACCGGGACGGGAGGCAGGGTGTAGCATTCCGTATCCACTTCTTCCGCGTAGGCCTGCGGCCCAGCTTCGGCCTTGCCCACTTTCGCGATGGCATTGTCGCGCAGGTATTTCTTGAAGTGCGACACGTATTTCTGCTGCTCGATGTAGTTCGCCACGTCCTCGTCCGTCTGCTCGGCCATCACGCGGCTGTAGGTCTTCACGGGACGCACCTTGTCAATGTAGCGGTCGCCCTGGAACAGGTACACGTCGGTCGGCTTCCCTTCCTCGTCCGGCAGGTAGTAGGCCGTCACCTTGCGGTTGTTCGGCTCCAGCTCCTCCAGCACCTCCGGGCCGCTTATCCACCAGTCCGCGTAGGCCACGCGCACCGTCGAGTTGCGCCGTATGCTGGTTTCCACTTTCTCGCCGATATAGCGGCTCAGGGTCAGGCTGTCGTATGGGCGGAGGGTCGGGTTTATCTTCGCCACGAGCACGTCCCAACGGGTCATGCCCGGATATTTCTTCTGGTTCGGGTGCAGTGAGTTGTTCCATTCAGCGCAGTCACGGCGGTCGTCGGCCACCAGCTCCTCGAAGGTGTAGTATTTCTTGTCCTCCCATGTATGGTTGCCGCTGTCGCTGATTTTCTTTTGGTCCACCCTGCGCGCGCCCTTGTTGTACCAGCGGCCCACGCCTTCGTGGTTCTTGTGCGCTATCGTGGTCTTGAACGCGCCGTTCAAAGGCTCAGCGTATTTTTCCTGCGAGTTCTGCGGAGCACAGAAATGTACGAACTTGAACACCTCGCCGGCTTTCAGGAAGCCACCCTTGTACTTGCTCATCAGGTGCTGCTCAACCTCGATGCCTGCCGGGATGCCCCAGCCGTGCCGTGCAATCAGCCGGAACATGTCGCGGAAACACTCCACTACAAGGGCGTCATCCTTGCCGCGTCCGTAGGCCAGTCCTATCCTACATTGGCTCACCACGTCGTAGGCGTAGTATGCGTGTACGTACTCATTCCCCTTCATGCGGCGCGGCAAGTCCACGTCGTCCATCGTTACCTGGCTCAGCGACCATTCGCCGCCGTGGCGGTGCATGTGCGGCATCTGCTCGTGCATGAATTCGGTATAGCCGCGCAGGGTGTGTTCCACAAGCAGCTTGTTGCTTGGTTTGTTCAGGATGTTGCGGATGGTGCTTTCGCTGAGTTCTTTCGGCTCCCCGTTCTTGTCGGCGAAGTCGTCCGGGTTGAACACCTCGCCGGTTTCCAAGTCCCAGGCCTCCAGCTCGCCGCACACAAACTGTATGTACATCTCATGAACGTCGCTTCCGTATGGCTGGTTGGGCAGCACTCGCAGGCTTAACACGAGCCGCTCGGTCTTGTAGTCCACCTTACGGGCGCACTGGTTGCCGAACTTACCTGTAATCAGGCACTCGTAACCGAACTTCTTGTAGTCGTTCACCTTCCTGCGGAAGCGTAGCGTGCTTGCCGGCAGGTCGTGCCCCAACTCCTCGCGTAACGTCTCGATGGCCTTCGCCATCTTCGCCCAGTCGTATTTCTCGCCGAACAGCCTTGCGCAGTCTTTCGCGCGCTCATACAGACTGATGCAGGTGTTCAACACCGAGGCGTTCACAGCATACTTGTGCGCCAGCTCCGCCGTGGCGTGGTCGCTCTTGTGGCCGGCCGCCCAGTCCATGAAGAAGGCCAGCGCGGCCTGGTCAAGCTCGTAGTTCGACATCACCCAGCCCCTGATGCGCGCCTCGTCGCAGCCGAACTTCTCCTCGACCTTCTCCCTGCAAGGTGCCGGAAGGCTATCTACGGCAACAAGGGCGCATTGCCCTTTCGCTCCGCCACCGCGGCGCACCACGGTGATGCGGTTACGGTTCGTCCAATTACGGTAAGTGGACGCCGTAATAATACCGCACTCAACGAGTTCACGCGCCGGAATGCAAAGTTTGTTTCCGTAATAACCTAACATGTCCGCCTCCTTCTTACTTTATCGCCTTTGCCCAGTTTTGTATGTCCTTGATGTCGGCTATCGCCACGTTGTCGTAGTGGCGCACCTTCTTGCCTTTGTGGAATACGTCGCAACCGCCGTCCTCGCGCGAGAACTCAAGCATCGTGTCCAACGTCGGGTAGTGGCGGATATAGCCGTCCGCGTCAAACAGGGTGTTCTCTAAAACGCACTCGTCGGCCATCAGTATGCCCCTATGCTCCAGCGCGGCTTTCCTTATGCGCTTTGCGAGGTCTGACTGCCCACGGCTCGGGTTGAACGACAATGCGTACCACACCATCGTACTTGTCACACCGAACGTCTTTTCCAACAGCTCGCGCGTCTCTTTCGTCACATGAATGTACTTTTTCATATCTTAATCTTAAATTTTATGGGTTTTAACTTCAAAATGTCCCGGGTATTCTCCCGGACTTCCGGGCTTTTCGCTAACTTTGTAGCGCACTAAAACATTGTGTTATGTACGAAATAAAATATACTACCGAAGATTTAATACGTCTTGAAGCACGGATTTGTGCCCTTGAGCATTATATCCGAGAACACGACGCAGAGGGTAGTTGGTTCTTAGACCAAGAGTTTTATAAATGGCTGACAGTCGCAGCAGCTCGTCATGGCAACGTCGAGATAGCCTTGAAGTTAGAGCAAGAAAGACGCGCTCATGAGGAGCGGTGCCGGCAAGAGGGTATCGAGATAAAGTTTCCTTAGTCGCCTTGCCTGAAGCCCGAATGAACTTCTGGAAGGCGTCTTCACGCTTTCTCATATAGTCGCTGTATATCTCGTTGCAACGGCGGTCAAGCAGCCGCTGCAATAACTCACGCTGTCCCGAATCCAACGTGGAGCAGGAATGTCCTATACTACGGTGATCATGTCTTATTGTTGCGGTATTAAGACGTACAGCGTACATCTCTTGGCTTTCGTGATTCTTCATACTTTCTTTTATTTTAATCGTTAATACTTTCGTGGGGCGCGGGGAGTCGAACCCCGGCGGCTGTCCTACGCTTTCACATTACGCTATTCCAACTTTCCGGCCGCGCCGTCCGGGCCGCCCCTTTCATTCGTTAATACTCTGTTATCACCGGCGCTTTCTTGCATCCGTAACAAGTTATCAGTACCCTTTTCAGCCTCTCCACGTACTCCGCCGGGGCAGTGAACACTATGCCGTCCTCCTCGTTGTAGCTGAAGCTCACGCAGTCCAGCATCAGCAGGTGGGCAACACGTGACTTGTAGCTCTGCGTCTTCCATTCTTTGATTTCCTCGTTCATATTCTTTAATCTTAAATATTCGTTAATCTCAAGCCTTTTTCGTATCTTTGGCCGCTCGTTAATCATTTAACACGTTGCAAAGATAGTAGATAATTTTCAACCATCAAAATTTTAAAGGGATTATTTTCAACTTATGGGTACTATTTTATCAAGAATACAAGAAATAGCCTCTAATGAGGGAATAACAATCGGAGCTCTCGAACGTATAATTGGGGCAAGCAAAGGTGTGTTATCTCGTGCAATAAATAACGGTACGGACATTCAATCAAAATGGCTACAAGTTGTAGTTGAAAATTATCCCCAATATTCCGCCGACTGGCTATTATCTGGCAAAGGCAATATGCTCAAATCTCCCAGTTCTCCCAGCACTCCCATTGATGAACGTTCTACCGAGCCGGCCCATCATGTCCCCGAAGGTAACCGTGAGGGCATTCCACTTCTGCCCATCAGCGCAATGGCCGGGGCTTTTACCGATGACATCTCGGTCATGGAATATGAATGCGAACGCTATGTCATCCCTGCTTTCAAGGGTGCCGATTTCCTGATGCAAGTCAGCGGTGACTCCATGCAGCCCACTTATTATTCCGGCGACCTCGTCGCTTGCCAGCGCATACCACTCAATGACTTATTCTTTCAGTGGAACAAAACGTATGTCCTCGATACGCTCCAGGGGCCGCTCATCAAGCGCATCCGGCGTGGCTCTGATGACAACCACGTTCTTATTGTGTCCGACAATCCCGCTTATGAACCCTTTGAACTTTCCAAAGACCAGTTCCACGGTGTCGCCCTCGTCCGCGGCCTCGTCCGCATCGTGTAAAACAAAATGTTCCCCTTTATACCCTCGGAATCCATGAGAAAACGTGTTTCCCCCTGCATTTACACACCGCTTATGGTCGGGAAGCCCCTGTTTATGCGGCTTTTCCAAGGCTGGTTCCAAAAAAGAGGTGGCATTTAGGGGGTATCTATCGGCTCGTTTTTCGGGGCTATCGTAAAAAAAATGGTATGTTACCCCCTCTCTATCGCACACCCTAAAAACCCTGTTTTGAATATCCAGTTACCCCCTAAGTGAATATCCACTTTGAATATCCACTTGAATATCCACCCCCTGATGAGCCTCATTTTGGGCACAAAAAAAGAGGCCTTGTGAGCCTCCGTTCATAACATCGCCGTAATGGCGTTTTATTTCGTTTCTAACGCCGTTAAAATCAGTCCTTGTCCAATGCGCTACGGCTACATGAAATAAGCGTAGATTGCTTAATTACAGCCCGTTTCGTGATGATTGAGCCGCCTCCTGACAGCCCGGCGTGTAGCAGGTAGTTCTTCGTCGCGCCAACTTGTTCGGCCGTCAGAACCGTATAAACCGCTGAAATACTGCTGAAATACCAGTCCTTACGTTTCCTTCCCTCTATTCCATGTATCAGATGCACGTGTATAACCTTTGCCATATCCTTATATTTTACATCTGCAAATATACCAAATAATAATTATATGGAATAAAATCATAAATAATATTTTATAAATGGATATAAAAAAGCAGTCTGCACCACCTATCCATGTCGTCACTCCACTCACCAATCCACCCATGTAAATCTCATGCAAGCCACTTATAAACATTGTGTAGTCCTGACAAGCCTCAACTTTGCCTAAAATTAAACCAAAATTAAGCCCATGTAAACGTTTCGTTTTGCGTCGTCATCCTGGCGCTATACCCGTAACTCTTTGGCACTCAAAGCATTCCACCATTTTACGTCTTTTCCGTCATTATACGTTTCGTTCTGTGCCCCATAATTGGCTAACTTTGCAATAATCTTTGCTAAGTCTGTATAGCGAAGGTATTTAATGCTAACAACCAATTTATTGAATATGAAAACATCATTGGTATTGAATAAAAATCAGATTATCACAAATATCAAAACCATTGAAAAGTATTTGATGGGTGATTCAGATAATGATTTTGATATAATGGCCAAATATATAAGCCATGGACGGGTATTCATCGCCTATAAAATAGATGGTGATTTTCATTTTGCGCCGAGTAGATTCATTGGCTATGCCAACAACACACTAGAACAACACAGACAAAATCCGGATAAACACGGAACTATAACGACACAGCATATTACCCGTATTCTTGGCCATTCCAATATATATTCACAAGAACTGGAAGATGCCTATAAAACTTATTGTGCTTGGTTAGGCAAACAACCATCTAAAAATAACAGAAGTTATTGGTGCTTAGAGGAAGAAATTCCATGGGAATCTGGCAATAATCACTTCTTTGAGGGAGGTAGAAAATTAGTGACCCATATGAAAATAGAACGTAACAGAAAAGTTGTTGCTGAAGCTAAATCTATCTTCAAAAGGAAACATAATAACGAGTTGTATTGTGAAATCTGCGGATTCAATTTTAAATCCGTTTACGGTGAAATTGGTGAAGATTTCATAGAAGCTCATCATAAAATTGGATTAGCAACGACAGATGGTGAACACAAAATAGAGCCTTCTGATTTTTTAATGGTCTGTTCTAATTGTCATTCTATGCTGCACAGGGCGAATGTATCAACCAATGAATTAAAATCAATTATAAAGGGATGTTCACACAAAAAGTAATAGACGAATTGCAGTCTTATGTATATGCACTGGTTGACCCAAGAAATGACTGTATCTTTTACATTGGAAAGGGCAAGGGGAACAGGGTATTCCAACATGCAGAAGACGCCCTTCAAGAGAATACTGACAGTCATAATCTTAAACTTGAAACTATTCGTTCCATCCATAAGGACGGCTTAAAAGTTAAGCATTATATTATCAGGCATAAGCTGTCAGACGAAACCGCTTTTTTGGTGGAATCTGTACTTATTGATATGTTGTCATACACTAAATTCAATAAGGACAATCTTCTCACTAACATTACAAGTGGTCACCATCAATGGGATGAGGGCATAAAAACCACAGAAGAATTGTGTTTATTATATGATTGCCCAAAGATATCCCCCCAAGAAGGCGAATTGCTGCTTCTTGTAAGTCTTAATAGAAGTTATAACCAATCTAAATCAACTGGCATTTATAGGCGAGCAAACGATTATGAATCAACCCGTAAATATTGGCCGGTAAGTAAATCTATGATTACAAAAATCACTTATGTCCTAGGTGTGTATAAGGGTATTGTAAGAACTGTATATAAGCCAACAAAATGGCAGACTTACAAATGTGCGGATGATGGAATGCAATTTAAGAAAACGCGTTATGGATTTGAAGGGATTCCTGTTCCTGACTCACCCTACTTAAATACTGATGTATCAGAATATCCATTTGGTAGCGGAAATTCAATAAGATACATAAAAAGATGATAATAAGATTTTGTATCTTAAATCATTCTTAGAACCCCGATTACTTCCCGAATGTAATTGGGGTTCTCCGCGTAACCTATATCCCTGAGCCATAACAAGTAGTTTCCTCCCTTATACTTGTACTGTACCTTGGTGTAATAGGCCCGGACACTCTCCGTCCAATGTCCGAACTCGAAATATTTTCCCGTCCGTGGGTTGGTCAGGCCGAACAGATTGTGTTTGTTCCGGCATACCGGGGAGGTGAACCACCCGGTTTCAAGGATGGCCTGAGCCAATACGATTTTCGGATGCCGTATGCCGTTCCGTATGATTTCCGCATAGAGGTTGGGGATAGTCAATTCGGGAGGCATGGATTTTTGGGATGTCCTTTTGTCATCTTTTTGGCCTTTCACCTTCTTCTTTTCTTTTGTCGCCACATGGATATGCAAGGTGTCGTTTCTGACATCTTGCGCATTATTACTGATTGTATCATTCTCTTTTCCAGTCGCTTTCATCGTTTTACTTACAGAACATGGTATAAACTCCGACTCTTTGGTAATGGTATAGAACTGTGCCGATGCGCTAAAGGGCATCAGCAACAGCATCAGGAATGGCAGAATAGTGTTGTGCATTTCTTTTTCTTGTTTGGGTGAAAATACTTTTGCAGGGTGTTCAAGCGGTTTCGGCCGCAAAATTAACCCGTAAAAACAAGTATAACGAAATGGACAACAGAAATTTATCCGAAACGCTACCCTACGGGAAGCTGGCGATGCTGGGCATCGACAGGGAGAAGGCAGACCTTCTGCCGCAGGAGGTGAAGGAAAAGCTGCTCTCCGGCGAGGTCACGCCTCTCATGCAGGTTTCCATCCGTGCGCAGAACGGCAATGCCGTCACGCTGCCGCTCAAACTCCAGCTGGTGTCAGACAGGCTGGGCAACCCGGCCCTGATGGCCTATCCCGTCAGGGCGGCCCTAGAAACGCAACGCAACCAGGCTCTCGGCCTGACTGAACAGGAAGCGGAACGCCTCAAAAAAGGAGAAGTCATCCAGAAGGCCGTGGATGTGGACGGCGAAAAGACCCGGCAGTATCTCCAGCTCGACCCTGAGACTAAATCCGTCATCCACCGCCGTGTGACCGATATACAGCTGGAACAGAAGCTGAAGGACATGGAGAAGGTGAACGACATCGAGCTGGGCACGCAACAGAAGCAGCAGGTGCGTGACGGCAAGCCCGTGGAACTCAATGTCGGCGGCGAGAAGGTGTCGGTCGGCGTTGACCTGAGGGAGCCGCAGGGCTTCAAGGTCATCAGGGGCGACCTGAAGGAATGGGAACGCCAGCAGAAGCTACGCTACGACGAGCTGCACCCGGAATACCTCGGACTGGTGCAGACCGACAGCAACCGTTGGGAATACCAGAAGGTCGTGGACAGGCAGTCACAGGAACGTACCATGAAACTGCACTCCCCCAAAGAGAATGTCAGCCAAAGTCTCAAACGCTAAATCCGTCCGCTTATGGCAAAGAAACAAGAACAGGAAAACACCGCAGACATGTTGCGGCAATTCGACACGCTGAAACAGAAGCATCCCGACGCGATGCTCCTCTTCCGCAAGGGGGACTTCTACGAGATGTACCGGGAGGATGCAGTCAAGGCCGCCGCCATCCTGGCCATCACACTGACGAGCAGAGCCTTTCCCGGAGAAAAAGAACCTGTCAAGTACACCCTGTTTCCCTACCACGCCTTGGATGTATTTCTTCCCAAGCTGATACGCTCCGGGCAGAGGGTGGCCATCTGTGACCAACTCGAAACTCACAAGCTGAAAAAGGATGAGCGGTCCATACAAGAAGCCGGAGAAAAGTCAAAGATAAAAGAAGAAATCATACCCAACAATACTGATATGGCAAAGAAAAAGAAAGACCAGGCCATGCAGGACAAGCCTGTCCAGACGGCCACGAATGAGGTACAGGAGAAACCTGCCCGTCAGAAAAGCACAGAACGGCAACCCGAAGCAAAGGCGGATGCCAATGTGGAACAGCAGGCCGGGGCGAAAAAGGAACGCAAGCCGCGCGAACCGCAGATGGTGACAGCCGACGGCGGCAAAGTGACCCACGGCCATGCCTACCAGGGCAAGGACAACCCGGAGGATTGGTACTTCACCGCTAAAATTGACGGCCAGCAGCTCAAGCCACAAAAGATGGACGCCGCCGACCTCGCCGCCTACCAGAAGAAGGAGCTGACCGTGCCGCAGCTGATGGAACGCTACTACCCGACGAAGCTGATGCCGAAAGTGCCGGAGGACACCTACAGGTTCCCACGGCAGATGGAGGGTGCGGAAGGAGCGGTTGCCATCGAGAAGTTCAATGTCTACAAGGAAAAGGACGAGCAGCGTCCCGACTTCGGGCGGTACAAGTTCTATGCCCAGGTGGACGGCGCAAGGATGTCCGCCGTGGCCTCTCGCCAGGACCTGAACGCCTACTTCGACCGGGTGATGACCCCGAACCAGCTCATCGAGAAGAACTTCGGCGAGCGGCTGCACCTGAAGTCCGCCTACGAGAAGTACCGGCTTCCCGAAGGCGTTGACCCCAAGGGTGTCCGTGTGGCGAAAGACCACACCGACAACAAGTGGAAAGTGTACGTGGACATGGGCGACAAGGGCAAGACCGCCCGGCATGAAATCTCCTTTGACGACGGCTATTCGCTTTTCAAGACCCGTACCGCCACACGCGAGCAGATTGCAGCCAAGTACCTCACCCCGGAAATCAACGGGCTGTTGTCGGCCCAGACCAACAGGCTGGAGAAATCAAACTCAATGAAAATGTAAAAATGTCAAACCATAACCGTTTAAGAAAGATACAATATGTCAGCAACAATGAGTCATGAGGAGCTGGTTGAACTCCTCCAGGAAGGCAGGATAGGCTATCTCCGCTTCGTGCTGGAGGGCGAGAACGAACAGGACTATCTGGAGTGGTGCCGTGCGCACGGCACGGATCCGTCGGACGAGTCCGCCGAGTTTTATGTGGAACAGACGGACATCATGCAGATGGAACGCCAGCTAATCGACGACGTGGACTATGGCATCTGGAACTAACACGCCGTCTGCCAACTCCGGCCAGGCGGCCATAGACCGCTTCGCCGAGATGATGATCGGGCGTATGGAGCAGATGAAGGCGTCCGACTGGAAGAAGGGCTGGATAGGCGGAGCTTCGGGATATGCGGGCCTGCCCCAGAACGTGGGCGGACGCAACTACTCCGGCTCCAACTCCTTCTTCCTGCAGCTCCATACGGCGGCCAACGGCTACGACCTGCCCGTGTTCCTCACCTTCAAGCAGGCGCACAACCTGAAAGCCCACGTGCTCAAAGGCGAGAAAGCCTTTCCCGTCATCTATTGGGACATGCTCGTGAAGGACAAGGACGGCAGGAAGGTCAGCTCGGAGGAATACCGCGCCATGAACAAAGAAGAAAGAGAAGGCATGGAGGTCATCCCGTTCGTCAAGGCGTTTCCCGTGTACAACGTGGCGCAGACCAACCTGGCCGAGGTGCAGCCCGAACGGATGCGGAAGCTCATGGACAGGTTCAGACTGCCCGAACTCCGCGACACGGAAGGCATGTACGCCCACGCCGCGCTTGACCGGATGATCGAGACGCAGGGATGGGTCTGCCCGATACAGGCTGACAAGCGCGTGGACGGGGCGTATTACTCGCCGGGACAGGACATCGTGGTGCTGCCCATGAAGGCGCAGTTCAACATCGGAAACACGCCCGATGAAATCTACCGTGGCGGCATGGAGTTCTATTCCACCATGCTGCATGAGATGGCCCACTCCACCATGACACCGCAGCGGCTCAACCGCGACGGCATGGGCAGGTTCGGAGACCCCAAGTACGCCAAGGAGGAGCTTGTCGCCGAACTGACGGCTGCGATGATAAGCCATTCGATGGGCTTTGACTCCAAGGTGACGGACAACTCCGCCGCCTATCTGGACTCGTGGATCGGCGTGTTGAAGCAGGAACCGAAGTTCATCGTCTCGGTCATGGCGGACGTGAACAGGGCTTCGGACATGATACTCGACCATGTGGACAGGCAGCGGCTGGCCCTGAACGAGCAGCCCTACCTGGCCAAGAACGACCCGTTCACCCCGCTTGACCCAGGCGAGGAAGTGCCTTTCAGGAACGCGGCCATCGTCAAGACACGCGGCGGCGACTATGCCATCCGTGCCTCGTATGACGGCGTGGAGCTGGGTCTGAAGAAGGTGTCGAAAGGCACGGCCCGGACTTACTTCCAGCTTACGGACTACAAGGACAAGGCGGCCTTCCTGAACATGACGGCACGCAAGACCTTCGGACCGGAGATTGCCATGATGGGCAGGACGCAGGCCGTAAGCGCCAAGATGAGTATCTAATCCAAACAAAGTAATACCGTATGCCGGACTACAAGGTAAACTTCAAGGAACTCAAGTCACGTGTCGGTGTGACCGATGTGGCCTACGCCCTCGGCTACCGCCTTGACCGCAAGGCCGGCGTGGGACGTTACATCGAGCTGGTATTGGGTGACGGACGGGAGAAGCGTGACACCATCATTGTCAGCCATCCCAACGACAGGGGCACCCAGACGTTCTTCCGCCGGGACGGCTCCAAAGGGGATGTCCTGACACTTATCCGTGAGAATCTGGGTGCCTTTTTCGTCACCGGTAAGGACGATTGGCAGAAGACTGCCAAGGTCATGGCACGCTTCGCCAATATGCCCGAACCGGAATACCATGAAGATTGGGAATACCTGAAATCAGCCAAGGCTGCATCAGCTTTTGATATTTCACGATATGAAGTGAAGCAAATAGACATGGAGCGCATTCCTCAGATCTTCCACCAACGCGGACTATCCGATGAAACGGTCAGACAATTTGCCCCATTCGTTTTTCTCATACGGGACAGACGGAACGGGAATTTTGATGGCTACAACATCGGCTTTCCCTATACCGACACGGATAATCAGGTGAAAGGATATGAAGTACGCGGTTACGGCGGCTACAAGTCAAAGGCTGCAGGCACGGATTCCTCTTCGGCGGCATGGGTGGCCGACTTTTCCGGCGGTAATCCGGAAGCGGTCAGGTGCGTATTCTTTTGTGAGTCCGCCTTCGATGCGATGGCTTTCCACCAGATGAACAGAAACCAGTTGCACCCGGATGTGGCATTGGTCTCCCTCGGAGGGACATTCTCCGACAACCAGATAACCGGTGTGATGAATCGTTTTCCTAACGCCAAGGCTTTCGACTGTTTTGACAACGACATTGCCGGGCGCATCTACGGTCTTCGCATGATTGGCTTGCTGGAGGGCATCCCGATGAAAATCAGCAAAACGGAGGGCTACCTGCAAGTAGAAGCCGGAGGCAAGAATTTTACCGTCAATCCGGGAAAGGCGTTGCCCTCACAGCTTGCCGCACATCTGCCCGTCCATTATCGCACCGGACAATGGCTACCGCCCAAGGCGTTCAAGGACTGGAACGACTGCCTCTTGAACAAGCCGGTGGCTCCGGTTCTCGTCCCACGCAAGGAGGAACGCGACCGGAATCTGGCGGAGCGGAGAAAAGGTAATCTCAAAATGTAACGTAACATGGAACATATATGAAAGCAATCAGACTGAAAATGGCCGCCGGGGCGTTGGCCCTGTGGTTGGCCGGAGGCCATACCGTTCCGGCGTTCGCCCAACAGATAGATCCGGCACTGGCCGGTGCGGTGACGGCACAGACGCTGGAACTGAAAAGCCTGCACGACAAGCGCAGGAAGACGCAGGAGAAGATAATCGCCGCCGAAGCCGCCGTGACGGTCGCCCTCGACCGGGTGCACAGCGTGGAGAATAAGATGCTGGAATACCTCTCCAATGCGCAGGGTGCAGTACAGAACCTTTACCAGATCAAACGTGCAGGGGAACTGGTGACGACCGAGATACCGCAGAACTGCAACCTGTTGCTCAAATCGGTGGGGAGCAACCTCAAGGGCACGGCGATAGCGGCCATCGTGTCGGACGAGCTGACGGACGCGGCCACGCAGATGGCGGCGCTCTATCCGTTCATGAAACAGCTCGTGACTTCGGGCAGTTACGATGTGACAGGGGCTGACGGGAAGAACGAGAAGCACAAGGTCAACCTGCTGGACTCTTCAGAACGCTATTACATCGCCAACGAGGTGGTGACCAAGCTTGAAACCATCAACACCGACCTGTTCATCCTGGCCTGGCAGGTGCGCACGCTCTCGTGGAACGACCTCTGGTTCTCGCTCGACCCGGAAGGATGGGCCAATGTGATGTCCGGCAAGAACATTATCGGAGGCATCGTGGCCGACTGGAAGCGTGGATTCAATTAGGATTTTATCATCAAAATAGTGTACCATAATCATACAGCAATGGAAACAGAAAAGAAAATCATCGGCCGCTGCCCCTTGTGCGGCGGCAACGTGGTCAAGACCTGCAAAGGGTACCGCTGTGAGCATAACATCGGCGACAGCCCCTCTTGCGTACTGAACATCAACGCCATCATCGGCAACCGCAAGATGGCGGACGCGGAGGTGGCGGTACTGTTGGAGAAACGCCGCATCCTGCTGGACGGCTTCGCCAGCAAGGAGGGCAAGACGTTCCCGACCGTGCTGGAGCTTGCCGATGACGGCAACATCCTGATGCAGCCGGTCATCGGCAGGTGTCCGCACTGCGGAGGAGAAATCCGTGTGGGAAGCCGGGCGTTCAACTGCTCCAACTATGCCAATCAGAATGCGCCCTGCTCCTTCGCCATCTGGCGCAACATCGGTGGGCACCAGCTCACCCTGGAGGAAGCCAAGGAAATCTGCGAGAAGGGCATCACTTCTTCGGAACTGGAGATGTACCGTGAGGACGGCAGCATCTACCGCAAACGGCTCGGCGTGTCGCCGGACAAACTTCAAATTGTGAAGATATGAGACCGGGGATGAAGATTGGGATAATACTCGCCTCCATCGTGCTGTTCTGGAGCGGCGTGTTTTGTCTTGTCTGCTGTTCGGACAATCTGAATGACCGTGCGGCGGACATGGCCGAAAAGGCATTGAGGGCATCGGTGGACAATCCCGAATCCATACGGATATTGGCTGTCAGCAAGCCGGATTCCGTGTTCGGGCATACCTACATCACGCAGGAGGAGAAGATGGCCCTTTCCATGGCCATGGTGGAAATCAACAGGAAGGTGATGGAAGCGACGGACGGGCTGGAGGACTTCGACCCGGACGACAAGGAGACGGCCGCCCTGATGGAGCGGCAGATGTCAGCCATGTCGGGCCTGAGGCGGCTGATGGACTTCGGCGGCCCGCTTGACGGGAGTCCGCAACCGTTCAGCGGCTGGAAGGTCAAGGTTGACTTCGAGGGCGTGGACGCGGACGGACAGGGCTATCATTCTGAATACTGGTTCATTCTGGACAAGGAGGCGCAATGCGTGGTGAAGTCGTTTGAGATACCCTTGCCGTAGAAGGCTAAGAATTTTATTCCTGGATATATTGAAATCTCGGTGTCATCGGTTATGGCATCGGGATTTCCTGTTCTTGAACCTATGGGCGTTCTGCTCCGGCAGATTTTCCGCTACAAAGCAACGGAAGGCCGTGGCGGCGGCGAACGACGCTCCTCTTGCCTGCGTGGAAAGCGTCCGGCAGCCTTCCGCGATTTGTGCCAAATCGGGTATTCCGGCCTCTTTCCACTGGTCACGTCCGCCTTTTGCCCCTTGCGCCTTCCGTCATGCCGTACCGTAAAATCCCGGAGCGGAAGCCGCAAGGCTTCAAACAAAAGGGAAAAAGATTAGAACTTCAAAATTCAGACGTTATGGCAATAAAACTCATTGACAGAGAGGAAAGTGTCAGCTACAAGGGCTGTATTTATGAGCTTACCTTGTTGTGGGACAGGGAAAGCGTCCGCAAGTGCTTCTGCGGTATGCCGCCGTTTTTCGCCCACATCCGCAAGGACGGAGCAAACTTCGCTATAATAGATTGTTATTCAAACGACAATGAGCGGTTTGTCGTAAAGAAGTTCATGCCGTCCTTACTGGCAAGGCCGGACTGGCAGGTGCGCTTCGACAGGGACATCAACACCATACCATTTTTGGAACTGCTGGCAGGACTGCCGATTTAACCGTATGGATTTTATCAACGTAAAAACAAGGACATATGAAAGGAACAGAACATTTCAAGGAGATTATCAAGAGTTATCTTGACCAGAGGGCAAAGGAAGATGAGCTTTTCCGTGCCAAGTATGAAACCACGGCACGCACCATTGACGATGTGGTGACTTTTATCCTACACGAAGTGAAAAACTCCGGCTGTTGTGGTTTCTCGGACAGCGAGATATATTCAATGGCGGTACACGCCATAGACGAGCCTGACCTTGAAATAGGCAAGCCGTTGCAGTGCAGTGTGGTGGTTAACCATCATATTGAACTGACGGAGGAGGAAAAGTCGGAACAGAGGGCACTCGCGCTCAAACGCTATCAGGACGAGGAGCTGCGCAAGATACAGGCACGCAATGCGAGGCCGAAAGCCCACAAGCCGCAACCGGAGAGCCAACCGACATTATCACTCTTTGACAACTTTTGAGCATGAAACCGAGGAACAGATTTGAAAAGGCGGTGGCGGCTTCCAATGGGAAGCTGACCGCCCTCAGCCCCAAAGCTGTTGAATGGGCTGTAAGTAATGTTATTGTACATATCGCATTCCGCACGTCCGGCCATAACTGCACGTGCGGTGACTGCGGAGCGAAGTTTGACCATAAAGGGAAAGGCAAGACGGTATGTTGCCCTCATTGCGGACACCGCTTGCAGGTAAGGGACACGTTGAAGCGCAAGGAAGTGCAGTCCGCCTATTTCTCTTCCCTTGAAGTGGTGGACGGCTTGCAAGTTCAGCGTGTGTTCCTGCTGAGAGCCGTATGCCGGAAAGGAATGATGTTGAAAACGTCCTGCATGGAGGTGTGCCGCCTGTGGCTCAATGCCGAGGGCAGAATTGCGGTGACATCAAGGGCGAGGACTTTGGGCTGGTATGTGGACAGCTTTAATTGGTGTACAGATATTGACTTGAAACTTTTGTCCGAGGTGCATTGGGTGATTTCCGACACATACGTTTACCCCCGTTACAAGGTGCTTCCCGAACTGAGGCGCAATGGCATGAGAGGCAGGCTTCCCGATGATTGCCATCCGGCAAGGCTGATGAAGGCGTTGCTGACGGACAGCCGGATAGAGACGATGATGAAGTCCAAGGACTTGCAGGCCGTGGCTTACTTTGTGAGCCGTCCGCTGGATTTGGACACGTGCTGGCAGTCGTACAAGGTGGCCGCACGACATCATTACCGCCCGTCCGACTACGGTCTGTGGTGCGATACCGTCCGCTTGTTGGAGCAATGCGAAAAGGACATCCATAATGCTAAGTATGTCTGCCCTATAGACCTCAAAGCCGCCCATGACAATTGGCTGGACAAAAGGAACAAGGCGGCGGAGAAGCGCAGGAGTCAGGAGCAGATGTTGAGAGCCAAGGCGAAAGAGACGGACTTCTATAGGGAAAAGTCCCGCTACTTCGGGATTGTCATCAGCGACGACGACATTGAAATATCTGTGCTTGATTCCATAGAGGCTTTCCAAGCAGAGGGAAGCAGCCTTCACCATTGCGTGTTCCAATGCGAGTATTACGCCAAGGTGGACAGCGTTATCCTGTCGGCACACGACCGCCAGGGCAACCGCATCGAGACCGTGGAATTCTCGTTGAGTCAGGGCAAGGTCATACAGAGCCGGGGGCTGTGCAACTCCAACACGGAATACCACGACCGAATTGTAGGACTTGTAAACGCCAACGCCTACCGCTTCCTGGAGGCGAGGACACCGGCATAATTCCTTGAAATGTTCAGACCCCGACCTGCGCCGTGAGGTGTGGGTCGGGGTAATGTATTCCTTTGAGGTAAGAATTGTGCCGTTCTACTCCTTACTATTGTTTTCCTCCTCTATCAGGGCATTGCGATGATAACCGTGCCGCACAAAAGAGTCCACAAAAATCAATTCCTTGTACCATTCCCCTTTTTCATCCTTTTTATTTTGGAAGCGGAAAAATCCTCTGACGAATATTTCATTGTCATTCACAATCTTGCGGAACCACCTCGAATCCATTACAATTACTTCCTGACCGCTCTCATTCCTGACCTTTTCTTTGCTTTTGTACCCCAAAATCTTATCATCCAATTTAGCGGTTGTTCCAACGGGTACGATGATTGTTTCTACCTTTACATATTTTTTAACGGCAAGATATACCATCAATTTGTTAGCCAACCTCTCATAAATTTGTTCCCGTTCCTCCTTATTCCCGGCAAAAAGCTGGTCATCTGCCGTCAATGTCGGCCACGTGTATATATGCCGTACATTGTCCTTGGTTGATTCTATGTAAAAATACATATACAGGTTGCTAATGCCGCCATCCTCCCTGAACAGCCACACATGCAATGTGTCTTCTCCAAATCCATAAACAATCGTCCCGCAGTCTCTGGAAAGGAGTATGCCACAGACATTATCCTTGTAGAACTCTTGGAAAAGCTGATGGTCAATGCCGTAAAATGATTTTGCGCTTTTCTTCATGACTACCTCAAAAGAGGGCATGAGAAGTTCGGGTAAGCCCCAATCCGGTTGTGTCTGGCGGACATCAGACAGGAATTTCAGGCCATTGGCCAAATATCCAAAATGTTGCTTGTTGCTCAGCATGGGCACGCCGAATTTTCCTTCATCTTCCACGTTGTCAATATTGAGCAGCCAAGATATGATAGGTCGTTTGCGGATTATCATAAGCTATTTATATTATAGGTTCAACTTGCAATGGCAGGAATAGGTTTAATCTTTCCTGTAAGAGTTCGCCACGGTTTCTTCTAATTCTTCGTCAGGAACTTCCTTGCAAAAAATGTAATATACTGTTGTGCTGGTTGAGCTTGCTCCTCCATATGCGCCTACAAATCCGCCCCCAGTGGTAACAGATTTCGTATCGACTAATTCCCATCCTTGAAGAGACATATAATTCAATGCCCCTATCAGGGAGTTGAATTTCAAATCTTTGCCATCAGTTCCCTTGACAGTTTGCGGCTTTCTGTCTGTGCCATCATCAAGTTTTATGGAATTTTTCTTGTATTCCATCTCTACATACAGTTTTTTAGCACATGCAAGCTGTGCTGTCAAAAGTAACACTGCCAATAACACGAAAACCTTTCTCATAATGAATTTAATTTAATGGTACATTTATAATTGAATGTTGTTTTACTCATATATCTTTGATTTTCAATGGTAAGTATAATTTGTAGAGAACACGTTATTCTTGTTGTAGCTTTTCTATCATCCCTCCTGAGATTGATAAGATATTGTCAATCAATAGGATTTCATTTGTCTCTAAAATGACAGTTCTTTCCAACTCATCGTACCTCCGTATTACTCCGGTAATTGTGATATTTCTGCCGCCGTCTTTTAACGTGTCAGGAATAAAATAGATGAATGTAAGATTGGAACGCTCACCGATATGGCCAATGGCATAGGTCAGACGCCTGGACAGTATCTCCTGTTCGTCCGATGACAGTATCTGCCTCGGTGTGGTCTGCCGTGCGGTCTCAGCTATCGCCTCGTCATGGCCGGTCAGAGCGGCGAAGGGCGCAAACTGGGCGGCACGGTTTATCATCGGCATCGGCTTCCGGGTCTTGGAGACATGGTGCGGCAGGTGGATGATGTCGTCATATCTACTCATGGTGTCCTCCTATCTGCTGGTTGCGTTCCCGCTGGGTGGCTCCGTCCGCATAGTTCAACCCTTTGAGGATGGCGTTCTTGCCGAACTTCTTCTTTATCTGCAGCACGGCTTCCTGGCGGCGGCGTTCCCTAGCCAGCATCTCTTCTTCAGCTTTCTGTTCCTTTTCCTGCTTTTCGTAGTCGGTGAAAAGGTCGAGCTGCACCGCTTTATTGTCTGGCTGTATATCCGCCTCGTGCATAAGATGGTTTGCCGACAGGGTGATGCGGCGTACCAGCAGGTCGGGGTTTACGATGCGGTCGAACAGTCCGCCGGACTTCTCCATGAGGATTGTTTCGGAAGAGGTCGGACGCTCCATGTTTACTGTTCCGTGTGCATGAACCGGGACTTGTCTGCCATAGCGGTCGGTCGCCACTTTGCCCTGATACTTTTCCCTGATATTCCTGTCCGTCAGCGATTCAGTGTCGTAACCGATAGTCAGCACAAGCTGGTCGGTCACCAGTCTCTTGTCAACCAGGTCCAGAGAGAGACTGTCCGCCATTTCCAGTACCACATTCCGTGCCTTGACTGCCGTATAGGGCGACTGGAGCACCTGTCCGCTGCTGACTGAGTTTGTTTCCGGACGGTATGCCTTTATCAAGTCCATAGTCACAGGTTCCCATCCCCAGGCATGGTCTATCAGCAGTTCCGCATTGACCCCGAACAGCTTATACAGCAAGTCCTCACGCTCAATGGAACAGCGGGCGATGTCGCCCATTGTCAGGATGCCGTAGGCCGCCAGCCGTGCGGCAATTCCACGGCCCACGCGCCAGAAGTCCGTAAGCGGTGTATGTTCCCACAACAGACGGCGGTAAGTCATCTCGTCCAGTTCCGCGATGCGCACGCCGTCCTTATCGGCAGGCATTTTCTTGGCCACAATGTCCATCGCTACCTTGCAGAGATAAAGGTTCGTGCCAATGCCAGCGGTGGCGGTGATGCCTGTCTCGGCCAGCACCTCCCGGATGATTTTCATGGCCAGCTCGTGAGCCGTCATCCGGTAATTCTTCAGGTAGGATGTCACGTCCATAAAAACCTCGTCGATGGAATAGACATGGATGTCCTCCGGGGCGATGTGGCGGAGATATATTTCATAAATGCGTGTGCTGTATTGGATGTAATGCGCCATGCGTGGCTGTGCCACCAGATAGTCTACGGCCAGCTCCCTGTGTGCGTCCAGTTCCTTTTTCGAGTGCGATTTCCCGGAGCGTCCCCGCTGCCGGTTCACCTCACGCACCCTCTGCACCACCTCGAACAGCCGTGGCCTGCCGCCGATTCCATAGCTTTTCAGCGCAGGCGATACGGCCAGACAGATGGTCTTTTCCGTCCGCGACGGGTCGGCCACGACCAGGCACGTGTTGAGCGGGTCAAGTCCCCGTTCCACACATTCTACCGAGGCGTAGAATGACTTCAGGTCAATGGCTATGTATTGGCGTTCGGTATTCATGTTTATTTGTCTTCTTTGTCATAACCCACCGTAGGTTCGGCGGCAATGGCTGTTTCATCCTCCGGATTTCCCAAGATGTAGGGGCGTATCTGTTTGGGTGATACGGATTGCCCCAATGCCGGGTTCAACCGTTCTTTCAGCCTCGTGTTGCGTTTCAGCACCGTCATGTTGCGGATGGCAAATGCGAGTGCTTTCTTCGTGCCGATGAGCACGCATATCTTCTTGGCACGGGTGATGCCCGTGTAAATCAGGTTGCGTTGCAGCATCACATAGTGGGTCATCAGGACGGGCATCACCACGATGGGATATTCCGAACCTTGCGACTTGTGGATGGTGGTGGCATAGGCCAGTGTCAGCTCGTCCAGTTCGGAAACATCGTATTCCACGATGCGCCCTTCAAAGTTGATGTATAAGGTGCGCTCTTCTAGATCGACTGATTCTACGAAGCCCAAGTCCCCGTTGAAGACGTCCTTGTCATAATTGTTCCGCAGCTGCATCACCCTGTCGCCCTGACGGAACGAATAGCCGCTGCGGTTTAGCGACACGCCCGAAGGGTTCAACGCCTGCTGCAAGGCCATGTTCAGATTGGCCGCGCCTACTATTCCCCGTTGCATGGGTGTCAGCACCTGGATGTCGGCTGTTTTCCGGTGATAGGCTTTGGGCAGGCGGTTCTTCACGAGGTTCACGATTTCCTCGGCTACCTTCTCCGGGGCTTCCTGTTGCATGAAGAAGAAGTCGGTGTCCTTGCCGTTGCTGGTATCGGGGAAACGGCCCTGGTTGATGGCGTGGGCACTCATCACAATGCGGCTGGACTGTGCCTGCCGGAAGATGCGCGTCAGGCGGATGACGGGTATCTTTTCACTGTCGATAATATCGCGGAGTACGTTGCCGGCTCCTACGCTGGGTAATTGGTCGATGTCGCCCACCATGACGAGGCGCATGGAAGTGGAGACCGCCTTCATCAGATTGTTCATCAGAATGATGTCTATCATGGAACATTCGTCCACGATGAGCGCGTCGCCTTCCAGCGGATTCTCTTCGTTGCGTTTGTAGCCGTCCTTCGGATTGTACTCCAGCAGGCGGTGGATGGTTTTGGCCTCCATGCCCGTAGCCTCGCTCATCCGCTTGGCAGCCCGTCCGGTGGGAGCGGCCAGCAGGATGCGTAGCCCCAGATGTTTCAGTGCGGCGATGATACCTTGGGTCGTAGTGGTCTTGCCTGTGCCGGGCCCGCCAGTCAGCACCATAACCTTGGAGCGAAGGGCTTCCCCGATGGCCTGCAACTGCACCTCGTCATACGTGATGCCAGTTTCCTTGGACAGTTCCGCTGCATTGAACCGGGTCGCAAAGAGATTGCTTTCCGACTCACGGAGCAGGGCAAGCAGACGGTTGGCCGTGCCCACCTCGGCAAAGTAGAACGGAGGCAGGTAGATGGCTTCATCCTCTATCTTCAGGTCTTCCGCCCGTGCCATGTCGGTCAGGGTTTTGCGGATGGAGTCCTCATCCGCTTCCAGCAGACAGATGGCGGCTTTCACCAGCTGCTCCTCCTCGGCATACACGTGTCCCTCATTGGCCAGTTGGTTCAAGGTATAGATGATGCCGCTCTTGCAGCGACGCAGGTCGTTCTTCTCATATCCCATCTTCCCTGCGATTCCGTCAGCTGTCTTGAAGCCGATGCCCCAGATGTCATCCGCCAGGCGGTAAGGGTTCTCTTTCACTTTGTCGATGCTCTCCTTGCCGTATTGGCGGTATATCTTGGCTGCATAGGCCGTGCTTACCCCATAGCCTTGCAGGAAAAGCATCACGTTCTTGATGTCCTTCTGCTTCTCCCAGCTCTCGCGGATTTTCTCCACACGCTTCCTGCCGATGCCCGGCACTTCATACAGCCGTTCGATGTCGGTCTCTATCACCTCGATGGTATCCAGCCCGAACTGCTTCACAATGAGTTGGGCGAACTTCGGCCCGATTCCTTTCACCAGACCGCTTCCCAGATATTTCTCAATGCCATAGACAGTGGCAGGCATCACTTCCTCCCAAGTCTGACAGACGAACTGGCTGCCATAACGCTTGTCCACCTTCCAGTCACCTTCGCACAGCAGCACGCTTCCGGCAGGCACCTCCAACAGGTTGCCCACCAAGGTCACAAGGTCGTCATAACCTTTCACCTTGACTTTCATGACAGAATATCCGTTCTCCGGATTCTGATAGGTGATGCGTTCCACTACACAGCGAAGTTTGGGCATAGGCGTTATTTTTTGAAGAATAAATCTTTTAATTTGGCAATACAATCTTCAGACAGTTTTTCTTCCGGTTGGCAAGAACCGATTTTACAGTTGCTCAAGAAGTTTAGTTCCTGCAAGTCAACTATAATCGGCCCTTTGACCAACGTCAGTACATACGGGGCGCAATCATCAACCATGTTCAGTTCCTCCTCCGGATTCTCCAAGAAAAGCATGGCATCCTCGCCTATGGCAATTGTGTGCATCAGGTAGAGTTCAGCATCCGCTCCACATTGGTGAATGAATACCACCTTGTCACCTTTTCGGGGTAAATCTCTTTCCCAAGGAGGGAAACCACCCCAACGGAAATGTGTGATACCATCTTGATAAAGAAATTCCAAAAGGTTTTGGCAGGAACTGTTATCCATCTTTTGTACATACCAACTTTCCGTACTCTCTATCTTGCTTTTAATATAGATGGTCATACGTAAGCGTTCATCGTAAGTTCCATTATCCTTGACAGTGGTAAGTTCCGCAGTAAAGGCGTCACCCCATCCCATATCCATCATTTTCGCCACCATTTCGTTTTCCTTTCGTGGTACATAGCCGATGATGCAATCAAAGTCAAAATTTTCCGTATCACCTTCCATATCATCGGCTAATGCCACGGCCACCGCATTGCGGTCATGCTTATTGGCGCGCTCGCGAATCAAGACTAGCTCCGCACCTTCATACAGCTCATCCCAAAAGTCTTCCGGATGATGGAAGTTCCAGCCGGCAACAGCACATTCCTTGAAAAACGCCCTTTTCTTTTTGGGTTCGGGAAAATTGGACATTCCTTCAGGAAGCGGTACAGGCATACCTTCTGTAATTTCTATTTTGTCATTGTATTCGGGTGGGGCAACATCACCTTGTAGGGCAATAAGGTCATTGTCCGTATCACCGCCCGGATTGAAGGTGTCAACCATCTCCTTCATCTGTCGGTCAAGTTCAATATTTTCAATACCTTTCTCCTTTAATTGCCTTTGCAGGTCTTGCAGTTCAGTGTCACATTTGGGGCATGTGCCAGCGCAATCCCCTTCGTGGCGGCATTCTGCTGGCTGATAGGTCAATCCATACTGCGTGGCTATCCGCTTTCGGATTTCTCTGAGCAAATTGCATTTATCCTTTCCGTTCATGTTGCAGTCCTTTTGTTTGAGGGTGATATTTTGATTCTCTTTGAAGGTAGCGTACACATTCAAAATTCGTAAACCCCATTCTTTCCAGTTCATCAAGGCTGTAGTCCACATCCTTATCCGTATTATAACCAGGAATAAGGGGGACTTTCACGGTGATATCCTTCACCCGGCAAGTCTGGAGCAGTACGCTCAGTGAGTGGTCACGGATACAGCTCGGTTGCCCGGTATATCGTTCGTAGATGACATGGTTGATGTCCTTTACATCCACTATCCAATGGTCTACTATCGGTGCGAGTTGTCGGATGGTGTCTTCAGAACAGTAAAGTGAGGTTTCCAATGTGATTTTCCAGACATTACCGCATATCCGACGAAATTCCTCTATGAAACTGGCGTATCGGGTCGGCTCGCCGCCCCCAAAACAGATGCCACCTCCCGTTGCCTGAAAGTAAAGGTCGTCTACCTTCACACGGTCATAGAGTTCATTGACATCCAATTGTATGATTTCTTTTTTCAACGAAAGGCCATTGTTGCCATACGAATAGATTTCCTCATGACAGCGGTTGTTCAGACAGTAGGCACACCGAAGCGGACAACCCATGAAACAAACCAACGTAGTGATTCCATGGCCGTCCGTTCCCATCCGTAGACGGTCTATGGCAAAGATGTGAGCCAGACGAAACGCTTGATGCTTGTCCGATGATTTCATAGTGAATGCTACTTATTTTATCTTATTGAGTTTTTCTCTCACATCCATCAATGCGAACCCAAGCAGGTTTTCTCCTTTCCATAAATGGGGGTTCCTGCAGTCTGGGTCATCTTCTTTCATGCCAATCCCCCAAACTGTATCGTAGGGGCTGGCTTCCACCAATATCTTATCTCTTGTGCCAAGCAGAAAGACTTTCAGCTCTTCATTATCCATGAATTTGTGCAGATTGCCGGTAATGACAATTTCCATACGATGCTTTTGCCATTTGTATTCGTCAAAATTCCGCACTTCTCTACCTAATGCCTTAATCTCTTTCGGATCTGTAGATGCCAAGATTCTTTTTCTTGTATCTTCATCGCCCATGATTCGTGCCTTTTCTGCCATCATGAACTGTTCCGCACAGTTGTAATGGATACCATTTACGGTAAACCTGCAAGGGAACCATTGGCTGAGACAGGCTTTGGTCGTTTCACCCGGCTTGCCGTGATGTCCCCAAAAGAACAAGAAATCCGGATTGGAAATATCATAGAGGTCTTCTTTCCTTAATCCTCCATTCACATTCGTATAGTCTAAAGTGCGGTACCATTCCCTGAAACTATCCAAATTCGCGAAATCACCTCCCCAATGAAGCCAGCGGTTAAGCAACAGGGCTTTCATCGACATGGGCACACCGTCATCCGGGCATAAGTCGGCAAGTCCGCAATGTTTGTAATAATCCAAATCCTCTTCTATGTGAGGATGGTCTTGTGGAAATAGATTGAACTTCACCCAGCATCTTTCATAATTAAACAACATGCCCTTCATCTGTGAACGAAAAGGACATAATCGCTCTCCTTTATAATAATGGCACTGTTCCAGCAGCATCAGCTTCTGTGGTGGAAACTCGGCCGACATATACATTCCGAACACCCATTCTTTATTGACCGGTTGGTGCATGAGGTCATCAGTAAGTACCACTCCTCTTTCAAAGTCTTCGCACAGACCATACTTTTCAAAGTGTTCGTGCCAATCATAATGGTCATAACTGCCCCACAACAGTTCAAAATAGTGCTGATGTTCCCAGATACCGTGAGAAAGCGTACCTGCGGAATAGGGATTCTTTGCTTGCATCCGCTTTGCCAACACGTCAATAGCGGCCTTGCTTAACGGACGGCTTTGCATGATTACCTCCTCAAACGATTCCGGCAACACAATGTTTTCTTCCACTATCGCTTCTTTGAACAAGGGAGCGATGTCCTCCGCCTTGAATCCGGCTATTCCGCAACCAATGGGAGTCACCAGAAAAGTCAGTTCCTTGCGTTCCTTGGCAAAAGCAATGAACTCATCCACATAGGGGCGAATGGTTTCCACGCCACCTTGCATGGTCGGTATGGCATAGCATTGACCTTGCAACCCTACACCATTGCCCCAGATGGCACCGAACTTTTCGTATGCCATACGTGCCGCTCCTCCACCGTGCATTCCTTGCAGATTACTTCCGAATACAAAAATCTCATTCGCCCTTAGGTTCGTGATTCTTTCTGGTGTATATGTGGGTCTGAAGTATTCCATATTTGTTCAATTATTGGTTTCGTTTTGGGTATGGTTGATGGACACATTGAATGCCTTGCAACGGCGGTTCTGCTGGTTGGCCCGACTTAGGGAGAAACGGCCGAACTTTTCATAGATGTCCAGTCCGCGCCCCAAAGTGATGGTCCATCCCGTGTCGGTCTGTATCATGCGGTCGTGGTCGGCCTTGAAGTCGTAGGTGAACTCAATGCCCAGGGGCAGCAGTTCATCGGCCAGGTCGTTGAAGCTGTCTATTACTTCCGCCACCTTCTCATCGTCCTCGTTCTGTGTACTTAGGTGAATCTTGATGGTGTCCTGCACGGATGTCACGTCGCGTACCATCTGGATAAAGTCCACCAAGTTGTCTATCTGGTAGGGTTGTCGAATAAACGGGTCGGTCAGCCAGATTTCCTTGGCCGTGCGCAGATAGTCGCCAAACAGCCCCTTATAGGTAATGCCTCCCTGGTTCTCGCGGACGGTGATTACCTTGGAAGCCAAAGCGGGGATGCGAGGACGTTTTCCCTTGACGGCAGCGGATGAGGTTTCGGATGCAGCTTCCTCCGTGCTTTCCTCTTGCTCCGAAGACGGATGAGTGTCGTCTTGATTTTGGTCCGGGGTATTTTGAGGACCAAACTCCAGACCCTCCAGCGTTTCCACTTTCACGGTTTCTCCCGTAGGCAGCCAGGTGTAGACAAACTTGGCCGGCTCGGCATTGAACGTCTCGTCAATGGCATACAGCTGGTCCTTCACACGCTTGCGTCCCTCGGTGGCAAAGTCGATGATTTCCCGTGCCTCCTCATCGGTCATCCGTCCGTCGGGATAGAGCAACTTGCTGAATCCGGAAAAGGTCTTGCGGATGGCCAGATGGTCGCGTTCGGACAGCGAGCCGTCAAATCGGGCGTACTCCTTCAGTGCCGATGTGCGGTCGTCATTCCGCAACTCGTGCAGCACGGCGGCTATGTAGTCCGTTATCAGCCCGTATCCGGTTGAAAAGCTGTTCTTCTTCAGAATCCTGATTTCCCATCCGGGATTATACAGGTGGATGCGGTCGAGGAAGGCTCCTTTGATGAAAGACGTGGGAATGGACTCAAACAGGTGTGAGTTTTTCAGCATATACGGCACGGTGTGCTTGGTGTTTCCCACGAACACCATCGATGCGCTGGCTTCATGCGTTCCCTTGCCCCGATTGAACGACTTGTTGGCCAGGTAGTTCTGCATGGTGTCTATCAGCACGGCATCCACGTTGCGGCCTTTCTGCTGCTCAAATTCGTCCCATGCTACCACGTCCCAGTAGCCCACCAGTCCCAATATCTCCTTGTTGCCCTGCATCTTGACAAACAGCCGGGCAGAGGTTACATCACCTCCGCTGACCAGCACACCGTAGGGCGACAGTTCCTGGAACACGTGGCTCTTGCCCGTGCCTTTGGGTCCCAGCTCCACGAAGTTGTAATTGTTCTCCACATGAGGCAGCAGCCGTGCCAGCGTGATGAATTTCTCGCGGCGGTTCATCACCTCCGGGTTCAGGCCGACCGTGTGCATCAGGAAGTCCAGCCATTCCTCTGTGGTGAAGTTCCGGCGTTGCTCGATGTATTCTTCCAGGTCGATGTGGGAAATCTGTATGGGTTTCAGGTTCTGTATCTCCCAACGTACCTTGACCTCTTCGCCTGACACATAACCGATGGTGACAATGCACCACACGCCGTTGCCCGACAGCAGCTTGGGGTTTTTGCGGACATATTCCGTCCCGATGGGCACTCCCGACAGACCTAGATTGGCGAAGGTGGCGTTGTACTCATCACTCCGCTCGTTGAGGGTGACGGTCACCTTGTCTATCACCCTGTGCTTGCCATGTTCGCGGATGACGCCTTTGATGCTTTCCGCCTCCGCACGATGCACATAGTTGTTCCGGATCACCTGCTTGACTTTCTCCAGTCCGTCGTTGATGATTTCCTCGTCATCGCTGGCGCAATACTGTCCCAGCAGATACTCCAACACGTAGGTAGGCACCGGCAGTCCGCCTTTCACGAGGAAAGCCAGGTCCTTCCGCACCACCTTGCCGATGAAGGCATCCAATATCTTTTGCTGCAGTTCCATCATTCAAAGTCAAAATCGTTTTCAATTAAGGTATTGTTCGTCACATTCTCTTTGATGAGCGGATTCAGGTCGTCCGCTGCGTCAAACACTTTCAGTTGGAGCACCTTGGCGTCCACGTTCCGGTTCAAGGTCAGGTCCACCTGAATCTTCCGGTTGTCCAGCGACGGGTCGGTCTTGTCCAGCAGGATATCCTTGACAGGTGTGACCGGCTCGTCGTTGTGATACAAGGCCACGCGGATGTATCTTTCCTTCATGTCCATGGAAACAGCCTCCGTCTGCAACAGCTTGAAGCGCAGCCGGGATGCCTGGATGGACAGTTTGCGGTCGAGCACCATCACCCCCACAGGCTGTTTGTTGTCATCGCGCTCCTGATGACATATTATAATAGGTATGATTAGTTCCTGCATGGAAGCTCCGCCATGCGTGAACATATATCCCCCGGAAGGTGCCGCCAAGCGATTCGTTCCCTGCGGCACGGCCACATACACATCGCTTCCGTTCAAGATACCCGACACTTCACTGAGCGGAAACTTCACCATCCCCGTGGCTTCGGCATCCGAGCGGGTCAGATAGTAACGGGTGCTGCGCTCAATGGTTTCCTCTTCTATCTTGTGCTTGTCTTTTTCCGCAAAGTCGATGTCATTGAACAGGAAACCGTGGTCGCTGGTGACATACACTTCCGTGACGTTGTAGCTTGCGAGGATTTTGGGAATCATCGTGGCCAGTTCGTTGATGGCTTCCCGGCATGCCTGCGTCACTTGCTTGGCCGTACCGTCGTGTCCGGCCTTGTCTATCGTGTCGTGGAAGATATACACCAACGGATGTTTGAATATCTCGCGGTTCTTCTGTTGGTTGTATTCCGCTACGGTTTCAAACGGAACACAGATGGCTCCGTCCTTGTATCTTTGCAAGTGTTCCGAGCGTTTTTCGGTGGTGCTCAGTATATGGTCGTCTACTGACATATTCTGACTGTCCTCTTGTCCATAGAGTTTCAGCTCCCGGTGGGGTAAAAGCGCCGGTTTGCCGTATTTGGTCTCCGTGGGCAGCATGGCCAGCATGGCTTTCAGCGTGGCGACATGCTTGGACCGGGCCAGTTCGCCTATCAGTTCTTGCGCCACCTCGTAGCGCAGGGCGTCGCTCACGATGACGGCCACTTTCTTCTGCATGGGCCGGATGCGCTTCTCATAGAAATCTTGCTGACGGGACAGGTGTACTCCGCCCATGCCTCCGGTTTCCTGAATGCAGCGAGTCCATTCCTGATTCATGCGGTTGTTGAGCTTGCTGTAATGCAGGTCAAGACTGTGCTTGGCCTGCTGGATGTCGGGGAACAATCCGCACGAAGGGTCCACCTTGAAATACTGTTCGGTGGCCTGCCGGTAAAGCTGGTCCAACACGTAATAATCCTCCTGATAGCGCATCACGTATTCGTTGGGCGTGTTGAGCGTGAGCGAGCCGAGTGCCAATGCTTTCTGGTAGTATTGCGCCACGGTCAGGCAATAGTCCATGGCCGCTGCCGTCATGCCGCGTCCGTTCAGCTTCAGCATCAGGTCTTCTATCCGTCTGATGACCGCCTCCGGCTCGGTTTCCATCTTATCCTTGAGCAGTCCGGCCACGATGGGCTGGCAGAGGCGTGGCGGCACGAAATAGTAGTTGGCGTCCGTTCCGTACCAGCGTATCAGTTCATCATCGCGGACGGCATCGCCCAGTTCGTCCATCACCTCCAACAGCGCGTCCGCCGTCTTTTCCTGACTGAGTGCCAGTTCCAAGAGGCGGTTCATCTGTTGCAGGGCAAGGGTGTTGTCTATGCGCCATTGCTTATAGTTATCCGCTGCCACGGGGGCAAGATTCTGCACGATAGCGTTGTATTTCAACACCTTCACCACATCAGCCACTTTTTCTTCCGTATTGTCATCGATGGTTGTGCCGAAAATGTCTGTCAGCTTCCGTCCCAAGGCTTCGACTGCATCCTTGCATTTGCGCAGCTTCACGAAGAAGTCCGTCCGCTTCTGCCGCTCCGCGTCCCGTCCCAACAAGATGACGCGCAAAAGGATAGCATCCCATTCCAGGATGCGCTGCACGCCCATGTAGCTGCTGATGAATCCTCGGACCAGCTTATCGGTCGTGATGCTCCGATCCTGGTAATAGGGAGCGAACAGGCGCAGCATCCTTTCCGACTGCAACGCCATGATGTTCCTTTCCACAAAGCGCATCATCGGCTTGTCCGTGTCGGGTAATCCGTACTGTTGCATGAAGGCGGTATAATCTTGGCTTTTGTATTCCATGTTGGCCGTCAGTACGTCGAGCAACGGGAAATTCTCCCTCAACGATTTTTTTTGCAAAGGGGACTCTTGATGGAAGTATAACACCACCCGGTCATCCGCCCAGGCATTGTCCAGATTGTACTTTACGGTAAACCAATCCCCCCGGAAGTCCACAAAGCGGTATCCTTCCTTCCACTGGGCTTCCGCAAGCTCCTGGGCGAGGAACTCGTCATTGAAGATAAAGAGGACTTTCAAGTCAGGCTCTCTATCGAAGTAATTGTATATTTTGTCTATCGCGCTCATTTCTTCCGGTATTTTTGGTTCATGTCGGAAGGTCTTTCAGGTATTGTTCTTTCCAAATACCCTGCTTCGACCAAGTCCGTAATATAAGTTTGGATATTCTTGCTATGATAACTTACCCCGGCTCTTTCAAGTATTTCACGACTACTACGAGGTACGTTGCAATAATTGACCACATCCTTTTGCTTGGGAGTGAGTTTCATCCGGCGAGTGTCAGGGGTCACACCAAAAGTGTCAGGGGTAGCCTCATTTTTGCCAGGGCGAGTGTCAGGGGTCACATCAAAAGTGTCAGGGGTAGTCTCGTTTTTGCCGGGAATAGTGTCAGGGGTAGCCTCGTTTCTGCTAAGGATAGTGTCAGAGTCCGCCTCTAAATTAGGATTCCTTTTTATCGTAATCAAAAACTCATGTATCCTTTCGTCATTCTTGAACTCTACTTGCAGCCCATCTTCCAAGGCACGCTGGATGCCCGTTCCTGCTCCCGTATAAGGCAGAAGATAGATGGCATTGCTGAAAAGGAAATTGTTACGGGGCATGGAGGTGCCATTGGTAATGTCTTCCACTTGCAAGCCGTTGGGCAGGATGCCGGGACTGTGTATCTCCACCCGGTTGTCAAAAATGAAGATACGGATAGGTGCATTCCAGTTCAGAGAGCGGTGAACAAGGGCATTGACCACAAACTCAACCAGGCTGCTATAAGGAATTTCGAGCCTGCCCAACGAATTAAATTCTTTCTCCACCTGTACGTTTTTAAGATTCCGGGTAAAGAAAGCCATGATGGTTTCAAACTGATGCAGCAGGTTTCCCTCCATATCCGCATCGTTCACTTTGTCACGGAATTGCTTGCCGCCTATATGGTTCCCGACAAAACTGATGCACTTAGCCGTCATGACCGGCAGCCAACGCTGGGTGTATTTGCCGAACAGCAGCATGGCGGCTACGGTCAGACTTCCGTCCGGACGAATAAAGCGCAGGTTGCGCATTAGTTTGTTCAGATTATGTCCCTTGGCAATGGCATTGGCGATGTTGTCAAGAGATGCTTCACGAAGAGCGTCGCCTACCAGACCTTTCTTTTCCAATACGATGGAGAAACGGTTTTGCAGAAATACTTTGAGGGTGTCTTCATCCAAGTCGTCCAGCGTAGCATCTTTCACCACCGCTTCGTCCGGAGCGAAACTGCCGCATTCGGACATCATCTCCGCCAGTTCAGCATTATCAAACACCTTGCGCTTGTCTGCACCGTTCTTTATCCAGACTATGCCTTTATTGTCGTGGTAAGGCTTGTTGTTTCCCTCTTTGATGGTAGCCACCACCACGCTGCCGCCTTCCACTTGAGCCGTGTCAATATCGAGCAAGATGCTTGGAACGACATTTTCCGAAGCGATATTGCCGAGCATGTTGGTCGTTTCTTGCACCTCAGCATACGACAAGGGGTTAAATTCCCCTGTCTTGTCATTGATGCCAATTACAAGCTGACCTCCGCGATAATTACTCATAGCAACTAGTTCGCAGCCTATGTCATATTTGTCCAAGATGCGTTCCTTGAACTGCACCTTGCTTATTTCACCGAGGTCTCTGAGCCGTAGTATATCTTCTGTTGTCATAATCAATTCATTTTAATTATTGCATCCAATGGTTTCATGTCTGGGAACTCTTCAGACATAGATTTTCCTGAAAGTAGTAACAAAAATGTTGGTCTATCGTAGTGAAACTCTATAAAAATTAGACCATTCTCTTCTTTTTGAATATTTGTAATTTGGCAAGAATTAAGTATTCTATATCCAAATGGAATATTAAAGGTTCGATTATTCAATTCATACTTAAATACCCTTTCGTCTGTTGTTACAATAGAAATATGGTCATTTACTTTGAATGATTCAATAAGTTCTCCTCCTTTTTCTGTTTTCGTAGAAAAATTGAGTCCATCTTTATCATCACAACGAACATTTATGGGTTCTCGGTACAGATATGAACATATGTATGCTGCAATCCGCCAACTTTGTTCGGTACATTCATTATAGACTTTGAATTTTTTTCCGATAGCCAGTTCTATTCGTTTTATATCTCTGTAATACCGTTTAAAACATTCATAATTATTATCCTCAAGACTTTGTAGTGGACTTGTTAAATTTAATGGAAATTTTGAAAGCTCTTGAATAATAAAAGCTTCATTTGCAAATAAAGCACATGGCACCTCTATCCACTTTATAGCATTATCGTTATTCTTATATTGTTTCTTGAAGTCAAAATTAAATGTAACTGTTGCAGGAGAACCTTCTTGAAAAACATGAAGTTCTATTCTCATAAAATAAACGTCGCAATCAACATAGAATCTTATCGCTTTATCGTTCAAAAGATAAACCTTTGCCGTAACTGTTTCAAGAAAGTCTCTCGATGGAATTTGGAAAGTTAAATCAAATTTTTTTTCAACAGGGGAAACAAGAATTTCTTTAATATCACTTGTGAGGACTACGCCATTAACAAGGTGTTGACATTTCAGTAGATTTTCTCCCGCAATTCTAAAACAAGGTCTTTGTGGGAAGAATTGATTCGATACAAGTTCTCCATCCTTTTCAAAATCGAGATTTTTCAGTTTTTCACCAATTTCAGCCTTAACAGACATCTGTATTTGATGTAGCAACGGCTTTTCGGTTGTCGATTCTACATTTTTTATAGCATTATTTCCTTGAACAGGAGTTTGAACTGTGGGAAGAATCTGATAGGATTTTAAGAATCGTGTGCAAGTTTCTCCGGAAATATATTTATTTTTGAAGTCCTCAGTAATATGCTCTTTCAACTCCTCTATAAGTTGCGTCAAAAAAACATTGGCTACGGCATCAAAATAATGCACCTTCAATTCTTTCAGCTTTTCCTGCTTTTCTGGTGAAATGCCTGGAGCAATTAAAAACATTTCATTTTGATTGTTTCCTTGTGCATCTGAAACCTTTTGGATTATGTCAAGTATGTTATTGTCTTCAAGGCTATATCCAATAAATAGAATATTCTTTGTTGCAAACTCCGTCTTTACCAAATCCCACATTATCGGATTTTTACTGGCAGTAAAAAACTGTTTATAGTCATCGGAAGTAATAACTACCGAATCAGGATCTGTAAAATCTCCATGGACTTTTACAACGGTAAAAGGCTTATTCATATAAGCACAATCAGCATCATTTCTGACCACACAAACATCATTCTTTGCATAAGAATCTTCTAGTAGGGTGTCATAATTGGTAGTAAAGATTCTTCTAAAGTGTGGAATCTTTGCTAACAAATTATGGTCATCCGTACATGTAGGAACAAAATCAAATGCCTTTCTCAATATCCTCATCAGCGGATTCCTACTGCCTAAATGGATTTCATTAACAAAAAAGTTTGATAAATCCGCAAGACTATCATTTTCATGGGATTTTCTTTTTTCTGTATCGTAAATTCTTTCTAAAATAGACTTTTGGAGATCCCAAACAGATGGGGCACCGGCTTCCTTAGAGAAACCAGCGCCTATAAATAACGATACTTGTTCGCGTCTAACTAATGAGATAAGCTCTTCAAACATACTTTTTCCTATTTATTTCAATTTCGCCAACACATCTCCGAACTTGGCATAGTTCACCACCACACCATCGTCTAAGTCGAAGGCTATTTGCTCGTCGGCCACGGTATGCAGGCGGTCGTGATACTCGCGGCACTCGGCTATCTGTCGTCCGATGCTGTCTAATTGCTTGCGCTCACGAGCATTGAGGTTGGCGGCGTTAGCTTTCATCTCGGATTGCTTCTGCACTAGCCATTCAATGTGGGGAAGGAGGTACTTCGTGCGGATGCGCTCCGCCGTATAGGCGTTCATGCGGTGCATGTAAGCCAAGCATTGGAAAGCACCTTTCTTTGACGAGAACAGCCAGTAGATGGGGCGGTTTTGGTACATCTTTTTGTGGTCTTTCCAGAAGTCTTTCACGAAATAGTCGTCAAGGCTCTTGCCCAAAGCGGCTTCCACACAGTTAAGATTGTCCACCAAGGTATCTTCGCCGAAGGCCACCACGAGCCAACGCTTGAACATCACCGTGGCATTATCTGCAAAGTCTGTATCACTGGGCATCAACGGCAAAATGCCGTCCTCGTCAATGTTCCATTGCTGACCATTGAAGGTATAAGGAGCTGTTTCCTCTGCTGTAGGTTCAGGATGGGCTATGTGCAAGCCGAGCTTGTCGAGACGATAGCGGCCCAGCATACAGCCTACGGCATAACTTATAAGCTGTTTCGCAATTACATCATCTTGCCAATCAAGGTAATATTTCCCGGAAACAGTTAGACCAGCACCTGTTTCGTCGGTAATAATACTTCCGTCTTCTGTGGTTAAAAGATATTCATTGGTTACTTTAACTTCGCCTTGCTGTAGGATAGTTACCTCACTCAGAGGCACGTCGGGCGTCAGTTCGTCCTCCAGGCCGTATATCTCGATAAACTGGCGGTTCAGCTCCTCCTCGTTGGCATGAAGCTGGAGGAATTGCTCAGTCCAATGCGCTTTGTATTCTTCAAGAAGTAATTTAAGTGAATTGTACTGCATTACCACCTCACCATTCACAGTTGCTGTTATTTGACCTACCCCTTCTTTTGCCAAACGTACCAGTTCATTCTCCTTGAAGTCCCAAGAGGTTTCGTGGGCGTCCCAGTCGGATTTGCTGATGGAGATGTTTTGGGAGACGAGAGAAGATAATAAATCTTCATTTCCAAATTTTACGGGTATTTTACTAAGACTTCCAGTTTGTGCTGCAAGTGTAGGATTAAAGAATTTCATTGCATACGCCGACACTTTTACATTAAGCAGAGCCATGAATAATAATATTGATTCTGAAGGCACAATCATAGATGTTGCATCTCCCAATAATATACCTTGTTCATACAACCTTGCTGTTATACCGTTAGATGTAATTCTATTATAACCTATACATTCCTTGAAATATAAATCTTCATTGGGAATAATTGCCTTACCTGTGGATTTAATCTCTTCACCATTATTAGACCAACATAAAACGCTATCAAGGTTTCCGTACCATTTTCTGAAAGAGCCTCCATTAGTGAACTTAAACCAATGTTTTGACGATTCTTTTAACTCATTTATCTCGGTAGATGTTTCAATATCTCTTTTGTTAACTTCTGTCCAAAGACGGATAAATCTAACAACATCACCACATTGAATTGTTCTTCTTGGATGAGCAAGATGGCCAAGGTCCTCAGATTTAAGTATCTCCATAAAAGTAGTTGAAACCCAATACCCAATCGGGCATCCCGGAATCTTCTCGAAGTTCTGTTGGGAGACGTGGGAATAGCCATTCTCTCCGGCGAGAAACATCCGCTCCTTATCCCCACAGTTCTTACCATCGACCAATCGGAAGTAGGTGCCTGTGGTGTATGGCGTATGCTTGGTTACCACAAAAGCCGTGTTCTGCACCACCTCGCCCGACAGTTCATCGAACGTGCGAGGTCCTAAGTGCAGCATACTGTCTATCTGCAAGGTTTCAAGCAAATGGGTACGCAGCTTCTCGAACGAAGAAAGGAACATCCAACTTTGCATATTTATCATGCCATACTTCCCATTCTTCGCCAACCGTTCCTCCGCTACCTGCATAAAGACAGAGAACAAGTCCGCTTTCCCCGCCTCATAATTCTTCTTTACATAGTTAGACAACACGACATTCATATTGCCACCACCCATATAGGGAGGATTCATCACCAAAGCGTGATACTGTTCCGTCAGTGCCAAAATGATGCGCATGTAGGGCAGCAAGCCACTTACACTCTCAGCGGTCATCGTTTGCTGTTCGTACTCCTCTGTGCGGATAGCAAGGATGTTGCGTGTGCGCTCCGAGAGGCCGAACTTCATGATGCTACCCAAGTTGTCCGCCTCGTCCATCAAACATACGGCATCGGCCAGCTCCGCGATGGCCTCGCCGTTGTCCGTCATGATATAATCGGCCAACGCACGAGTCAGATGCTCCTTATCGGGATAAGGCAGCGGCATGTCCAGCACACGCGGCATGCAATGACAGTCGGCAAAGGAGGCATCACGTTGGCAAGCCTTCAGCAGCAGGGCGAACTGCGCCAGCTGCTTGGCGCGGGTGTCAATGTCGATGCCCGTCAGGTTGCGACGGAAGATGTGCTCGATGGCCTCGCGGCGGCTGTAACCCTCGTTGATATATAGCATATAAAGCATGTCGAACATCTCTCCCAGGATGTGTCCGGAGCCACAGGCCAGGTCGGCCAAACGCAGGTCGGTCAGGTCATCATAGCGTAGGCTGCGGTCGTCCAGGGTAGGCTCGGAAGGATTCACCAGATACTTCCAGTCTTGCGCCACTTCCGTCTCGTAGGGATTGTTATCGAGGTAAATGCGGCCCACGGTGTTCTGCACCATGTATTTCACAATCCAGTTTGGGGTGAATATCTGCGTGGCGGCAGGAATCTCGCTGGCGGTGAACTTCCCCTTCGCGGCAAACACCTCGTCCTTCTTCTCGGCGATGTAGAACTGGTAGAGCCAGCCGATAAGTTCGCTGGAGCGGTAGTCCTCCTCCGCGATGAAGTCCGTGTGGTTGATGAGGTCTACAAAACCTCCCTCAGCCAGAATGTTGGCAGGCAGCAATAGTTCGGTATAGTCGGCGATGTGGCCGAAGCAGCGGTGGAGGATGGGCGTGGCATGGCAGAAGGCCACGATGAGCAGGCTGAACTGTTCAGCCGTCCGACTGTCGTCGTCGAGCAGCGGCATCAGTCGGCTCCGCTCTTCCTCGTTCATCTGCGGCAAGCGTCCCTGCCGCGCCTCGCTCACAATGAGCGGCACGTAGACACCGGGACTTTCATACTGCAACACGGGCGGTATCAGCCCGTTCTTGGTCATGATGCGGATGGCCATCAGGCGGTTGAACCAAGTGTAGGCGGCTTCTTCTGCCACGTCCTTCAGTCCGTGCCGACGGATGGCGGCGGCCAGTGACTGCCACTTGTGGTAGAAATCTTCCGTCACGGTGTCGCCCATGAAGGTGGCGCCGCCGCCCAACAGTTGCGGCTCTTCCACGGGTGTGCCGTCCGGTTGGAAGCCGAGGGCGGTGAAGCGATGTGCCACACCCTGCATCAATATATTGCGTGCTTCGGTTGCGAAGCGTTTCAGTTTGTTCGTTTCCATACTTAGCTTACTATGATATCGTTGTCATCATTGATATACCGCATCAGTTGCGCCTTGAGCGACTGCAAGTAGCGGTCTACATCGGCCTCGGTGTGCATCGGTTCGGTGGTATGCGTATTCAGACGGACAATCTTCCGCACACGCGGCCTGGGCTGTGGAGGTGCTGGTTGTCCGCCGTCATCGTGTACCGAGCCGCCCCCATTGTCAGGCGGTGTCGGAGGCGTATAGGGCTTCGAAGGAATGGCGGCATTGATGCGGTGCATCTGTTCCTCGTAGAAAGACGACGTATCGGCATTGGCCTGCAGAGCATAGAAGTTGTTAGTGCCCGTATTCAGGGAAATGGTGGTGTCGCGACGAGCGAACTTGTCGCGGCTCACGTGCATCTCTCCGGCATACTTCTCCAGTTCGTCGAACACGGCGTTGTAGCGGGCGGTGACGGTTTCCACCAATTCCTTGCGTTTCTGCTGCAGCTGTGCCTCTATGGCCTTCCTCATCTTAATGTAGGCAGGCATCTTCGTCCAAGGTTCTTCATCGGTACAGATGGCACGCAGAGTGGCGACAGCCTCTTGTCCCTCAGCAGGAAGAAAGTCGAAGTTGTCGCGGTTGTCATCAATGAATTTGCGTACCCCGTTGTAGCGGTCGAACTGCTCGCCGTAGAACATGTTGATGCTCTTGCAGCGGTCGAACAGACAGGCGGCTTCGTCACGGGCGGCAATGATGGTCTCGAAGAACTTTTGAGGGTCGCGCACCGTGAGCCATTGCTCCATCAGCATAATGGCCTCGTCGATGGTATGCGCGAAGGGGCATCCGTTGATTTTACGTGAAAGGTCGCGATAGTTCTTCAATAGCTGGTTGAGCGCACTGTCATCGGTCTCCTTGCAAGCCCTGAACAGCTCCGTGCTGTCGTTGCTGCCCTTCACGGAGACCACGTTGAAGATGTGCTTCCACGCCTCGATGAATGCGTTGAGCAGTTCCTGCGAGATGGCCTTGGCCCGTTCGACGGTGAACTTCGCGGCATCGCGTACAATGTTCCGGGCCGTGTCCTCACGGCTCACGTTGGGGTTGCCCATGTAGTTGTAGGCATAGAGATGGCGGCGCACCAGCTCGTTCAAGAAATAAATGGTGGCGAAATCGCTCCAGCCGTAAGGTACACGGGCAAACTGGCGCAAGGTATCGGCCACAGTGACATCGTGCGGCTGGCGGTCGAGCCAGTTCTTCACCTTCTCTTCCGCCGCAGTGGGAGTCACAAGCAGACCCGGATCTATCGGGCGGAGTATCTTGGCTGACAGTTCGGGGTTGGTGCGTGGCACTTCCCGATTGTCTGCGAGCTTGGCGAATGGATAAAGCGTCTCCATGTGTCGAGCCAGGAGGGTTTTGTAACGCTCAGCCTTCCGTGCCGTTCCCGTCTCGGAAGGAGAGAGGGCATTGGCGCAGGAGATGACGGGACAGGTGTCGAGCATCTGCTGGAACTGGGGTTTGATTTCCTTTTCGTAAAGTTCCTTGGCACGTTGCTTGAAGATTTCCTTGGTGCGCTGGCGTTCCTCGCTGATGGCAGGCTCTTGGGCGAACCGTTGCACCCGGCAGTAGTAAAGGAAATTGGCGCGGAGTTCCTGGTTCTCCTTGAACAACGGGTAAAGGAAGAACACCAAGTGGGTGCCTTGCGGACTGTTGTTCAGGCTGAAGGCATACTGGTCGGGGTTGTCCGTGCTGGCCGTCGTCACGAAGTCCACTTGGATGTCCGCATTATTACTGAGGTAATTCCGTCCGTCGATGCTGATGCCCACCGTGAAGGAACGGGTGGCGAACTGCTCCTTGTTGGACGGATTGCCGAAATGGGCGAAGAAGATATTGCGCAGCTCGTCGCTGTAGGTGTTGCTGTCCACCTGCTGGTTCTTGATAATCTGGGCCACCTTCGACTCTTCCTCGGTAAAGAACTCGTAGATTTCGCTGCCTGCATCGGTCTTCACCTTCCGGATGACGGCCTTGTCGATGAGATAGGCCAGGACGGCAGACACTTCCTGCTTGATGGCCGCCTTGCTGGCATCCACTTTCGACATGAGCAGGGTGACCACATTGTCGATGGTGGCGGAGAACTGCTGCTTGTCTTCCTCCTTCAAGTTACATATCATAAAGAGGATATAGACCACGCGGCGGTAGAACGCCTGTTTCTTCTCGTCCTCGATGACATCGAGTGCCTGGCGTGCGTTCTCGAAAGCCCGCTGTCCCAGGTGCTGCATGGAGCCTTGTACCATCGCGCCAAAGAACTTGTCGAACGGGATGAACTCGCCCACCTCCATGTCCTGCGTCTCACGGGCGATGGAATAGGTAATGTTGATGAGCGAACGCTCGTTGCCCTTCACCTGCTTGTCCACATAGTTCATGGTCTCGAAGGAGTCGAGCACCTTCTTGATGAGCTGGAACTGATAGGGTACGAACGGATAGTAAGCCACGAAGTTGTCCTTGTCGCGATAGGTCTTGTAGGTGCTGGGCAGGACAAACTGCGCGTCGAGCTTGGCCTTGTCCTTCGCATACATGTCGGCCAGCATCACTTCCGCTTCGCCTTTCTTGTCGAGGATACGCTTCTGCGTGATATATTCCGGCGAAGTGCCTTGCAGGGAAGCGCGTACCTCGAAACGTCCGAGAATCTTTCCGACCTCATCCTCCGGGTTGGTGGTGCTGCCGCCCACGTGGCTCACCACCTCTTCCAGTGTCTGTTGGGCGGTGCAGGCTATCCATACCCGCGACTCGCAGACTTCTTCCAACCGCTTGACCAGCGATTGGAGTTGTAGCAGGAGGTCGCGGTGCTCGCCAATGAACTGGCTCACCTCATCGACAAAGAAGAGCAAGCGGAAGTTGCGGTTGTGCTTGGCGTCAATATATTCCTTCATCTCCGCCGCAAACGATTCCACAGATACGTTGATGTCGTTGTTCAAAATCTTAGTGCGGATGACGTCGGTGGCCAGCGTGGGGTCTACCTCCTTGGCCATCTGCAAGGCCAGGTCTAACCGCCCGGCGGCAAAACGTGAGATGTTACGTTCCCAATCATAACCTTTGGATTTCAGATAATCCTTGAACTCGCCGAACTTGCCGTCATCGTCCAACGCCTTTTCCAGATACTGCGCCAAAGCGAGGTTGAACGAATTGTAGCCACGCTGCGCGTTGAACTGGTTCCAGAAGATGGTGGTGAATGCCTGGGCCTGGTTGGCGTTGGCATCGTGTACGTCGCCGATGTTGAACATCACCATCTGCACATCGGCCTGTGTGGAATACCATTTCTTCAACGCTTGGATTTCAGAAAGGGAAACGCCGTGGTCGTCGAGCTTGGTCATGCCATTGGAATTGCGCATGATTTCCTCGATGGCTTCTTCCAGACGCATGAAAGCCATTTCGCTGTAATGGGCATTGAGGCAGTAGCTGACATATTTCAGGAAGTGGGACTTACCCGTACCGAAATAGCCGTTAATCCAAATGCCTACGTGGCTGCCTTGGTTCTGGCGGATATTGACCAGGATGTCATAGAGGTTGATGACGATTTCTTCGGTGAACACGTATTCCACGATTTCAGTCATCACGGTATCTTCACTGAGGTCGGATGCCGACACAGCCGGATTCACTTTGCGGTCGAGACCTTTTGAATATAGTTCTTTGAATTTCATATCGGAAGCGTTATTTGTTGACTAATAAGATGGCACGGTAAGTATGGGAATCCTCCAGTATGTCGAACAGGCTGAAGGAATTTCCCTCCTGATGTCCCGGATAGAAGAGGATAATCTTATACCGCGAGGTATCATTGTATTTCTCATACCGGGTAAGAAATACGTTGGTCCTCAGATAAGGGAACATCTTGCCTATGCCATGGATGAACACGTAAGGCTTGTTGTAGCCGTCGTTCAGAGCCATGTGGGCTTCAATCTTATCGCGCACAAAGCGGATGAAGTTGTCGGAGTTCGCCTCCGAAGTCAGTTCCGTGGTCACCATATCGGGATGGAGCCTGTCGCCCTCGAACGTGTCTTCCAGCAACGACGTGTCGCCGAACTTCTCATTCTGGAGATACTCGCAGAACACGCGGAACAAATCCAACACCAGGGCGTTGACAAAGTTGGTGGGACGCTCCAGCTTCTGCTTGAACTCCTGTATCTGCCGGCGCATCTCGTATTCCTGGCTGGCAGGATACTGGTATATGTAATAGTTGTAGAAGATGTTGCCGCTCTTTTCATCGAGGAACAGCGGCGAACAAAGATACTCATACAACTCGTCTACGGTCATTCTCTTCATGGCAAATGGGATTTGATTTCGTTAATCTCATACGGATAAAGGAAACAGGCTTCCAGAAACCATTCCTCGCCCGTATGGATGTAATAAGCCGATTCTTCCGGACAGGGCCTGACCGGAGTCAGCTCGTCCGTTTTCTCCTGCAGCAGTCCGGTCTGCCGCAGGATGGTCAGATAGCAGCTGGCACATTTCTTTTTCGTGGCAGCTGACCAGCCGTCCACAAAAGCATCGTGCGCGGAGATTTCGTTGAACTCCATCTGTATGTCGTCAGCCGTGAGCTTATGGTCAATGGAGTTCCACTTCTTCATGGCCACATTGACATGAAAGTCAAATACGAGCTTATAGGCTTTCAGGATGGCATAAAACAGGCCAGCCCTTTGCCCTGCTTCGCTCCAATGCTGCCATTCTCTCCAGAATTGTGCCGGTACGGCTGCATAACGCCGCTTGAATTCCACAGCAAAACGCTGGCGCGAGGTGCGGGAATTGACTTGAAGAATCTGGTTGTTTTCAACCTCTTCCTTCAACAGCCTTTCAGCATCCGCACTCATCAAGACGGGAAGGATGCGTTTGAACTCATAATAGAGAAACGTGCATCCCGTCAGGGAAGTATATGGACTATTGTTCTTTTGCATACAAATCATTCCTGGCGTATTAAATCATTTACTGTCACACCGAGGCATTTGGCAATCTCGATGAGGGTTTCCAAGTTGGGTTGTGCACTGTTGGTACACCACTTTGAAATGGTTGCCGGGTCTTTGCCTAACTGCTCTGCCAGCCATTTATTGGTACGTTTTTTTTCGGCAAGCACCACCTTCAACCGATTTAAGTCTTTATTTTCCATATTGCATCAGTATGTATATGGCTACAAAGATAATAAAATTACTACAAGAACATTCTAATATTGGAAAGAAACATCTGAATCAATCAAGAAAATGCTAATTTCGTCAATTATCTGCCACTCGCTACTTCTTGTTTCTTTTCCCGAAACTGCAGCCAATAACATTTTGCGGACTTCTTCTGTCTTATGAATAAAGCCATCCGACTTACTCCGTGTCAATGACACCAAGCAAGTTCGTCTGACAGGAATTTACAACGGTTTGAGTGTCCCAATCCGTTGCTATAGAGAGAGCCTGCAAGACTCCACTACATTCCATTTCGCAGGCTCTCACAATGGCAACGGTATTTGGAAAACAGATTGGACAGGGATGCTATCCTATGAATAGGACTTGCTTTATGGAGTTTTTCTTAGCCACCTTTGGGCATCTTGGCCGGGTACGTTTTACCGTGCAAAACTACTGCGGACGGGAGAAATGTCAAGCACCGCCATGGGCTTTCGGCTGGAGGGCTTGACGGAAGCCTTCCGCAAATTTTCTCATCCCTCCAAAATTGGGGTATTCCGTCCGCACTCTCCGGCCTCATACTTGCCTTATTCTCCCTTGTGTCCGCAGTGGCCATTTGCACGTAAAACGGTATTCCCGGCCAAGAAGCTCAAAAGAGCTTCACAAAAGGGAAAAGTATCAGATTTCACCAACTCTTAAAAACAAGGATTTATGCGGACAAGAAGAATGACTATCGAGCAAGGCCGGAGAGTGGGCATAGACCGCTTTTCCAACTTCCACAAGAGCGGAAGCGTCAGGGGCATGAAATGGCTGTACTACGGCAAGGACTGCCTGTTGGTACGTTGTGGCAGCTACATCTACAATGTTTCCGCTGAACTGAGAATTTACTATCAAGCAACCATCTAAAACTTTTCAATTATGTATGAAACAGATTTTCCCGAATACGGGCAGCAATGCGAACTGGTCACACCGTGGCGTGGCTATCATCGCGGAACGATTGTGGGCAGGACTGCAAAAGGCTTTATCGTGCAGTTCAGCAGCGGAGCGGAAATAGAAGTGTATGACGACGAAATAGAATTTGACTGATATGAGCAGACTGATGACACCACAGTTGGAGGAAGCCTTGGAAGGCTATCCCCTTTATTCCCAGGACGGCAAGGGAAAAGAAGCGGTTTGCCGTGCTACCTTCGCTCTTGGAGCGGTACGCTGGTTCATTCTTGAAGGCGAGAAAGAAGGGAACGACACCATCCTTTATGGTATCGTGGTAGGACTTGCAGAGGATGAATACGGCTATATATCACTTAACGAATTGTCGGAAGTGGAGCTTGACCTTACGGCACAAGGCTTGGGTAAGCTACAAGTAAGGCTACAGGAGAATTTTACTCCTACGCCGTTAAAGAACTTGCAGGACTTCCGTCTGCAGCAGTTCCTAGCTAGATTTGAAGATTAGACAACCCGTCAGCCGTGGTGCAATCAACCGAGTGCCACGGCTGACAAAAACATCAATAACCATGCGAACAAGAAACAAGATTATAAAAGAAGTCATACAATGTGCAGAGACAAACGGATGGCATGTGGATGCAGAGAAGCATCAGGACAAGAATATCGTCATCTTTGAGTTTTCCCAATTCACTCCTGCCGGACAGGATTTCTTCTTTTCGGCCACTATGCAAGGACGCAGCCTTGAAAGTCTGGTCGACGACATGGAAGAGTATTACGAAGGTTTTGATACAGATGCGGAAGCCTATCTGTGGCTGGACAGCAACGGACACGGCAAAAACGGCGCACCCTACCGAATGAAGGATGTGCTGGCCGACATGGAAGCGGCGGAGGGTATGGTCAGTAAGCTGCTTGAAGCGGTCAGGGACTTGACAAGTTGAACACAAATACAAACATGGCCTGCCATATCTCCATTGGTGTGGCAGGCTATGAAATTTTCACCCTATCTCCGTTTACGCCCTTTTTTCGGTAGGCCGCCAATCTTATAGGCAATCAGGTCGTCACCACGGAACTGTATTCTCTGATTGTCCTGCATCCGGAAGAACGGCAACGGCCTTTCCGTATGGGTAATGTAATCATAGATGGTACATCGGTGTATGCCAAGGAAACGCGCCGCTTCACTCACCGAATACGACTGTTCCGGCTTTATCTCTGAAAAATATTTGCATATATCCATATCCACTTTGTTTTGGCATTAAAGATACAATGCCGAAAATCAAAATGAAACAGGTTAAACATGGGAATACCACGTAGTTTGTAGGATTTTCAGGGAATATGTGTCCGTCTGTTCAGAAAGGTAATCATCTTTACATGAAATGGCAACGGGACAAAAATCTAAAAAACAGATAGGCATATATATTTCAGCGTTGACAAGGTTGACAAGAAAGCCAATGTACAAACTTGATTATACAGCTTACCAGAAATGCTTATTATTCAATACTTTATCTTTTTTTATAGAAATAAGAATAAATATAGATACGTGTGTTTTTGTCAACCATTGGCTACAAAATTCATAGGATTTTCAAAAGCGTCAACGCTTGTCAACGTTTGTCAACGCATCGTTTTTGATGCAAGTAACTGATACGATGCAACTTGTATCTTGTCAACAACGTCAATCCTGAAATGTGTGCAGATTATATTTTGAAATATGCCATAAAATAAAGGCCATCCATAGGATGACCTTAACGAGCATAATCAGATAAACTTGTTCAATTCTTCTACCAACAGATGTACGGTAGTGGAAGATTCTTCCATAGCCGGATTACCATGTGAGACATCGGCAAGAACGGCAGAGGCATTCTTAATGGCCTGCGACTGCAAGTGGAGCAATCGGTTATACATAATAGCCCCGAATCCTTCCGTCTTGGAATAGGGTATTCCTGAAAGCCTTGACAGCATGTCGGCATAACTGTTCCTGTGCAACGCCCCTTTGTAGAGATTGAAGTGCAGCAGGAACCAATATTCAAACGCCTGGTTGCTATAGGCCACCTTGAAACCGTTTTTTTCGGCCAGTGCAATGGCTTCATTGAAGTCCTTTGCAGGAAAATCGTCCTTGTCGAACACTACCCAGCACTGGTCATAAGTCCGCTTCTTCTTTTGGTCGGCGTCACGGATACTAATGGCCTTGCTCACAAGACTGGTCGTGTTCATTGCCTGGCCTACCGCCTTTACCGTGGCGGCGGTCATTCTGAAGGCCTTGAAATAATCCGGTTCCGTGCGGACACCTTCACATACGATGAGAAACGACTGCTTTACTTCTCTCGTACTTTGGCGGCGTGTCAATGAAGCGGAACGATGGTCTTTCTTTTTTGTCTTTCCCATGGTCATCCCTCCGCCGTAAATATTGTTTCCATATCACCTATAATGGGCGTGGCACCGAACTTACCTTGCAGGTAATCCCGCTCGAAAGGTGAACTGCCACGCACTTTATACTCGGCCAGCGAATAGGCTTCTGTCGCGCCGAAACTATCCTTTTGAGTGAACCATACCTGGTCTCTGCGGAACAGACCTGCACTGAGCAGGAACGTGTCATGAGTGGTAAACAGCAGTTGCGCTCCTTTGGGATTTGTCTCCGCCGAGTTGAAAAGCGTGATAATCTTGCGCACAAGCAACGGATGGAGTTTGGAGTCAAGCTCATCCACCACCAGACGTTTGCCATTGTCCAGCGCATCTATGATAGGATATGCCAAGGAGAAATATTTGATGGTTCCCTCGGATTCGTTTCCGTTAAACGAAAAGGCTACATTATGGGTCGCTTTTCCTTCATCATCGTACTGACGATGGCTGCTTACGATGCGGTTGTCAATCTTGGCTATGTTGTCTATGCCCAAATCCGCATATTTGGCGAAACGAACTATGCGCTCACGCATCTTTTCATCGTCCAGATGCCTGATGGCTTGCGACCACATTTTCTCGTCCTCGCTACAGAACAGGACTTGTGTGTCGCCAAGCCAATGCAGGATATTGACGGCGGTCGTTTCGTTGAACTGGGCGGCAGTGGAGAGAAGAAGCGCGTTGCCGCGAACCATCTTCTTGTTGACCAAATCCTGTATCAACGGGCTTTTAGCATGAACGGTGGTTGTTTCCCCTTCGCGGTAGAATATCTCTACCTCTTTGGCACGTTTCCTGTTCATACGGCGGTAAAGCCATTCGGCATGTATAGCTTTGGGGTCTACCTCAAAGCCGTAACGGTAGATGTATTCACCGACGGCGAAGGTGGCCTCCATCGTGGTCGGCTCATGGGCGGTGGAAATGTTCAGGCGGAAGTTCTCCACGTCTATGCTTTCGCCAGCCTGGCTGTTCTTGAACGAATCCATGATGAAACGCTTGTAAAAAGCGATGGCCTTCAACACATTCGTTTTTCCTGAAGCGTTCGCCCCGTAAATCACCGCACTGCGCACGAGTGACAATCCCATGTCGGAAATCGGAATGACATCATTAGGTTCCGAAAGGGATTCCTTTAGGGTAGTGGCCACGAAGGATAGTTTAAGTTCATCCTTTATGGACAGGAAATTGCTGACACAAAATTCGAGAATCATATATTTAACCTTGTTATTTGCTGATTTTTTGCAAATATACAAGTTTTCTTCCGTATTTGGTAAAGATAGCTGGATTTTCATATCTACTAAATTGATTTATTTCCTTAGTTTGAACTATTCAGCATTGGGCCAACCGGGTATTTTGCAGTAAAAAAGCCTGAACTTATAATAGTAAAACTTGTCTTACATATTAGAGGACAAAAGCATGTCACGAAAGATGCCACGAAAAAATAACTGAACGTCAGATGATTGCGTTAGGTTTAATCCGTGAGAATAAAGGCCTGACCATATCTGAAATGTCCCTAAAGACAAATGTGACATTACAACTTTTCAAGAATTAGGCATCATATCAAGGGAAGGTGGTCGCAAAGACGGTTCATGGATTATAAAGCAAGATGAGGAATAATGAACTGTTTCATTTCATGAGACCTCATTTGCTAAATCCATCTCGTCTTGAACCATTTCCGTTTCAAGGTCAAGCCCAAACATATCCTTCAACTGTAAGTAGTCGAAACACAACGCTTTCGGACGGTTGACCTTGACTTTCTTAAGCTGTTGGCCGCCTGACACCTCTATCGTGTAATCCGGCAGACCATTTGGCAATAGTATGGTGAACCTGTCCTGCTTCAGTCCAAGGAATGACGGATGCGATTTGAGGTAGGACATGATGGTTGACCAGTTGGAGCGGTTGGCCGTGGCATTTTGGTTACGGCTGTTGAACAGGGAAGCCACGGCTGCCATATTCAGGTAAAGAATGGGACGTGCTTCCATGAACTCGATTTCTTCCTTGGCAGCCAACGGACGGAAGCTCTTCAGGTAACGGATGCGGTAATGCGCTTTCTCTACGCACTTACCCATCGTCTGGAAGCCTTGCAGCATGTTCCAGAAATCGGCAACTTCGGAACTTTCTTGGGCAAGCTCGTTCTGGACGCACATTCCTTTGACTGCGGTATCGAACAGGTCGGTATAGCTGAAAGGCACATCCAGCACGGTTTCCAACGTGCGGAACGTGGCCAAAGGAATTACCCAGTTGCCGAAAATTCGGTCATGTATCGTCTCATCTTCCATCTTGGTGGCCAGTTCCCGTTTTACGATGGAATAGGTGTCCGAAAAGTTCTTCTCGAACAACTCCCGGTGATTCAGTATCTCTATGGTCATGTGTGTCAGTCCCAAGTTGCACAAGGCTACCAAATCTTCATAGCGGCTTTTCTCCTTTTGGCTGAACGAGGTCTTGGAAAAAGCGAGAAACAGGACACGGGTGTAGAGTGCCATATCCTGCGTGGGCTTGTCCTGTCCGCAAAGCACCACGCCCGTACTGACTATAGTCTGTGCCGCCATACCGTCCGCACCCGTGTTTTTCTTTGTCTGGCCACCGCCTCCCCAAAGACCTTTCAAATAAGCAATCTTACGGATGTCGAGATCGTTCTTGTACTCGTCAAGTACCACGAGCGTATTGACCGCCTGTGAAACCCGGTCGTTCATGGCCGGTACGGAAGTGACACCGAGGTTGGGAGGGTCAACGCCGTGCAGGAAAAACGCCTGCAATGAAGTGGCAAGCGTTGTCTTTCCTGTTCCCTTCTCGCCGAATAGGTTGAGAATGGGGAAATGGCGTGTCCGTTTGAAAACGATGTCACGGAACAAAGTGGAAAGCAGGTAGCAGAAAGCAACGGTAGCGTTCTCGCCGAATACCTCCATCAGTTGTTTCACATAATCGTATAGCTTTATGCCGTTGCGGTTCTCGTGTACCATCAGACGCTCAAACTGGAAAATCTCCGGGTTACGAATGTAGATTTTGGACATGGCAGGAATGTAGTACGCCTTTCCGCTGACACCACGGACAATGCCAAGGTCATCCACAGCTTGAAATTTTCCATCAGCAAGAAGTCCGTTCCCAAAGGCGAAGAAGCCCTCTGTAGCGTTCCATCCTAATTTGCGCACACGTTCCGCCGTGTCTGTCTTAGAATACAGGTACTCCTTGACACGGTTGAGCTTGTCTATCTTGGCCAGCCACACATAGTTGCCCACGGAGCCGACCTTCTGTTGGAAGCTGTTCAACGAACACAATTCGGACTCCCTCAGCTCAATGACACGGCATATATTATAGGTGTTGCGCATACGGAAGATGCGTGTGCCGTTGTTCTCGTCCTCGATGTGAAACAGCGGTTCCATGATGAAGTTGGAAATCCTTGACGGCTCCTCATCGTCATCCCCGGTGGCGTAATAACAGTTCTCCCTGATGAACAGCCCATGCTGGCGAAGCAGTTCCGCTTCACGCTGTCTCTCGTCCATTGGCGTAAGTTTGTCCTGCCTTTTCCGCGCCTCTCCACGGGCTTGCGTTACGGCATCACGCCACAATTTGGCTTTTCCGTAGATTTTGGCCAGTTCGTCAATACACTGGTTAAACACCAGCTGGTCTTTCACATAGCGCATCAGGTCGGCTATCTCTGACACGCATTTCCGTTCTTCCATCAAAGAGTCCGCAACAAGAAAGCTTTTCTGTGCCAGCCAGACAATAAACAGCCTTTCTTTCAATGAGGTGTAATCCTCCCGACTATGAATGAAACTGTCGGCATCATTCTTTCCGGGTTTCACATTCCAGCCGTTTTCACCGTCGGGGATTTCGGCAAACGGCAGTTCCCTTACGGTTACATGGAAACCTTTCCTGACAGCGGCTGTCCCGTTTGCCATGACTGCCTCAAATCCCGGTCCGAAGGGTTTGCCTTCACTGACATCGGAATCAGGGATGAAGCATAATGAAGTGATGTACTTTTTCAGCCGCTCAAACTGGCTGTCCGTCCATGCCGTTCCCAATGCGGCCACGGTATTGTCGTAGCCGATTGACTGCATACGCAACACGTCAGGTGCACCCTCCACGATGATGAAGTATTCCGCATTGCGTTCCCGACTCGCCCGGTCTATGCCGAACAGACATTCTCCCTTGGCATAGATCGCACTGTTTGGCGAATTGATGTATTTCGGTGCTTTCGGATTGTTCCCGATGTAACGGGCGGTATAAGCGATGATGCGCCCCCATCTGTTGCGTATGGGAATCATTATCCTGTGTCTGAACATGGTATACATACGACCGTCATCTCCGCGCCGGAGCAGCCCCAGCTCGAAAAGTACATCCTCGTCCAGTCCTTTTGTCCGGCAGAACTCCATGAACGCACCTCCGTCACGCGGCGCGTACCCGATGCCTGCGACCGAACAGAACTCTTCCGGCCATCTTCCGTAAGCATATTCACGGGCAAGGCGGCTTTCATCATTGTCTGGTGCCAGCAGACTACTTATAAAGAAGTCTTGTACATAGCCGAGCGTAGCAAGCAGCATTTCTTTGTGCCGATTTTTTGTAACTATCTCCTTGTCCTGCTCTTCCACATACTCAATAGTAATATTGTGCCGTCTGGCCAGGAACTCGATGGCTTCCATGAAGGAAAGGTTCTCTTTCTCCATGATAAATGTGATGGCATCGCCGCCACGGTTGCAGCTGAAACAGTGGAACAGGTTCTTTCCAGGACTGACAGAAAAAGAGCCGGTCCGCTCCTCATGGAACGGACAAATGCCCATCAGGGTCGAGCCTTTCCTTGACAGTCTGACATACGGCTCCAATACATCCTCGATGGAAAGCTCCCTGACCTTGTTGATTGTTGACTCGCTTATCATAGGGTTGTCAGGAGTTTCCAACAATCAATTATGGACTGGCCGGAATATTTTGGCCGGCTGGCATTATCGGGATTAAGCGGCTTTATCAAGCCGCTGGCCTTATATTTTCTAAGCGTCTTGTAACTGACACCCAGTTCTGCGCAAGTACGCTTGACCGAATAAACCCCTTCCGGGTCACATGTTGGCACTAATTCTCTCATCCGCTTAATGTTTTATCGTATGCCTGTTCCGTATGTCTCATGAATTACAGTATAGGCATATCCTGATATTGTTTTCTTATTTATTTTTATCTAAACTATTTTTGTTTATATCGGAAGAAGTATTATCGAAATAGTCCTGAACCGTGCGTTGCAGGAGGCGGAGGTCAGCCGTCCTGTATTCCACTTTGCCGGGTCTCTTGTAGCATACCACTTTCCCTTGCCGTCTCCATCTTTCGACATTCCGGCGGCCGAACATCTCATAAGCCTTTCTCTGGCTGACAAATTCCGGATCGGCATTGTCGGATTTCAGGTACTTGACAATCCTTGCCGCAAGGTCATTCAGAAATGTGTCATAAGGGATTAGACGGTCTAAAAACTGGAGGAACTGCATAGATCCAGGATTTACAAGGTACGCATTACGGTAATGGTCTGTTTCTCCCTGTCCGTCCGTGTCTTAAACTGACGGTTGTAGATGGCACCAAGTTCTGAGGCTTGGGTTCGGACGCTTTTCAGCCTGGAGATGTGGAAGGTGATTTCATCGCCAACTTCGAGTGCGACAAGCGCAGGACGGATTTTTTCCATGTTTTCTGCCATAATATTTGTTTGTTTAATGATTAATGTTTAACTTTGTAGTCGCTAATTCAATTTATATCATCGGCAAAATAACATAAAAAGGTTTATATAGCCAAATATTTGTTTGATAATTGTTGATTTAATATTGCAATTTAAGGTTTGACCCATGAATATAGACATAAAAGACGTACATGTGGGGCAGGCTATTGACCAACGCCGCAACGAACTCGGTCTTTCTAAGTCCGAGCTTGGGCGCAGACTTGGCATCCCCCAACAGCATATCAACCGCCTTCTGGAAAGGGAGACGATGGAGACCAAGCGGCTTGTCAAGGCTTGCAAGGCGTTGGACTTTAATTTTTTCGCCTTGTTCTGCCCGGTCAACCCCCAGATATCCGCATACCTCGCGGCAGTAGCATTGGACGGGGGAGATGCCAATAACAACATTGGCGATAGCGGACTTGCAGCCCAGCTTACCGCCGAACAGACCAAGGTGGAAAACTTGAACGGCACTATCAAGCTACTGAAGGAGCAGATAGATAGCCTAAATGCGCAAATTATCCGTCTGGACTCCAATCTGAAGGACAAGGACGCCATCATAGAACTATTAAAAGAAAGAAGACAATGATATAATAAGGTATAACGCAACTTTCTATATAATTCTATCAATGCATGGATTAAGGTCGCAAGAAACTTAGATCAATTCTGTTCTTACATTGGAATTTATAGTAAAAGTTGATTGGTGCATATAGGCAGTGAGATTACGAGAGCGTAAAAAGCCACTGACTATTATGATTTAGAATGTGCCACAAAGTAGGTTCTGCTATAGACTCAGACTAAGGTCGGGTTAAACAAATATTCGCTTACTGTCGGCTTACACTTTTATATTAAGCGTTTGTATATCAGTGTAGTATTAGTGACGCCCAAGCGGCTATTGAGTTCTAAAACCTACGGTTAAAACAATATTGAATAAATATTCGCTTACTCTGGGCTTACACCAAGTCTGTAAGTAATTGAAATTTAGAAAAGTATTGTTATGGCGCAGGCTGCTGTCGAGGACACGCTCTAAGATAAGTCAATCCATTGAATTAGGCTGTAATGCTCCGATAATAAGGAGGTTACAGCCTAATCTGTTTTTAAGAGGTTCGTACACTTGACCGCATAAAATGAGCCAAATAAACGGCTTTTGCATACACCTGGACATACACCTGAAGGACATAGCGCATACACCAGTGCATACACCATTTAAATCATTGATATATGGCAACATTAAAAGCAGTAGTAAGGAAGAAAAGAGCCGACGGCTTTTATCCGGTGTACATTCGCATCGTCCACCGCTCCCGGATGGGTTACATCAAGACCGACAAACTTATAACGGATAAGCAGATATTGAAATCCGGGGAAATAAAGGATGCGGTAGTGAATGAATATTGTTCGCGGTTGATTCTGCATTATACAGACTTGATCAACCGGCAGGACATTTCCAACTATTCAGTTGTGGAGTTAATTGAATACTTGACACGCTCTGATGAGGATGTCTGTTTTAGTGATTATGCGAATTTGCATATCGACCGTATGATAAAAGAAGGTCATGCCAGGAATGCAAAAAACTACAGGTTGGCAGTGAACCATCTTGAACGTTATCTTGGAACCAATCACATTATGTTTGGCCAGTTGACTTCAGTCGTATTAAAGAGGTGGATAGAAAGTCTGTCGCAGACAAACCGCGCCAAAGAAATGTATCCGACTTGTGTCCGGCAAATCTTTAAGAAAGCGATATTGGAACTTAATGATGAAGAGCGCGATATTGTGCGCATCAAGTTTAATCCGTGGCTGAAAATAGCCATACCAAAATCTGACAGCACAATGAAACGTGCCATCAGTGCGGAGGCGTGTCGCGAGTTCTTCAACCGTCCGCTTCCCAAGAGCAAGATGATTTCACCGCTTCCGGAACTTGGGCGTGATGTCGCCCTCCTTTCTTTGTGTATCGGTGGCATCAACACCGTTGACCTTTACGAACTGAAGAAGAAGGACTACAACAATGGCATCATTGGCTACAAGAGGGCAAAGACCAGACACAGCCGCAAGGACGAGGCATATATGGAAATGAGGATAGAGCCGTTCATCCAAGACACGTTCAACAAGTACCTTTCAAGAGACGAGAACGACGAATACCTGTTTGTTTTCCACAGCCGTTACCGTGACTATGACAGTTTCAACGCCAATGTCAACGGCGGCATACGGAAAATCTGCCAGGATATGGGGATGGCAAAAGAGGACTATTATTGCTTCTATACATTCAGGCACACTTGGGCTACAATAGCCCAGAACGACTGCGACGCGAACCTGTATGAGGTGGCATTCGGACTGAACCACAGCCACGGCATGAACGTGACGAGGGGCTACGTCAAGATTGACTTCTCCCCTGCCTGGCGGCTCAACGCCAAAATCATCGACTTTATTTTCTTCAGCGACAAGAAGAGTAAACAAGGAAAAGCCCGTGACTTGGAGACTCCTGCCGACAAGATGTTCCGCATAACCAAGAAAATGATGATATACGGGCGTGCCTACTTCAAAGGTAAAGTTGTCAGCGAGCTTACGGACATCGGTTTCGGCACGGTAGATGACGTTATCGCGGCCCTTGCCCAAAAGTTACCCAAGAACATTCCGATTGGTAGCACCGTACAGTTCCGCCTTACCAACTGTGACTCGCAACGGGAAGCAGTCTACGAAAGAAGCAAGGGGAAAGGATTTTAGAAAGTACCAAATCCCAAAGAAGCCGCATTTGCAAGAAAAGCAAGTGCGGCTTTTTCATGCATGTCATTGCCTTCCGCAACGCCGTGTGAAAGCCCTGCTTCCAATGATAAAGGCGAATGCAGCCGCAAGCATCCGGCCGAAAATCAGGAACAGTTTTTTGACCAGCCAAAATACGAGCCTGAATGCCGTCCTGACAATCCAAACTACGAGTTTGAAAAGCAACAAGGCTATCATCAGTAGCGGCAAAATATATATGAGCAGCAACAATTCAAACATAATATCACACTAAACAAAGACAGTTTCACTATGTAAATATACTAAAAATCAGCGACATACGCAAATATTACACCTATTATTCCCTTACTTATTCAATCATTTCCAGACATATATACCCGATTGATTAAGCTGAAAAATACAGCTTCTCCAGCATACAGATTAACGTTTCCGAACAACTCATAATCTTAAATCGCAAACAACTCTTTTTCCCTGCTGTCAGATACCAAGGACATCAGGACAACATTTCTCTTTATATCCTGACTGTTCAAAACACGGCATCCATATTCTCTAATCCAAGCATCGCAATTATAATAATCCAGGAACTTACATCATTGGGACTTACATCTGTTGACGTTAAGGAATCCGTCAATCCCAGTCAACAGAATATGTCTGCCTAAAACACACAATAACTAAATACCCAAAGTCACGGAGGACATTCATATAAAATCCAGAGCTATCAATCCCGTATATTTGGATAAAGAGACTTCATTCCACAAATTCCTGAGAGCCGTGAGCCGAAGAATGCGGGCGTTATGAAATCCGGGAACATATATTTCCGTAGCTCAGGAAATCCAGTTCTGTCACGCTATCCTGTTTTGTGTTGCGCATTTCCCCGCATGGCGGGTTGCCTGCGTATATTTGGCGCAATAAAGTGCCCGGGAGCATATTGCCCTGCTTTGCAGGAGTTGTCAAGCAAGTTGTACTTTTGTTGCCACAAAAATGACTTGCCTGACGCCATGCGCCGGAGCGGTCAGGCCGCAGTTCTGCCACCGGCAGAAGAATGTCCCGGAAAACCACGACAAGTCGCTTATATAATGAAAGAGAAAAGAACAAGGTACATCAAGATTAGGATGACCCGGGAAGAAATGGAGCGGATAAAGGAGAAGTCCGCCTCCTACACTTCCGTAAGCCATTTCATACGCTCGGCCGTGGCCGAACACTCCGGCGTAGGTGCAAAACAAAAGCTCGAACTGATAAGGGAACTCGGCGGCTTCTACCGGGAGTTCTGGAGCGGACTCTCTCACATCGGCGGCAACCTGAACCAGTCGGTCAGGAGGGCCAACGAACTCTCGGCGGCAGGGCTTTTACCGCCCGGCTACGTCACGGAAATCCTTATGCCCGCAATCCTCGAAACCCGGAACACTTTGGACGGGATTAAGAAGGAGCTTGACGTTATAACCCGAAAAGCCGTGAAACTCTGAACGCCGAAAATCCAAACACTGATAATCCAATAACACAAAATGATAGCCACCATATTGCCCGGAAGCGCGAACTTCCATGCCGTCGGCTACAACGAGCGGAAAGTCGCGAAAGGCGCAGCCAGGCTCATCGAGATGCGCAACTTCGGCGCACTCGGGACATTCGGCAGGCCGACCGCCGACGAGCTGACCAAATACCTCATGGAATACACATCCCGGAACGGCAGGATACGGAAAGCTCAGTTCCACGTGGCCGTATCGTGCAAGGGGCATGAAATGTCGGAAGCCGAACTGCTGGAGTTCACTCACCGCTACCTTGCGGAGATGGGATACATGGAACCCGGATAGCCCCTGCTGGTATATTCCCACCACGACACGGACAACGCCCACCTGCACGTCATCACCTCGCGCATTGCGCCCGACGGCAGGAAGATAGCCCACAGCCACGAGCGCAGACGCTCGCAGGAGGCAATAGACCGCATACTCGGCACAGACAGGAAGCAAAAAACGGACAAGGAAGAGTTGCGCAAAGAAATGAAAGAAAAGTTCGGCGTCGACATCGTTTTCTTCGGCCGCAGGGACAGGCCTTTCGGCTACATGGTAGTCGACCATGCGAAAAAGACCGTCATACACGGGGCAAGGGTGCTTTCCGTGGAGGAGCTGCTCGACTTCGTCACGCCGGAGGAGCGTCTTGACCGCATGGAGGACTTCATCGACCGCCTGCTGACGCTCAACCCGAAAATTACTCAAAGTGAAATCTACGCCAAGATAAGGAGACAGCACGCCTATATAAAGAAAGGTGTGGTTTACTTCGGCGGAACGTCACGCCCGTTAAAGCCGTTCATGGCGGAAGCCATAGACCGCAACAACCGCATCGCGTGGGTGGAGCGGTTCCGCCCGGCCTCGGAAGCGGAAAGGGACATGCTCTGCCGCGTCTTCAAGGTCAGCCGCACCGACCTTGCCACCCTCATGCCGGAAAGGTCGGGAGGCTATAATGAGGCCGTCGGCCACCTGCGTGGGATATTCGCGGACGATACCGTTTCCGTGAAAGCGGGCATGTATGCAGCAGGCTTCACCCTGCGCGAACAGGACGGGACGGCATTCGCCATTGACTTCAATCGGCACATTATCGTCAACCTGACGGCCGAGGGATTTGACACGAAAAGGCTAAGACGGAAAACCACTTCAAAACAGATGCAGACCCAGTCAAGAACAAAGACGGCACACCGGCCGTTCAGACTTACGGGATTGAAGGATGCCGGAGGCGGCAGCCAAAGCGAAAAGCGTGAATGGGAAGTCGGCCGCAAGGACAACACTGACGACCTTGACAACAGCCAACAGTTGAAACGGTAAGGAGCGGAACCATTGGATATGAAATTCCAAGGCGGTGAGAAAATCCGCACCCAAACGGCATTCCATAAAAAATCCCGATACTGAAAAGTGTTGCGCATTTCGTTTTCCGAAACCCCGTGACTGTAAATTTGCGCATCACAAAACACAGGAAACCGAATGATACATACACCGGCCATAGTGACATTCGCCAACCAGAAGGGAGGCACGGGCAAGACGACGCTCTGCGTCACCTTCGCCAACTACCTCGTGACGAAGGGAGTCCGCACCGTCGTGGTGGACTGCGACTTCCAGCGCTCCATCGCCAAGTGCCGGAACGCCGACATCAGGAAGTACGGGGAGGAACACGCCCCCTACGACGTGGCGGTGTGCGGCATCGACGACAGGGATGCGGTGAACGCCGTCATGGAGAAACTTCACAACGACCCGAGCATAGACATCGCGCTCATAGACACGCCCGGAAGCCTGAAAGCCGCCGGACTCGTCCCCCTGTTCGTCAACTCGGACGTCATCGCCGTGCCGTTCCACTACGACTTAGTGACCGTATCCTCGACCGCCGCGTTCCTGCTGTTCCTGGAAAGGCTGCGCAAGGCAGCAGCGGGGCGGATGGGCGCGAGGCTGTTCATCATCCCCAACCTGCATGACGGCAGGGTCGGCAAACGCTCCGAGCTTGCCCTGTGGAAAAGCGCGAGGGAGACATTCTCCAACCACGGCTTCGTGACGGAGAAGATACCCCGGCGTGCCGATATGGAACGTTTCAGCACGATGGCCGCCCTCGATATGCAGGGAAGCATCGTCTCCCCGGCGTTCGAGAGCATCTACACGGAGATTTTCGGCACGTCCGAACCCATAAGGCAAGCGCGGCTTTCCGGAATACAGCTCGCGGAGAACGCCTTTCCGAAGTACGGGAAGAAGAAAGCCGGGACAGACAAAGAGACAGTAAAATAAATGACAACCATAACCGAACGTAACACGATGGCAAATGAAATACCAGAACTCGACGACCTGCTGAAAGGCGTCAACGGCCCGGACACGGGTGTAAAACTCCCGGAAAGGGGCAATAAACACACGGAGGCAGGCATCCGGTCCGCCACGGACGGCTGCTGGGACAGGTTCCTGGCCTGCATTGAATCCACCAAGCCGCAGGACAGGGAGGGCCGCCTCGCGTGCAAGATAGACCGCGACCTTGCAGATACCCTCGACGACTGCGACATTCGCGGCCGCTGCCGTTCCGACCTCGTGAACGCCATCGTCCGCGCGTTCTTCGGGGCGTACCTCCCGCGCCTCGCCGGCTACCGCAGGGAAAAGAAATCGCTTTTCGACGGCTTCAGGGACGGAGAGCCGCAAGACAACAAAAACACACGGCAATGCAATATGGACAGATAGTATCCATCCTCGCCGTATGCTTCCTGCTGTACTATGCCTTTATGGTCGTATCCGACATCATGAAGGCAAAGGCCGCACAGACGGCCGGGCAGGAGGACAGGGGCGAGGAGGACATAGACATATCGGACGAGGCCGGTACGTTCAGGCCGGTCATGGTCAGCCGAGACGAACCGCAAAGAGACGGAAACGGAACCACCGTGGAAGAAAGACAGGCCGGACAAGAAAACGGCGAAGGAGCGGAAAAGACTCCGCACCGCCCGGGCTACCGCGAAGCCGTCATGACGGACGGCATCCTCGTGGAAGACCTCATGGAGGAGGTCAACAGGCTGGCCGAGACCGGTTCCGGCGACCTCGGACTTGTGATATACACCTGCGAGAACGCAAGGTGAGACATAAACTATTCAAGGGGTAGTACAACAGCCCCGCCGTTCCTTTGGCGACACCTGTTCCTTTGGCGATGAAACCCGTTAACACACAACCTGAAAATGCAACACTTAAAGAGAAAGTGCCTGCGCGCCATAATACGCCTCAGGCATTCAGAGATTTACCGCAAGTCCACTATGGCCGTGCTGACCCTCGCCGCCGGCGATGTAATGGCAGGCAGCAAGGGGGCGGCGGGCTTCACCAAGGCCACGCAGGAAGTAAGCTCCTACCAGACACCCGTGTCCAACCTCATGAAGGCCATCGCGGCGGTCATCGTGCTGGTCGGTGCCTTCAATGTCTATTTCAAGATGCGTGCGTCCGTAATGGTTGC
>ULUB01057090.1_pt1 | contig 86051 bp, 58 predicted proteins | sample 1958111 | NCBI WGS metagenome assembly ULUB01 (sample SAMEA4835749, study PRJEB28245) | human gut metagenome | biome: gut microbiome; material: fecal sample | place: Denmark | collected 2008
TTCACCGTCTGCTTTGCATCACTGTTTATGGTATAGGTAATACTTGCAATTCCCGCAGTAATACCGGCTTCTTCCGCATCCGTTACCGACACATAGACCGTCGGAGCGGCATTTTCCTCATAGTAATTCGTCGACAACGCCGCTCCCGGTTTGGGACCTGCCGGGTCTGTCATATCAGCCGCCGTGAAGGTGATCACCGGCGGGTTATCCTCCACAATGAAACCGTTTGCTGCGCCTGTGATGCTCTTGGTGTCAGAGTCATTTCCCGCTGCATCCATACATTTAATATTGGTGATGTTGCCCTTCCAGTCTGCGGAAAGGGTGATCTTCGCCTGACCATTCTCAAGCCTTGCAGTCTTTTCTTCCGCTGTGCCGGACGCGGGCGTTATGGTATAAGAAATCTCCTCTGCCCCGCTGCCTTCCTCCGTCACCGGAATATGCAGAATCAGGCTCTCTTTCCCGATGATCCAGTCAAGAAGGTTCGCTGCTTTATTCTCAGCGGTAATCTCACCGATGACCGGCTTTGTCTTATCCCACTTCACGGTGACAGACTCGGATTCAGTCGCATTGCCCTCTGCGTCCTCCGCCTTAAAAGTGTAGGTATGCACACCCTCTGTACAGTCGTAAGCCTTCGTAAATGTTGTACCGGGTGCTGTGGAAATACCACTGATTTCCTCAAAACCGCCATTATCCACTTTGCCGTACAGCTTCGTCGTGCCAACGTCATCGGAATAGGTCAGCGTAATGTGCAGAGCCGCCGCATTGTACCAGCCGCCAGCATTCGCACTGACACCGCTCTCCACCGCTGCCGTAAGAGATGGCTTCTGCGTATCCTTAATAAGCGTCATCTCCACGCTGTACTCGTTGCTGATATTTCCTAATTTGTCTTCGAGTCTGACGACATATCTTCCGTTTTCCGTCACCTCAAAACTATCCCCAGTGAAGGTCTTCCATTCTGTCTCGTTCTCCCCCCGGTACTCCCTTGTCTGAATACCGCTGCCGCGATAATCTGTGCAGTTTCCTTTTTGGTCGTAGATTGCCGTACAGTCATCCGTAGCACCTGTCAGCTTGATCGTGCCTGTTTCCCTGTCTGTAGATACGGAACGATCCAGCTCTTCCACCTTCGGCGCCTCGTTGTCGATGTTTTTCACAAGCACTTCTGTACTGACGGAATTGCCATATTCGTCCGTCACCATGAATACATAGACGCCGTTTTTCGTCACAGTACAGGTTCCGGTGGCATCGTTGGAGCCAGAATCTATCGTCTGTAGGCCGTCCGGCGTGTATACGGACGCAATCTTACCTGCGCCGGTTCCGGTTCCTTTCTTCGCCGTCCATGTAAGCACAGCGCTCTTTCCCCATGAACCCGCATTGCCTGTCACAATAATCGTGGGAAGCCCCTTTTCGGTTACCTTTTGCATCATATAATAAGGCCCCGACCGGACGACTGTGGAGACATTTCCTGCGCCGTCTGTAACCTTTACCTGAAGATATTTTGCGGTCTTTGCAGTCTCTGTGGCGGTATACACTGCCTGATAGCTACCGTCCGCACCCGCATCGAGTGTCGTCCACGAAGAAGGGGCTGCTGTGTCATTTGTCCATGCATACTCCACCTTTGCCACGCCGCTGCCACCGGTATCCTCCGGGAGCACGGCATGAGTCAGCTCATTGTATACGGTATCCGTACCCGTGCTGCTTCCGCTGCGGATTGTGACTATGGGCTTCTTAACATCTATTTTTTGTACCTCAATGGTTTTGGAAATCACATTTCCATAACTATCTGTCAGCGTCACAGTGTATGTTCCGTTTTTGGTAACTTTCAGAGACGTCGTCCCGCTTGATTTCGTAATGGGCGTTGAACTGCTCGTCGGTCCGCCAAAAGTAATATTTGTACCGGATTGTGCGCCCGCATACTGCATCACGATATATTTTTCCGGTTTCCATACATCCGCCACAACCTCATCGGAAGCCGCGGAACCCGCCCTTACAGCTACCTCCGTGATCGTGGGCAGCATAAAGGAAAACGGCTGATAAGTGTGCGTGGAAGCCCCTGATGCTGCAGTGGCGAGCACATGCAGATACCAGGTCTCCGTCTTTCCTGCCGTGCCCCTGCTCTCCGTAAGCTGTTTGCCGCTTGTGGTAGTCTGCCAGCCATAGGCGGGCAGTGCGGTATCCTTCGTCCATGTATATTGAACGGTTTCTGCCCCTGTGGCTGTGATGGTTGCCTTATGGCAGGGCAGGCTGCCGCTTGTATCTGCCTTGATCGTCACCGACGGCTTACTGTTGTCCACGGTCACGTTGGTACTGCCGCCCGTAAAGGACTGGCTGGTGCCGCCTGCCAGACTGCACATATCCTTAATAACAGAGGCGTTGCTGATACCGGTAACCTTCAGCGCACTGCTGCCCCCTAAGCTGGCAGAGGACGATACCGTCCCTGTAAAATACAGCACATTGGTGTCTGCGCCGCCTGCGTATGTCAAAGTACCTACGTTGGTCGTGATGGTAAGACCGCTCAGAGAGCTGTTCTGGCTGTCCACAATCTCGTCAAAGACAAGCGCCACCGTAATCGGGTCTCCCGGAAGGTAAGTGCCGCCCGCCATGGGCGCAACGCCGAGGAGCTGGGGTTCCTTCTCATCCTGCACCATGACATAGCTGGTCAGACCGTCCACATACCAGCTGTCCTCTCCTTTACCACTCGCACCAAAGTAAGCATAGCAGGTCTCATCTACACCCAGCCTCACCCATGTGTTATTGTTGTAAGGATAAGTCGTACCAGAGATTCTTGTTGGCTTAGTATCTCCCACACCCCCACCCGTTTCAGTGCTCGGGAAAAGAAAGGTTGTCGCTTTATTACTAGCGAGTTGAAAGTTACATGCCCAAAGTTGCCCGGATGCTCTTGTAACTACGCCATCTCCCGCAATTTTGTTATTCTTTCCTATTAAGTCAAAATAGCCATTCTTCGGCACTTCCGATTTTCCCAGATACGCATGTTCATAGCCGTCATCGCCTTCATAAGCCTTCAACTGATACCGATAGTACCACCCGCTGGCGGTTGCATTCAAATACGCCAACTGATTTGAATTGGTATAATAGTCAGAGAGTTTTCTCTCGGTATGGTAGTTCTCCACATTGTCGCGGTTGGTCCGAAAACACACATTGCTATTTGTCGCGCCTTGCTTTTCTGTTGAGTCCTGAATTTTTTTCCCACTGGTCGTACTTACCTCTGTCTGATCGAGATTTAATTTTTCCGTGGTATAAATTGTCCTGTCGATGACATAACTCTTGTTCTTCGTCATCGTGTGTGCCTGTGAGCGCTTTGTCGCGTCAATCTTCCCGCCGCCTTCCACGCGGTAAATTTCCAGTGAGTAGGTTCTGTCCTCATTGGAGTATCTTGTGCCCTCTTTGCTATCGTAGGCATTCGTCACGCCGAGCTCCGTCACAGTCACTTTCTTGGACGTCTCCTCGTCCTTGAAGGTAAGAGATCCCTGCGTATGGGTAAAATGGGTGCCGCCGATGGCGGAGCCGTTTACCGTGCGGTAATAGACGGTCTGTTCCCCGTCCGAACCGCCGCTTCTTGTAATCTTAAAGGTCGTTATTTTACTGTTGGTCGATATTTCGCTCACAGAAAACGTGCCGTATTTTGGGACTCCGAAGCCAAAATCTTTCGCTTCGCTGTAAATGACCTTCGTACTTCCGCCAGATGTAACCTTCGCATACGCCCGCGCATAGTATTCCACGCCGGAGACAAGCCCTGTGGCAGTTGCACTTAAGTTCCCGTTCTTTGTTTTGATAACGCTGGAGGTTTTTACGCTTCCGTTGTTAAGCTCCAGTGTGGGAGCCGGCACAATGCCCCATACGAAGCCCGTCTCCTTGATCGTGTCTGCTCCGGTATGAGTTAAAGTTGCTTTTAAGCTATACCGATCCTTGCTGCCCGAAACCGCAGTAAGCTCACCGAGCTTCAGTTCCAGAGGCTTTGCCGTCACCGTAATGGTACAGTTTTTGGTGCTTTTATTTCCCACAGCGTCCGTCGCCGTCACCGTAACGGTCTTTTCCCCCGGGAGGTTGCTGATATCCGTCGGTATCGTGTAGGACAAGGGTTCGTCAGCAAGCTTGCGGTTATCCGAAGCAACAACAGCCTCCGCAAACAGCTTTTTCACCGTCTCCAGTGCCTCGTCCTCCAACACCGTAACCGGTGTATAGGTAATCGTGGGAGCCGTCTTGTCGATATTGTCCACCTTTACCTTATAATCTGCCGATTTATCACTGCCATTCAGCTTATAATTTATGGTAAAGGAATATTTGTTATTTTCGGAAACAACCATTGATGTTTTCGGAACAGCCACATCAGTAATCCCCATCTCCGGCACGGCCTCAGCACTCACCGTTATTGTCACATCCTTATTTGTAAGGACATCCGGGGACAAGGTATGGCTGACCTTGGGGCCGATTCCCACGTTCTCCAGGAAATAAAAGCTGACACTGTCGGTTGCCTTGATCTCCTCCGTAGTCGGATCCTTAAGAATTCCCGTAATCCTATATGTACCACTTGGCGAGTTTAAGGGCATCCCAAGCGCTATCTCCTCTTTCTCCTGCACCTGCCCAAAGCATGCATCCAGCGCATTTCCTGTCTCCACCTGCGTCAGGGTATATTCTGTGGTATACTTCGTATTCCCTTTCTGCCTGACCGTCACAAGGGACTCTACGGTAACCTGACCATTTTCCGTGACGGCGTCCTGAAGCTTCAGGGAAAATTCTTGAATATTGGAGTCTGCCGTTCCACCGTCCAGTATAAGCTGCATCCAGTCCACCGTCACCACCCAGCTCGGCGCAACGGTCACGGATATGACGTTCTTTCCCTTTTTCAGCTTGTCAAGGGGAATCTCCAGCACGGTGGTATTCCATGTGTTGTTCGTACCCGCAAGATTACCGATCGTCTCACTGTTATATGCAATTTTACGATTCTTCACAGTATTTACCTGATCCATGGGCAGATAAATGTCATCGTTCAGATACACATAATCCATTTCACCAAGATCTTCATCCACATCATAAGCCTTAACCGCAAGATAAGCGCTCTGGGTTGGAAGCTCATTTAGCGTAAAGGCAAGTTCAATCGGGTGCTCGCTTTTCCGGGAACTCATACTCACATCAATATCGCCATCCGGCTTTCCCGTATGGCTGTTATTCTCATTATCATCAGTGATCATCAGTGTCTGTGGATGCATAACAGCAGTCGGCACTGCGAAGGTCGGCACTGCGAAGGTCTGCACCGCAATCGGAGCATTCGCAGGCATCTCCACACCATACTCCTCCACCAGATCCGCAAGCGTCAGCAGCTGTGGAGTTTCATTTTCTCTCATTCTCTGCTGTATGATCTCCGGGTAGTGGTAGGGGCACTCCGTGTCCATGCAGTCTGTCTCGGTATCGCGTATATGCTCCAGCCCCTCAAGACGCCCGGTCAGCTCTGACAGCCGCTCTCTGTCCTCACCGGAAACCACGCTGTTACTCTCCGCATCTTCCGCTCCGCTCTCCGCAAGCCATTCATCCAACGCCTCCCGTGCCTCATTAAGCTGCCCACGGTCAATGATACTCTCATCCGGCTCACCGGAAGCAAGATATGTAAGCGGATCCGGCAGCTTTTCCAGCATCGCTAACAGCCTGGCAAGCTTTCCCTCTGCATCATCCGTTATTGTCACCACAATTTGCGGAAGGCTGACGCCCTCCTCCACCGTATAACCCTCCGGGATAACCGGCATATAAACATAACAATTCCCTGCTGTGGAAGAATCGAAAATATCCGTCCCACTGATCTCCCATGTCACGGCAATGGAAGCTTCCGTTTCACCCGCTGGATTTTCCGCTTCACCAACAGGTTCTTCCCCTCCTTCCATCTCCGCCGCATAGACTATCATGGGCTGGGGCAGCAAAAAGTCAAGGAAGTCAGAGATCAGGTTTTGTGAAGGATGTATGGAAGCAGCTTCCATGGCTGCACCTTCTCCCTGCGCTGCTTCTTCCGATGCCGTACTTTCTCCCGGTTCTGTGCTTCCTTCCGGTTTTGTTCCCTCCTCCGGCTCCGTTCCTTCCTCCGGTTCTGTACTTTCTCCCGGTTCCGTTCCTTCTTCCGGCTCTGTGCTTCCTCCCGGCTCTGTTCCTTCTTCCTGTTCTGTTTCTTCTCCCGGTTCCGTTCCTTCCTCCGGTTCTGTGCTTCCTCCCGGTTCCGTTCCTTCTTCCGGCTCTGTTCCTTCCTCCTGAGCCGCATCCCCGGTCTGCTCTTCCTCACTTTTTGTTTCCAATGTTACCGTAAGGGTTTCCGGAAAGAGGATTTCGCTTTCCTCAACTCCAACGGGCAGGGACTGTCTGGCAACGGATTCGTCCAGATTTGCAAAAGCGGTAATCACCTGCGTTTGGGTGTTGCCGCCACCATTCCAGGCTGCTGCAAACACTGTGAAATCGACACTGGTAAACACAAGGACAGCCGTCATGGCAAATGCCACACCCCTCGCGATTTTCTCTCTGACCTTCAACTGAATGCAGCCATATAAAATAACGTTATATATGAAAATGTATGCCACTAAAATGATCCAGACCGGATAACGCAGTATCCTGTATCTGCGCCCGATTCCCCCAAGGGCACGGATTGTTTCAGATTTTGCCCTTCTGAAGGGTTCACAGGCAGCACTCAGTTTTTCATACCTTTCTCTTTTCGATATCTGCCTCTTCATATGCTCACCTTACCTTTAGTCTCTTTAATATAATATAAATAGTGCATTTCCTCTTTTGCTTTACCTGTAGAAAATATACCCAAACAGCTCTTTCTTATGTACATCATTGCCGATTTGGTATCTTTTTTGGTGGATTTGGTCAGCCCCCGTTTCGTTGACTCCTCCCTTCTTCTTTGCTACACTATAAGAAATAACTGGAAAATGACCGGAAGGGAGCTTAAGTCTTGCAGATTGCCTTATGTGATGATGAAGAAACATGCCATGAGAAGATAAAAGAACTTATCACGCAGTATAAACAGATAAATTCTGACCGCACCCTTTCCCTGTCTTCTTTTTCTTCCGGAAAAGAGCTTATAAACCATGTTGATGAATACGGTGGTTTCGACCTCTATATCCTGGATTGCATTATGCCGGAAATGAACGGCATTGAACTTGGAACCGCCCTCAGAATGCGTGATGATACGGGTATCCTTCTCTACCTTACCACATCTCCCGATTTTGCACTGGATTCCTACCGGGTAGACGCCTTTGATTACCTGTTAAAGCCCGTGGACCGGGATTTGTTTTTCAAAAGTCTTGACAAAGCTTACCTCTCTTTTTCGAAGATTATGCAGGAAGCAGTTGCCGTTAAGACCGTGGACAGCATCCGCATGATTCCTGTTGCTGACATACGATATGCGGAGCGCATGGAGAAGCATATTGATTACTGTCTGACCGATAATACCGTGATACACAGCACCAGCTTCAACGGCTCCTTCCGGCACGCCGTTGATGAACTGTTGACGCATAAGGGAATGCTTCTCGTTGGCTCTTCTTTTGTTGTAAACTTATCCCATGTCACAGAGGTTACAAAATCAGATCTGGTGCTGACCGGAAACCTTCATGTTCCGGTTCCCCGCCGTATGTACGAAGCTGTCAAGAAAAAATGGGTGGATTTCTGGCTAAACGGAGGCAGATATCATGCTTTTTGAAGAAAATATTACTTTTTTGATTTTAAAGGTTCTGATTACCTGCGCAGGCACATTTGGCATGATGGGATCCACCGTGAAATACCGGTTCGTGAAAGAGAAGCCTGTCAGCATTATCATTTTCGGAGCCTATGTCCTGTATATCATACTTTCCACATATGCCATTATTTATTTCTTTGATTATGAGCATTTCCTGAGGGTATTTATCCTTACCATATCCTGCCCCGCCATTTTACTGCTGCATAATATTTCTGACGAACCCTTCCCACGGCTTGTTTTCACCCGTGCAACACATATACTGGCATCCCTGTATATTGCAGCTACCATCACTCTTATCAATACCGCGCTGCATGGAACGGAGCTGTCAGATATTCTGATGCGCCTGCTCGTCTATCTGCTTGTCATCCTGCTGGATTTCCATTTTGTACGCCCCGTCTATCTGGATTTTATTACAAAAATCAGAAAAGGCTGGGGGATTCTTGCCCTGATTCCCTGTGCGCTTATTATTCTTGCAGTAACACTTGCTTTTTATCCGGAGCATTATACCAGACGCCCCACAAGTGTCATGATGATTTACCTGCTCGGCGCTATCATTGTCATTCTTTACGCTGCAATCGGCTCATATCTTTCCCTGCAGTATCACAGACAGTCCGCAGAACAAAACCGGGAAATCCTTAAACTGCAGGTACAGAATATACAAAGAGAAGCCTCGGATATAGAAAGTCTTGTAAATCAGACAAAAATCATCCGACATGACACCCGACACATGCTTTCCACTATTGCCTCTCTGGCAGAGAGCGGGGATATGCAGGCAATTCTTGACTTTATAGGTATCGCTGACCAAAGCCCCGATATGCCGGAAGCTTTCCGTTACTGTAGGGATCCGCTTCTGGATACCACGCTTTGTTCTTATCTTAAGTCTGCAGAAGAATCCGGCATTCTGCTCCAGCTCTCTCTTGCCATCCCGGATACTCTTCCGGTTGACTCTGCCGGACTTGCCATCTGCTTTGCCAGTGCACTGGGAAATGCCATAGAGAACTGTCAGAAGCTCCCGGAGCCGGAAAGGAAAATTGTTTTCAAATGCATTGATACGCCAAGTCTGATGTTTGAGATCGGAAGTCCTTATGAGGGCAGGATTTTTCTTGACCGAAATGGTCTTCCGAAATCACCGGAAGGCGGCGTGGAAACCCATATCCGTTCCATCGTGGCATTCTGTCAAAAGCATGATGCCTTTTACTCATTCACGGCAGAAAACGGCTGGTTTAAAGTTACGGTTGCATTATAAAGGGAGGAACACCATGATCTTTGATAATAATATGGCATACCAGACTTACAGAGTCCTTATCTCCATATTCGGTACGCTGGGTATGATTATTTCCATTACCCCAATGAAAAAATCCTGTAAAAGAAATCTGCTTATTCTGGGCAGCTATATCGTTTATGCAGTTGTTTTCTCTTCCCTTTCCTTACGTTTCTTCGGATTCCTGCCTTTTCTGCGGAGCGCCGTCCTTACAGTTTCCCTTCCGGGTGTCATCAGCATTTACATGACTGCGGACACCACCGTATCAAGGCATATCTTTAAATGTCTGTCGCAGCTTCTGCTTTCCCTCTATCTGATTATCAGCATGACTCTGGTTAATACACTTTTTAAAGGCACACTACTGTCAAGTGCCATACTTCTTCTTTTTGCCTATGCTGCCATGATTTTTGTGGAATTTTTCTTTTTGAGAAATTACTTCCTGAACAGGATAGAAATAATTACCAGGGGCTGGGGGATACTCGCTCTGATTCCCAGTTCCTTTTTACTCTTTGTAATGGCACTCGCACTTTACCCGGCTCATTATACACAGAACCCGTCATTTGTTATCCTGTTTTACCTGACAGGCGCTGTCATTCTTATCATTTACTATGCGGTCTTCCAATACCTTCTGACACAGTATCAATACCAGTTGGATAAGCGGAACGTGGAAATTCTGGAAATACAGATGCAGGGCATTAAAAAGCACGCGGAAGATACAAAAAGAAATGCAGAGGAAGTAAGAAGAGTCTGGCAAGACACTCACCAGATGCTATCCGGCATTGCCGCACTTGCAAGGGAAGGGAATGCTGAAGCCATCCTCAGCTTTGTAGCGGAATCTTCTGCACTTGACCTTCTGACCGCGCCCTCCCATTACTGCAGCGATCCCATATTAAATGCCACGCTCACTACTTATCTGGGTAAGGCAGAAAAATCGGGGATCACCGTGAAGCTCCATTTTTCCATTCCTGAAATACTCCCCGTCGATTCTGCAGAACTTTCCATCTGCTTTGCCAACGCTCTGGAAAATGCCATAAAAGCCTGTGAAAAGCTCCCGGAAAATGAAAGAAAAATTATCATCAGTTGTATCCATAAGCCGGCTTTCATGTTTGAGATTAAAAACCCTTATAAGGGACAGATCACCTTTGAAAAGAACGGACTGCCCAATTCCAACAGAACAGATCACGGGATTGGAACACGCTCCATTATGGCTTTCTGCGAAAAACATAATGCCTTTTATGATTTTTCCGCTGAAGGCGGCTGGTTCAGGGTTATGATTACCTTGTGACGCCTGATCTGACACTATAATACCATTATCCCCCCACTGGCGGTTGGGATATTCCAGCGTTTTTTCCCGCTCTGCACCACGGATAAAGTAGTTGCGGATCCCCTTGCTGTTAATGACAGGATCTTTTCGTTCTACGACCGCCCACTGCATGAACTGCGCTGCTGCGCCAGCCATCAGTCCCGCAGCAATGCTGCTGCCAGACGAAAGCCCCAGTGCTGTCTGCACACGGATCCCCGCTACGGAAAGATCCGGTTTGATCAAGCCCTGTCTCTGGAAGCCGCGCCCGCTGTCAATCGAAAAGCTGTTATTGGAAGAATCATAATAGGTCAGGCTTATCGCATTTTCACAGTAGGACGGTTCTGTCATTGTGGTATAGGGATCCGGTCTCAGAAAATAGACCGGTTCATTCAGAAATGCTGTAATTGGAAGCCAGCTGTGAAAACGCGCAGTTCCTGCACTTCCCTGTGCATATACACGTATTGTCCAGATGCCAGCAAGCGGATTTTCAAAACGCAGATAGATAAGCTCCTCTCCGCTGTTCAGTTCTATCGGAATATAATCCACACTGACTTTTGAATTACTATATACAAAATCAAACTGCAGCGTCTGCCCGAAGCGAGCCGGTATCCGGCTGATCGTTTCCCCATCCGGCGATCGGAGCATGATCGTATAAACATTGGGAATTTCACCCCACAGCTCCATGGTAAATCCGCTGCTGCCTTCTGCGACACGTACTTCCACATCCTCATAGGGATTTTCAGCCTGCAGCATGATACCGCCTGCGTAGTGATGCGCCGCATTTCCTTCATTTCCGCCACCTATGACAATACAGTGATGCCTCTCCTGCGTCAGCGTATTCAGATATATGTTTAAGAAAGAATTACCGGTGTGATCTCCCATGTTGGTTCCCATTGTGATCCCGATGACAACCGGTTTGTTTTCCTGCTGGCTGATATCATGAATATACTTCAGTGCCGCCACGATATCCGACTCGTCATAAGCATCTGCCGCTTCCGGTATTCTGTAATAAGTGCGCAGATATGACTTTGCCTGCCTGCATTTTACCATGATCAGTTCTGCCGAGGGCGCTGCTTTAGATGCCACGGAAGCAACCTTTGTACCATGTCCGTTTTCATCCGTCAATAAGAGAGGTACACTCTGGGCATTTTCGCGCTGACGCAGATTTTCATTGATCTCTTCTTTTGAAAAAACAGTTCCGTAGGGAAGCCCTATAGGCGTCTGTCCGCTCTGCTGTGTCTGATCCCAGACAGAATGCAGCTTTGTCGTCCCATCTTCCTTTAAAAAGTCAGGGAACGTATATCTGATCCCTGTATCAATCAGCCCGATCAGTATTCCATTTCCGGTCAGACTGAGTGGTGGCTGCTGCACACGCAGGATACCACTGTCCTCATATGCACCTGCAAGCCGCTGCCCCTCCTGCTGCAGCCTGTATTCCCCATATACCGCATTTTCGCTCTGTTTTATGGTCGAAAAAAGCCCGGAAGTTTCCTCCCGGGCAGCAAGTCCGTAACATTTCGGAATAAAGGCATAGCGGTATTCTGAAGCACTGAGTGGCAGAAGATTCGTCCTGCTTACATACAAAATACCGAAATTCTCCTCGATCGGTACAAAGCAGTAGTCCACTCCATTCTGTTTTAACAGATCAAAATCTGCTATATAATCCACAAGCAGATTCAGATAATCCTCTGATACGATTTTTTCCCTGCAATCCATAAATGCCTCTCATGGCTTTTTTCTATTCTATGCCGGGAAGTGTCTCCGTACTACGGATTTCAATCTTCGGACCGCCACAGCCCTCGATATATTCCTTCGTGATCGTCACGCGTCCTATATTTTCGTCTTTCGGGATCTCATACATAATATCTAGCATGAATTCCTCGATGATGGCACGCAGTGCCCTGGCTCCTGTATCCTTTTCCATTGCCTTTTCCGCGATCGCTTCGAGTGCACCGTCATCAAATTCAAGATCTACCTCGTCCAGGGCAAGCAGCTTCTGATACTGCTTCAGGATCGCATTTTTCGGCTCTTTTAAGATCTTGATATACATATCCTTGTCGAGCGCATCCAATGTATAAATGATCGGCAGTCTGCCAAGAAATTCCGGAATCATACCGAACTTCTTCAGATCCTCGATCGTTACCTTTTTGATCAGATCCTTGTCGTTATTAAATTTATCTTTCAGATCAGCTTCATAGCCGATGGACGTTTTTTTCATCAGACGCTGTTTGATGATATCATCCAGATCCGGGAATGCACCACCACAGATAAACAGAATATTTCTTGTATTGACCGTTGTAAGCGGTACCATCGCATTTTTGCTGTTTGCACCGACCGGCACTTCTACTTCTGCACCTTCTAGCAGCTTCAGCATACCCTGCTGTACGGATTCACCGGATACGTCACGGCTCGTTGTTTCCTTCTTCTTCGCGATCTTATCGATCTCATCAATAAAGATGATACCCATTTCCGCACGCTCCACATCATTATCTGCGGCAGCAAGCAGCTTGGAAACAACGCTCTCGATATCATCACCGATATAACCCGCTTCTGTCAGGGAAGTGGCATCTGTGATCGCAAGCGGTACATCCAAAAGACGTGCAAGTGTTTTCACCAGATAGGTCTTACCACAGCCTGTCGGTCCGATCATCAGCATATTGGACTTTTCGATCTCGATATCATCCATTGTATTGGTTGCCACACGTTTATAGTGATTGTAAACCGCAACAGAAATAACCTTTTTGGCATAATCCTGTCCAACCACGAAATCATCCAGCTGTGCCTTGATCTTGTGTGGCGGTGGAATATTTTTGATATCCAGTACCGGTTCATTTTCCGCCTTCTTTTTTTTCTTCTTCAGCTTCTGCTTGTTCGGAATCCCACCGTCTCCCTGCAGATCTGCCAGATTGACAAAGCTGATGTTCGGGAACTTCTTGGACAGGTCGGAAAGGTCTGACTGGTTCATAGACTGCGCCAGCATGGATGGATCCAGCATCCCCTGGTAATCAAACTGACTGACTGCATCCATTGTCTTATGCATACAGTCATTGCAGACACAGATATTATTCGGCAGCTTAAACTGCTTGCCTGTTACGCTTTCCGGTCTGCGGCAGACAAAACAGACATCCTCGTACGGGCTGTCATCCTCGTCTTCGTCCGCCTCCTCTTCCGTATCCTCTACGGTTCCTTCACAGGCTTCCCTGTTCTCATCAGCTACATTTTCAGGTTCGTCGCCATTTTGTACATCCTCACCGGGCTTCACCTCCCTGAAATCATTCGCTTCCGTTATTTTGCCTTCTTTTCCATCACAGGCAGGTGGATCCTGCTTTATCTTTTCATCAGTAACGGAAATCTCTTCTGTATCATCAAAATCCTCATCCGCCGTATCTGTCACGTCAAAATCTTCGGAAAATTCATCTTCTTCTGCTTCCGTTGTATTCCGGTATACCGCTTTTTTTCTGTCTTCTCCCTGGAAATCTTCATCAAAATCATCTTCTGAAATAATTTCCTTTTCTATCTTTTCTTTTTCGTCTTCTTCATCAAAGAAAACATCTTCATCATAATCAGACATTGTTTCTCTCCTTTATCATTTACTGATTTCCATCAAGCGTAACCTCTAAAATACGCTCCTGATAACCGCCGTCCACAGACATCATCACACCGATCTGTACGGATGTCCCCGCTTCCATGCTGTCAAGCAGTGCGGAAAGCCCCTCCATTGTTTCTACGGTTTCTCCGTCACAGCTTATGATGATATCCCCCTTCTTCAGTCCTGCCTTCTGTGCTGCGGTTCCTTCATATACTCTTGAAATATAAACGCCAACCGGAATTCCGTACATTTCCTGTACCTGGCTGTCTACATTCAGCCCGGAAATGCCCAGATAGCCCCGTTTATTCTGCTCTACCGGTGTTCTTGTCTGTTTATTCATCAGTTCGGCAATGATCGGCTTTGCCGTAGAGATCGGAATGGCATATCCCATGCCTTCCACCTTTGTTCCGGCGATCTTATTGGAATTGATCCCGATTACCTCACCGCTGACATTTAAAAGCGCACCGCCTGAATTACCCGGATTGATCGCTGCATCTGTCTGGATCAGTGCCTGCGTATTTCCATCTTCATCTACAGAATAATCTCTGTTCAAAGCACTGATCACACCCGTGGTCACGCTTTGCCCGTAACCGAGTGCATTCCCGATCGCGATCGCAGGCTCTCCGACCTTTAAGTTATCGGAATCTCCCAGTGTTGCAATCCTGATCGCACTCTTCGTTGCTGTGGACAGATCCGAAAGCTTTATGGCGATCACTGCCAGATCCGCATCTGCGTCTGTTCCCTTTACCACTGCATCATAGATGCTCTCATCAATAAATTGTACAGAAAGCGAAGTAGAATCCGCTACGACATGATTATTCGTCACAAGCAGAAGCTCATCCTCGTTTTCTCCAACGATAAAACCGGATCCGCTTCCTGTTTCTTCCTGCCTGATCGCATAGCCCCAAAAATTTTCTGTCACGGAATACGTTCCGAAAATAGAGACTACCGACGGCATTACGGTATCAACAACATCAGTCACATCCGTCACAACAGCCTTTGTCATGCCTTCTGACTGTGCCACAGCAATGTCAGATTCCTCTTGCAGATCTGACATTGGCACATCCGTTGCCTGATCTGTTTCTACCGTATTTGCTGCGGCAGAAGCGTCCGGTTCAACAGCTGCAAAATCACCGGTCTGTTCTGTTGCAGCCGCTTTTCCCTGTATATCTGCTGCCACTACGCCTGAAATCTGCGGCATAAACTGTCCCACGCCCCAGATCATCAAACCGGCGCAGAGTCCAAACAAAAGTCCGCTTCCAACCGTTGCCCAGAAACGACCCTTCTTTTTCTTTTTTTGTTTATCGGATAAATCAGTCTGATAGATATCATCCTGTCTTACGTTCCATTCATCTTGTCCATACATAACACATTACCTCACTTTATGGGTTAGATTTCTTCCAGTGTGTATAGTGTATCTCTGAAATGTGTTTATTTTGTGGAAACAGACTTCTAATACAGATTTTTCCAGTAATTTCGGTCAGCAGTAAAGTGCAGGATCCACTTTTCTGGCAGCTTTCTGTAATGCCTGCCCAGAAGATAGCCCAGATATTTACAACCGCTGATATAGAGCAGCTTAAAAATCTGCAAGCCTTGTTTCTGCCCAATCAGATAACGGGCTGTCTTCTTTACCATTGAAATGCCTTCTCCCTCTGCGGGAACAGAGGCAAAAACCTCGGGGTGATCCGCCTGTGATACACCCATATCGAAATTCCGGTGGAACTGCTGCACGCCTGTATAATTGTGTGAATGGTATACGCAGGCATCTGCCGCATAAGCAATGCTGTAGCCTGCCATGATCGCCTTGTGCGCATAGATCATATCCTCATTGAATATCGCATGATCCGGATAACCGCCAAGCCTGTCAAAGATCTCTCTCTTATAGGCCGCACAGACATCCGAGCAGAAGAAGGTCTTGATCCCCAGCTTTTCGATATCCTCTTTTGATTTCATACAGGATGTGTCCGGATAATTGTAATTTCTGGTAAACTGCTCTATCATACCGGCATCCGGATTGGCAAGCTGTCTGGCATAGCTGACTGCCACATTATCAGGAACAAGTGCTTTGACCAGATTTTCGATCAGATGCGTATCTTTCGGATAGGCATCCATCGTCATCATCACAAAGATGTCTGCATCGGAATGCGCAACCGCGTGCGACCTGGTTGCCGCATGGTCAAATTCGCGCCTGGAAATATGTGTCACACATAAATTACAATATTCTTCCTCATAGCGTCTGCCATATATGATCTTTTCAAAGTACTTTTCTTCCGTATTGATGATCCGGATATGTGAAATTGGAAACGTCTGTTTATCCAAAAGTGCGATCAGCTCAAAAAAACGCTGATCTGGCTTATAAGTCGGTATAATTACGTCTACCGTCATAATTCTTTCCTTCTTTACGATAATTTTAAAAAAAGGAGCTTTTTTCAAAGCTCCTTTTTTATTTACTTATTTTCCTGTATCACTGTGTACCCTTGCCGCGATCGACTGTACCTCTCCGGAAGGCTGGTAATCACCGACATCACCAAATAAGAACTGATGCAGATTTAAAACATCCGCTGTCAGATCTGTACTCATAACACAGCTTGCGCCATGTACATCTCCCGTTGCACGGTACTGTTCTGCCGGGAAACCGCCGGTCTCGCCGATCGAATAGCTTGCCACATCTGTCAGAAGCTCTGTAATTTCTGTAAATGTCATGGAAGTAGAAATCTCTTCAAAGATCGTATTTGCTGCCTTATTCAGTGTTGCAATATTTGCTTTTTTCGCTTTATCCAGAATTGCCTGGATGACTTCTCTCTGACGCTCTGTACGCTTGAAGTCATCACCAGCGGTATAACGAATACGGCAGTAGGAAACAGCCTGAATACCGTCCAGTGTCTGCAAGCCTGTGGAAGTAACTTTGTTATACGATTTTCCAAGTGACTTGGAAGTTTCCACCTGATAGTTATTCAGATGGTTGATCTCACTTTCATCGACGTCGATCTCAACTCCGCCTAATGCATCGATCGTATCCGCAACACCTGCCCAGCCGACTGTCACATAATCCGTAATATTCAGATCAAGATTCATGTTCAGCATATTGATCGCCTGCAGAGGACCACCCTTTACATAAGCGGAATTTGCTTTGTTATAGCTGTCATTACCGATATTCAGATACGTATCACGGTAGACGGAAACAAGCTTGACTTCCTTTGTTGTCTCATTAATGGAAGCAACAATGATCGTATCGGTTCTGTTGCCCTTGCCGAGTGACTTATCACGGGCATCCACACCAAACAGTGCTACATTACGATAACCGCTCATATGACCGCCCAGTCCTTCATTGGTGGCTATGTCACCGGCATTGATGTCATTTTCTCCGTCAATACCGTCATTGATCACAATATCATCTTCATTAATATCCTCATGATGGATCTTGCCATACAATACAACTACATATAATGCGATCAACATCAAAAGCAGTACAAAAACTTCAACAGCGATCAGGATGATCCTGTTGCGCTTTTTTTTCGCACGCTCCTCCTTTGTCATTCTCTTCTTTCCTGTCTTCTTTTTCGGATCTGTACTTCCCATTTCATTACTCCTTACTGTCACTTGTATTAGTATGCGTTTTTATTGACAAAACCTTTGAAAATGGTAAGGAATAAAATCTTGATATCCAGTCCCATTGTCCAGTTCTCAATATAGTATAAATCACAGTCAATACGTTTGCGGATCGAGGTATCTCCCCTGTATCCGTTTACCTGCGCCCAGCCTGTCATGCCGGGTCTTACCTGATGCTTGATCATATAACGCGGTATCTCTTCTTTAAATTTTTCCACAAAAAATGGTCTTTCCGGTCTTGGTCCTACCAGACTCATATCACCAAGCAGCACATTGAAGAGCTGTGGCAGTTCATCTATGCTTGTCCTGCGGAGCACCCTTCCGACCTTCGTCACACGCGGATCGTCTCTGGTTGTCCACTCTTTCTTTTCCTCACTCGGCTTTTGCAGCTCCATCGTACGGAATTTGTACATCTGGAACGGCTTATTATGCAGTCCTACACGCTCCTGCTTAAAAATCACAGGACCTTCGCTCGTGCACTTGATAAGAAGCGCGGTAACAAGAAGTACCGGTGAAAAGATCACCAGTGCAATGGCACCAAATACAATATCAAAAGCCCTCTTTGCCACCATGTTTAACGTATTTGTCAATGGCACATGCCTGATATTGATCACAGGCAGTCCGTTCAGATCTTCCGTATACGGCTTACTCGGAATAACGCTGTTATAATCCGGAATGAACTTTGTATGCACACCGGATTTTTCGCACAGGTTAACAATTTCTTCCAATCGTCCGTAATTTTCCAATGCCAGCGTAACGGCAATTTCATCCAGCTTGTTCTCCGGCAGAATATAAAACAGATTATCAATCTGCCCGATCACCTTGATGCCTCTGTATTCCGTACCACGCGGAATCTTGTCATCCAGAATACCTCTGACAACATAGCCCCACTGCGGATTCTGTTTGATCCTGTCAATATAAAGCTCTGCCGCTCTTGAATAACCAACCAGCAGGATGTACTTCACATTATATCCCTTTTTACGCAGAATCCGGAGCCATTTATGGATCATGACACGAATCAGTGAATCCAGAGATATATTCAACACGTAGAAATAAAATAACATACTACGGGAGAAATCCGGCTGATTGATAATATACAATCCTGCGATCAGAAACAGAAGCCCCACCGTATTGGCACGCATGACATTGTAAATGCCGCGGCGCATGCTTGTCGCACGCTTTGCGGTATAAAGCGATGTAATATAATATAAAAAGATATAAACCGGAACGATCAATATAAGCGCACTGAAATATGTCTCCGGCGGCAACGCTTCATTCCCGGAATACAAAACCGGCAGATGACTGCGGAATTTCAAAAACCATGCCAGAACATATGCAATTACGATAATGATTGCGTCCAGCACGACATGCATCCGGTTAAACATTTTCTGATTATCCTTTATCATGGTTCTACCACCCAATCCATATACAATACGATATTTTACAATATTTACAACAAAAGGGCAACCTATTTATTCTTAAGAATCAATGAATCAACCGTCTGACAACCCCTGCATACAGCATTCCCTGTATTTTACAATACTGCCAAAGCCTGCCCATGGAGAACGGTATCTTATGCTTTCTACCCTCTTTGGAACAAGACAGACAGACGCCTTTCCACAGCCCGCGCAGATAAAGAAGTCCGAATCCTTTTTTGGCAAAAAAAAGCGTTTTGACCAAAAAACCGACAAGCAAAAACGGCAGATTTAAAATAAGCTGCAGAAGCGGCATATTTTTATAGATCAGATAAATACTGTTGCGCGAGGACAGATCCACCTTGAACGCGTTGTATCTCGATCCGCTTGCACCGCTTCCCGCATGGTAAACGATCGCATCCGGGCAATAGCCGTTCTGATACCCGAATATTCTTGCACGATAACCGATATCGATATCCTCCAGATACGCAAAATGGTTTTCATCAAAATAGCCGATCTTTGCAAACACTTCCCGCCGGTAGATCGCTGCACCGCCGCAGGCGGCAAACACCTTCGACGGATTTGTATAACGCCCGCTGTCCATGCCTTTTCCTCTGGCAAATGCCCAGCCGAGTGCACAATAGAAATCACCTGCATCATCAATGATCTCAGGCTCTTTCATGGAAAGCATCTTGGCGCTGATGCTGAAATACTCCGTCCGCGCGTCCATGCTTTTTTCCAGATTTGCCACAAAACGGTCATCCACCACGGTATCGTTATTAAGCAGAAGCACATAAGGCGTTCTGCTGGCTCCGATACCCTGATTGACTGCCTTGCAGAACCCAAGATTCTCTTCATTGACGATCAGCTCCACCCACGGGAATTTCTCCGCCACAAGTTCTCTGCTCCCGTCCGAAGATCCATTATCCACGACGATCGTTGCAAACTCCGTCTCCTTGCAGCGGGAAAGAAAGGTCAGACAATCTTCCATATACTTTATACCGTTGTAATTTGGAATCACTACCGTTGTTTTGATCATATTATTGTTTACTCCCCGGCAGATATACGATCCTGCCCTGTTTCTGCTCCGCATCTTTGCGATATATGGTCTGCCGCAGCGGAGGATCCGTCACATCCACAGTCATGGATGCACGGTGCAGATAGCCGCTGTAACGCTTTTTCAACCCCGCAAATACATGTTCTCCGTACTTTGCACCCTGCAGTGTGCCACTTTCCGTTACTCTGCCTCTTCTGCACTCATTTGAGCAGACTGCCACAACATCCGGGCGCTGCGCAAAAATATCCTTCCAGCCGATCCGGTAAAAGCCCAGATGATTTGTATGACAGATCTCCGCCTGCCATCCGTTCTGCCTTGCAAAGTCCTCCAGTGCACGCTTTCCCGCCTCATAAGCATAGAGCTTACTCTGCGGATTGTCTGCGGTAGAACTGAGATGCGCCCGCCAGTGATAACAGATCTGCGGAATATGTGCGATTTTACGATCCATATATGCCTGCGGATAAAGAAGACGTCCTTCTGTATCCTTTGGTCCTTCCTTTCCGATCTCATATACAGTGCGGAGAAACAGATCATAATCCTGTGCACCGTCATAGCTGCTGCGAAACTGCAGCTTTTTCATAAGATCTGCACGGATCGCAGAAAAATGACAGATGTAATTATTGGAAAGCAGATAGTCCAGATTAAAATCCGGCTTCCAGTTCGGCTCAAACACGGTCGTTCCGGTCTGGTCGATCTTATCCTCATCGGTATATAAAAACAGATAGTCCTGCTCCTCAAGCCGCTGCATCATATAGGCAAGTGCATCCTTGCACAAAAGATCATCATGATCCAGAAGCCCGATATACTCTCCTGTTGCATGGGCAAGTGCTTCATTTGTATTATGGGATATTCCGGCATTTTCCTGCAGTCTGAAATAAGTCAGCCTGTCATCCCGGTACGTCTTTGCCACACGCTCCACCCGGTCTGATGCGGAAGCATCCGCCAGCACAAGCTGCAGCTTTTTGTAGCTCTGTCCCAGAACAGAGTCGATCATTTCGCGCAGATATGTTTCATCGGTCTCATACGCCGGTACTAAAATACTGAACGTATACGCTTTTTCCCATGTTCTGTTTTCTGCTCCCGAAAGTGCATCCATTTCCCAGCGTTCCTTCGTTGTCACCTGCCGCATATAAGAAGCTGCCTGTCTGCCAGCCTGATCCATTCCTTTTTTATCTATTCTTTCAAACACAGCCGTTATTGTATTTGCAATGCCATTTCGTTTCAGATAAGAAACGGTTCTTCGGATCTTACTCATAAGCCGCCTCCTGTCTTACTTCCTTTCGCCTTCTTTTGGGTCAGCAGGAAGGCAGAATAAAATAACGCCGCATATCCGATCAGATAAACAGAATAATAATACATAAACAGCCTGGACGGTGCTGTCAGAAATACAAGCGGCACTTTCACAAGTGCGGTCAAAAGCAGAAACAGCGGAAGCCATTTCTTACGGATCAATAAAATAACAGATGCTACAAGTAGTATCAGAACTGCCGGCAATGCAGAATATACCAGATCCGTCACTGCCAGCTTCTGTGTATAGTCTTTTTGTGTCCTTAATTCCAGTCCTTTAATAACAGCCGTTCTTGTTTTGCCAGAGATCGGGCTGCTCAGCGGATACTGCCGGAACGTGATATAATTCGGTACAGACTCTGTAAAGAGTTCCGTCGTATTTTCCAGAAGTCCTGTAGATGACACAAATGTCTCAAACCGTTCTTTCAGAAAAACAGCCGGATAACGCAGGATCAGTTTATAATATGCCTGCTTAAAAGAAGCGAACTCTTTGTCGGTATAGGATCTCTGGAAGTCCGGGCGGCTCCAGAACAGATTGATCCCTGTCTTTCCTTCTCTTGCGCCTTCCAGTGTCACCTCCACACTGACAACCTTGTCAATTTCAGCAAGCAGTTGTCTGTCGACTGCAGTGTCTGTTTCATGCGCTGCCTCAACCAGTGGTACAAGCGGCAGTACAACGCTTGTCAGTTCATATTGGCTGCCACTTGTTATTTTTTCGCCCAGTTTTTGCGGTACAAATAAAATAACAGTGCACATTAAATATAGTAATATCTGTTTCCGGTATTTCTTTCCTCTGCCCATCCAAAGAAGCAGCAGCGGGAAACAAACCACATAATAAATCGCTTCTGTCCGCCACACAGTCACAACTGCAGCAAGCACCGACAGATACCATGCAGGCATCGTATTCTTTTTCCCGTTAAAATACAGCTCTGTCAAAAGCCAGAGTTCCAAAAACGCATGCATACTGACACGCATCGGATACAGGTTCGAATCCAGTACCGGTAACAACAGGAACGGAACAAGCAGTAATACATAACAGATGTTTCTTTTATTTTTTCTTATCTGCTCCGGCTCGGCAGACAGGCAGAGTGTCACCAGTCTTGCAATGATCAGGGAGATACAGATGATCTGCACCAGGATCACGCCCGCCGGAAACGGAAACAGCATCAGAGCATATATATAAAATACGCTTGTTATATAATTCTGCCAAAAATGCGGAAAGAGCTGCACAGCACTCGTTAGGATCCCAAACTCATCCATACGCCAGATGCCCGGCCACGTCAGAAGCAAAAGAACAAGCATCAACAGGAAATACCCAAATGCCACTCTTTTGAATGTCTTATCAGCCTTTTTGCAAACATAAAAAATTCCCTGCCATACTGCGATCAGCAGGAAAAGGAACACAAGTTTTACACCACAGGTTTCAATCGATTTTACGATATTTTTCGCAGAGCTGAAGTCAAACACCACATACCGGAAGATAAAGTGGTCTGTCCAAAAGCTCAGGAGAAAATGAACGCAGGAAATCACCAGTGCTGTTTTATAAAGTTGTAAGCCCTTCTTTTCCTGCTTCATGGTCTCTCCTTTCTCATTCTTCTATCTCTCAGCCTTTATAGTGTTCGAGGAAGTAATTCAGTTCCTCCGGCGTTCCGAGTACATGCACCTTCTCAAAATCCACGATGGAAATGCGGACATCTCCGCCCTTGGAGATCAGGTAATTGTAAAGCGGTGCGACATATTTTTCACCCTTTTCCAGCTTTTCTTCGCTGGTATAGTATTCGTTATAAAGCTGTTCGTACAGTGCACAGGTCTTGAAATAATAAGCACCGAGTGTACAGTTGTCGGAAATACGTTCTTTTTCACGTACCTCTACGACTTTGCCGTTTGCATCCAGCTTTGCGAAGCTCCAGTGGTCGCCCGGTGCATGGAAACACGGAATGAAACCGTCTCCGGCGATCTGCTCCGTCTTCATTTCATAGGCTTCCACATACGTATCGATATTATAAATCATCAGGGCAGATTCCTTATCCCACACATCCTTCGCCAGCATGGCTGTGGTCGCCTGTCCGTCTGTCAGATAATCGATCCCGATCACCGTTACATTAGTGATACCGATCTTTTCACAGGAGCTGCGGATGAATTCCTCCGCATCGTCTTCTTTACGAACAACAAAGATATAGTCATTTTCCGGGTCTGCAAAGCCCTTCAGACTTTCCATTGACCAGTCAAATAAAGTTCTGCCATGCGCCTCGATCTGGTATTTGGGCACCTTGTAGCCCGCTTTGCGGAAACGGGAACCAAGTCCTGCCATTGTGATCACAACTGTCATTTTCATGTCATATCCTCCTACATTATCTCGCCGTCATGTGCCATCAGGGAAGCACCGTATACGTTCTGTGCTGCCAGAAGCTCTGCAAGCAGCTTGTTTTCCTGTGCTGTTTTGATCTCAATGATCAGATCCATGCCATCCTTACTGAGATTCCGTGATTTTACAACCGGGCGTTTTGCATACTGCCCTACGATCTGCATGATCCCAGCTTCCGCCTGTGCATCTTTGGCATTGACAACAAGCAGTACACTTGCTTTTCCCATCGGTGTCAGTTCCAGCAAAAACAATCCGATCGTCAGGACAAGTGACATGATCATACCGATCTTATACATTTCTGCGCCACAGATAATACCGATACTGATCGACCAGAATAAAAAGATCAGATCCATCGGATCTTTGATCGCCGTCCGGAATCTGACAATAGAAAGTGCACCGACCATACCGAGGGAGATCACAAGGTTAGACTGCATTGCCAGAATGATACTCGATGTGATGACCGCGATCATAAACAGCGCAATATTAAATGTCTTGGAATAAAAGGTCTTCTTTGTTGCCACATAATATACAATAAAAATATACAATGCCAGCGCACACGTTACCGCCAGTGTGACAAGGATCCTTACGGTTGTGATATCGCTTCCGCCAAAGCCCTCCAGAAAAGATTTTTTAAAGATGTTCGAAAAAGTGTTCATTGCCTGCCCTCTTTCTGCAAAGATAATATTTGGAAAAGGTCTCCTGTCTGAGCTTTCCCAGATCCAGCTGCTGTTTTAAAACCGCCGGAAGATACTCATCGTACTTTACCTCCAGTAAATGCTCTCCCGGTGGAAGCAGCGGTATTTTCTGCATTTCTTCCTCAAAAAAGTGGGAAAAATCCACGGAAGCCGCAATATTTCTATCAAATGTGATCCGTACATTTCCCCTTCTGTCCACATAAGGAATGCGATCATATGCCACGATCACCTTGGGCTGCATCCGTCTTGTGCGCATCAGGAGCAAAAACTGTGCAAGGAGCGGTGGATAGCTTTCCAGATCCTTCTGATCGATCGGAAGCAGCTGCCCCCGGATCAGCATATCCGCCTGCTGACGGGATAGCGGAGCCGCATATTTCCGCGTCATACCGTTTTCTTTGATTTTTTTCTCCAGCTTGATCGAAGCATCACCGGCATTGTAAATGCGGATCCTGTATTTCACACGCGGATCCACGCCGGATTCATTGCTGTAAAAGCTGCTATTGTGATAATCATCAAAATAAATGCTGCGGATATGGTAATACCCCTGCTCTCCCACATGGGCGTCCTTCGCGATCAGTGGCGCGAGCCGCATACCAAGCATCAGCAGATCTTTTTCATTCACACTGAACTTATATTCATGCCTGCTTTTTGCGATCGCCACGTTTTCACTCCTCTCCGCCTTATAAACCGTCTATCATACTGTCCATATATGCCATACGCTGCTTCGTAAATTCCGTCAGAAGCGACAGATCCGTAGAAGCATTGCCGCCCGGCCATCTTTCCATTTCCCGTGCCATGGCACCGGAACCGGTCAGCTCCTGCTGCAGGTGCTGTGCTCTTTCCAGCAGTGCCTCGGTCGTAAAGGCTTTTTCTTTCCAGTCTTCCCACTTTTCTTTTGCAAGTGCCCGTGCATGATCCGCATCCAGCGCGATCGCCCGGCAGCCCGGTTCAAACTGCACCTGCGTTCCGGTTTCCTCCAGCGTTTCTTCCGCATAATACTTGTTATCCGCATAAACCGCGCCAAAGGAGATATTCAGATCCCACGGGATAAAATAACCTCTGTAATTTCCATTTTCGTTCCGTGCTGCATAGTACACATTTTTATTACTGTTATCGAATCCACCGATTGCCTGAAAAAACAGCCAGTTATCCACAAGGTTGGACATATTGACCAGTTGTCCGATCTGCTGTGTAAATGTCTCATCATCTGCCTCAATACAGGCAGCCAGCCGGCGCAGCGGCTCCCACTCTTCCTCTGTCCCAAGAACCTGATTTCCCTTCAGGTAAAAACCACCCCTGTAATCGATCTGGTTTAAATCGGGTAATCCGCCCAGAAAATCACTTTCCTGCCAGGCAGCGGCATATTTTTTCTTGTAAAGCCGCTCGGGCAGTGTATCATTACCTGCATTTGCAGACAGTCCAAGCTGCTTTCTGTCGATCGGATGCGTCAGCAGATACAAGCCGGTATAAGAATCATTGATCAGCACTTCCACATATTCGCCCTGCATGCCAAAATTTTTACCATAGGGATTGTCATAGGCGCCTGTTTCCTGCCACAGATCCATGCACAGCTTGTCACGCAGCCTTGTATTATCCGCATACAGGCTGTTTAAAATCCAGTCATCATCATTCCGGATGCCCAAAAGATTACAGTTCTTTTTCTCAAAGCGGCCATCCTTTTTCTTCTTTTTCAGCATAAGGCGAAGACTTTTCTTCTCGTATGCCAGACTTGTATTGCCTCTGAGCCTGCTTGTCGTATAACAGGTCGTGACCCAGTCGGTCTTCGTATTACTGTCATATAAGGAAAAAGCATACAACATTTCTCCTGCTTCCGTCATTTCCTCCGTGGACGTAAATGTCACAACAGGCAGTCCTGTCAGTTTCAGGGAATATGCAGCATACACATTTCCCTTTGCCGCCAGAAACGGGATCGCATGATTTTCCGCCATCAGCGTCTGCTTGTCTTCTTTGCCGAAATCTTCCAGAAACAGGACAGTCTCACCATTCTCTGCACGGATCTCCCCGCTCTCCCATAAAGAATCCGATGCGGAAAGCGGCAGAAAAAAAGTCTTGCTGCCGTCATCATACGGAAGCGCCTCTCCGGCAAAGCAGAGAGAAAAACCTTCCAGCGTTTCCTGCTCCTGCATACGGGACGCAATCTTTTCCGCCTTGTGCTCCGTTACGGTCTGATAGGACAGTCCGCCGTCTTCCCTTTGCCAGATGCTATATGCAGTTATGAGTATAAGGAGCAGCATGCTGCCCCATATCAGAAACTTTCTCATAGGTTACTGATTCTGTGGACGGCTTTTCTTACAGATCTCATCCATTTCATCTACGCTGCAGCGCAGAAATTCATCCGGACGGATCGTTCTGTCATCTACATAAAAGCCCTTATGACCCGGCCATGGTTTTCCGTAAACAATCTCATCGTATGGAATATCCCATTTTTCCAGCCATGCCAGAAGCACCTTTGCGGTATTGGCATTGATCAGTCCGATGTTGCCATGATAGCTGTTCATGTTACGGGATGTAAACAGCACGATTTTCGCGCCTCCCGCCTTATATTCACGGATCTTATCGATCATTTCCGGATAAGGAACCAGATCGATATACGCCTCCTCCTTTTTCTTGATCGGACATAGCGTACCGTCTATATCAAAACAAAATGTCAGATCTTCGTACATGTCTCTACCTCCTCTAAAATTCTGATCGCATTCATTAAAAAGCCAAATACTTTACCCGGCTGATCCATATGGTATGGCAGCATGGATAAAAACAGGCTTGCTTCATATAATCTGACTCTGACATAGTCAAAGCCGTTCTTTTCCAGATAGTTCTTAAATACTTCTATATACGGCGCAGCATCCGCATCAATGCTCAGATGGATCTTCATATCCCGGTCCATTGTGATGAGGTACAGACCGCTGTTAAAGAAATCATAGCAGCCGCAGATCGAATGGGACAGTTTTGCGAGATCATAGTACACATCTGTATACATATCCTCCTCATTGAGCGCACCCTTCGGATCGATCAGCTTCAGCAGATTTGCTTCCCGGCTGTACAGGATGTTGGAAAAACACAGATCCCCATGTCCGATCGCAAGGGCATTTTCTGCCGGACGCGCTGCGATCTTCTCATACAGCCGCAGATACTTCTCTACCACCGCATCAATGCCTGCATAGTCTGTTCCCATGGAAAGCAGTGCATCGAACCGGCTGTAGGCAGGCAGCTTTTTCAGATCCGCCATACGTTCCTTCAGCTTCTCCACATAGAGGGCATCCGCAACCGCTTTCGCTTCCTTCTCGGAAACCTGTTTTCTGCCGCGGATGTTAATGAAGTAAAACAGCTTATCCAGAATATCGGAAAGCTCCTCCGTGCTGACCGCACCATGTACGAACCGGATCGCGATATCGGTCATATGATAGCGTTCCATCGTATAGCTGGCACCGTTTGCATCCTCCCGATAATCATATGGCATGACAAACCACATTTTCATATTGTCGGGCAGCAAATAATAAAACTTATATTCAGATTTAATTTTTTCTATTTTTGTTGATTTCTTTGTTACTGTATAGGCATCGCCGGCAAGTGCGTTGAAAAATCTGGCATCAAAGCCACCGGTAATAAAGGTCAGGAAATGATTCAAGTCTGACAGATCCATAAATGCAGCTGTTTCTACCCGTTCTGCCAGTACATTCCGTTCCAAAAGCTGCTGTGCTTTCTTGTCGTATGTTTCCACATCAGGGAGCATCACTGCTGCAGGCTGATCACCACAGTATACAGTATAGCATTCATTCACATAAGCCGTCTTTGTCAGAAGCGTCTGGAACTGCGCAGTATCTGCCAGTCCAAAGTTGGAATACAGATAAAACACTGCCCGCCCCTCTTGCATTTTTGTTAATTCTTCTTTTAACTTTTCGTTTTCTCGTTCATCACTGATCGAATACATGGAAACCACGTTTTTATTTTTCTCGATCTCCTCCCGCATTCTGTTTTTCAATGTCACACGTTTAAAGATCGTATCTCCATAGGATTTATCTCCTGTAATGGACCGGATCTCTTTATTCGGTTTCAGACTGTCATCATAGATAACGATTACTTTCTTCATGCCCGTTCCTTTCTGTGATAGAGCAGATAGCTCACATAGCCGAGTATCGTCAGGATCAGAAGTGCGATCGCACCCATCCTTGTATATGTCTCCAGAAGACTGCTCTCTCCTTTTAACAGCACCGCTTCAATATAGGAAGCAAAATCACCCAATCCGAATGAAATATGCATCCATATAGATAACGCCCGCAATGTAATAATTTCAGCGCCCCAGCCAAGGAAGGAAGCTGCCACGATCAGTGCAGAACGTCCCGTGATCAGCTCATGGGTAAAGTCATACCAGGACTTTACAATATCCAGTCCACGCAGTGCCACCAGTGCCCGCCCGGATGTTTTCCGCATGATCAGATACCGGTTTAAGTACGTATAGCTCGCCGGAATTGCCAGATACACAAGCGCGATCACAAAAAGAGCTACCAGAAATACGATCGTGATCACGGAAATGCCCCCGCGCAGGATCAGATCCAGCGGCAGTAAAACGCAAAGAAGCGCAAGGGTATCAAAAAACCGGTCTACCAGAACGCTTAAAAAGCCTACCTGCCAGATTTTCGTGACCCGTGCGATCTCTTCAATACGATATAATTCGCCCAGCTTGAACGGAATGATTAAATTGATAAAGGTTGTCCGCAGGTAGAGCAGGATAAAACGTCCGAAGCTGATCCTGTGTTCCATCAGAACCAGATACAGGCGCAGCATTTTAAAGAAATGCACCGCTATAAACCCGACTGCGATCGTAAGTATGCAAATCATGATACGCTCCGTTTTCTTTTATGCCTGTGGCTCGCAGTCCGCAAGCTCTTCAATCTGTCTGCTCGTGTAGCTTTCTCTTACTACCTCACGGTATTCCTGTTTGATCTTCTCATGGTCAAACAGATAACCAAATGCCATTTTCAGGACAGCGACAGCCTGATTTACCATTTTTACATTGGATACCTGATCATCTTCTCTCCAGGAAACCGGATAAAAGATAATATCATGCTTGTAGTAATGAGATGCCAGGATCATGACATAATTGAACATCAGATTATCCGGGAACTTTTCAAAGAAGGAATCCTCCAGCATCTTTGTGCTGTACAGGTTCAGTCCGCTTCCCAGATCAAAGATCCTCTGCTTTGTGATAAACGCAAAAATAAAATCATATACCACATTTCCCAGTGTACGGAATGTGGAATAGCCTTTCAGTCTGGAGCCTTTCATAAATCTGGCACCCAGTACACAATCATGCTTCTGATAGATCTTCTTATCCAGCATCGGGACAAAATCATGGATGTCTCCCTGATCGTCTCCGTGCAGCATGCAGACATAATCATAACCATGCTCCACTGCATAATGGAATGCCATCTTCTGCGAACCGCCCAGACCGTAATTATCATCATTACGCATCAGCTTCACAGGCAGAGACGGATGCTCTGCAAGATACTCCATTACCACCTGTTCGGTATGATCCGTACTGCGGTTATTGACAACCAGAATTTCCTCAAAATAAGGAACTACCTCCTCGTCAAGCTGGTGCAGCACACGTACAATCTGTTTTTCACAGTTATATGCCGGTATAAAAAGCAGCATTCTGTCATTCATATGTTACCCTTCCTTCTGTTCCAAAAAGATCTTTCTCGTAATAAAATTATAAACCATCACAATAGCAGTCGCAACAATTTTGGCTGCTGCAGTCACCGTTGTCGGGCCGATCAGATTCTTCAGCCATGTCCAGTTTTCATACAGGACATCGATCGATACTTTGATGATCAGCTCATTGATCACAAGTCCGATCAGGCTCAGTATCGTGAAGATGATAAATTCTTTTTTTCTGTCCATGTCCTCTTTGCGGACAAATACATACTTCATGGACAGCAGATAATTCACAATAACAGATATCGTAAATCCAAAAAACGCGCCGACAAGTGCTGCGCTGCCTGTGGGCATACCTGCCACGCTTCGCAGAAGCGTGGACAGTCCCATAGTGATCAGAAAATCGATCAGAAAACAGACAACTCCGACAACGCCGAATTTTAATATCTGTTCTATTAGTTTTTTCATATCAGATAACTCCTATACTTCAGGAATCATAGCAAGTACTGCGTTCTTCAGTGCTTCCAGTTTTTCTTCGGAATCCTGCAGGGAAGTACCCTTTACACCCATGTAGAACTTGATCTTAGGCTCTGTTCCGGACGGACGTGCACAACACCAGGAATCATTTTCCAGATCAAAGTACAGTACATTTGACTTCGGAAGACCTGTACTGCTCTTTTCGCCTGTTGCCATATCCGTTATAACATCTGCATCGTAGTCGCGTACCTTCAGTACCTTCAGACCTGCCAGCTCCTTTGCAGGATTTTTGCGGAGTGCAGCCATGATATCTTTGATCGCCTGTGCGCCTGTGACACCCTTCATGGTGATCGTGTGCAGACCTTCCTTGAAATATCCGTACTCTTCGTAGATCTTCAGCATCTGATCCCAGAGTGTGATGCCGTTCTTCTTGCAGTATGCAGCCACTTCACACAGACACATAACAGCCACAACAGCATCCTTGTCCCTTGCATGTGTACCTGCCAGACAGCCGTAGCTTTCTTCCAGACCGAATACGTAGTTGTAAGTATGGTTCTGTTCAAACAGCTTGATCTGCTCGCCGATGTACTTAAAGCCTGTCAGTACTTCGATCTCTTTTACGTTATATGCTTTTGTCATGACATCTGCCATGTTTGTGGTAACGATCGTCTTAACAAGTGCAGGATTTTCAGGCATGGTACCTGTCTTTGTCTTTTCTCTTAACAGATATTCTGCAATCAGCATACCTGACATATTACCTGTAAATGATACATATTCGCCGCTCTTTGTATCGAGTGCGTAAACACCGAGACGGTCAGCATCCGGATCTGTTGCCAGAATGATATCTGCGCCGACCTCTTTTGCCAGCTTGATCGCAAGCTCAAAAGCTGCGGGATCTTCCGGGTTCGGATAAGCCAGTGTTGTAAATTCAGGATCTGGAAGCTCCTGCTCCGGTACAACATATACATTCTTGAAGCCCAGTTCTGACAGAACACGTTTGACCGGAACAAGTCCTGTACCATGCAGTGGTGTATAAACGATCTTGATCTCATCTGCTACTTCTTTGATGATCTCCGGATGTACGATCTGCTTTTTCAGCTCTACCATATACGCATCATCGATCTCTTTGCCGATGATCGTTAAAAGTCCCTGTGCCTTGGCATCTGCTTCAGACATTGTCTTCACTGTATGATAATCAGTAACTGCCTTAACCTCGGCAATGATCTCTACATCCTTCGGTGCTGTGATCTGTGCGCCGTCTTCCCAGTATACCTTATAGCCGTTGTATTCCGGCGGGTTATGGCTGGCTGTTACGACAATACCTGCTGTACAGCCAAGCTTGCGGACAGCAAAGGAAAGCTCCGGTGTCGGGCGAAGGGCATCGAATAAGTATGCCTTAATTCCGTTTGCATTCAGGCAGAGGGCTGCTTCCAATGCAAATTCCGGTGAAAATCTTCTGGAATCATATGCGATCGCCACGCCTTTTTCCTGACTGCCCTGCTTGATGATATAATTGGCAAGACCCTGTGTTGCTTTTCTGACCGTGTAGAAGTTCATACGATTTGTTCCTGCACCGATCACACCACGAAGGCCGCCTGTACCGAATTCGAGGTCACGATAGAAGCGATCTTCGATCTCTTCCTCATTGTTACGGATTGCCAAAAGCTCGTTTTTGGTATTCTGATCAAAATAATCATCCTCTAACCAAAAGTTGTAAGTTTCTCTGTAGCTCATTCTTTCTCCTCCTGCTATATGATAAATTTATTACTTTACTGTTTTGCCTTCTTCCAGTTCACGGTAAAATCGGAGTGATCCAGTGAGAAGTTCGGGTTATAATACGGATCGCCCTTTGCCAGCGCATCTGCCCATTTAACGCGGAACCGGTCTGATTCCTGCTGGTAACGCAGGGCTCTTTCGTCCTTTTTATCGCTGCCTCTTGATTTGGATTCATAATGATACAGCTCTGCAAACGGTGTGAAGATATTGAGAAGTCCTTTTTCCCTGACACGCAGACAGAAATCCACGTCATTGAGTGCCACGGTAAAGCTCTCATCCAGTCCGCCCAGTTCTTCATAAAGTGCTTTGGAAACCATCATACAGGCACCTGTTACTGCTGTGACATCCTGTGCATAGCAGAGCCTGCCCATATAGCCGACATTAGCTTCCGGGATCCGGTAATGCGTGTGTCCGGCTGTGCGATGTGCGCCCAGTCCGATCACGATACCTGCATGCTGGATCGTTTTATCCGGATAATACAGCTTGGCACCGACTACGCCGACATCCTTACGCATTGCATACATCAGAAGCTCTTCCATCCAGTCCGGGGTAATGACCTCCGTATCGTTGTTCAAAAGCAGCAGATATTCTCCCTTTGCATATTGTACACCGAAATTGTTGATTTTTGAATAGTTGAAATCACCTTTATATTCTACCACCTGCACACGCGGATGTCTGCTGATTTCTTCATAATAGGTTCTGATCTCTGCCGTTTCACTGTTATTTTCGACAATGACGATCTCATAATTGTCATATGTGGACAGATTGATGATTGATTCCACGCAACGGCTCAGATCGTCCACATGATCCTTATTCGGAATGATGATTGATACAAGCGGACGGCTTGTCAGCTCATATTTGATCCGGAAGATCGTTGCAAATGCCCTTGTGCTCTCAATTTCAAAGTTCCGGTAGCCAAGCTTTGTCAGATGATCGGCGACCGCGCCCTTTGCCGCATCGATCGCATAAGTCTTGGCATCGATAGAGGATGCCACACTTCCCTTGTGAGATCTCCAGTAATACAGGATCCGCGGTACATGCACGATATGCTTTGCCTTTGCTGTCAGGCGCAGTATCATGTCGTGATCCTGACTGCCGTCAAACTGGCTGCGGAACAGCTCGCCGCTCTCCAAAAGCTCTCTGCTGAACACGCTGAAATGGCAGATATAATTGTTGGCAAGCAGGTTATCCGGTGCAAAATCCGGCTTGAAATGCAGCGTGATCATATGATTGATGCTGTTTCCCTTAAAGGTTGCTTCATCACAGTAAATGTAATCCGCATCCTTTTCGCAGATTGCCTGCATATAAGCAAATAAAACGCACGGATGCAGCAGATCATCATGATCGAACAGTGCAATGTAATTTCCCGTCGCCATCTTATAGCATTCATTTGTATTGCCGGAAATTCCTTCGTTTTTGGCAAGCTTCTGATATTTGATCCTGCTGTCCTTCTGCCGGTATTCCTGACAGATCCTGCCGACAAAATCATGCGCATCATCGGAACCGTCCGCCAGGCAAAGCTCCCATTTACCGTAGGTCTGCGTCATAACAGACTCGATCATTTCCCGCAGGAAACGCTCCGGTGTGTTATAGAGCGGCACAAGAATACTGAATGTCACATTCTTTGGGAAAACGGTTGTTTCCTCTTTTTTCCGTTCTGCCGCACTTGGAAAGCTGCCCGTTCCATGGATCCTGATTGCTTTCTTTTCCCTGTATTTGGACAGAAGCTTATGCGCAATGCCCTTGGGATTGCCGTGGCACAGGATCCGGTTCTTCGTTGCGATACAATAATTGATGACCACTCTGGCAGGCTTTGCAAGCTTCCAGAATATAGAACCCTTGATCTTGTCCAGCTTCCTGGTCAGATCCTCTACTTCCCTCTGGCTGGCTGAAAGTCGGTAGGCAAGCTGTTCGTTTTTTTCTTTTTCGCGCTCATATAAATCCTGATAATATTTTTCCAAATCCTCTGCCATACTTTAGTCCTCTTTATTTCCTTTCAGTCTGCGGAGCGGCTTTGTCAGTCTCCAGCTGGCTGAATTTTTCATATCCTCAAGCTGCTGTTGTCTGTTTTCATACAGAAAATGCAGACTGGCAAGCTCTTCTTTGATTTCTTTTTCCGCCGCACCGGACAACCTGATCTCCTCGATGCTGAGCAGGATCTGTCCGTCAGGCTCTGCGATCCGGATCGTCGCAGGCTCCTTCTCCTCAAATGTATATATGAGCCCGCACAAATGCATACCATTTGTCACAAAGCTCTGACTGCAGCCCAGTCTGAGCATACCCGGAAACGGAAGGCGCAGAGTGATCTCTCCTTCTTTTTCCGGCGTCAGCACAAGATGCCAGATAAAATTCTCATCTCTGCTTACGGACAGCTTCTCCTCGCTGCCATCCGCATATTGCACAGAAACCTGTATGTCTGAAAGCGCGGCCAGTTCTTCCTGCAGTTTTTCCTTTGCAAGCACCGGCTTTCCTTCTTTGTCATAGCTGTTTCTCAGTACCAGTGCACCATTTTGCACATACTGCTGAAAACCTGTCTCCATCTGCAGAAAGCTTTTCCGCATTTCCTTTGTAATGCCTGCTTTTTCATACAGACCTGCAAGGGCAGGCTGCTGATAACAGGTTCTGTTCTTCGCTTCCAGATAAAAATACAGGAAACGGAATATCATAAACTCCAGCGGAACCGGGAAAGTAAATGTCCATTCATAATCTATGATCTGCGCGCTGTCATCAAGCAGAATATTCTGGCAGACCAGATCCACATCCGTGACCGGAAGCGTATGAAGCTGCAAAAGACCATCAGGCAGACTGCCAAATACCGCACGGAAATCCTCTGTTTCCGAAAACATACTCTGCCCTGGGAGATTCTTAAGCTGCTCTGCGAAAGAAAGCAGACAATCTGCCACCTCTTTGCTTTTGCCCTCTGCCAGCCATTCATCCAGCTGCTGTTCTAAGCTTTTTCCCGCAACAAGTGCAAAACGCATGCTGCCTGTTTCTTTTTCTGCTGCCAGAATATGATTTACCTGCAGCCTTCTATCCAATAGCGTTACGCCAGAAAACAACGCGTCCAGCTTTGCTTCCATCTCTGTCATGCGGGCAATATGTGGGATTGCAGCCCTCGTCATTGCCTGCTTTTCCACATGATCCCGATAGAGAAGCGTCCTGATCTGTGCATCTTCTCTCCGCTCATTGGAAAACCGCACATAGATAGGCAGTTCTTCCTGAAGTTTAGAAAGTACCAGTGCATACGCATGGGCAAATACCGGATACAGATGCGCTTTTGTCAATGCATCCACCGCTTCCCGCTCTTCAAACAGTTCAAGCCGTGCCCTGTCGAAGTGATACCTGTTATCATCACATTCTCCCATGGACGGCAGGTGATCGTCCGAAAAAAGTGCCACAGGAAACGCCGTATTCGGATACGGGTAATACCATCTGCTCTGGAGCTTCATTCCTGTTTCTTTCACAGCCAGATCTAACTGCCTGCGGATCTTTTCCGTCTGCTCAGCCTTTGAAAATGCCGGCCTGCCCTGCGCGAACAGGTGAATGCTGAGTGGATTGTCAAAATACAGGATCAGTCTGTCACAGCCGGAAAGCATTTCCGAAAGCTGCTCCGGGCTTGGCAGAGCAGTCAGTGCCACATAGCGGTTTCTGTCTCCATCCAGCATACGCATCAGATTGCCTGTTCTGTTTGTCCTTGCTCCCTCGTTCATTGCATCAGCCTTTCTCCACTGTGATCTCAGTGTTCATGTCAAAAAAGCCAACTGTGTTTTTATCGGAAATAACTGAAATGCCTACCAGATCATATAATCTGTGGTATACCTTAAATTCATCACCGACATAGCCTGTGCAGCCTAAGGAGATCAGATAATCTCCGCCCTGCAGATCCATCTGCTGGCTGTACGTCACGATCCTTGTCTCGCCCTTCTCTACAACGCCGGTCTCAACCCGTTCAAACATCGTATTGGTGCCTGTGATATCAGTTCCCTGCGGATTTTTGATCGTAAAAGTAAAGATCGGATTTTTCACCGTATCGTTAAAATACAGCTTCGCCTTTACCTGGAATCTGGAACCCTTCTGGATAATATTGCTGAAGCTGCCATACTGGTCGATGATCGCAAAGTCAACGATCTCCGCCTGTCTCTCGCCGTAATCGATCACATTGTCATTGATCTCAAAATGATGCTTCCATGCATCTGCATCGCCCGTCTCCAGCGTCAGCTTGCTTTTTCCGGAAATATCCTCAAGCGTATCCACATCCAGCTGGTTGACAAGCAGCTTTTTATACATGTTGATCATGTCCTTCGGATTGCCTTCTGCCAGCTTCACACCCTGATTGAGCAGGATGACTCTGTCGCAGTACTTGGCAATGCTGCTTAAGTCATGGCTGACAAACAGGATCGTCTTACCCATCTGCTGGAATTCCTCAAACTTGTGGAAGCATTTCATCTGGAAAAAGACGTCTCCGACAGAAAGTGCCTCATCGACGATCAAAATCTCCGGCTCGATATTGATCGCAACCGCAAATGCCAGACGGACAAACATACCGGAGCTGTATGTCTTGACCGGCTGGTATACAAAATCACCGATATCCGCAAAATCAAGGATATCCTGCAGTCTGGCATCAATCTCTGCCTCCGTGAAGCCGATCATGGTACCATTCAGATAAATATTTTCAATGCCGGTGTATTCCATATTAAACCCGGCGCCAAGCTCAAGCAGTGCTGATATTCTGCCGTTAACCTTCACATCACCGCTTGTTTTGGAAAGGACACCGGTAATGATCTTCAGGATCGTGGATTTACCGGAACCATTTGTACCGATAATACCAACGCTCTCTCCCTTTTTGATCGTCAGATCCACATGCTTTAAGGCATAATGCTCCTTAAATTGTTTTTTCCGGGAAAGACCGAGCGATTCCTTCAAACGGTCGGTCGGTTTGTTATAAAGCTTGTATACCTTACACAGATCCGTCACCTCAATGACAGTTTCCGCATTATCATTTCTTTCTTCGGTTTGTTTCTGTTTTTCTTCCATCTGCCTGCTCCTTCGGTCATCAGAGTACATCTGCAAAATGTGGTTTCAGTCGTTTAAAGACAAAAGTGCCAAATGCAAATAATAAAAGCGTCACTGCCCAGAAGTAGATCGTCATACCTGTATCCTGCCAGAAAAATCTGTGGTCAAATAAAGACTCTCTGTATCCGGTCACGATATAATACAGCGGATTTAACTTAAACAGAACAGCAATCTTATGCCCTTCCACTCTTGTGAAAGACCACATGATCGGTGTTGCCCACATACCGATCTGCAGTGCGATCGCAACGATCTGGGACAGATCCCGGAAAAAGACAACCACAGAACATAAGGTGTAGCTCATTGCCAGCACAAGTATAAACATACAGAAGCTGTAGTAAATGAGCTGCAGCAGATACAAAGACGGCGGATAACCGTAGATCAGATAGATCACCAGCAGAACACCGACAAAAAATACATGGATAAAGCAGGCTGCCAGTATTTTGATCAGCGGCAGTATGCTGATCTTAAACACAACCTTTTTCACGAGATAATTATATTCGATCAGGGCATTGGTCGAGCTCGATACTGCCTCTGAAAAGAAGAACCACGGTACAAGGCCGCTTGTCAGATAAACAACAAAAGGAACCTCCACACCTGATTTGAACATCTCAGCCTTTGCACTGAAGCCCTTTTCAAATACGAGCCAGTATACCAGTATGGTAATGACCGGCTGTACAAAAGCCCAGATAATGCCAAGGTAGGAACCGGCATATTTTGTTTTAAAGTCATTTTTTGCAAGCTTCCAGATCAGCTTTCTGCTCTGCCACAATTCTACCGGCAGAGAAACCAGCTTATTGAGAAATTGTTTCATCTGTTTTCTTCTCTCCTAAGTCTCTTCTTTTCTCCCTGTTTGAAACAAAAATATACTGTTTAATCATACCATACAATGCCATAATTGGCAAACTGCGCCGCTAGTAAAACCGCACACTGTGCCCTTCGCTGCTGTAGGATATGATCTTTGCCCCTATTTTCTCCATCAATGCCTTGTAATGTGGCGTCGTATAATAACTTGCCTGTCCGGTTTCTTTGTTTTTGTTTTCCATCAGCCAGTCCGGCGCATCAAAAAAGGCTTTGCGCGGCGCTACCGCTTCATAGAAATAATCGGGCATCAGGCTGTTTCCATGATGCGCCATCTGTACAAAATCCGACTTGACATCTTCCGGGTATTGCATCAGGATCGTATCGGCGATCTTACGGCCGATCACACTTCCTGCGCCCGTATCCGGGTACAATGCACGATTATCTGCATTATTGTCCCCGATATCGCCGAGAAACAGCATACTTCTTTTCTGCCCGCTCAGTTTGAATACCATGGAACCGTCATTTAATACATTGGTGCTTTCAGACAGGATCTCAGGTGTTCCGGTATATAAGACTTTCATATGCAGACCGATCACATCCAGTTCATCACCTGCGGAAAGATATGTCACATTATCATGTCCTTTAAGTCCCTGCAGCAGATAATCGACTGTATCCACGCGGATCCCCTGTAAGCGGATCGCATCCAGATCAAGCTGTCCCAGCAGGATCCGGTCAATCTCGATCTCCGTTTTATCCCATTCCGCCGCCAGAATGGAACAGAGCACACCGCAGTGGTCATCATGCGGATGGGTGATGATCCAGGCATCTACCTTACCGCCCTTTTCCTTTATGACATTAACAAGCTCCTCGCTCTGCCATGCACGTCCACCATCTATCACAATAAGACCGCCATCTGTACTTTCGACCGTATAGCTCATACACTGATAGCCTTCCGGATCCTGATACTGCGTCACGGTATACTTGGTCGGCAGATCATATTTATATACCCGATAGTTTTCCGTCTGTCCGATCAGCCTGATATCATAGGCATTGATGTCACCGGTCAGCTCCTGCCAGCTTCCGAGCACCAGATAACTGAACCGTTTTTTTCGCATGCCCTTTATAACTGTTTTTACCGGAATCTCGCTCACATCCATCGTCAGAAGAGAGGCAACGGTATTCCATTTCTTTTTGTTATAATTACCAAATTCCTTCCGGACATACCAAAGCTCTATATTGGCATTATACATGCGGATATCTTCCGCAAGCGGCTCTGTCACAAGTGCCCGCGGAGACTGCACCCCCTGTCTGTTCGGCACTATTTTGGCATCTGCGGGAAGTCCTTCAAAATCACGCATGATGATATTGCTGACTTCAATTGCATCCTGACTGATTTTTTCCATGTTTTCTGCCTTTTTGTACTCCGTTGTCGTAAAAACGCTGTTTCCGCACAACAGAAGCAGGATCAGACACGGCAGGATCAGTTTTTTGGAATGCTGCATGAAAACCGAAGCGGTCAGTGCCACCATGACAGGAGAAAGCAGCAGCCAGAAAAATCGTTCATAGACATCCATATTTCCTGTTTTATCTATGACATACAAAGACAGAGGATTCAGCATAAAAATACAGGCAATACCAAGATACCAGACATATACCTTCATCATGCGGCTTTTTTCTTTATAAACGCACCAGAATAAAAAGGCACATAAAAATAAAATGCCGATAGACCCCAGTCCGAAATACACATCTGTTTTTTCTTTTAAATCTGTCAGAAGCTGTACCACTGTCATATATTTGTCCTTTCTCCCGATTCTTCACTGCAAAAATACTTTCTGTCCACCCATAAGCGGTCGATTTATTGTGGATCTGCATGAACGTCTCATTACAAAAGATAGAGAACCGCCAGTGCTGCTTCAGGCAGGCAGCAAAGCGCAGCCGGCAGGATTCCCTGCCATTTTCTGTATACGATCGACATGGCAAGCACCAGACAGCCCAGCAGAAACGGTGCCAAATACAGTCCTGTTTCTCCCATGAAGCAGCAGGCAAGCATGCCCGCTGCCAGCAGGATCCAGCAGCTCAGCCGTTCTCTGCGCGTATAAACCTGTTTTTCATAGGTTGCTTCCAGTGCCAGACAGCCAAAATACCAGATATAAGGAATGCCCAGTGCCACAAACAGTCCCTTCCCCTGCCAGATACGTGTGACGAGAAAATTTTCCGGGCTGAACACATAATAGTTCCCGATCATATGAAGCAGGGCAAGACAGCACAAAAACTTACCGCCCGCCTGCTGTTTCCCTTCTTTTTGCAGCATCCTCTTTCCAAGCTGGTAATACAGACCGTATGCAAGCGGCATGTAAAACAGCGGAAACAGATTATGTGTGATCACCAGATGATGCAGTCCGTCCGATAATAAAGACAATGTTGCCTGATAAATCGGCAGCGCGGAAAGCACATACCGTCTGGAGATCGCTTTTGCCATCAGTCCGTTATATGCATCCTTCTGCAGTACATAATCATGGCTCAGGCTCATGGACGAGAGCCCGGAATAAAATGCATCGTCTTTATCCGGTGTTGCCATCCACAAAATGGCAAAGATCTGTACGACGATCAGCAAAATACCAATCACGAAAAACGGATCGATGTTTTTGAAATCGATACCTTTTTTCTGCAGTGCTGCCCGCCTGCCAAGCCTGCGGTAAGAAACACGCAGTACGCCGGCAAAAGCCAGCAGCACGGATACCAGTATAAAAAGCAGGCTCAAAAGCCGGAAGCTTCCGTTTTTCAGCTGAAAGCCGACTTCCAGTATTTCATATACCGCATACGATATCATAAGCCCCGCTACGGTGCGGAGTATCGTCACATTTCCCACATCCTTCTGTCCATCCACAAACAGACAGCCGATCAGATACGGTATCACGCACATATAACAAAAACAAAGTAAAACTTGTATCACGATCATGTTCTCATCCTCTTATTGCAAAGAAAATAGCATCAGTTCCCCGGTCTGTCCCACGAACCGATAACCGAGGGAGGTAAAAATCTCTTCTGCATCGAAATCAGTTCCCTGCTGCTTTGGATCGTACACCACCACATATCTGCAATCGATCTGCGGATACAAGTGCAGACAGTTTGCAAGTGCGCCAAGCTGTTCATCCTTATTGATGAGCAGGCTGTCCTTTGCCTCGTAGGAACTGTAGCCCTGATACAGTGTCTGCAGCTGCCCACTGTAAGCATCCGGGGAAGCTGCGATATCTTTTCCGTAGATTGGCTGCAGCCTGCCACTGTAGATCCGGCTCTTTGCCATCAGCGCAGACGGTCCCCAGAAGGTAACGGCATCTGCATCCCCCGCATCTGCCAGCATCAGATCATACGCTTCTTTTTCCTGCTCCCGGTAACAGCCCTGCACAGGCATCCTGCTGCCTGCCTGCGTATAGACAAGCGTACCCGAAAAAACAAACAAAAGCACCATTCCCAGTTCAAACAGCGGCAGTATTTTCTTTCTGTATCCTCTGATCTTCTGCCAGGCAAATGTTGCAGCCAGACAGAGAACCGGAACAACGAGCTCTATATGGCTGAGCTGATAATAAGTTTCTTCCATACCAGCGTAGTCTGCAAACAGCCGGTAAGTCAGCGGACAGATAAAAACTAAATAAGTCAGGAACCCGTATAACACAAGCCATCTGCCATCCTCCTGTTTTTTCTGTACAAACAGAAAAATATACAGCAGAAACAATGCAGCCAGAAACAGCCCCCAGTATTTATCTTCCAGCTTCATAAAATACAGCATGATATCCATCAGGCATCCCCCCTTTTCTCCGGCTTTTTCCTGTCTGCTGCTACACAGTCAGCCAGAAAAAGAAAGATTTTCACAAGGAAAAGAAGCAGAAGCGCCGCCACACCGACAAGGAGACTTTCCCTGCCTCCCAACACATACGAAAGCACCAGAAGAAGCAGAAGCATCACGCCTGCCATTCCTTTCTGTTTTCCCGTCTTTCCGGTTCCATATACAAACACCGGCAGCAGACAAAGTACCAGATGATCTGAAAGGACACTGCCTTCATATACGGCAAATAACACACCATAGCTCGTATTCATATAAGCACTTGCCCCGCAGATCGTCGCAAGCGCAAAAAACAACAGATAAACCGGCAGATTTTCTTTTTTCACAGGCAGTACAGTAAACAATGCTGCCATTGCCAGAAAAATCAAAAGCAATAAAAACGGCGGCAGATACTGCAGCAAAAGCTGTGCGGGTGTCAGGGAAAACCCTCTGCACAGACAGGCATACAAAACCGGAAGCACATTACCACGCAACGGCAAGTCGTCCGCAGCTCCGGTCAGTGCGTTGAAACCGGAAAGCTGCCCTGTAAAAAGGATCGTCTGTACCCTCTCCGGTGTATCGTAATAAGACTCCAGCGTAAAACCTTTCAGATAATAGGAAGCACAGATTGCCAGAAATGCAATGAGCAGAAAAACAATCTGCTTTCCGCCTTTCTCTTTCCATACAAACTGCCTTGCGGTAAACCGGCGATAGGAAGGCAGCACAAAAAGCAACACACCAAGTCCCATGACTGCAAGCACAAGACAGGCAAATAACCGATAAACCGTAGTAAAGCTCTGCAAAAACACACTACTGCCGGCACAGCACATCCAGAAAACCGCACCCAAAAGCACAGGATGCAGATGCCTGTTTTCTTTTTCTTCTTTTGTAATATACTGCAGCACATTTCCCGTCAGGAAACAAAGCAGCAATAAAAATGGCAGGATCAGCCAGTTTCCCATATTTTCTCTCCTATTTTCTGTCCTTTGCAAAATAAACGGTCAGCGGTCCGTCTGTCACAGGCAATACTGTATCAAAATAGTTTTCCACAAATCCCTTCAACGGCTCCTCGTCCAGCAATACGGAAAAATCCGCACCGTATTCCCGGTCTACAAAAAGCACCGTCGGTATTTTTTCAGGATACATCCTGTAGTATGTCATAAGCTGATCGGAAAACGCCGGTGTGGAGATTGTATTACCGGTCGCGATCTGTCCCTTTTGAAGCACACTGTACAAAAACATGTCACAGCCTACATACAGCAGTCTGTCTTCTTTTCCCACATATTTCTGCAGTGCAGCATATTTGGCTTCATATTGCGCAGCATCAAATTCGCTCAGATAAATGCCGGAAAGTACACCGGTCTCTGTTTTCACATACGAATCAAAAATGTTTTTCCGCTGTGTGGAAGTAAACCGGACAAGCAGGATACGCGCTGCAAGAAGCTGCAGCAGCAAGGCAGCCAGCAGCACCGCATACGCCAGATAGGCTTTCCGCAGCTTCTCTCCTGCTCCGATCACTCTGCCGATCAGAAGAAGCCCCGTCAGAACGCCCGGCAGCAGGAAGCTGACCGAATATTCCGCCGTCAGATTGGAAGTCGTCAGAACAGCCAGAAGTGCTGCTGCCGAAAGCAAAACACCTCCATAAAAGAGCTGTCTGTCTTCTTCTGTCTTATCAAATGCCGCATAAGCATACCAGCCGATCACAAACAACTGGCAGACGATCGGGTAAAAGACCATAAAATTCACACTCTGTATTGTATGAAACTGGATCACCATCCAGACTGCCTGCAGCAGGAGCAGGACATCCATAAAAACAGATGCATGCGCGTTCTTTTTATCCAGAACGGGCCTGCCCACCTGACAAAGCACAATAAAACCGGCTGTCACATACAGTATCCGGGCAAGATGCACCAGATGATCCTTTGCCATTGCCACAAGAGACTGTTTATGGGATGCATCACTTAAGACATTCGGAATATTCTGCAGAACCTGCGTGATTCCGCCGCCACGTACACAAATGTACAGCAGAAAACACACGCCCGCCAGAAAACAGGTCAAGGCAAACAGAAAGCTTTCTTTCCGGTTTTCCTTCGCATACACAAAAAAAAGCACCTGCAGATACAGAAACAACAGCACTGCAGTCGGATAGCACAAAACCGCCATGCTCATAAAAAGTCCTGACAGGATAAGATACCTTTTTTTCTTATGCTGCATATAACTGAGCGTGCAAAGGATGAGTGCCATCATCATCCAGTAATAAATGCTCGTAAATTCCGGCGACTGGATGTGCTTCGGTGTAAAATTCAGATACAGGATTGCACAGATTCCGGCCAGAAACGGCTGATACCGGCGCAGAACGCAATAACACCAGACGGAAAGAAGCGCCTGCACAAGCACCCCCATAAAGCGCATAAAAACAAGAGCACCATCCAGATTTCCGGCGATGCTCTTATAAATCCATACAAGAGGGGCATACAAAAAAGCCGACATCTGATGCGGTTCCCAAAGATCAATGAACATCCGCTCACCACCGGCGATCCGGACCGCCATGGTAAATGCATAGGATTCATCAATATCCGCACTCACATATACACTCTTCCATATTCCGATCAGTGACAGGAGTATGCAAACTGCAAACAAAATTCCTGCCCACACTCTGTTCTTCTTCATGTATGATGTTTGCTCCTTAATAATCCATATAACTTACGTTAAAATCAACCAATGTGGAAATACCGTCAACCGTTCCGGCGGAAGTATACTGCCACATATCATACGTCCCCTGATAGGACGGTTTGCCGGAATACTGCGCCAGCCAGACAGAATACGGCGACAGCTTCTGTGCATCCAGCTTCCCGGTCAGCCAGTTTTTACTTGCATAAACACCCGCTGTATAGCCGGCATTTTCAATCGTTTCACAAAACGCGGTGCAGACAGCAGTTCTTGTTTCCACATCAAGACCGTCTGCCCTTCCGTTTCCACCCGCTCCTTCTGTATCGATATACAGTGGGAACGATATTTTATACTGATTACACAGCATCAGAACCATACTGGCCTCTTCCACCGCTTCCACCGGTGTTGTTGCCTGTGTAAAGAAATAAACACCGACACGGACACCTGCTTCTGTTGCATTTTTGATATTCTTTTCAAAATATGGATCTTCCACCAGTGCACCGGTGCTCGCACCACGATATCCACAACGGATAATGGCATATTCCACACCTGCTGCCTTTACCTTCTGCCAGTCGATCTCCTTATTCCATTTCGAAACGTCAATCCCGAAAACAGACGCTCCGTCTGCCAGTCTGACATTTGTTTCTGTTCCATCCGCATCTTCTTCCGCTTCCCGGACACCGGTATCTTCCACGGCAGGATCTATCTCATCCTCTGTCTTTACAAGAAAAGAGATATCCTGCAGCACCGTATAAGAAACAGATTCACTGACAGAAGCCGAAAGTGCTGTATCGGGCACTGCATAACCATCTACCGGATTTAAGGAAACCGCATACTCGCCTGCGGCAAGATCTGTCAGATACAGCATACCATCCTGATCTTCATCCTCATATGTCTGCGTCTGGGCACCGTCTTTTGCAATCCGGAACGTAAACTGCTGACCGCTGACCGGATTTCCGTTGCCGTCCACCACAAAAATACGAAGATCCTTCTGTGTACTGGAAGCCTGCAGAGACAGTACTTTTGACTGATCTGCTTCCTCCGGCTCCACATCAAAAAAATCCGGATCCTGTAGAAAGGCTGTCGGATCCTTATCGGGATTCAGCTGATACCGGGCATAAATACCATTCTGCGCCTCTGCACTCTCCTGCTGCATGCTTGTCACCTGTATGCCTGTAGCCGCCGGTTTCTCCCGGTTGATCAGATATACCGTACCTAAAATCAGCAGTACGATAACGGAAACGCAGGCTATCACCTGCGCTTTCAGTTTAGAGTCCATTTGCAACCTCTACTAAATATTTCCCGTAATTTGTCTTCATCAACGGCTGCGCCAGTGCAAGCAGCTGCTCTTTATCTATAAATCCACGTTTATAAGCAATCTCTTCAATACAGGAGATGTAAAGTCCCTGTCTCTTCTGGAAAGCTGCCACGAAATCAGCCGCATCTAAAAGAGAATCATGGTTTCCCGTATCCAGCCATGCAAAGCCGCGTCCCAGTGTTTCTACCTGCAAAGTGCCGCGGGAAAGATATTCATTGTTGATGCTTGTAATCTCGATCTCACCACGGGCAGACGGTTTTACATTTGCCGCGATCTCCACAACATCATTATCATAGAAATACAGACCCGGAACCGCATAATTGCTCTTTGGCTGATCCGGCTTTTCCTCGATGGAAAGTGCCTTACCGTTTTCATCAAATTCTACAACGCCGTATTCTCTCGGATCTCTGACATAATAGCCAAAGATCGTAGCACCCTTTTCCTTCTGTACGCGCTCGGAAACATTTCTGAGCACGCGGGAAAAGCTCTGTCCGTAGAAAATATTGTCACCAAGCACAAGCGCAACGCTGTCGTCTCCGATAAAATCCGCCCCGATGATAAAGGCATCTGCCAGTCCTCTCGGCTGCTCCTGCACAGCATAAGAAAACTGCATGCCAAGCTGCTCGCCACTGCCAAATAAATCCTTAAATACAGGCAGATCACGTGGTGTGGAAATGATCAGCACCTCACGGATGCCTGCCAGCATCAGTGTGGATAACGGATAATAGATCATCGGCTTGTCATAAACCGGCATAATCTGCTTGGAAATTGCTTTTGTCAGTGGATAAAGGCGTGTGCCGGATCCACCTGCCAGAATAATACCCTTCATATTTTATTCTCCTTTGTACATCTCCTGATAGTACTTCTGATAATCACCGCTTGTTACGTTCTTCATCCAGTCTTCATGCTCAAAGAACCATTTAATCGTCTTCTTGATGCCTTCCTTGAACATTGTCTCAGGCTCCCAGCCGATCTCTGCCTTGATCTTATCAGGCGCGATCGCATATCGTCTGTCATGTCCCTTACGATCTTCCACATAGGTGATCAGGTCATTGGATACCAGTTTCTTTCTCGGATCGGAATCAGGCAGCATTTCCTGCAGTGTGTCGATGATGATATGGATGATCTCGATATTCTGCTTTTCATTATGACCGCCGACATTATATGTCTCAAATAAACGACCCTGCTCCTGTACCATATCGATTGCTTTTGCATGGTCTTCTACATATAACCAGTCACGGACATTTTTACCGTCGCCGTATACCGGAAGCTTCTTGCCCTGCAGCGCATTGTTGATGATCAGCGGGATCAGCTTCTCCGGGAACTGGTAAGGACCGTAGTTATTGGAGCAGTTTGTAATATTTGCCGGGAATTTGTATGTGTCCATATATGCTTTTACAAGCATATCAGAGCTTGCCTTACTTGCGGAATATGGGCTGTGCGGTGCGTAAGGGGTTGTCTCATAGAAATAACCGCCGTCCTCACTTAAAGAACCATATACTTCATCTGTGGATACATGCAGGAATTTCTTTCCTTCCTTGAAAGAACCGTCCGGCAGTTCCCACGCTGCTTTTGCACAGTTCAGCATAACGGCTGTACCGAGTACGTTTGTCTGTACAAAGATCTCCGGGTTGCGGATACTTCTGTCTACATGGCTCTCCGCTGCGAAATGAACCACTCGGTCGATGTCATTTTCCGCAAAAATTTTGGAAATTGCTTCTTTATCGCAGATATCAGCCTTTACAAATGTATAATTCTCTCTGTTTTCGATGTCTTTTAAATTTTCCAGATTGCCTGCATATGTCAAAGCATCCACATTGATGATGCGGATCTCGTTGTCATATTTTTTGAACATATAATGAATATAATTGGATCCGATAAAGCCGGCTCCTCCTGTTACAAGGTATGTTCTCATTCTATTCCCTCCTGTTATTTCGTACGTTTCTGTACCTTAGTTAGTTATATTTTAATACATCTTTATAAAAAATGCATTATTTATTTATTACATTCTTTTGCCTGTTCCTGTCATAATCCGTCGACCGGTTCTCCTTGACGTTTTGATACCATGCCATCACAATAAAAAGTATCCCTAAACAAAGGAGAACTGCCATGTTATATGTGCATTATTGTATTACCTGTGATAAGATCCATATTTTAAACGGACACAAAAAAATTTGTCCTGCCTGCGGAAAAAAACTGCACGAACTGAAACTCACCTTTTTGCAGTACAGTACACTTGACGATACCGACAGGCAAAAACTGCTTACGCGGATTCATGACCGGCTTTCCGGCGGAGCTGATACTCCGCAAGTGCGATAATCAAAAAAACAAACGGCGTGCAGAGCACCTGCTGGTAACAGAACAGGTTGTGACCCATATAGGATACAATGCAGCCCGCAGCACATAAAAGCACCGGACTGTCTTCGCTGTTTTTTACAAACCGTACCATGGCTGACAGGAAAAATCCGATATAAGCCGCTGCACCAAGGAAACCATAATCAACAATCATATTGACCCATTCATTGTGGGCATTAGTCAGGACATTACTGCCCCACATCTGATTCAACATATCTTCATACAGACTGTATGCATAGCCCGCGTAATGATCCGGTCCCACACCGAACAGCTTACGCGGCAGACTCATTTCCGCAATCATCTTTCCGGTAAATGACCATGTAAATCCTCGTCCATTCCCCCACTGTGCTTCCCATGTCAGATAAGGGATCTTTTCCGAGAGCATCAGAAAGATACCCGAAAGCTTTCCTTTTGCACTTAACACAAGTATCAATATACTGAAAAGGATCCCTGCCACGACAAGTCCGTAAAAGATATTACGGATCACCACCATCACATTTGTGGCATATTTTCCTTTTTTGTCCAACAGATAGAAAAATGCCATGAAAAACAGGCAGATCACCGGAAGGATCCAGACTCTGCTGTCAAATAGCAGTGTATTGCTGATCGTATCCAGCTCCAGTATTTCATTTGGATGTATTTTTAATAAAAGCCACATTGCTTTCGGTGCCAGAAAATACATAAGACCGATCTCACACAGACGGATCATGCGCCCCGCACTTTTTACCGAGACAAACAGAAGCAGTAAAAATACCGCAGTACTTGCTATATAAGCACTGTCTGTATTCTGTGACACCAATGTCATAAACCCGGTAAAAGTAAAAATACCGCTGCAAATACGGATCCATGTTTTCTGTGCCAGATAAAAACAGAACACGCCAAGCGGCAAAATACTGCAGACAAAGCTGGAATACCAGGATGCCTGCCCCATTGTGGACAAAAACTGGTTCTTATAGAAATCGGAAATATTATCATATACCCCGATCGGATCGATCAGCAACCTGTGCAGGATACCGATCACAAACGCATATGCGGCAAACAGACAAAGTGCCGTCAGCACAAGCTTTCCGTCCTTACAGAACCGTGAAAAGACAAAATACAGCAATACGAAGGTAAGCTGTGCAAACAGTCCCATATACCAACCGTCATACCCCCAGAAGCAGGCTTTCAGATCTCCGCTTGCAAAGAAACTGATCAGTGCCAGTAAAAGAAATGCCAGCAGAAAAAGATCCGTTGTCGAAAAACGCTGTCTGAATTTTTTCTGTTTTTCCTGCTTTTCCGTCAACAGCCAGAATATGGCAAGCAGCAGCAAAAGCGGCATTCCAAATACACAGACATGTGCATAGACATTGAACTTTGCCGTACCGATCTTCACATAGCCTTCCTGCATATAAAAGACAAGTACGCCTGCCATAATAATGCCAAATAAAACGGTTAAATATTCCAGCAGGTTTTGCAGAACTTCTGCCGCCGTACTTTCCTGTTGCTTTTTTTGACTGTTTTTGACTAATTTTGTTGACATATGCTTTCCTTACTTTGCTTTTACCTTTCTGTTCTGCGCATAACTGCCATACACCTTTTTCCCATCCAGCAGACGATACGCCCTGATCCTGTAATAATACGTTTTTCCTTTTTTGGCTGTTTTATCCGTATAGCCGCTGCTCTTTTTGTCAGCTGCCGTTTTGATCTTTTTATAGCTGCCGTTTTTTCCTGTTTTCCGATAGATCACATAACCATCCACAGTTTTCAGATTTTTCCATGTGAGCTTTATTCCTTTGCCGCGCACCGCTTTTGCCTGTAACGAAGAAACCGTCGAAACCGCTGTTTTTACACCGGACTTCCCGCCATAATATTTCTTGCCGTCTATCGTCCGATATGCACAGACGCGGTACGAATATGCCTGCTTACCGTCTGCCAAAGCAAGTGTGACCTGTCTTGTCGATGCCTTGACTGTTTTAATCCTTTTATAGCTGCCGCCGTTCAGGCGGTAGATTGCATAACCGGAAGCACCGCTGACCTTTTTCCAGCTCAGCTTCAGCTTTTTCCCGGAAACAGACGCCGTTACCTTAGGCTTATCCGGTGGTACAACAACCGTACACGTTGCTCTTACCGTACCATTATACACAGTAATGACAGCTTTTCCAGTCTTTTTTGCAATAATTTCTCCGCAGTCGTTTACGGATGCCACTTCCGGATGATCCGATTTCCAATATACCATCCACGGCGTCGCGCCTTCTGCAGAGTAGGTTGGTGTCGCTGTCAGGAACGTCTGTTTACCGATCTGCAAGGTAAGCTTCTCCCGGTCAAGCTTTAATGCCGTCAGTGTTGCAACTGTCGGCTCCTGAGACGGTGTCGGAGAAGTCGTAGATGACGGATCCGGCGAGACGGCAGGTGACGGTGAATAGCTCGGGGAAGCAGACGGCGTCGGAGACGGATTTGGTGAAACGTCCGGCTCCTGAGATGGCACTCTGTTGTCCGTGTATGCTTTGATCCGCAGGATCGCACCTTTTACGCTGCCACTTGTCGTCCGGATCGTCTTCTCCGACAGATCCTCCCATTTTGTCTGGTATAAAAAACTCACACCCGGATTTTCATAAGTAGATACGGAAATAAACGGATTTCCGCCACTCGTATATTGACTGTCCTTGCTGATATAAAGAGAAACTGCATCGGCAAACTCATATACGACCGCATATCTGTCCCCTTCCTCAAATGGCAGTGCTTCTGTCAGTGGAATCGTATGATAACCGGGATATGTGAGATGTACATTCTGTGTCAGCAGAAGTGTCCCGCTTTGCGGGTTCCCCATTTCCGGATTTTTATAAACAGTCAGGGTGCAGTCTGTGTCCGTCTGTCCGATCCCGATCCCGACTGCCCGCAGGATCTCTCCTCCTTTTTCTGTCACAGAAAACAGGTTGGAGGCTTTTGCCCCTCCTGTTAAGGTAATCATCGATATTCCCGCATCTCCGTCATACTGACAGATATTGTCATAATTATCCGCTGCCTGCGCATCAAACACATAGGCATATCTTGTCGTAGTTTCTGTGCTGTTAATAGATGCATCATAATAGGACAGCCAGAAATTGCCGTTTTGTGCACAGCCCGTTTTCTCATCGCCCCAGCTGTTACGGATCAGCCATGCGCCATCCCCCGGTGCCTGCTGCGCAAAATTCTCCTTCGGAAATGTATCATCCCAGCCAATGACAGCCACTGCGTGATTGGTGCTTGTTACATTTGGATTATAATAGCTGTCATGCACAGGATCGTCATACTGGATGCTGGTCGAAGAATAATAGCTTATCCCCAGTGCACCATACTGCATGATCAGTTTTTTCACTTCCTGTTTCCTCTGCACATCCGCAGCTGTTCCCATATTGATCAGAAAAGCATTCTGTACATGGCATGCATCTTCCCCGTAAGCTGCGTCGGTCGAATTAGCTACTCCCAAAAGGCCGTTCACATCTGCGCTGCTATCTGCAGCAAGCCCGCTGTACGGTGCCTTTTCCTCTGCAACCGGTCCGCACCAGCTGACAAGATGCCACATGGTAAGCAGCGTATTTCCACCCTGGGTCAGATAATTTTTCCCCGCCATGGCAGCTTCATTATAATCACCCGTTGTACCGCCCTTTGCATCTGTTGTATTTCCCTTGTTATAGAAATAATAAGCAAGCTGGCGTTCTGACAGATCGATACTGCCTGTTGCCAGTCCGTTCCGTATCATGGAAGCCTCACAGGCTGCAAGCGCAGAAAATGTCCAGCAGATCCCATAGGGATTCTGATCACGGAATGTCGATGGCAGATAGCTTACCACCTGTCCATCTGCTATTGCCGCATCCGAACGGTAAGCAGCAGGTATCTCATTTTCTGAAACCGCTCCTGCCCTATCCGCTTCCAAAGAAAATGCCGCGATCCCATTTTCCCGCTCTGCCTGATCCTCCGGCAGTTCAAAATCCAGATCCGTATAGCCTGTCGCATTTCCGGATATGGTTTCCTGCTCCTGTGGCAGGGATGTGACACTTTTGCTCCGGTCTGCATAAACAGGCATAGAAATATCTGAGAACATCACAGCCGCCAGAGCAAGTGCAAGAATCTTTTTCCGGCTTTTATGCAGTTTTTTTCTGATTTTATCTTGCTTATGTTTCATTTCTTTCCTTTCCACGCTATGTTTCCTGCCCCAGGGACGCATCACACTATTGTTTTATTTTTCATTTCTGTGATCCGGTAGTTCATAAAAGGTGCGAATCACCTTTCCAAAATAGGAGCTGAATTTCTGACAGCCCGCCACGTTCAGATGGTCGTAGTCGGCAAAATCCGTTGCAAAATCAATTCCGATCTCATCATATGCCTCATTAAAATCAAGAAATCTTACTGCATCCTCCGGGTAAGCCTCAAGTAACTCTGCTACGGTATTATACACCTTTTGGTCATCTTCCTGCACGATATACGGCGTCAGAATCAAAAGCACAGGTATTTCCTCCTGCTTTGCCAGATCCAGAAGCTTTCGAAAATACAATGCCGTTTTTTCCGTCATGGGCATCTGCTCCGACACATTTGAAACATCCGGTCGTTCCATTACTTCCACATGATCTGCCGGCACATGTCCTCTGTAATTCTCCGGCAGACTGTGATCTGTCAGGAAATCAGAAAATGCTACCTCCCGATATCTGTTATGATAAATGGGAAATTCCAGAAAATACAGCCATGCATCCTTCTGCTGTTCTGCCGAAAGACTCTCCCGGATCGCCGCCATCTTTTCTTTGGACGGGCGCATGCCAAACGTGCTTTTGATCAGTTTACTCTCCTTCACATAATCAAAGGGCTCCACAAGCCTGTAAATGTCTAATACGATAAGCTTTGGATGCTGGTATTTCAAAGCCTCTTTGAGTGTATAATACGTATTCCAGACCGGCTGCATACTGGCACAGAGATCATATGCAGAAATGCCTTCCTCTTTTGAAAGAACCGCCGGATCTATATTGACATACGCATGAGAGGATCCCATGACCAGTACATCCACACTTCCCCGGGGTTGCTTGTAAAAGCCTTCCATCTGCCGGATACCATCCTCATAACGAAAAGCAAGCATACGATTCAGTTGTGACACAAGCACACCTGCAAGCAGAAAAAAAACAAGTATGCGGATCCCTTTTCTTTTCATAAACCCATTCCTTAAAACTGAAAATAAATAAACTGCGTGGCATCATAAGCCGGTCCGTACATGCCATATACATATACGGCTGCCAGCAGGCATAAAGCCACTATATACCGCAGGATCAATGGTTTTTCCATTACCCGCTCTGTCAGTTCTTTTCCTCTGATTTTCAAGATATCCGCCAGAATCAGAACCAAAAGACCGATCAGCAATATGCCCCATTCATACAGATCCAGCCCCATTCCCAGAAGAGTACCATCATATAGCTGTGAAAAACCACCCGTTACTATCATTCTTTTGATATAAGCCAATGCCATCTGCAGAGAATCTGCCCGGAAAAAGATCCATGCAAAGCTTGTCAGCAGGAAGGTACGCATGATGCGAATCAGCTGCAATGCCGGATGTGACGACCGTGTCATTTTCTGTGGTAAACACTGCTGCAGCAAATCTCCGGCAATCTGATAAACGCCATGCAGACCGCCCCAGAACACAAAATGCAGACCGACACCGTGCCACATACCACTCGCCAGAAATGTGAGTAACAGATTCAGATATTTCCTGAACTGTCCCTTTCTGTTACCTCCAAGCGGAATATATAGATAATCCCGCAAAAAGCTACTCAGGGAAATATGCCATCTGCGCCAGAAATCCTTAATCGATACCGCCAGGTAAGGTGCATCAAAATTCCGCACCAATGCAAAGCCCATGACAGTACCGGCTCCGATCGCTATGCAGGAATAGCCCGCGAAATCGCAGTAGATCTGAAAGGCATATAAAACTGCTGCAAGCACTAAAATACCGGAGCCAAAACCTTCATATCCCGCATATGCCGCATTCACAAAAACGGCAATCCGATCTGCCAGCACCAACTTCAGAAAATAGCCCCACAACATAAAAAACAATCCATTCGCGATCCGCTTCTCATCCCAAAGCTTCTTCTGCGCAAGCGTCTTAAGCTGTGGCAGGAAATCTGCTGCCCGCTGGATCGGGCCCGACAATATCGTCGGAAAAAACGATACATAAAGCGCATATCGGAAAAAGTTCTTTTCTGCATCCAGCTTTTTCCAATACACATCTATCGTATAAGAAAGCGCCTGAAAAGTATAAAAAGAAATCCCCACAGGCACAAGCAGGTGGAACGGTATATATTTACAGAAAAATAAAATCCCAAGATTTGCAAAAACGCTTCCAAATACCACCCACTTCTTCAGACGGTCTGATTTCGGCTTACCTTTCCGGGAAAGCACAGAAAGCATAAGTCCGCTGGCATAAGTGATCACAGTCGTCAAAAGCAGCAACAGAGCAAATCCGGGATTCTGACTCATATAAAAATAGTAACTGACAAAAAGCAGCCAGAGATATCTTGCTTTTTTCGGAACCAGAAAATAGATCCCTACAACAACCGGAAAAAAGCACAAAAAAGAAATTGAGTTAAAAAGCATACCAAGCCCCCTGTTTCCTTCCATTGCATAATTTTAGTATAGCATATGCCTGTGAATGGAAACAAGAGGGCGTAACCGGCAGAAATGATTCTTTACTCTGCCAGATAGATTTTGACACCGTCCTGTATCTTGCTGATTGTGTCATCCAAAGACTGTCTGCCAAGCAGGTAATCAGGTACTGCTTTTTTCAGTTCTTCCAAAACCTTGGCATCCTGCATAGTCTTTTGGGATAGTGACTCACATATCGTTTCCAGCCGATCCGCATCTGCAGCTTTGATCTGCTCGATATCCAGCCCGATCTCCTGTCCGTCTGCGCCTTCGATCGTTGTATAGGCGGCATAATTGGAACGATCCAGGTTTACCTGCATATGAAGGGATTCTTTATTGACCGGAAATCCGTCGTAAAAATCACCGTCCTGTACTTCTCTGCTCATCACAAAGGCTGCAAATTCTTTTGCCAGGTCAGCCTGCTTCGTATTAGCATTTACACCGATTTCCACAGTCGGTATATAAGCATTTTCAAAGCTTGTATAATCGCCCTTTACCAGATTGATGATCGCCAGATCAAACATGGCATCATTAAAGCCGGAAATCTGACAGAGCGCAGCCTGCATGGTAGAGGGCAGATCCCATTCATTGCTTGCCCTCTCTCCCTTTTTATGCTTTTCAATCAGGTCAGAATGTGCAGCGATCGTCTGCAGCTCCTGAAGTACCGTGCGCAGCTTTTCTGTATCCAGCTGCTTATCCTTTATGATGTCCGGCATAAAATAAGGCGCAAAGGTCTCCACAAGATCTTCTCCGGTAAATGTACCCAAAAGGCTTCCATCCGTCTGCTCTGCTGCCTTTGCAAGTGCTGCCAGATCTGTCATTTCAGACGCTCTCTTCTCTTTGGACAAAAGAAGCGGCAGTGCAAATCTGATCGGCAGAATCTGCTGCTTTCCGTCCGCAGCCTTTTCTCCGTCTACGATTGCCTGCAAAAGCTCTCCGTTTTCTTCCATTGGCGTTACGATATCCGACAGATCCATCAGAACGCCCTTTTTGGCAAGCGCATTATCATCCAGACCACTCAGCACGATCACATCTTCCCCGTCTCCCGCAGCCAGCGAAGTCATCAGGCGGTTACGCTGCGTCTCCGCTTCCTTATCATCAGTGTCTGCACATGCAACATGTACGGAAACCATTGTGTCAGGATGCTTTTTCCCAAAAAGGGTTGCAGCCTGATTGATCGTAGCCTGATCATACAAAGTATAAACCGTCAGTTCTTTTTCCGGTTTTAGGGAAAGTTCCGGATTATAAGCATACTGATACAACTTCTGTCCCTGATCGTTTTGAAACAGCGCATAATAGACTTCGTTTGTATCGTCAGACATATCGCTTGTCATGCCACGGCACCAGCTGTCTGACAGACCGAATGACATATAGCTGCCATCCAGCAGATCTTCAAACTGCCCGGCATCCTTTGCTTTCCGGTGCAAGCCGTCCGCATTTGCCACGATCAGATTGCCCGCAGTATCTGCATCCGCTGCGCAGCTTCCGCTCTTTTTGCTGGAAATATCCACCTGCGATATCACCCTGATACTGTCCTCCGGGCAGATCCCGATCCCCTGCATGGTTCCGCTGTCTCCATCTATGATCAGTGCATAGCTGTCACCCATTCCGATCAGTGCTTCATATCGTTCACCTTCCAATGGTCTTGATTCGGCAAGTGACAGTGTCTGCCTGTCATACCGTTCTATCTTTGTATAAAAAAGTGCAATGACTGCATGATCTGTAACCGCAATATCTTCCGGAGTATCCACAAACCCATATTGCGGGTCTTTCTCTGCCCAGCCTTCCGGCGTGACCTCTGCCATGCCTGTGTCATCACAGGTATACAAAAATCCCTGCAGGTTTTCATCATCTATCTGCGCATCACAGTACACATAATAAACTGCATCTGCCTTTCTGATCTTCAGCGTATAAGCATCTGCCGGTAGCGTAAGCTGTGCCATCCCTGCGGGAGTATCCTCCGCGAAGGTCTTTGTCTGTGGATCCATCACAAAACGCTTCAGCGAAACATTGTCCCCATTTTCCTGTCTTTGATACAGAACTACCTTTTCATCTTCCCGGCAGATCTGTACAAACTCTCCCGCTACATCCGGGAGTGCGATCTCCGTCTCCTCATACCGTCCTTTTCCGTTCGCCGGATCTTCTGCCTTTTTACCGCAGCCTGCCAGTAACGACAGGGCGAGCACAAAGAATACTGCGAACTTTCCGCATTTTTTCTTCATAAAATTCTCTCCTTTTCTCTTATAGGATTTCCTATCTTGTCGTGCCCATCTTAGCACTTTAAAATCTGAAAAAGGAGAAATGCGCCAATTCTTAACGGCTTCTTCTGCAATTCTTAATATTCTGCCCTGTATCTGCTTCTGAATATACTATAATGTCAGATCCTCCACATCCACTCCCATGGAAGACAGCTTTGCCGTGGTTGCCCTGATCTGATATTCCAGTTCTTCATTTTCTACGTTGTTATTTGCCTTCTTGATCCGTTGTAAATCTGTGTATTTATCGATCAATACCGTGATCAATTCTTTTTCTGTCATTTCCTCCATCCTTACACCGCCTTTCCATAATTACAATATAGTGAATTTAGAAGCGGTTTACAAGTTTCCTTTGCATGGATAATCTATCCTTGACTGCATGTTTTCTACCCGGTTGTATTTCTTCTATAACGGGCATCTGCCAGAGTGCGCATTCTTTTCTTTCTTCCCATGTGGGCGGCGGATCAGAATTGACTTTTTCCTCTTCCCCCTGCTTCTCTTCCTGCCTGCTGCTTTCTGCCGCCGGCGGTTTTATCTGCACCAGCTTCTCTGACATCTGCACGGAGAGTGCCAGCTGCTTTTGCAGGCTGCCATCTTCATAGGAGATCCAGTAAAAGCCACTGCCGACGCCTTGATATCCCTTTTGTCCCCAGCTGTTTTTGACCAGCCAGGCACCATCTTTTTGGGGCTTCTTTACAAAATGCTCCGCTCCATATGTATCATCCCAGCCAACCACCTCGACAGTGTGGTTCAGACTCTTCGTCACATAGGGAAAATAATAAGAACTGTCTCCCGATCTGTCCGCTCGGTCTCGATAATAAAGTCCATAACTGTAATAACTGATCATCAGCCCTCCTGTCTGCAGGATCCGGCTTTTGCAGGCATCTGCATCTGCCAGCGGCTGCGTTCCTACAGAAAGCACTTTATATTGCTGCCTGTAAAGCTCCTGCTCAGGCAGCATAAAATCATCCGTGATCTGCCGCATCGGTACTTCCGTTTCCAGTACAGGTCCCATTCCGGCAAGTGCAGCCTCAAACACTGCCGTTCTTGTATTTGTCCGTCTGCAGAACTGTCCAAAAGAGCTGGCATCTGCCTGCAGATGGTATGCTGCATATGCCCCGTGCAGTTCAGACAGATCCACGTCCGCTCCCCTGTACCCTTTTATCAGAAGTGCCGATTCCATCAGCGCAATTCCCGCATAATCCCAGCATAGTGCCAGATTCTGCTGATCTCTGACAGGCGTCACAAGCTGCAGGCTGCGCGGATCATAGCATACAGGCACTGTTTCCGTCATATCCTGTGTCTTCTGATCTGTACAGATCTCGATGCCTGTTTTTCTTCCGATGCTTTCCAGTTCCTGCAGTTCCCTGTTCCACTGCGTAACCGAAAATTGATCTGCTGCCGCCCAAACAGGGCATTTCCACAACAGTAGCAGAATACAGACAGACAAAACGCATGTCAGCCCATATCTGCCCCGGCACAATATATTTCTATTTTTCATATTTTCCCTTTAAAAGTTTAGCATATGCAGTCTTTTTCTCTTTCGGAACAGCAAACCGTATCTTTGATGCACAACCTTTAAATGCGTCTTTCCCGATATTTCGCAGATGGGTAGTACGAATTGTTATCTTTTTCAGCTTTTTGCACTGATGAAATGCCCTTTTTCCAATTGTCTGTACCCGTTCCGGCAGTACCAGCTTCTGTAACTTTTTACAACTCTGAAAAGCACCTTGCCCGATTTTGACAGTACCGCTTCCCAATTGACAGCTTTCCAATTTACCTGCATTTTGGAATACTAAATCTGAAATTGTCTGCAATTTATCCGGCAGTTTGATCTTTTTCAGGGAAATTGCATTTTGCAGCATTCCTGTTCCGATCCGCAACAAAGAAGCATTCTGCGCGAAAGTAAACTTACCGAGTCTGCTGCAGCTGGCAAAAGCATACGCACCAATCTCCAACACGCTTTTGGGTACTTTTACGCTTTTTAGAATCGTACAGCGGTAAAAAGCTTTATTTCCGATCTGCAACAGCCCATTTCGCAGTGTCAGTTTTTTCAGTTTCCCGCAGCCTTCAAAGGCACTGTCTCCAATTCGCAGAACTGCTTTTGGAATGCTGGCTGTTTTAAGTGCCGTACAGTTTTTAAATGCCTTACTGCCGATCACCGTAACATGATCGCCAATACTGATCTTTTCAAGATTATTACAGTTTTCAAAGGCGCTGTCTCCGATTTTTGTAATGCCACTTCCCATGACAACTTCTTTCAGTTCACTTTGTCCATAAAATGCCTTTTCGGCAATTTCCGTGATCGTAAGCGTTTTCCCCGCGATCTGAATCACATCCGGTATGATCAGTTTTTCCAAACCGGCTGATCCGTTCAGTAAAATGGTTAATGTACCATCTTCGTTTTTACGCAATGTATACGTCACTTTATTTATTGTATAGCCGGCAGAAGACCCCTGCTCTAGAGCCTCCAGAATTTTTTTCTGCAGATCCACGGAAAGTCCGTTATCCATATTTTCCTGTTCTTCCGGAATCCGTCCGGCTTTTGTCGCATTTTTCCTGTAATAAAATTTCACAACCGTACTGCCATCTGCCTTTATCGTAACAAGCTGGCTGTCCGGCTTTTCATACCCGTTTATCGTGATAGGAAAGATCCGTACCTGCGTGTCTGCAAGTGCTTTATTTCCCTGTCCCTCTGCCTGCGCCATATATTCTGTATAGTTTGCCGGATCCGCTTCCTGTTCATCCGGCTGCAGATAATACTTTACTGTATAATTGACAGAAAGCGGCTGGTATTCTGCCTGTAGTACAGCCATTCCGTCTTCTCCGGCAGTCAGATTTTTTATGGATCCCGTCAGCAGGAAACCATCCTTTGTACGCCATCCTTTAAACAGATATCCTGTCCTGACAGGATTCGGTAACTGTACAGACTCTCCGTATACCACATCTTTTGCATAGCTGTTTTCCCGCTTCACAAAATCTGTCTCCTCTGTTTCAAGGCTTCCACCCATCGGATCCAGACAAATTGTATAAAGATCCGCTTCCCATTTGGCATACAATGTATGATTTTGATCCGGATGGTAGCTTTCCCCCGGCTGATACAATCTGTCACTATTGTTTTCCTCTGCCCAGCCCAACAGATGACTGCCTTCTTTTTGTGCATTTGGTAAAAGAACCGCTTCTCCTGTTCCCCATCCTGCATAGATGGTTCCGTTTCCTGTCGTCTCCGTCTGTGAAAGCGCATCTCCGATCTTTGTCTGCATTCCCGGGTCTGCATACCAGCCCAGAAAGGCTGCATTCGTCACACTCATTGCCTGCTCACAATTACCACCGTCTGTATTATAGGTAACGGTATATTCTCTGTGCAGCTGCGCCGGCAGTACATAGCTGCCACTGCTGCTCCAATTTGCACTTTTTGTGATAACCGCGCCATTTGTAAAGGTCAGATTGCTGAATAATGCACCGGGAACGGCTCCTGCATCTCCCCAGTTTAAAAAATTCCTTACAGCCTCAATCGGAGCAACTGTTCCTTCCGCTCCATTTGAATTGACTGTGATCAGATAGGAAGGTGCTTTCCCCGGTTCCGCAGGATAAACGGCCTGTTTACCATACTCACAATCTATTGCGGCAGGAATGCTGCTCCCCCCATTTCCATCGAATACAACTCTGTAAGATGCCGGTACAATATTGAAATGAAATACCATATTATGAATTTTAGCAGGATTATCTATAGAAGTAGCTCCAACGCCTGCATTAGTTGGCAGGTGTACATACTGTTCAAACGCTACCGTTTTTTCACTTCCATAGTCACTATCTCCGCTCAGTGCATTATTATTCAGATAACGGACTCCTTTATAAGTTTCATCTACCATGACTGCCGAATCCAGCGGATAGGTCGATCCCCTGCTTCCGCTTTCCCGGTCTGTAGACTCTCCTATAAAAAACGCATATCCCACCGGTTTCACAAAAGAGAACTGGATCAGAGAATGTGGATACGATATCTTTCCGCCGCTTTTCAGTTTTGCCACATCTGACAGTGCCTGTTCCTTCGTAGATTCAATCTGATAAGTGTAATTCCCCTTTCCGATCACTTTCAGACCATAGCGGCTGCCGGAGACTGTGGTACTCATCCCGGTCTGTCTCTGGGAAAGCTGCCTTGTAGCATCAATATTACTGATCTTCACGGTCGCTCTTCCTGCCTGTGGCCCCGTAAAATCAATGTAGTAAAATCCACTTTTCCCGGAAAAGCTTACAGCACCGACATTCTGGCATCCTGCCAGCGTCTGATAATATTGCAGGTTTGTTTCAAAATGTGCGCCATCGACCAGCCCGCACTCCCTACACAGATCCATCCCATAGTAATCCAGAGTCTCAGAAAGCTTCTCTGATCTTGCAAGCAGATTCTCCTGTGCTTCTTTCGGCAGACAACTCAGCCAGACTGCAATATCACCATCCTGATAGCTGTTCAGGCAATTTGTCAGTTCTGTTTCCGATAATGCCATGGGATCTTTTTCAAACAGATCTTCTTCCTGCATAATGCCTTCTTCCTCTTTTTCATCTGTCCGCAGAGAGACGACAGTATTTGCCGACATCGTTTCCACTTGTCGTGTCGTCATACAGGACGCATTTACCCACTTTGGACTTCCTGTCAGTACGACTGTAAAAAGCGTACAACTCAGCAGCCATTGACATAGTTTTCTCTTCATTTTTCCTCCTTTGCCGGCAAAAAGGCAGCAAAAGATATGCCCAAACCTTTTCCGGTCTTTCCTGATTCATATAAAATTGTATTGTTTGTGGAATCTTTGGCAGAATGCCTGGATTGACTGTTCGTCATAAGATAGAAGGGCTTTTATAAGCCCTCTATAAAGATTCACTTTGTAATCGATAGTATAGCAAAAGGATCATCCGTTAGTCAACAGCAATTTTCGCGTTTTGCGGTTCTTCTTCCGGTTCTTCTTCCGGTTCTTCTTGCAGTTCTTCTTCCGGTTCTTCTTGCAGTTCTTCTTCCGGCTGCTCATATAAGAGCAAAACAAGCAATGGATTATAGGTCAGATACATAGACTGCGGATTTACCAGTCCAAATACCAGACTGATCAGCACGCATACAAGCATCAGCCATTCTTTTTGCCGCACGAGCCGATACAAAAGCCTGCCTGTCAGAAAACAATATACAAAAATAAAAATCGTACCATATAACAGAAGATGCATCAAATATGCATTATCCACGTAGTTATACACAGCATCCGGCTTATAATACAGATTTGAAGCTCCTATAAACTTGATCCGCTGTCCAAACCAGGTAAACCCGTATTTCTCAATGGCATCATAGCCCAGCTTCAGGCGATTATTGGACATGATGTTCATACGATCCCAGACAGGCGTTCCTTCCCGGTATGCCCATGTAATCCCAATACTTGCAGCCAGACTGCACCATGGAACGGCAGACAGTATATAAGCAAGCCACTTTGGTCCTTCGTCTTCTTTTCGCGGCAAGTGTTCTATGAGCAGACATCCTGCCACAAGCAGCAGACTAAGTCCAAAGTCTGATCTGCCTTTTGTCAAATAAAACAAAATGCAGTTAATACCAGCGATCGCAACCGCTGAAATAATGTCCAGCCTTTTGCGAATTGCAATCCATGTAATAGCGGTAAACAAGCCGAAATGACTTGCCAGCATACAATGCGTAAAACCAAGTCCATGTCTGAGACGCGTTCCCTCTTCCCAGATCACATCTTCTAAAATTCCAAGCCGGGAACATACCGTTGTGGTCAGAAATACGGATACCTGTACCGAAAAAACAGCCTTACAGGTTTTTCGAAAAGGTACATTACGGCCACTGTAGATCAATACAAACATTGCAGCAAATTGCAGCTTTTTGATCTTCCATGCAATTATGGCAAACAGGATCGTAAAAAGAAGGGACACTATATTTTTGCGCGTCAAATCTTTATCCAGTATACACTTAACAAGGCATACCAGCAGTACAAAATACATGACAGGATCAGAGATCCGTTTCATCGGCAGCATGTCCTTAAAATACGTGTATTTGATCAATGCTACGATGAGCCAGAGTACAAGCGCACCCAGATATGAAATTTCACTCCATTGTTTCTTTGTCATCGCCTTTCTCCATCCATTGCATGCACAAAAGCCAGATAACCCATATGCTTCGGATATCTGTCCTTTTCAGGCGGCAGCGTATTGTAATCACCATAAAGATGTTCCAAATAAGGTTGTACCTGATGTGGAACAGGCAGCATATGTCCGCAAAAGGGAATCCTATGGTATGGCAGCAGAATATCTTTATCCATCACTTCCCGGTCATACCCCGCCAAACCGAACAGGCTGCACACCTTTTCTGATTTTTCCGTTTTCTTTGCGGTAATCACTTTTTTACTGAAACGGACATAAAAGTCAAACAACTTATCCGGTGTGACTTTTATCAGGAGCTTTGATATCCCGCGTGCTGCTCTGCCTTTGTTTTTTGTTGGCAGTCTGTAAACAGACATATAATGCACGATCACAAAAAAACGTTGCAAAAACTTGCCCGCTTTTCCTTCCGGAACACCGTCGATCGGATGGATATCCAGCTTCGGCGCCGCACTTTGCGGATATGCGCCATCCGGCAGATACAAAAGATGCCCGATCGGTGCATCCGGTATGATCTGCTTTGCAACCGGCGAATAACAGTACTCACTAAGCCGGTTCCCCTGTTTCTCCAAAAGCTGTTCCATACGCTCAAAATCAGACCGCATCATTGCCAGATCAATATCATCATCCCACGGAATAAACCCCTGATGTCTGACCGCTCCAAGTGTTGAACCACCAGCCAAAAAATAAGAAAGCTTATTTTCCCTGCAAAATGTATCAAAAACCAGAAGCATCTCCAACAGATACTTCTGGTATTTTTTCAGTTCTTCCGGAATCATACTCTTGCCTTCATCCTGCATTGCTCATCCTGCTTTCTTCTGCCTGTCATGCTTCATCATCCAGCATCGCTGCCAGCATCTTTTCTTCTTGTTTTTCCTGCTTTGTTTTCTTTTTATTCGGTTCCAGCTCGTCCATAAAGATCTGATACTGTTCCAGTACTTCCTCAGTCGGTCCGTCCATGCGGATCAGGCCATCATGCAGCCAGATCACTCTGCTGCAAAGCTTCCGCACGGTTTCGATACTGTGCGATACGATCATAACAGTACGCTCGTTATCGGAGATCAGTTCCCGCATCTTTGCAAAGCTCTTCTTTTTAAATGCAATATCACCGACACTTAATACTTCATCGATCAGCATGATCTCGGTCTCCAAAACCGCCGTAATAGAAAATGCGAGTTTGGAATACATACCGCTGGAATACGTGCTGACAGGAGAATTGATAAATTTCCCAAGCCCGGAAAACGCAACAATCTCATCATATTTCTCCTTAATCTGCGCCTCCGTAAAGCCAAGCAGCAGGCCTGACAGATAGATATTTTCCTTACCGGTCAGCTCCTTCTGAAAGCCCACACCAATAGAGAGCAGGGAAATAGAATGATCTCCGATATCGATCGTTCCTTCGTCCGGTGTAAAAATACCAGCTATGGAGCGCAGCATTGTGGATTTACCGCTGCCGTTTCTACCGATCAGTCCAACGATCTCCCCTTTCTTCAGATTAAAACTAACACCTTTTACTGCTTCAAATTCTTCCATACGGGATTTCCGAAGGGAAAACAGACTTTTCTTGATACTTTCTGCCTGCACCGTTTTGTATTTTATATGCACATCTTTGACCTGTATTATATATTCGTTTTCCATTAGCTCACCTTTACATATGAATTTTCGTGTTTCACGATCAGCTGTACACCGATCACCGACAATAAAATGCTTGCCATAAACCAGAGCCCGATCACTGTATAAGAGGGGTGCGACTGGTACAAAATACAGTTTCTGGCACCCTGAATGATATTCGCAACCGGATTGACATCCAAAAGCAGATGATTGTACGGCTTTGGTACACGTTTCTGCAGATTATAAAAAATACCTGACATGTAAAACAAAAGTCTCAGCACTACATTAACGATATTTGCAAGATCCATCAGATAAACGCCGAAATGCAGCACAATACAACTACAGCCGAAAGTAAATATGCCAAGTGCCACAAACAGCGGAATGATCTCCAAAATGCGCCATGTGATCGGTACTTTATAAAGCGGCACCATAATGATCACAAGTGTAAACGCCACACACATCTTAAAGAAATTTACCATCATTGTGATCAGAATCAAAATATACTTCGGGATGTATACCTTCGATATCATTCCCTTGTTTTTCTTTACCGTCCTTACACTTGTGACCACAGTTTTATTGAAGAAATTCCACAGGTTGAGTCCAATAAAAACGAAAAGCGGGAAATATTTCTCTGATTTCCCAAATACGATCTCTGCCACAAAGGTATATACCAGCATGAAAAGAAACGGATCCAGAATCCACCAGAGCCAGTTCAGTCTGGAACCTGCGACTTCGCTCTTCAGACTTGCTTTCGTCGCATATAGCATATAGCCTTTGTACTTTTTTAAATTGTCTATAAATTTTTTCATAATTCTTTTTCCTGTTCTATTCGTAAGATTCCATTGTGCGCTTCATGCCGTCTCTCAAGCAGATCTTCGGTTCCCAGCCCTCTGCCATTGCTTTGTCTGACTTTAAAAAGCCCAGCTTATAGCTCAGATAGCCAGCAGATTTCTCGCCCTTTGGAATATGCATCACAAGCTTTATTCCGCGGTCTGCAAAAATATCACAAAGCGTCTCTGCAAGCTGCTTTACCGTAACAGTCTCTTCAGAATTAGATACATTATAAACCATTTCTTTGAACTGCAGCAGCGTATAGAAAAGTCCTGCCACAACATCACCGATATAAGTCAATGCCAGTGTTCCGCTTCCGTCACTGTTCATCACGATATCTTCTCTGTTTTTTACATTGCCAAGGAAATCGCCTACTACACGGCCATCACTTAAAAGCATGCCTGGTCCGTACGTATGTGCTATACGGGCAATCTTACAATCAATCCCATACTGGCTCTTATAGCAGGCACAAAGGTTTTCCGCCATTCTTTTGCCTTCCGGATAGCAGGAACGGACACTTGTCGGATCCACACTGCCATAATCCTCTTCCGTTACAAAATCCAGACTTCCCCTGCCATAAATTTCTCTTGTGCTGAGCAGCAGAAATTTCTGAGTGCCATGAATTCTGCCATATTCCAGAAGCTGATAGGCTCCCAGTACATTTCCCATTGCAGTTCCGACCGGATCTGCCACAAACTGATTAGGTCCCGTCTGACTTGCCGCATGAATGATGATATCTATTTCTTCAGAGAGCTCTACCGGCTTTGTCACGTCCTGAATCACCAGATGAAAATCATCCCGTTCCAGTATTTCTTTCCATTTGTCTCTTGTTTTCTGTTCATTCCTTGCAATGCCATAGATCTGTATGCCATAGTCCTTTGTATCATTGAGCACCAGCATGGTACGCACCAGATAGGTTGCAATCAGACCGTTTACGCCTGATATAAGCACTTTTTTCCCCTTCAGAGTTTCCCATGCAATCGGTTCTTTTAATATCCTGTCAATATCTTCCTGTACTACATGATGTAACTGCATAAAAGCCTCCTGTTTTATAATCCGAAAATTTCCTGATTTTCCCGCAGATCCACAAGTGCCTTAAACAAGAAGAAATCCTCTGGTGTCGTAATCTTGATATTAGTTGTCTCACATGGTACCATATGAAGCTTTACACCAAGCTCTGTCATCAGGGAACAGGTATCGATTGTAATTGTATAAGGCATCATTTCTCCCTTTTCATGCGCATATAACACATCCTTGAAATAAAAACTCTGCGGAGCCTTTGCAACAAACATGGTATTACGGATGATCGTCCGTTCGATCTGCTTCCCATCATCACTTACAATCGCAGTTTCCGTGAAGGGAACGCAGGTAATGCCGTTTCCATATTCTCTGACCGCTGCAATATTGTCTGTGATCAGTTTTTCTGTCACAAGCGGACGGACCGCGTCATGCAAAAGCACAATATCATCTTCCTTGCAGATTGTCTGCAAATAGCGCAGAGCAATCATTTTAGACTCCTGCGTATCTTTTCCGCCAGTCAGGATTTTCTTTACCTTTTTGATTCCAAACTTGTCCAGGAGTCCCTGCAGATAATTTTCCCAGCCTGCAATACACGGAATCACAACTGCATCAATCTCCGGGTGCTTTTCAAATACTTCCAGTGTATAAATTATGATCGGTTTCCCATACAGCTCCAGAAACTGTTTTGGCTTTGCGCTGTTTTTCATACGCTGACCGGAGCCACCGGCAAATACCAATGCTACATTCATGTTATTTATCTCCTCCGTTGTTTTTGCACTTTCTATTTTGCATCTGCCACCTTATTATACTTTGCGTAAACTCTTCTGAACTTACGTTTAATTTTCTCTTCCTTCTCACCCCTGCTGGTACCTTTAAAACATACCATTTTAGAAACCAGTTTTCTATAAGGATACGGTGATGCATTGCTGTTTTTCTTGATCTGTTCTTTCATTACCGTAAATAAAGACTGATAAATGGACATCAGATAAGTCTCATCCTTTTGGATGCCTTCTTTCATAGCCAGTTCCAGTCTGTCCACCAGCTCCTCCGGTTTCTCCTGTATCACATCAAAAACACGATTGCCATAGCCAATACTATCATAGAACCCCTTTACCTTTGCATTCCACATGACGCCGACAGAAGGCACATCCAATGAAAAGCTGATAATACTCGGATGTAATCTGCATGAGATCACACCATCACAGTCTGCAATCTTAGAAACCAGATATTCAGGTGTGTTCATATTAAATACACACTTTGACAAAGGAAATCCATACTCTCTGACAAGGCGGTCTACAAAAGCTTCATCACTAAAATGACCACTTGTCAATATCTCATAATCATAGCCTCTCTGTTTCACGATCTCAACAACCCGTGTCCAAAAAGCGATTGCTTCCTCTTTGGGAAATGGTATTTTATTATCTGTAAATCCGCCTTCCCGCAGAATAAAAATACCGATCTTTTTCTTTTTACCCGGCTTCTTTTTCGTCCAGAATTTACGGAACACAGTACAGGTATGCACTGCCGGATCAGCCACTTTATCAATATAAAGAGAATCCTTTTCCCTATATTTCTGCAGCATTTCAAAATCATCCCTTGTTGTAATCATCTTGACGCAATCCAGATTCAGTGCTTTCTTCAGACGCTGGCACTTCTTATTCTGTTCGTCATAATGTTCCAGTCCGATCGCAGAGAAAAAGACCGGTTTCTGATACTTTTGCGCGATCTCGATCGTAACTGCCGTACGTTCATAAAAGTTCTGATACATATAGTTGAACATAGGTGCTCCGCCAAACACTACGATATCGCAGTTCCTGATCGCTTTTTCTGCCGGCTCAAGCAGCTTAGGGTTCCGATTCTTCAAGTATCCCTGTGACACAAATGAAACTGCCTTACTGATGATCTCATACTCCCATCTGTGCAGTCCAAGGTTTTTCATAACAGTAGAAATCAGACTGATATCAGTTGCTTCAATCACCTGATCTCCCACATTATCAGAATCTCTGTTTGTAAGAAGCAGCACTTTGACCTGTGACTTTGGTGTGATCTTCCGCTTGATTTTTTTTAAGTATGGCTTTGTCTTTTTATATAATTTGTCGAAACAATGCATATGGTTTCCTTTCTTTCAAAGCTACTGCGCCAGATCTTTTACCTTGCAATCCTTACCTACCAGAATTTCCCTGCCCTGACAACCTGTGATCTGATTCTTTCCGATGCTGTCCTTTACTTCACTCTGCGCATACAGTTTTATGCCTGCGCCTGTTACATTGGAAAGCGTATTGGCCTGTATACTGCCAACCGTACATTTGCTGTTAAGCATAATACCGTTTCCACCGGCAGCTGTGATCGTATTCTTCTCTACATTACCTGATATGACAGAGCCGTCATACAGACTGATTCCGTCATTTTCCGTCTGGGAAACGATATTTCCCACTACCACACCGGCCTGACTCCGGCAGGCAATACTGATTCCAATACTGCCTGCTCCTTGTATATGGTTATTTTGTATAGCATTTGTGACAGAACTCTCTCCATAAACACGAATGCCACATTCTCCTACCTTTGAAATCTGGTTAGCACTGAGTTCTTTTACATTGGAATTCTCAAAAACCATAATGCCGCAACGTGAACTCTTAGAAATGGTATTGTTTTTTACCACTACCTGCTGACTGCAGTCTCTTATGGCGATTCCATCATTCTTATTATCCATAACACCAGTTTTTCCCTTACCGATGATCATATTATTTTCTACCATTACATTTTTCACGCCTGCCAGGTGAATCCCATGTCCTTCTGTTGTGATGTTGTTATTGTAGATTGATACATTTGAAGCTCTGTAATCACCTTTTGCAATTTTCTGATTCGATGCCCCGGTCTGTGTTTTCTCCAGCAGATGTCCGATTACCGCAATTCCCTGCACACGATCACACATTGGATCATTTTTTGTCTGGATCACATTATCATGAATCCTTGTCCGGATCTCTTTATAATTCTGACTCTTTCCAGCCTGACTTTTTGCCTTTGCATAAATAGACGATGTCTTGGATTTAAAAGACTGTACTAAAATTCCCGCACCACAGTTTGTAAAGTTATTATCCGCAATCTCACAATTATAATAACTGGTCGTCACGATTGCTTCTTCATGGACATTTTGAAACTTATTATTGGTGATCATGACATTCTCATGAAATCTACCTACCAGCATCGTATGTGTACCAAGACCTCTCGGTACATCCTGAAATGTATTACCAGATATCAGTACATTCTTCATCACAGTTCCGTCCTGATAGGTTTCGGCAAATACACTTTCCGCCACCGGAATATCAAGCTGCAATGCTTCCTGTTTTGCTTCTTCTCCCTTTCCCTGTCGCGCTTTAAAGCTTTTAAAGGTACAGCCGGTTACTGTAAAGCCGTTAATCGCACAGACCTCTACCTGATGAAGACCGCCTCCGCCTGAAAAGGTTGCGTTCTTTATCGTAATATTTTTGCCGTGTGCCATCTTAACCAGATTACCCTTGTTGTTCTTAGCACCTACATAAGTACCACCCAAAATCGTGATGTTTTTGCATCCCTTATAGCCTTTTGTCTTTGCCGTACTCTTTTTATCCACAGTATCTGTCAGCAGCATGTTCAGGCTTTTTGCCTTTCCCCTGAACTTTATCGTTGCACCGGTTGCTTCCAATGTCACATTACTGCATAAACAGATCGGTCCGCTGATATAATAAGTTCCCTTTGGAATAACAATCTTATATGGTTTTGATGCTGTTGCCTTCCTGCGTGCCTTTGTCATGGCATCATTTACTTTCTTTGTAATATCTGTCTTCTTACCTGCTTTGATCTTGATCGTCGTTGCTTTTGATGCAGTCTGTGCAGCCATTACTTCCACTTTTGCAAACTGCACCGATCCCGAAAAGCACTGTAATGCAACAAGTAAACACACCATTAAAATTTGAATCTTCTTTTTCATGAAACGCCTCCTTTTACACAGTACTCCTGTCCCTCTGTTCTTCTCCCAGCTCCGGGTTTTCAAATACAATTTTCTGCATTTCTCGATAATGATTCCTTACAGTATCTATATCCGCCTGCATTTCTACCGGGATCTGACCCAGTACAAACCAGTCAATCACACGGTCAGATGCATTGCAGTCAATATGATCAAATGAGAAATCCACATATGCTTCTACCTTCTCAAATTCAAAATCCCGCTCCCGGATTGCTGTCAGCAATTCATCAAATGTATAGACCACCTTACCCGGCGCAGATTCCTCATACGCTCTGTGAAATCCTCTGGAATAAGCATACTGCAGCTTATCAAATGCAAAAAACAGCATTGGCTTTTTCATCAGAGAATACTCAAAAATATTAGAAGAATAATCAGTAATAAGAAGGTCTGTAATATAAAACAGATCATTGATATCCGGGAACTTGTTCACATCCACAAACCGATCCTTATGCGGCTCCTTGATTGGCACTGCTGATGCCACCCACGGATGCATCTTAAATAACACCACATATTCCTCTCCGCAAAGATCATACAATTTGTCAAAGTCAATCAGCTCATACGGATAATATGCCAGCAGCTTATTCCTGCCACGATAAGTAGGTGCGAATAAAATAACCTTTTTCCCCTTACAAAGCGGATATTTCTCATACAGCTTCTGCTCTACCCTTGCACGTCTTTCCGGATCCAGATACTCGTCCATACGCGGCATTCCTGTCGGTAATACCTGTTCTTCATTAATACCCCAGACTTCCGAGAAAAAATGAGCAATGCTCTTAGAGCCTGAAATACCGTAAGAATACTGTCTGTGTGCACTCTGCGGTGCAGGGCAGCCCGGATGTCCCCAGCGGCTGTAGCCGGATGACTTAAAGCCTGCTCCTGCATGCCAGAGCTGTACCACCTTTGTATCATCGGAAAGCTTCATCCAGTCAAGCACCGGTGCATGATCGTCCACAAAAATAATCCCGCTCGATGCCATTTTTTTCATCAGAACAAGCCAGCTTTTAAATCCATGATTTCCTCTGGCACCAAATCTGGCTGATGTAAGAATCGTATACTCCTTCTCCATCCCTCGTTGCTGCATACGCTCCATAACAGCCTTTAAATTAGAGGCGATTTTATCATTCTGTTCTGTCAGAAACAAAACGGTATGTGCCCTGTTTTTCTTATATTTTTTATAATAAAATTGATAGCTCCTGCGCAAAAAGTTTTTACTGGAAAACCATGTTGCCATCACATTTTTAACCGGATGGATCCGATTATGCAGATGTGCCAGTGATGGGAACTCCATATTCGCCTTTGTTGCCGCAAGGATTGTCATTTCAAAAGGCAGATTATCTTCTCCTTCTTTTGTGCCAAAAGAAACAGCATATATCTTTTGTCCCCCATTATATGGAAAATTTCTGGAGTGATCAGCCATTTTTTCAAAAATACCGTAATCATATTCAGCATCCGCTACCGTATTTTCTCCGTCACTGACAAACAGCCCGTAAATACCGGATGGAATACAGGCACAATTCCCCGGATTTGTAATATTTGTGGTCAAGTGATACTGTCCGTTTTCATATGCCAGAACACGCAGTTCTGCTGCTGCCTTACCCAACATCTTGTCTACCAGATAAAAACGGACTTTTTCTGTAACAGGAACCGCCTTTCCTTCCTTTTCAAGCGTCAGATACAAATGCAGATGTATCCGTTCCCATTCAATCTTCTGAAGCTCCGCTTTCCATTTATGATCTGTTGCAAGGTACCTCATATTACGTTCTTTTCCTCCGGTTTCTTACTTACTTTTTCCTGTCTGTGTCAGAATCAGATCTGCCACCCGTTTTGCAGCATTTCCATCCTCAACAGAACCTTTCTCTTTCAAAAAGGCATTTATCCTCTTTCTATAACTTTCCTCATCAAATGTCCCGATCTGTTTCAAAAGTTCCGCATCCGTCTTCGCTAACGGGAAAGGAGTATCTGTCAGCGGGTAATAAAATCCTCTTACCTGTTCATAAGCATCATAATCCTCTGCCAATATAAACCCCGGTCTTTTCGTCAACATAAAATCAAAGATCGCACTTGAGTAATCCGTTACCATTGCGTCCGCTGCCGCCAAAAGTTCCTGCACATCCGGATACATGGTGGCATCCGTAACGGGCTGTTCTTTCAATGCCTCAATCTGCTTCGGCGACACCCTCCTTGGATGCAGCCGTACCAGACAGACCCATTCACCACCAAACCGCATTTCCAGTGCTTCCGCAATCTTTTCATAAGGAAGCGGCTGCAAAAGTCCATGATCCTGATCGCGAAAGGTCGGCATATAGAAAAACAGTTTTTTCTCTGGTGCAATGCCATATGCCTCCTGCACCTTTCTCTTATATTGTAACTGATCCTGTTCAAAAAACAGATCATTCCGTGGATGCCCGTATTCCAAAATCTTTCCCGCTCCCCAAAAGGCTCGTTTGTAAACACCCGTTTCAAAGCGACTGTTTGAAATCCAGAAATCCGTATAAGCTGCATTTTTTTTCGCCAGTGTCAACCATGCTTTATCGGCATTCAGATAACCGCAGTCTCCCTCTATCTTCTTAATGCCAAAGGAACCATGCCACATTTGGATATACACCTGCTCCGGCTTTTTTAAAAGACCTTGATTCAACAGATGTACCATCTGAAAATTTTTTACCCAGAGCTTTGCGGTCGCGTATTCATAAAAAGCCTGCTCCGAATCATACAAAACAATCCTCACTCGCACAGGTAATATAGGGCGGAGCAGTTCCGGTGTTTTGGTGATCCAGACAAGATCCAATCCCTCCGTCAGCTCCTGCGGCATTTCCAGAAGTCTTTTTAATACATACTTCGGATTGCAGCCGTATCCATTCCCCATATAATTATCAAAAACAATCTTATTCGGACAAATCGGCTCATGATCGAAGTGTTTGTGATACTTTCTGGTAAAACGAATGCGGATCCGCAGCTTCGTTTTCCGAAGACGATACACCTTATACTCATCCTCGATCGCATATGCAATTATTTTTTTTGCCAAAGAACGAATCATCATGTAATCCACCACTGCCACACAGCTACCGCAATTTTACTCTAATATCACTATATGATGTCGGGAACCAAAAACCCCGAATTTTATGCCAATATCGGGGCGGATCCCAAGGTCTTTCACCCACCTATGAGCAAGCTCACATGAGTTTAGACCTTTTACCCCTAGCATCATTATATTATACAATGATACCCACAAACTTGCAACTTACCGATTTACAGCCGGTTTTCAGTCCTTGCGAAGCACCTTGTCATAAAAAAGATGCCGCAGTCTGTCCGGCAGCAGACTAACCCCCACATGACCACAGACCGCGAACAAATAATCTCCCAGTCCGCAGTATCCGTTTTTTAGCATATAATTACGAAAACGCAAAATACGCCCTGCATAGGCCAAACCTCCGCGCCGTCTGTACATTCCCTCTGTGCGCATGTAAAGAAGTACCTGTTCCGTATTATAACCGACAGCACCGCTTTTCAGCATTCTGAGCCACAAATAATAGTCCTCAAAGCCTTCAAATGGCTGATAGCCGCCCGCCCGTAAAACCATACTCTTTTTATACATCACACATGGATGATTAAATGGGTTTCTGCGTCTGGCAAAACGTAGGATTTCTTCCTGTGTCTGTGGCAACTTTCTGATTTTTCCAACGACAGCAGGATCTGTCTCAAACTCTGCTACCGATCCACTGACCAAATCTGCTTTCTGCTCCGATAGCAGCATAAGTTCTTTTTCCATACGATCCGGGCAACTGATATCATCGCTGTCCATTCTGGCAATAATCTCATACCGGCAATGTTTCATTCCCTCATTCAGTGCATTCCCCAGTCCGCCCTGCCTTGCAAGCTGTACACGCGTAAAGAGAGCCGGAGATGTTTTCTCAGCCACATCCAGCACCTCATACAATGCCGGTGTCAGTTCTCCGTCACATACGATCACGATCTGCGCCGGTAAAACTGTCTGCGCCAGCAAACTGTCTATGCTTTCTTTCAAAAACGCCGGCTGTTCTTTCCGATATACCGACATTAAAACTGCGTATTCCAATTTTCGTTCCTTTCCCTCTAAAGAAAAAGTGTCAAAAAATATTTTGACACTTTCCCACATTTCTATTCTCTTGTTTTAAAGTCCCCTCTGTTTCCGATATTCGCTGATACCGCTCCATTTGGTATCTTTATCCGAAAGGATAAGATCATCCTTTGTCATACCTTCCGGCATCGGCCATTCCACACCGATCTCCGGATCGGACCAGAGCAGTCCGCCCTCGTCGTTCGGATGATAAAAGTCTGTGCATTTATAGGCAAATTCTGCATAGTCGGAAAGTACAATGAAACCGTGTGCAAAGTTCTTGGGTATAAAAAACTGCTTTTTATTTTCAGCGGAAAGTTTTACGCCGTACCACTGTCCGAAAGTCGGAGAATCCTTTCTCAGATCGACCGCAACATCAAACACCTCTCCATTTACCACACGGACAAGCTTATCCTGCGGAAAGTTGATCTGAAAATGCAGACCACGGAGTACACCCTTTTTGGAAGCAGACTGATTGTCCTGTACAAAAACCTGATCAATGCCTGCCTCTTTAAAGTCGTTATAATTATACGTCTCCATAAAATATCCTCTGGCGTCACCGAATACAGTCGGTGTAATGACTTTCAATCCTTCAATATGACAGGTTTCTACTGTTATTTTTCCCATTATTTCATCCTCTTTTTCTCATACTTGGATACCCACTTTTAAACTTTTTGATAATACACTATCCATAGATAAAATAAGTATATGAAAATCACACCTGTTCGTCAAGTTTCTTTTCGTACCTGACATTAACAGCAGTAAAAAGGAGGAACTTCTTTGTTCCTCCCGCTCTTTTTATCTGCTTTTGATATCCTTGATCATCTGTAAGATGGAGCTTCCGTAGTTCTGTGCGGTTGCCCAGCCTTTTCCGTATGGGTTGTCCGGAATACCGAGCCATTCCACATAAGGAGCCGTTCCACGGCTCACATAGGTAAAACGCGGATCTACACAGCCATTATTCAGCGCATCATAATTGGCATACGCTTTCAAATGCTGGATCTGTGCGCGGATCCCTAAACGGACACTTGAAAAACTCTGTCCCTTCGCACCTCCGCCTACTGCTCCGATCCCGGCAAAATTATACTGTGTAATGCTGACATCGCCACCAAAGCGCAGGAAGTTGGTTTCCTTCATCGCCTGTGCAAACGCTACTTCGGCTCTGATATTTTCCGTTTCGCATTCCTCCAGGTAGATCTGGCAGAATTTTTTGATCGTTGCAGCATCCGACCCTCCGTAAAATGAAGGATAAGATGTTCTGGACTGATAATAGCTGACCATCTGTGAAACAGTTACCGTACTGCTGCCCGTGATCGTATATTTGCCATTCTCATAGGGATCATCTGTATTATCGTTTGCATCTCCGACAGTCATTTTGCCCTTTAAAAGCACTTTGGAAACACCGTTCTTTCCGGTCACAATGACCTGATAGCGGTATTCACCTTTTACGTTGTCATGATTCTTGGTCTGGATCAGGGCGCGGTATTTTCCGTTTCCACGATCTGATGCCTTATACGTATATTTTGCCTTTGTTTTTTCCACCGGCCATGCTTTTACTTCTACCTTTTCCACAACGGTGTTGGCACTGATGCTGGATACTGTCAGATAGCTGCCTGTTTCGTTCTTTTCACGGCTGACCGCCTCACCGCCAAGAATATCGGAAACCTCAACCTTCTGCGCTTTTCCGACTTTTGTGTATTTACCGTTTGTGCCTTTTACATATGCCTGGATCTTATAGGTTCCGCTCATGCCAAAATCAGAAATTTTTACTGTTGCCTTGAATGCGCCTTTTGCATCCCTTTTCGCCTCATAATTTTTCTTTTTGGATCCTGCATCTACATTGTATACACGGAAACGCACACCCTTAACGGCTGCTGCGATTCCCAGATTCTCTGCTGTCAGCAGCAGTTTGGTTTCTTTGGATTTCAGCTTTGCTGTAATGACAGGATCTTTCTTTTCGAACGTATAAGTAACTACCTTAACATCCTTTGTAATACCGTTGCCATCCGTTACCTGCACTGTAAACCGGTATTTACCAAGCGCATATCCATAATCCTTCATTGCAACAGAGAGATCATAATAACTGCCATTTTTCTTTGCCGTATATGTTTTTGTTTTTTTCTTGCCTTCTAAATTTCTGACCTTGACCTTAACCGATTTTACTTTCGATGCAGATGCCACATTTTTCAGGCGAAGCCGGAAGGTACCCTTGTTTAAGTTGATCTTTCTGACCGTTACCGCACCTACTGATGGCCCATCTACCGTAAAACTGCCTGTTGCCACCTTAGTTGCAGTTCCAAAATAACTCTTGGAATATGCCACTACCTCATAAGTGCCCGCCTTTTTGAAATCGGCTATCTTCACGGATGAAAGCCAGCTGCCGTCATCCTGCAATTCTGCGTTATAGGTTTTTCTTGTTGTTATGCCGTTTTCTTTTACACTGACTTTATAAAATACCTTTGCAGCACCTTTTGCCCCTGTTAAAGCCAATGTTGCAATCGTCTGTTTTCTGTTCAGCTTTGCTGTAAGCTTCATTGTCGAAGGATCTGCCTTCTGTTCTTCGATCTTTGTTGTCGTAGAACGGAGCTGATACTTCTTACCCATTGCATCATAAGCGTAGGCAATGATCTTATAGGTACCTGTTTCTTTGTTATGATTTGCTACATTGGCTGTCGCAGTATAAGTTCCTTTTCCTTCATCCGTTGCCGTATACACATAAGACGCCGAACTATCGGATGTCGGATAAACCTTAAACTTCACACTTGCGATCCGGTCTGTCGGTGTCGCTCCTTTTAATGTTATTTTAAAACTGCCGTTTACACCATCTACATCAGACACAAACAGATCATCTGCATCATATTCCACTTCTTCGGTAGACAGATTCCATGCACTTGCTATACCAAGTGCATCTGCCACACCGAGCTTCTTTAAATTATCCTCACTGCTCAAAAAAGCAGCATCGGATGGGTTATTCACAAATGCATGTTCCACAATGACTGCAGGAATACCATATAATTTACTCCTTCTGATCACACCATAGTAGTCCGCCAGCGATCCATCCGGATAAGTTGTATTATCTTCTGAATTTCTTATCTTGATACCATTATTTTTCAGCCCCAGCTTTGCAAGCTGTTCAATGATCTTTGCAGCTGCCACAGAGCCCTTGGAACCTGCATCGTTGTTGTAATTACTGTTTGGGTAAAACACCATTGCACCTGTTGCGGTCGTAGCACCGACACCTGTGGAATTGAAGTGGATGCTGACATACATATCCGCGCCCACACTGTGTGCATAATCGACTCTGGCTGCATTATCATCTGTCGAAGATGTGCCCGGATGCGGACATGCACCGCTTGTTCTTGTCATATACACAACCACATTTGTATAATTGGCTTCCAGATATTCTTTGCAATAATTGGCAACCTTGATCGTCATGGATTCTTCTGTCAGACCGTTTGCTCTGGTTCCCGCATGAGAATCATCGTGTCCCGCATCCAGTACCACAACGACGCTTCCTGCAGAGATCTGATCGCTGTCCAGATCGTCTGCTGCCTGTGTCTGTACCGTCAGTCCTTTTGCCCGGGCGATCGCCTGCGCAAGCTGCTGTCCGGTCATCTGCGCATCGGTGCTTTGAGAGATCCGCACGATCGGAAGCTCTGCTGCTTCTTCTGCTGAAATGCTCTGTGTATCTGCCTCTACCTGCGCATCTGCAAAATCCTCAAGCGCCACTGTATTTTCTACTGCTACTTCCCGGTCAATACCGAAACAGATATCTTCCATTCCCGGGATCTGGGTGATATCCATATTTCCCGCATAGGAAACCGTACCTTCCGCAGTTTCTTCTTCATATGTATAAGAGAGCGACTTGATCTGATAAATACCTGCACCGCATGTGCTGCTATCCAGTGTAAACACAAGATCCTTTCCCGGCTCTGCCAGAGAAGCTTCTGTTGATTCCCCTGTTTCTTTATTTTGCATGGTCAGAACAGCCTTTGTAAACTGCTCCTGGCCGCTGCCTGCAGACACATAGATTTTTTCTGCTGCAGGGCTTTCTATGTACATATTTTCCACATATAAATAGTTGAGCAGAAGATCTGCCTCTTTCACACTCGCCGGCTGATTCCCGGAAAGTGTCTCCTGCTTTGTCTGTGCGGAAGTATCGGCACCGGATACTGTTTCCGACACATCTGTCACAGTCACTTCATCCGTTCCTTCTGCCAGTACCGGAATCGCTGTCAGCGGTGTTTCTGCAAACAGACACAGTGCCAGCAGCATTGCCAGTATATGCTTCATTTTGTTTTTCATGTTTTTCTCTCCTTGTTTTTTGTCTTTTTCGACATCTGTTTTTATCTTACACGCCTTATTTTCAGATTGCAACGCGCAACATATGGAAATTTACCAAATTATGAATATCTTAAGAAAATAAAGCCGCAGCATTACATTGCTACGACTTTATAGGTATATTTCTTTCCTTTTTTTCTGGTCTGATCTTTAAAGCGGCATTTACCGGATGCGGAAACTGTTCCGATACATTTGAAGGCGCCTTTATTCTGCTTTCTGTATACCAGATAGGTTTTGGCATTCTTGACCCGTTTCCAGCTCAGCACTGCTGTCTTTTTATTCCGTAATATGCGCGCCTTCAGTCTCTTTGTCTGCCGGCTGCTGCACTTGACATACTCTGACATATCACTGGCATATGCCCCGTTTCTGCCCGCTGCTGCAACCTTATAATAATAAGTCTGGCCAATCTTCGCCGTCCGGTCCCGATAGGATGTATTTTTTGTCTTTCCTATCAGTTCATAGCCACTGTTTTTCCTTGTGCTTCTGTAAATCTGATAACGGGTAGTTCCGTTTACTCTTGACCAGGATAGCTGATAGCTAACCGCATTTTCTTTTTTGGTCTGTGGAAGCTTTTTTCCCATAATGCACTGCAGATTCTGTGGTGTATGCAGCGTCACACAGAGCACAAAACTTGCGCTGCTGTCCGGATTGTTCAGATCCGCTACCCGGATCGTTGTCTTACCGAGTTCTTTTGTATGGATCATACCATCCGCATCTACTTCCGCCACCTTTGTATTGCTGCTTTTCCATTCCATCGCATCACTGCGATATTCCGGCAGAATGCAGATACTGTCTCCCAGTCCTGCCTCATATTGTTTCCGTCCAAAGGATAACGGCTTTGTAACATACACGGTACAAAACCCCTGTCTGCCATCCGCTGCCTGTGCCACGATCACTGCCGTACCTTTTGAAACCGCAGTGATCTGCCCCCTGCTGTTTACCGTTGCAACCTCTTTATCCATTGAGCTGTATTTCACGGAAACCGTGCTGTCCAGCACCTGCATATTTACGTTTTCTCCAACCAGCAGATATTCCTGCGGATCACAGCTTGTTGTAAGAACCGGATCTCTGACCAGCACCGCTATTCCCTTTTGCACATTCTGTGGCACATTTGCCTTCAGCTTTGATGCATCCAGATCCGGCAGATCCCCAAATATCTTCTGATAAAAACAGCATGCCGCCACAAAATAGCCAAGCTCTGACGGATGTTTTCCATCCTTGCTCAAAAATTGCTGATCTGAATAGAATACACGTGCCCTCTGAAACTGCATACCAACCGGAACCACATCGATCCCGTACTCGCTTCCGATATGCAGATAGGCCGCCCCCACTCTTTTCTGCAGCTCACCCGTATGGATCGCCGCCTGGTTTTTATTTCCCGCAAATTCATATGCGTGCGTCATATAAAGCAGAAGCTTTGCCTGCGGACGCAGCTTACCGATCAGCTTCTGTAGGGAAGCAACCGCCGGTCCCATTTCCGCATCGGCCGAAAAGGCAGGTACAACACTCTGCTCCTGCAGCACGACATAGTCCCATTCTTTCTCCATCAGCTTTGTCACGAGCTGCTGGTAATATGTTTTGTATTTTGCAGACATACCAGCATAATAGCTCAGTTTGGCAGCTCCGTTCGTCACACAGTCCGCCATTACTTTTTTACCCGTCAGGCTTGCCAGCTCCTGTAACTGGTTCGGTACGGAATATTTTACATCCGTTTTGTGATATCTGGTAAAACTGTTTCCCACAAACAATACCTTGACCGTACCCGGCATAATCTCATCCCCTGAGACACTGCTCTTTTCCGTATCCTTATCCGATTCTATATCATTTTCCATGCCATCGCTGACAGTTCCCCTATTCTCACTGACCGCGCAAACTGCTTCATCCATAGAAGAAACAGAGACAGCCAAAGTTGTCTCATCCCCTTTCCCCATTGCGAAAGCATCTGCCGGTATCAGGATCTGCATCAGCAAGCAGAACGTAATCCATACTGACAGAAATTGTTTTTCTCGATTCATTTTTCTTCGTTCCTATTCTGCCCGGAATGCCCACAGCTTATTGATGATAAAATTAAGCGGAACACTGACGATCAGATTGATCACCGGAGCAATAAATTTTGAAATACCAAATTTCGTGATCCAGAGCCATGACAGGATATTGTTTAAGATAATCCCTGTAAATCCATATGCAAGATACGTTTTTAACAAAGCTTTCCAGACCGACCGTTGCTGTCCTTCCTGCATAGTGAACACAAAGCGGTTATTCCAGTAAAAAGACCACAACACACTCAGCAGAAATCCTACCATATTTCCCGCAAAAAAATCCCATGAAACGGAAAAAGGAGACAGAATCAGCAAGACTGTCACATTCAGGATATAACTGATCACCGTATTGGATAATCCGATAATACCAAACTTTACAAACTGCATAAAGCCTTCCCAGTTTTTATTCAAAACGGACAGGTGCAACACCTTTACAATGATAAAATAGAGTATTTGCTCCAGACCGCACCATAACTTTGTCAAACTGCTTTTCATATTGATCCTTTCACTATTGTAAAAATTTTAAACATGTGTCACTACCAGTTCACACTGTCCGGCAACAAGTAATTTTCCTTCCCTTGCCGGTATAAAAATACTGTCTCCCATTTGAAAAGGAAGCGTCTCCTCTTTTTCCTGCACCATCTGTACAGTCCCTTTTCCTTTCACGCAGATCAGAGACAGGAAAGAATTTGGATTTATTGTTATAATCTGCTCTTTTTCTATTTTGTAGTCATAACACTCAAAATATTTGCATCTTCCAAGTAATGTACCATTTTCATCTGCATTGTTTTCGGCATCTTCTGCATTTTTTCCACCGGCCTCACATGCATTGACCGCCTGATACTTCGTATAATCAAGCACATCCAATGCCTTTTCCAAATGCAGCTGTCTTAAATTTCCGAACTTGTCCCGTCTGTCAAAATCATACAGACGATAGGTACAGTTAGAACTCTGTTGTATCTCGCACACAAGCATTCCTGCACCGATCGCGTGCACCGTTCCCGCCTTAATAAAGAAAACGTCACCCTTTTTTGCCGGGATCCAGTTCAGTACTTCCATTATCGAATTATCCCGGATGCGGCGTTCTACCTCTTCTTTTGTCACATCCCGGTTAAACCCACAGTATATGCCGGCATCTTTCTCACAGTCCAGCACATACCACATTTCATTTTTACCGTATTCACCTTCATTTTCCAATGCATATTCATCATCGGGATGCACCTGTACAGATAACTTATCCCGTGCATCTATAAATTTTACCAGAATCGGAAAATTAGGTAATGACTGGCATTTCCAGCCCCAATACATCTTTCCGATCGTATCCAGATACACCGGAAATGGCATTCCTTTATGCCTGCCGCTTGTTACAATCGATGCACCTGCCTCATGGGCGGACAACTCCCAGCTTTCTGCCACAATATCATAATCACATTTTTTCTGATACATGGTCTTTAATTTATTACCACCCCACAGATAATCTTTAAAAGCAGGAGAAAGCTTTACAAACGGTTCCACTTCATAACCAAGCTCTGTTTCTGTCAGGTCGCGGCTCTGTACGGAAACAATATCATTCTCCGTCACATTCTCACCCATGGACACTTCTATGACAGCCAGCGCATCTTCTCCGATATTCGTGATCTGATGTACTACATTTTCCGCCACCACAATACAGCTTCCTGCCTGATAGTCCGCTGTTTTTCCATCCAGCGTAATCCTGGCTGTGCCACGCACGACCGTCCAGCACTCTCTGCGGAATTCATGCTTATGCGCATATATTGTCTTGCCGGGACGTATCAGAATACGTTTTACCCTGTTTCCCGGTTCATCCACAAGCAGTTCATAAGTTCCCCATGAGCGGTAGGAAACACGTCCATCCTGAAAGAACGGGCTCAATTCCGTATGCTGGCTCATGATCTGTTTCAGATTCTCTGAATCGCCATCCTTTGCGACATAAACTGCATCCTTCGTATTGACGATATAAGCATTTTCCAAGCCGTCCGCCACCACGATACGTCTGCTGCATTCATTCAGAACCGTAACGTTCTTACAATCATTCGTGATCACATAGCCTTTATTGCAGATATAAGAATCAATCTGCGACAGATCCGCAAGGCTGCCTATATCATGCCAAATAAACTGACCGTGAACCACTTTAGCGATCTTTGTCTTTTCAAAAACAGCTTTTTCGATCGGCATCGCCGGCAGCTTCTGCATGACTTCTTTGGAAAAATAAAGTGCACCCTTCCGGCTTTTTCTTGCCTGATAAGTCTGATACAAAGACTGATAAACACCCGGCTCATATTCCACAAGCTGTTTTAAAATATCTCCCACCTGAAACAGGAACATTCCGGTGTTTACCAGATAATCGGTATTTTCGAAATTCCCCAGTGTTTTTTCATCCGGTTTTTCGGTAAAATCCAGAACATCCTGTCCTTCATACCGGATATACCCAAACCGTTGCTGAGGTTTTTCAAAATCCATTCCGATCGTTACCAGATATCCCATACGGGCAAGTTCTTTCGCCTGCATAACCGCATCTTTATAATCTTCTCCTACTACAAGCTGATCTGCTCCTACTACAAATACAAGCTCAGACATCGCCAGCTGCATGATTGGAAGCATAATGGCAGCTGTCGTCTTTCGCCCAACGCCTTCATACACGCATCTGTAAGTAATATCCTGAAAGGATTTCATCTGATCTTCTATAATAAATTGATATTCTTCATTTGTTACTATAATGAACTCATCACAAAACGGAATATTCCTTGCAATGGTTTCCTGAAATAGTGAATGATCTTTTTGCAGCTTAATAAACTGCTTTGGATAATGCTGTCTGGAAAGCGGCCATAAACGGTCACCTTTTCCTCCTGCCAGTACTAAACATTTCATATACTATCTCCTATTTTATCCACTGTGCCCATTTTTTCCGGTACTCTTCCGGCGACATATTTTCGTTTTCTTTAAAAAGCTGATAGAACAAATCTGTATTACGGATACCTGATTCTGTTACAATTTCCTCTACCGGCTTAATGCTGAAGCGCAAAAGTTCCTTTGCAACCGTAAATTTACGATTCAGTATATAATCCCAAAGTTCTATTCCATAATGTTTTTTAAACTCTGTCTGGATATCCAGCTCGTTTGTCCCGAATTTTTCATCGATCTCATGCATCAGGTTATCATTTGTATAGTTCTCTGCTATATACGAACGGATTGCTTCAAACAATTCTTGTGATGCCTTCTGTTCTTTCTTTTTCATCTCCAGCACGATTACCGTCATCAGTTCTTTTAAAGACAGTGCAGAACGAAATTCGCCATAGATATCCTTTTGCTTCTGCCATGTCATAAGCTCTTCCAGTATTTCAGCAAGCTTATCCGTTCTGCTGATATGGAAGACCGGTGTTTCATTTGCCTGTCTGAAGAAATCATAATATGCCTTTACCTCTGCGCCGTCAAAATGCACCCATCTGAGCTGCCATGGATCTACTTCACTGGAACAGTGCGCATAATCTTCTCTGCAGTCCACCCATGCACAGTCTCCTTCTTCGATCTTATATTCTTTTCCATGATCAGCCTTTAAAATGCCGCTTCCACTGACAACATACAAAAACAAGTAAGATTCTACATTTTCTCTTTCGCACCAATGCGGCTTTAATGACTTAAGTACACCTGTTTCCTGCACATAAGTCAGATTTTTCTTTGCGAAGCTGCCCGGTGTATGAAGCACACGGTCTGAACTTGTTACACCTTCCACGGAAAACAAATTTTCTTTATTCTCAAGTGCCATTATGCATCCTCCCCTACTCTTTCTCTCCAATACTCAAGGGTTTCTCTGATCGTCTGCTCCAGACTGATCCGCTGTTCCCAACCGGTTGTCTGTTTCAACTTTGTCGTGTCTGCTTCAATAATCGGTACGTCTACCGGACGCAGTTTATTGGGATCTACCTCAACTTTGATATCACATGATGAATTTGCAATGATCATATCCAATATCTCAGATATTGCCACTGCATGCCCGCTTCCGACATTATAAGTCTCACCGGCTTCCCCTTTTTGGATCAACAATCCATACGCCCTAACCACGTCTCTCACATCCGTAAAGTCACGTTTAGCAGCCAGATTACCTACATACATAACAGGCTCTCTAAGTCCTTTTTCTATCTCTGCTACCTGTTTGCAAAAGTCTGCCACTACAAAAAGAGGAGCCTGATTCGGTCCGATATGATTAAAAGCACGAACCATCATCAGATGCATATCATATGCCTTTGCATAAATACTGCCAATCATATTCTGGCATGCCTTTGTTGCGGCATAAATATTTCCCGGACGTAAATTATTATCTTCTTTGATCGGCGTCTCACCCGGTCTGATATGACCGTATTCCTCTCCTGATCCGATCAGAAGCACCTTAGGCTTATAATATAATTCCCTTACCGCATCCATCACATTCAGGCTTCCTTTGATATTGACATCCACAGTAAGTCCCGGATTTTTCCATGCTACACTGACAGAACTCTGCGCTGCCAGATGAATAATATAATCCGGTCTGACTGACATCAAAAGTTCCACCACATCATCCTTATTTAAAATATTCAGGTCATAAACTGCCATACCGTCCATACCTGTAAGCTTCTCATGTGGCAGCTTTGTCATTGCTACTTCCATGCCAAATTCATTTTGAAGTGCTGCAGCCAGATAACTGCCCACAAAACCGGCAGCTCCAACGATCAATACTTTACTCATATCTCTTACCATGAAAGGGAATCCCTTCCGAGATTCCCTTACCCTTA
>ULUB01025733.1_pt1 | contig 84514 bp, 63 predicted proteins | sample 1958111 | NCBI WGS metagenome assembly ULUB01 (sample SAMEA4835749, study PRJEB28245) | human gut metagenome | biome: gut microbiome; material: fecal sample | place: Denmark | collected 2008
AAATTCCACTTTTCTCATTCTGGCGTGTGCACGACCTCCTCTTACCCGGCTCCGCACACGCCCAAACAAAAAAGCAGCCTGCCTGGCAACGTCCTCTGCCAGACAGGCTGCTTTTTCCCGCTATATTACATTTGTTATCTTATTCAACTACATCCGGTAATGTCTTAAACGCTTCAATCACCGCATCTACCGACAATTTATCGACAAGGAAATAATCCATTCCGTTTTTGTCAACGCGGTAGAAGTTTGTACCGTCGTATGGGCGGTAAGTTACGGTTACATCGCGGTTTGCCTCATGATATACAATCTTTAATACCGGTTTGTTACTTGCCGGTTTCACATCCTTTTTCGCAAATGAGGAAAACTCAAGAAGGTAAGCTTTGGAGTACGGAGAAAGGAAATCTTCTTCCTTGTCCTCCGGTACTTCTTTGCCATTGACCGTCCATTTATTGGTTTCCTTTCCGGCCGAATTCTTCTCGCCGGTTGCGGTGCGGGTCACGGAAATCGTCTGGCCGCCGATTGTAACATCGTATCCGTTGATGTCCGTTGCCAGTGTGGAATAAATACTGTGGTCCATATATGTGTACGCATCGACCGTCAGCATCGACTCCAATGTATCTTTCGCCATCAAGTATACATTGTGGTTGTCTTTCAGGCGTACATGGAAATTTTTTCCATCTTCTGTCTTATTACCGACAAGCAAGGTGTATCCTTTGTTGATGCGGTCTTTCTCCGGCACCAGATTGGCCTTGTTTTTGATGTTGTTTTCCCCGGTGGTACGGGAAGAACTGTCAGACGGTGCTTCCGTCGCAGTCGGCATCGTGTAACCATCCGGTACGGCAAAATATTTGACCTCGATCTCTCCTGCCGGATCCGCATCTGTCAGACCGTACTTTTTGAGATTTTTACTTCCATATTCTACCAGGTCGCCGAGAGTAACCTCCGTAAAGGAATCCTGCAGCGTCGTCCAGTCATTGGTGGAAGATCCCGCCAATGCCTTCTTATATGGCTTCGAAATAATCCAGTTTGTATACGCATCGATTTTTTCGTCGTCCGGTACCACTTCCGCTTTAAACGTCGAAACGCCCTTATTCTTTACTTCAATCGAAGTCAGATATTCGGAATCGATCGTATCAATCGTATCTTTCTGAATCAGGCTGTTTTTCGTAATATCAAACTTATCGCAGAATGTCTCCGTAAAGACATACACCTGTGCATCATCTCCATAAACGCCATATTTTCCGCCGTTATCCGGCACACTGGAACCAAACTTAAACGTATATGTCTGTCCATCCGTTGTAGTAAACGTTACCGCCTGCTCCGGGATTTCCAGACCGTAATCTGAAAGAGAAGTATCTGCTGTCTGAATCTTCTGTGATGCCTTTACCGGGCTGATGCTTCCGATCAAACTGTCTACCTGGTCCGAATCAACAGGAATCGATGCATCATCTGCAAACTTCCAGGAATCTCCCTCTTTTTTCAGATGAATCTTCGTTTGTTTCTTTCCGTCTGTAATTGCCCCCAACGTGATAGAAATCTCCGACACATTGTCTTTTTCAATATTGATCACTTCTACCGTGTTCGCTGCCGTATCCTTCGTCCCGTCTTCGTCCGACGTATCACTTTCACCCTTCGGGACAAAAACATACGCACAAACCATCGCTGCCAGCAAAAGAAGCAAACCAATCACCGTAAGTAACTGCTTTTTTCCTTTGCTCATCAGTTCTTCCTCCTTTTGATCCAGATAAACAATCCGCTTCCAAGAAGAATCAACGGAATGATCACTACAAGCAGAACCGTAAAGAAGATTCGGTCACTTTCCTGAATCTGTACACTTTCCTGCTGCAAGCTTCTTGTCGGAATAGCCAGCGTCGTTGTCTCCTGTCCTGCCAGATACGACAGAGAATTCAACAGAACCGTACGGTTACCAAACTGGTTCGTCTCCAAGAACGTCGAGGTTTCAAAACTAACCGAACCAAATACTACAATCTCCGTAGCATGCCCCGTTCCTTTGGTCTTCTCTGCATACGAATCCTTAATCGAAAGAGCGACACTAAATGGTCCATTGATATCGCCGTCCTCTTTGTCCACGGTCTGCGATTTGATGTTCGTCTTTGCGTACGCACTATCTGTCGTAGACATCATATTTTCTACCGTCAAAGTACTTCTTACATCACTCTGTACCGTCATACCCTTACAAATTGGAATAACGACCTTCTGTGTATCCGTAACGTCTTTTGTCAGATCGCTGTCTTCCATCGTCGGTGTCAGATACATCGGATACTGGGAAGAGTACGAACCTTTGGAATCAATAATATAACCGTCCGCTACATTGACACCATAATCCGAAAGAAGTTTGTAAAAATATGTCATTTTTTCCGTTGTCGTCGGATAGAGGAAAAACATGGCCTTTCCGCCTTCCTTCAAATAACTTGACAACACATTATACTCGGCTTCCGTAAAATCATACTGTGGTCCGTTGATCAAAAGAATATTGCAGTCATCCGGTACACTTTCTGCAGACTCTGTCGCAAGTTCTTTCATATCAATATTGGACTTATTCAGAACATCTTTAAATGTCGAGTCCAATTCCTGTTCGCTGTGACCGGACGTATAATAAAGAGTTGTTGCATTTGCGGATGTCACACTCTGGATTGCTGCTGTAATCTGTCCTTCTGCATCTAAAGTAGTAACTTTTTGTGACATTGTCTGATAATCCATCTCCGACACAAGCATATCCGACTGGCTTACCAGCTTACTCTTACCATTTGTCTCATTGACTACGATGATATCATTACTTTGAATCTCTTCGTCTGTATAAGTTTTGGAAAAATTTGGATAAACTACCGGGTCCTTTTTTACCACTTTAATGGTGCCAAGTCCATCGTAATTGTCCACTACTTTTTCAATCTGTGTCATTTCACTTCCATCCTGACACATATAATACAACGTAACTTTATCCTTAATCTTATCTACAAGATTTGTCGTGTCGCTGGTCAGTGTAAACATTTTCTGGCTGCTCAGGTCCACGGTAATATTCATTTTATTTACAACCAGATTCAAGCCTATAACAAGGATGATCACTATTACCATGATCAAAGTCTGGTAGCCGCCCATCTTAAACTTGCGGCTTTTAAAACTATTTTTTATGCCTTTCATGTTTCCTCCAATCCGAAGCGTCCTTAATTAAAACGTTTCTTTTTAATTCTTTGAATGGTAATAAATACAAACAAAAATGCGACACTGATATAGTAAACCAAAGCGCTTACATCAAAAATACCATACGTAAAATTCTGATAACGGTCTGTGATAGAAATCTGACTAAGTACATTACCAATCAAACCATCAAAACTCTCTGTCTTTAAAAGAAACAGAATAACCAAAGCAGCTTCTGCCAGCACACCAATAATTCCGGCCAGCCAGCCATTGTGAATCCAATAATACAGTCCTACGGAAAGAACCAGAATGAGGACAGCAAGGAACCAAAATACAAACGTATGTCCGGAAGGAAGTAAACCGGCAAGGCTTGTCATAAGATACGTAAAAATCATGATGACACCCGATGCTACTGCCGCGATCACCTGACTCTCTGTCAGTGAAGAGATAAACATACCAATCGCGATATACGCAGCTCCCAAAAGGAAGAAACCTAATATGCTTCCGTAGGCGATGGCAAAATCAACAGCCTCCGTACCCGTAGCCACCTGTTTTACAAGTCCGGATAAGATCAACGGATACAGGCATACAACAAGCATTGCAATGCCAAACAACGTGATCAGTGCCAGATATTTTCCGAGAATGATCTTTGTGATCGATACCGGAGACGTATACAGCAGCTGATCCGTCTTCTGGCGGTTTTCCTCAGCGATAATACGCATCGTAAGAACCGGCACCAAAAGCAGGATAAAGAACAATTCTACGCCACTGAATACCGGTGAAAAATCCGTATAACCATTCATCAGATTGTATACCATAAAATACAAACCAACCAAAATCAGAAAGAAGGCAATAAATACCCATCCGATCACAGAGGTAAAATAGGATTTTAACTCCTTTTTATAAACTGCAAGCATGTTATTGTTCCTCCTTTTCTTCCATCTGCTCTGCACGATCTTCTGTGTTTTCAACTTCTTTTTCTGCCACTTCTTTTTCCACAATTTCTTCGCGCTTTGCAAGTTTTTGTCTCATTTTTTTCTTTTCTTCTTTACTCATTTTTCCGCCATACTGCTTCGTACCCTCTCCGGTCAGACGAAGGAATACTTCTTCCAGAGTCGGCACTTTATGATTCAGTTCAAGGATCGGACATTTTGCGTCTGCCAATTTATAGAACAAGGCCTCGCGAATATCCTCCTCGATCGAAGTGGACAATTCCACCTGATAAACTTCTTTCGTATCCGTGCCAAGAATCCTCGACTCGATCACTTCTTCAAAGGAATCAATAATGCTCTTGATAAGATCTTTATTTCCTTTTATTGTCAATGTCAAGTCATTGGTCTGCGCGATATGATTGGAAATATTTTCCGGTTTATCATATAAGATCAACTGTCCCTGATTGATAATGATAATCTGGTTACATACCGCACTTACTTCCTGCATAATATGGGAACTCAGGAGAATCGTATGATTTTTACTCAGTTCCGTGATCAGGTTACGGATCTCTATGATCTGTTTCGGATCCAGTCCCACGGTAGGCTCATCCAGGATCAGGATCTCCGGATCTCCAAGCATTGCGCCGGCAAGTCCCACACGTTGTTTGTATCCTTTGGACAGATGCTTGATCAATCGTTCCGATACATCCATGATCTTCGTGGATTTCATAACGTAACGAAGTTTTTTATCTTTTTCGGAAGCCTTCACCTTTTTCAGATCTGCCACAAAATTAAGATATTCTCTTACTTTCATATCCGGATATACAGGAGGCTGCTCCGGAAGATATCCGATGCACGCTTTTGCCTTTTCCGGGTCGTCATAGATATCATACCCATTTACTTTTACTGTTCCACTTGTTGCAGATATATACCCGGTAATAATATTCATGGTCGTCGATTTACCTGCACCATTTGGTCCCAGGAAACCTACAATCTGCCCTTTGTCTACCGTAAAGCTCAAATTATCAACGACATTCCGGTCGCCGTACCGCTTTACCAAATTTGTTACTTCAATCAAAACCTTAACCTCCTTAAATCGGATTTATCATCACGCAGACTGTCCCCAGCCTGACTTTCTTATTGTACTATCTTTATGTTACCAAAATGTGAACGATTGCAAAACGTGCATCACTTTTTGCCCCACCGCCGCCTGTACGGCACAGCCAAGCAGAATCAAGACAAAAAAGCCCACCGTGATCGCCGTTTTATACTTTCTTTTCTTCTCCAGACATCCATAAAAAAAGATCACATACGCCGGCACCAAAAGAAACATATGCGGGATTCCCATTGCCACACAGCTGAAAAAGCCACGGACTCCCATGCTGTGGCAGAAAATAGTCATAAAAAATCCGGCCTTTGCCCCCTCCCAGACAACAAACGCCCGGAATACATTTTTGTTCCAGCGTGTATTGCCGGCTAAAAAAATGATAAACGCCACTTTTCCGCGCTTCCACAACGAATACAGAAAATTGGAAAGAAATGGGGATTCCTCCCGCATCCAGTTCTTGATATTCTGCCACAATTCCTCATACAGATCTGCTGCCGCATCGTTACACAAAAAATAGAGAATACCTCCACTAAAAAAACCGGTCAGAAAAAACAAAACTGCCTTTCTTTTCCGGTCTTTTATAAATTCAAACAACGCCATACGCCGCCTCCCTTTGCCTGTCCTTTATAATATCCTATGACAGGAAAAGGAAAATTAGTACCGTAATTACTTTCTCTGTTTTGTCTGATATGCCATTACTGCGGCAATTGTCTTCGAATCCGTGATCTTTCCTGAAAAAATCATATCATTGAGTTCTTCAAACGTATATCTGCGAATGTCCACAAATTCATCTTCATCCAGATGCTGTCGGCTCGGGATCAGATCTTTTGCCACATAAACCGCAATCTTTTCACTCGTATACGCAGCGGCTGTATGAACATCCACCAAATGTTCCAGGCTTCCTGCGCGGAATCCGGTCTCTTCCTCCAGCTCTCTTGCCGCACACACCGCAAAATCTTCCTCCACGCTGTCGCGTCCACCCGCCGGAATCTCAATCATAATATCATCAATCGCACCACGGTACTGCGTCACCGTAAGCACTTTTCCCTCGTCATCGATCGGAAGCACCGCCGAAGCCCCTTTGTGTTCGATGTGATCCCAGGAAACTTCATGTCCCGCCGGAGTCCGCAGCTTCAATTTATAAAAATCTATGATCGTACCATGATACACAAGATCTTTTCCTAAAATCTCAAATTTCTCCATAGTCTCTCCAATCCGGAGATATCGCTCTCCTATACTAATTCTGCCAATGCTGCCAGTACATCCAACAGATAATCATAGTTTCGTTTTGCCGATGAGATGGAAAGTTTTTCCTTCACCGTATGAATGTCCTGAATCTCCGGTCCCATCGAAACGATGTCAAGATTCGGCAGTTTCTGCAGCAATATTCCGCATTCCAAACCTGCATGAATGCCCTCGACGCACGGACTTTCCTCAAAACGCTTTTCGTAGCAGGACGTCATCACTTCACGAAGCACAGAATCCTCTTTGTAATCCCAAGCCGGATATTCTCCACGCACAACGACTTCTGCCTTTGTCTCTCCGACAAAAATATGCGAAGCAAGCGCTTTGATCTGCGAGATCATGTGATCTTTGTAGGTTTCCTTCTGACTTCGCACAGAGTAAGCCAGATGAATCTTTCCAAGTTCTGTCTTTACGATACCAAGATTCAGCGAACTTTCGACCATTCCTGGTACCTGCGCACTCATTACCTGCACTCCTGTGATCGTGAGGTTCAGATAATCCAAAAGCTGTTTTGTGAAAGCATTGGAAAATACTTCCATTTCTTTTTTCTCTCCCGAAACGATCTCGATTGAAAGATTCGGCTCTGCTGCCACAAATTCCTGACATAACTGCTCTTTTCTCTGCTGCAGACAATCACACACAGAAGACACATCTCCGGTACAGAGAATCGTCGCAGAAGTTTTTCCGGTAATGACATTATCCTTGTCTCCACCGGTTATTGTCTGCAGATAAATTTCTTCCTGCACTCCCTGCAGCAAGCGTCCCATAAGAATTGATGCATTGGCAGGGTGTTTGGCGATCTCGGTACCCGAATGCCCGCCGCAAAGTCCGGAAAGACATACTTCTACCGGCGTACCCTTTTGTTTTTCAAGCGTTCCTTCCAGAAAAACATCGACGCTGGCTCCTCCGGCACAGCTGACAAGAAGAACTCCTTCTTCTTCATTATCAATATTGATCAGATAATCGGCTTTCAGATCCGACGCATCCAATACCGACGCGCCTTCCATTCCGACTTCCTCATCCACCGTGATCACGGCTTCCAATGCCGGATGTGTCAGCGTATCATCTGCAAAAACAGCAAGAATGTAGGCCAGTGCAATTCCATCATCGCCGCCAAGTGTCGTTTTTTCCGCTTCCAGCCAGTCTCCGTGAATCTGAAGATTCAATCCTTCCGTTTCAAAATCATGGGAATCGTCTTCGCATACACAAACCATATCCATATGTCCCTGCATCATAACGGTCTTTCCGGAACGACAGTCCGCGGAAGCCGGTTTCCGGAAAATGACATTTCCGCATTCTTCCTGGCGATAGGCTATTCCGCGTTCTTTCGCAAACTGTACCAGATAATCGCTGATTTTCTCATTGTGGTAGGAACCTCTTGGTACCTTTGAAATTTCTTCAAAATAGTGAAAAATAGTTTTATAGTCAATCTGCTCTAACATATAGCCTCCTGATATTTTCTGAATCGTTTAAGAAACGATTCAGGATTTTCAAACACTACATTCGCATTTCGGACACTTCGTGTCCTTTTCTCGCCTTTTACAAGGCTAAAAATGCTCATTTGTGTTTGAAAACCCTATTCAGATTTAATGAAGAAAAATCAATGTCTCCTTCGTGCAAGCACGATGATTCATTGTTTTTCTTCATTAAATCCTGAATCGTTTCCTAGTTTTTAAAGCTGTGTATCGGTGCCGGTATTCTTCCCGGACGGTTGACAAAGTCATCACAGCCAAATGTATTGACCGGCATAATCGGTGCATAACCAAGAAGGCCGCCAAATTCTGCCGTATCTCCGACTTTCTTGCCCTGTACCGGAATGACACGGACCGCTGTCGTTTTCTGGTTTACCATACCGATTGCCATCTCGTCAGCGATAATTCCGGCGATGGTCGTCTCTTTCGTATCTCCCGGAATTGCGATCATGTCAAGTCCTACGGAACATACACAGGTCATCGCTTCCAGTTTTTCCAATGTCAAGGCACCGTCATTGACGGCATCGATCATTCCCTGATCTTCGCTGACCGGGATAAACGCACCGCTTAAGCCGCCGACATACGAAGATGCCATAACACCGCCCTTTTTCACCTGGTCATTTAACATGGCAAGAGCAGCCGTCGTTCCCGGTGCGCCCGCACGCTCGAGTCCGAGTGCCTCAAAAATCTCCGCAATACTGTCACCGACTGCCGGAGTCGGAGCCAGAGACAGGTCAATGATACCAAATGGCACATTCAGACGTTTCGAAGCTTCATAAGCCACCAGCTGTCCGACACGGGTAATCTTAAATGCTGTCTTTTTGATCGTCTCACATACTTTTCCAAAATCTTTCTCTTTTACGCTCTCAAGCGCTTTTTTTACTACACCGGGACCACTGACACCGACATTGATGATTGCGTCACCTTCGGTAACACCGTGGAAAGCACCCGCCATAAATGGGTTATCATCCGGTGCATTACAAAATACAACCAGTTTGGCACAGCCAAGAGAATCCTGATCGGCGGTCAATTTTGCGGTGTCTTTTACAATTTTTCCCATCAAGCGAATGGCATCCATATCCAGTCCTGTCTTGGTAGAACCGACATTGACGGAACTGCACACGCGCTCGGTGCAGGCAAGTGCCTCCGGGATAGAGCGGATGAGATACTCATCGGCCTTCGTCATTTTCTTTGACACGAGTGCGGTATAACCGCCGATAAAGTTTACCCCTACCTTCTTTGCTGCGCGGTCAAGAGTTTTGGCGATCTGTACAAAGTCCTCCGGACTCTTGCAGGCCGATCCGCCGATCAACGCGGCCGGTGTAATGGAAATTCGTTTATTTACAATCGGAATACCATATTCCATGCTGATCTCTTCGCCGACTTTGACAAGATCTTTTGCCATTGACGTGATCTTATTGTAGATGTTATCGCATACTTTATTCAGGTCACTGTCAATGCAGTCCAACAGGCTGATACCCATGGTAATAGTACGCACGTCCAGATTTTCCTTTTCGATCATATCATTCGTTTCAATTACTTCATGTATATTAATCACAGTTTTTGTCCTCCTTAGATGCGGTGCATTTTGTCAAAAATTTCCTCTCGCTGTACGCGGATGATACAATGGATCTCTTCGCCCATTTTCTCAAGTTCTTCCGAAATTTCAGCAAAACTTTTTGTCGCATCTTCCATATTTACGATCATCATCATGTTAAAATACCCATCCACGATTGTCTGGGAAATGTCCAGGATGTTAATTGTCTTTTCTGAAAGATAAGTACATACTTTTGCAATAATTCCTACACTGTCTTTTCCTACTACCGTAATAATTGTCTTCTTCATAATAATCTCCATTTCTTATTGTAATCTATTAACCTTGCACCAAAATCGGTGGAGTGGGTTCATTTCTACACGCAACTTTCAATACAAAATCTTTTCCCGGCACCATACCTTCTTCCTGGGTTAATTCGTATTTTACCGTCTCATAGGCAAGTTCCGGATAATTGTTGTCCCTGCTCAGATGCCCCAGTAAAACATGATGCAGTTTATGCGCCATCAGCTGTTTCAAAAGCCTTCCGCAGGCATCGTTGGAAAGATGTCCTTTTTTGCCCAATATGCGCATTTTCAGCGAATATGGATAACTGCCGACTTGCAGCATATTGATATCGTGATTTGCCTCCAAAAGCATGCCGTCGCAATCCTGCAGATGGGAGATCGTATAATCCGTATATTCTCCCATATCGGTAGCCACGGCCAGTTTCTTTCCTTCCGCCCGCATCGTATATCCTACCGGATCGACGGCATCGTGGGAAATCGAAAACGGCGTCACTTCCATACCTGCGACATGTACGGACTCATCCGGCCGCACACAGTGAAACAGATCCGTGTCCACTTTTCCACATTTCCCGGTTTCCCGTATGTATTGTATCGTGCCCTCTGTTGCATAAATGGGTATCGCATATTTTCGTGCAATAGGGCCAAGCCCGCTGATATGATCGGCATGTTCGTGTGTGATGAAGATGGCTTCTACCTGATCAAGCGACAACTGCCTCTGTGCCAGCCCCTCTTCAATTCTTTTCTTACTGATTCCGGCATCCAGTAAAATACCGGTATTCTCTGCCGACGTTCCTGCGAAAATACTGTTTCCGCTGCTCCCGCTGGCGATGCTATACAATTCCATCCTGGTCTCTCCTATCGCGTTACTTTTCCCAATACAGATCTACTCGGTCTCCTTCATGAAGCGGCATCGTAAAATCAATGACATCGATTCCATTGAGACGGGAAACCATCCGTTTTCCTCCCGGTTTTGTCAGATCGATCGGATACACATCAAACAGATCTACAAATACCGGCTTTGCCTTCTCCGGCAAAAGTGTCGGTGTGCCATTGATCTCGACTTTGATCCTCGTCGGCGTTGTCTGCACAACGGGTACTTCTGCCACAGCCGGCTCTGGCTTTTCTTCCTGCAAAACCGTATTTTGCAAAGTTACCGGTTCTTCCTGTGTTACATGATTTTTGGTCATAAATGGCAGATCTGCAGCCCAGGAAGGCAATGGTTTCGGCGGAGCCAATAATGGATCCTCGGCCGGTTCCTCTGCTTCTTTCTGCGCCTCTTTTACAAGATCTTCCACTACGGCAGATACCGGTGCCTTTTTCGGTGGTTTTGGCGGCCGCTTGATCTGCGGTACCGGTTTCACCTCATCGCCATCGGTCACCCGGTGGGTACACGTCGTATCTTCACCATTCAGCAAAATATCATCCCGTTCGGGTATGTTTTTATATTCAAACAATTCAGCGATCCGGCATGTCTCATCCACCGAAATCTGGTCGCCTTCACGAACCACATACCGGCCATCCTGCGGCTTTCCATTGACATACACTTTGACCGGATATTCCAGTTTCTCACCAAAAAAGAGAACGCTTATCTTCTTTTGGCACTCCTTGATGCGGCCAAGTGTCAAATGCGCCCCCTCGCCTTTTGTCGCAGGCTTGATACGCACCTGGTCTTCTTCCTGCAGCAGCTGGTTCAGATTCGTCTCTTTTCCATTTACTGCCACTTCTGCCGCTTCCCCAAGATATCCCTTGGCTTCGCGCTCTTCTCCATTGAGTTTATAATGCACGCTGTCCCCTCGGGAAGGAAACAGGCTGTCCTGCGCAAATCCGGCATGAATACAGGCATCCAACACCGTCGCTTTTCCATTATCGTATATTTTCACGCGTTCTTCATTTACTTTTACATAAATAAAACTGCTCTTCTGCTCATAATATTCCAGACAGATTCCAATCGGTGTCACAAGAGTGGAATCTTTTTTCACATCCGTTGCGCTAAAATCAATCTGCTGCAATACCTCGGCACCACGGATCGCCACTCGGTTTTCCGGCAGATTCAGCTTAACCGCCAGTTTTTCCGTAAAGCCCGGCATTTTTCCGCCTCCTCCGACGACAAACACCGCGCTGACCGGACTATTGCCATTTAATTCGATGATCTTCTGTGCGACGTTACTCACGATCGAATCTATCGCCTGCGCAGCCACTTCATGAATCTCTTCCTGAGAAACCTTGACTGTTTCACCCATGATATCTTTAAAAGTTACCATTTTTTTCCCGTCGGCGGCTTTTTTGGCTTTCTCAGCCGTCTCAAAATCAGTCAGATACCGCTTTGCGATTGCTTCCGTGATCTCGTCTCCTGCCAGCGGCATCATGCCAAAGGCAATGACGCTGCCTTCCTTAACGACAGAAATATCAGACGTACCGGCTCCTACATCGACCAATGCAATATTCAAAAGGCGGAACCGCTCCGGAATCGCCACATTGATCGCCGCAATCGGCTCCAATGTCAAACTTGCCACATGCAGTCCGGCATCCTCGACCGCCTGATACAATCCGTCTACGACTTCATCCGGCAAAAATGTTGCAATCATCTCCACACCGATGGACAATGCCATATGTTTTTCGATCATCTCCATCGGATATCCATTCAGATAATATTTTACCGGCGAATACCCAACGCAGTAAAAATGTTTGCCTTTATGGTCATTCTGCTGGCGAATGCGGTCATATGCCTTTTCTACCGCTATGCTGTCAAGTGAATGAATATGTTCTTGGGTCACCCGGGTCTCCGACTGCATTTCGTGTTCCACATACACCGTCTCTGTCTTCAGCACACGGCCGGCAGCCGCAATACTGACATTCGTCAGTTTCTGCCCGATTTCCACCTCCAGCTGCTTTTTCACACAGGCGATCTCATCTGCCACCGTGGCGATATCGTGAATCTGTCCATCGATCACGGCACGCGTCGTATGCTCCAGAGATTTTTGTGCCACAACAACAAAACGATCCGTCCCGATACGATAACCAACGGTCCCAACAATACTTCTTGTACCAATATCCAAGCCAAATACATAATCTTCTCTGCTATTGTTCATAGTCATCCCTCATTCATTTCATACTGCCCGTGGATTTCTCCACTTCTTTCTAGTATATCACATCTATTCTCTATTTTCCACCATTACCTCGGCGGGTTCCATAAGCACTCATAATGCGTGCAATCTCTGCTTCCAGTTCTTCTTCACTGCCATCATTGTGGATCAGCCGGTCGCAGTGCCGCTTCAAAAATGACGCAGAAACCTGCTTCTGCATAATGCTTTCCGCCCGTTTACGCGAATATCCGCGGGATTCCTGCAATCGTTTAAAACGCAGGGTATCCTCCGTCAATATTCCCCAGACCTCATTGCAGAGTTTATCCAGTCCGCTCTCATAAAGAATGGCACTCTCTACAAAAAACAGATTGTCCTCTCCGTATTTTGCTGCCTGCGTGGCAATCTCTTCCCACACGACAGGATGAATGATCTCATTGAGCATTCCCAGCTGTCTGTCATTAGCATATACAATTTTTCCCAGTCTTGTTCGGTTGATCGCACCACTTTCATCGCAGATCTCCTTTCCAAAATGGGCCACAATTTTTTCATAGGCTTTCGTCCCCTGTTCCATCGCCTGATGTCCCAGTTCATCTGCCATACAGATACGCACTTTTTCATATTGTTTCAATATCGAAAGAACGGTTGATTTTCCACTGCCTACTCCTCCCGCCATTCCTATGATCATGGTCTTCCTCCTTCGTTACAGTCCGGTGCTGTTTCTATTTTGCCTCATACCAGGTCGTTCCCTGCTTCACATCGGCGATCAACGGCACTTTCAATGCTGCCGCATGAATCATTTCCTCATTCAGAATATGAGACACTTCCTCTATTTCCTCTATTTTTGTCTCTACCAAAAGTTCATCGTGAATCTGCAGGATCAGGCGCGACTGCATGTTTTCCTTCCGCAGTCTCGCATCCACGCGGTTCATCGCAATCTTTATAATATCTGCTGCCGTTCCCTGAATCGGTGAATTCATCGCAATACGCTCCCCAAACTGCCGCTGCATGAAATTCTTCGCAGACAATTCCGGGATCGGACGGCGGCGGCCGTAAAGAGAAGTCACATACCCTTTACTTTTTCCCATTTCCACCAGCGAATCCATATACTCTTTCACTTTCGGATACGTTTCAAAATAATCCTTTATATACTGTTCCGCCTGTTTTTTCGTGATCCCGAGATCCCGCGACAGGCCGAAGCCACTGATTCCATACACAATTCCAAAGTTTACCGCTTTGGCATCTCTTCTCTGCATCGGAGTAACTTCGTCATATGGCACGTGAAATACGAGCGATGCCGTCGTCTGGTGTACATCCGCATTTTCCTTGTACGCCTCGATCAGTTTTTCATCACCCGACATATGCGCCAGCACACGAAGTTCGATCTGAGAATAATCGGCATCCAAAAACACACAGCCTTCTTTCGGAACAAATACTTTACGAATCTGTCTGCCAAGTTCCATTCGGATTGGAATATTTTGCAAATTTGGTTCCGTGCTGCTCAATCGCCCTGTCGCCGTGATCGTCTGATTAAAGGTCGTGCGGATCCGTCCATCCATATCTATGTAAACGGACAATCCGTCTGCATAAGTCGATTTTAATTTTGTCAGCTGGCGGTATTCCAGTATTTTTTCTACAATCGGGCTTTCAAAACGCAGTTTCTCCAGCACTTCTGCCGAAGTCGAATACCCGGTCTTCGTTTTCTTTCCATATGGCATCCGGAGTTTTTCAAACAAAATCACGCCAAGCTGTTTTGGCGAATTGATATTAAATTCTTCGCCCGCAAGATCATAGATCTCCTGCTCCAGCACGTCAATCCGCTCTCCCAGTTTTTCACTGTACTGACGCAAAGCTTCTCGTTTTACATAAATTCCCTCCTGCTCCATGCGGTACAGCGTAAATACAAGGGGCATCTCAATCTCTTCAAATAACTCATACGACTTCATTGTCTTTAGTTTGCGGTGTAATGGTTTATACGAAAGAAACGAAACAAGGGCACAGTAACAGGCATAATTTGTCACATCTTCCGGCTGCGCCTGCCACATCTGATACAATGTTTTCTTCCCAAACATCTGGGAATATGGTGGCATGACAAATTCCGCATATTCCGTACTGATATCTTCTTCCTCAAATCCCTTCTGTACCGGATAAATGAGATAGGCTGCCACACTCGTATCAAAACATTTCTTTTCATCAAGTTCCGGCAATTCCGGCAATTGTTTTTTTAAGTCATTGGTAATAAATGTCACACCCGCCTCTTTGGCACGCTCCAGCTCGTCTTTTACCACCTGTTCTGACAGTTCGCCGCCTATAGCAAAGAACGATACCTTTTCTCCATCCGCAGTAATGGCACCGCCAAACAGACTTCCCTCTTCTTCCATAAATAACGTCATCTGGCCATTGGTCTGTCCGTCTTTGTCTGCCTTTTCCTTGCAAAGCAGCTTAAATGACAGCATCCCCTTTGCAATACAGTCATCCACGCAGCTGTGAAGTTGTGCAGCACGTTGGATCGTTTCAAATTTATCTTCCACTGCTGCATTGTTTTTTGTATCTTTTTCAAACCGGTTCATCAAGGACTTAAACTCCAAGACACTGATCTTTTCATATGCTTCCGGTGTAAACATCTCCTGCACTCTGCACTCTTCTAATTTTACCCCCAGCTTGCAGTCCGTTTTGATCGTTGCCAGTTTTTTACTAAGAAGAGCCAGTTTTGTATTGTTTTTTACGGCTTCTTTCGCACGGTTTGGTGTGATTTCTTCGACATGCGCGATGGCATTTTCAACTGTTCCAAATAATGTCAATATTTTTACCGCCGTTTTTTCGCCAACTCCCGGAACTCCCGGAATATTGTCAGAAGAATCCCCCATCAGTCCTTTGAGATCAATGATCTGCTCCGGTGTGACACCGTACTCTTCAATGACCTGTGGACGATTGTAATCCAAAACGGTTGTTTTTCCACCTTTGGTCTTCGGAATACGCACTTTGATCTTATCCGTCGCCAGCTGCAAAAGGTCGCGGTCCCCGGAAACCACCGAAACTTCCAGGCCCTGCGCTTCTCCGGTCTTTGCCATCGTTCCAAGGATATCATCAGCTTCAATCCCCGCCTGCTCTTTCATCTGAATGTTCATGGAAGAAAGGATTTCTTTTAATACCGGAATCTGTTCTCTGAGTTCTCCCGGCATCGGTTTTCTTGTTCCTTTGTACTCATCAAACATTTCATGACGGAATGTCGGTGCTTTGACATCAAACGCCACCAAAAGATGAGTCGGATTTTCCTCGTCCAAAATTTTCAGTAAAATATTCAAAAATCCATAGATGGCATTCGTATGCAGTCCTTCGCGGTTCGTCAGGTCCGGCACCCCGTAAAAGGCACGGTTTACAATACTGTTTCCATCGATCAATACAAGCTTGTCCACAAAAATACGTCCTTTCTTCTTTCACTAACATAGGAAAGACGCGGGTACCCGAAAAAGCACCTCGCGCCTCTCCTCATTCTTTCTTACTCTACCGAAATAAAGTAATAATAAACCGGCTGTCCACCGTTTTCAATCTCCACTTCAAGATCTTCCTCTTCTGCGCAGATCTTTTCTGCAATCTCTCTCGCCTGCTCTTCCGAACCATCCGCGCCATAATAAATGGTGATCAAGGCGCTGTCCGGTGTCTGCAGTTTATGGATCAGTTCCACGGTCGTCTCAACGATATCTTTTCCTACCGCTTCAATCGTCTTATCGCTGAGTCCCATGAAATCTCCCTCTGCGATCTCTTTCCCATCGATCGTCGTATCACGGACTGCGTATGTCACCTGACCGGAACGAACCTCATCAAGTGCTTCCGTCATCGCACGCTCATTTTCCTCCGGCGAATTTCCGTCAATATACTGAATCATCGCCGTGATTCCCTGTGGAATGTTTTTCGTCGGAATTACAACGATATTTTTATCTTCCGTCAAACTCTTCGCCTGATTTGCCGCGAGAATAATATTGGAATTGTTTGGCAAGATGTAAATGGTGTCTGCATTTATCTGCTCAATTGCCTCTAATATGTCTTCCGTGCTCGGATTCATCGTCTGACCGCCCTCAATGATAACATCCACACCAAGTTCGGTAAAGATCTCGCTCAAACCGGTTCCTGCCGAAACACAGATAAAGCCTTCCGGTTTTCTCGGTTTATCCTGCGCACTCTCCATTTTCTTTAATTCCTCTTCCGCTGTTTTCGCAACGGCTTTTTCATTGGACATAATGACACGTTCATTATGCTCTTCACGCATATTATCAATCTTCATGCGCGTCAATTCTCCGTAACTGAGTCCCTTCTGAATCGCAAGTCCGGGATCATTGGTATGCACATGAACTTTTACGAGATCTTCATCTGCCACGCAGACGATAGAATCTCCAATGTTTTCCAAGTACTGTTTGAACTCAATCTCATCTTCACTCGTAAACTCTGCTCCGTTGAGCATAACGATAAATTCCGTACAGTAACCGAATTTAATGTTCTCCGTCTCGATCCCTGTCGCACCGGCTCCTGTCGTCACCTGACCGCCGGCTGCTTTCTTAACCGGCTCGTAAGCAATCTCTTTTCCCAAAAGAGCATCCAGGATTCCTTCCATGATCGTTACCAGACCTTTTCCTCCGGAATCGACCACGCCGGCCTCTTTCAGCACCGGAAGCATCTCCGGCGTCCGGTCTAGGGTCTCATTCATTTCATGGATGACTTTTTCTAAAAACTCTGCGGGATCTTCGCTCTTTGGTGCCAGCTGCACTGCTTTTTCCGCACCTGCCTTGGCAACCGTAAGGATCGTACCTTCTTTTGGTTTCATTACTGCTTTGTACGCAGAGTCTACCGCTTTTTCAAAGGCTTTCCCAAGCACATACACATCGGCCTCTTCCACCTCGCGCAGTACACGGGTAAAACCACGGAACAACTGGGAAAGAATAACACCCGAATTTCCGCGTGCGCCTCGAAGAGATCCACTTGAAATCGCCTTACAGATAGTCTCCATCGAAGGCTCTTCCAAGGCTGCCACTTCATCTGCGGCAGACATAATCGTCATCGTCATATTGGTTCCGGTATCGCCATCGGGCACCGGAAAGACATTTAATTCATTAATGTATTCTTTTTTTGTCTGAAGTGCCGCTGCTCCGGCGAGAAAACATTTCCTCACCAGTGCAGCGTCAATCTTTTTTACGCTCACTCTCTTTGACCTCCAAATATCAACACTAGTATCCTCTCATCCATCAGTCAACCACTTTGACATCTTCTACGCGCACAATGATCTTGCCTACTTCCATTCCGGTAAATTCTTCGACTTTATATTTGACACTTTCTACCAGATTTTCTGCAACGGTCATAATGCTCACACCATAAGCTACGATGATGCGAAGTTCGATATAGAGTTTATTGTCCTTTACATTCACATATACACCATGACGAATGCTGTCTTTCTTCAGTAATTTGACAATACCATCTTTCATATTTACAGAGGCCATGCCGACTACTCCGGCACATTCCACTGCGGCAGAACCGGCGTATTTTGCCAGTACATCTTCATCTACGAGAATTTTTCCCATCTCGTTATCAAGTTCACCCTTCATATTGACCCTCCATTCACTCAAAATATAGTTATTTTTATTGTACACCAAAACGTGAAAAAAATCAATTCTTTCCCGATTCTTTTCACGTTTTTTGAGAAAAAGAATAGAATAGTAGTAACTTCTCCTTTGTGCAGGACAGGCGATCATGAAAAAATTACTCGGTTTTATCCTATTCTGGATCGGCATCGGCATGGCAGTCATGCTCTTTATCACAAATGGCTTTCTCGCCATCTGTATTATACTGCTCTGCCTGATCCTTGGTTACAATCTCTTTACTTCCTGCTGAAATTGTTTCCGGACGTCAAAAAAGCCAACCACTGTCTCCAGTCATTGGCTCTCTTATTCTAAGTATAGAGTGGACTATGCTCTTTCCACTTTTCCTGAACGAAGGCAGGAAGTACAAACGTACATCTTCTTCGTTCCACCATTCACCTTAACTCTAACCGATTTCAAATTAGATTTCCACATTTTGTTGCTTCTTCTATGAGAATGGCTGACAGCGTTACCGAAATGTACACTCTTATCACAAACTGCACACTTTGCCATGAAAAGCACCTCCTTCTATAAAATCTTATGTCAAAACCTTATTTTTTGTTTCACACACAACACGACTATTTTATCAAATCTTTTGATAGAATGCAAGAAAAAAATTCAAATTTTTTGATTTTTTTTCGTTATTCGCATTTTATTCTCCGTCTTTTTCGTCTTTCTCGTTCTTTTTGGAGAATTTTTCCACAAATTCCGGAACCATATCCAGCAATTTTGTAATACCATCCTGATTCTTTACATTGACAAGACGGGAAGTTCCATCTTTGATCACAAGTACGGCACTTGGCTGGATCTTTCCACCCATTCCACCGCCGCCGTTATTCTTTTTCGCACTATCGTCAGAAAATGCGCCGGCTGCGACACCAAAACTCACATCGACAAGTGGAAGTACGATCGTACCATCCTCAAAACGCACCGCATCTCCGATGACAGTCTTTGTCGTAATAAAATTGTCCATCCCTTTAAACAGAGATTCTACCGTATTGTTAAAACTGTTGTCACTCATTTTCATTTCCTCACTTTCCGAATACTTGATCGATCCATCGTTTGATATCCGGATCCAGATATCCGCGGATCACGAGACGCACCATATAGATCAGCCGCGCCTTTCCCTTTACATAACCATCTGCTTGAAACCGCTTTTCCTCAAATTCAGGGCAGATCCGGAGTCCCTCCGTATAAGCCGGAGGTACCATGCTCACAATTCCTAAGACCCAGCCTGTCGTACAGGGATCGCCTGTCCCAAATACAACCTTGCCGTCGATTTTCTCCGGTGCCATGTACCGAAGCAGCGCAAGCAGTTCTTTTTTTACCGTTCGGATCCCGCGTTTGTTTGCCGGATCCTTTATAAACGTAATTATACTTGATATTTTGTCAAATGAAAAGCCTTTTTTCTTTCTTTTTTTCTTCTTTTTCTTTGGCGGATCTGTTCTGTCCCCGGATACCGGTTTCTCTGCCAATGGATTTGGCTTGACACGTTCATCCGAAAAATCGGTCGTCACGATAACGCCTTCCTCCGGCTCTTCCTGCGGAGTTTCCTTCTTTTCCGCTGTTTTTTTCGTTCGCCGGAAAAATGCAGGAATTTTTTTGAGTCGGTCTAGCGGGATTCCGAAAATACGGATACGGATGCCGCTTTCCAGTGTCTCCTGAACGATATAAACGACACGCAGAAGCCAGCTGATCTGACACCGCACCTGAATCTCGTCTTTCGTTTCCACCGTAACCCGGTATCTCACCGGCACAAACAGCGCCACACACAGAAGAAGCACGCAGAGTGCCAGCAGAACCAGTAAGATCATACCAATTGTTTTGAGTATGGCAACTACAACTGCCACTCTACATCACCTTCCTCCTATCTCGAAAAATCCTTCTTTTCAAATATCTGTTTCGGAGAAAACTCTTCCGATGCCGCATAGCCTTCGCATAAAATCTGCTCAACGACCGATACCGCCGCATCGTAATCCGAAGTCACGCCAATGACATAAAGTTCCTTCTGTCCATAATATTTGAAAAACAATTGATCGGTATTCATGATTTCAAAAAGATTTTTTTCATTTTCGGCAAGCGTAATGATATAAAAGCTCTTTTTCCATGGAAGTTTTTGGAAAATGCTTCGTTCTTCAATGATTTTTTTGCACTTTTTTTCCTGCTTTCGAACCCTTTCATCCATGTAAAGGTCTTTGTACCAAAAAATCATTTACTCCTCCATTCTGCCGCCTCATCCATCCACTCACGCAGTTCGATCATGGCCGCTTTCTTTTCTGCCTCATTCTGGCATCCAAACAGATTTGTCCGGATATAAGTCTCAATCTCACCGGCATTGGTAAATTCTACCGGGAGTTTTTCGAGCACCTCTGCCATAACCGCTTTCTTCAGCGGCTTAGAAAGTGTCGATAAAAAGTCGGACAATTCTCCGGTGAGTTCTTTGATCTTCTCTGTTTCCACCGCAGCTTCGACCGTATCGCTCTCGCCAAAATGTTCCATATCAATAAACAAACTGTCGGATAACAGATTGGCAATTTTCGCAAATGCATCAAATTCCTCGCCTTTTCCGAGTTCCTCAATGATCTTCTTATGAGAGGCTTTAATCTCAAAGAGAACGGCTTCCAGATAACTGGATTTTTCCACATACGTTTCAATCTTTCCTTCCAGTTTTACAAGCCCTTCCTCGTTTAGACTTCCGTTTGCCACTTCCATCAAAATGCCGCGGCAATGCTCATACAAAGCACTTTCTTCCCGCTTATGGCAATTGGCAAGACTAAGCGCATACATCGCATTTACTACCTTTTGCAGCTGATAATAAAAATCGGTCACATGAAGAATGTACTCTCCCGCTTTTTCCAATTCTTTACTCATCGCCTCAAACGATTCTTTTGTCAAACCTGCAAAATCCGTATTCTGCAATTCCTTCAAAAGGTCTGCAATAGCATCTTCTTCCGTCTCCGTACCGGCTTTCTGAATCATAGCAGCCGAACGTATCATATAGATAAAGTTATCCAGCGATGCCATATCGCCTCCGATATACAAACTTCCGGTGTCCTGAATTTTTCCCATCAGACGCTGTTTTGTCATGTGTACCGGAATCATTCCCATCAGCTGCTGAAGCCGTTCTTTGACGATACTCTGGTCTTTGTTTCCCACGAGAAATGCCATCAATTCTTTGACAAAAACATCTTCTTCTGTCGCAAAAACATCTTTCTGATAAGGTTCTTCCTCTTCAAAGTCAAATTTACGGTGTTTCAGCACATAATCATAACAGATCAGCTGATCTGTATAGGATGTATATTTTTCCATCACCTGTGTAATCTCGCCACGGATGCGGTCAATCCGCTCGATGCAGGTTTTCTGCGCCTCCGCATCTTCCTCGTACACATGTGGAATTTCCTTTCGCACCTCATCGTATCTGCGTTCTTCCTCTTCGGACAGATCGATGCCTTCCTGGCAGGTCTCCACCAGCATATAAGCCGAAAACACCAGTTCTATGGAGGCATAATTCAAATACGTATCTGCCAGATAATTGGCATAAATCGGGAGATTCTTGCGTGGTGCCACTCCCTTGTCCAGGTCTTTTATAATTTTTCGAATCTGATTCATCGTTTCCTCCTGTCATGCAGGCTTTCTGCCTACAGCACTAATACCCATCCCGTCAGCCAGCGCAGTCCGTTTTCCACAAATTCGAGGCTTACCGGCTGTCCGGACAATACCGGATAGAACAGTAAGAACAGCCCCACAGCCGCTGCCGCATATACATAAGCAAAAATGCGTTTCTTTTTATTGTCGCCGATAAAGCGATACAATGTGTATCCGATCATCAAGGTAATAAACGGCACACTTGGAAAATAATGGTAAGCAAATGTACATCTCGGCACGAGCATCCACGGTACGTACTGTACCAAATAAGCAAATACAAGGAACAATGCCGTCTTATCTGCTTTCTTCACTACAAGATAGATCATGTAAAGGAACGCAAAGATGCCTGCCCACCATACGAGCGGGTTACCGAATGCGCTGATTCCTTCGCGCATATCATTTGCCACCGTGTTGCAATAGTAAAATACCGGACGAATCATCGTCGGCCATTCATACCAGGTGGAAGAATACGGATGTGTCGCTTCCAGCTGGGAATGGTAACTGTACATCGATTTCTGATTATTGATCATCCGCGTAAACAGACCGTCTGTCGTTCCATCGTTAAACGGAATGTAAGAACACAGATAAATCAGTCCCGGAATCACGATAAAGAATATGACACAGGCACCGATTGTCTTAAGAAAATTACTCTTAAAGACATCTATAACATGCCGGTGCGCGATCGTTCCGGTACTTCCGCCCGGATTGTTGCACGCCCTGCGGTATTCCATATATCGGTAAAACATGATCGCCGCAAAGAATACAGCCAGTCCTGCTGCCGCATAAACTGCCGTCCATTTGCTGGCACAACCGAGTCCCATCATCAAACCGCTTAAGAAAAGCGGAATCAGGGTCTTTTTAAATTCTGTATCGTAAAAACTTGTCTGTGCATAGCGAAGCATAAAGTAAAACATTGCCATGATAAAAAACGTACCATATACGTCGATCGTGGCAATTCTTGTCTGCGTAAAGTGCATAAAATCAAAAGCAAACAACGTCGTAACCACGCCTGCCACCCATGTCTGATGGAAGAGTCTCTTTCCAAACAGATACAAAAACGGGAGCATTCCGATACCAAACAATGTACCGATGATACGCCATCCAAACGGATTCATTCCAAAAATACGGATTCCGAGGGAAATAAAGATTTTACCCAATGGTGGATGCGTATTTTCGTAATTGTACAAATCATGAATCATCTCATACGCCGTACGGGCATGATAAATCTCATCAAAATATGTTCCGCTGCGGAAGGTATGCGCATCGTCGTACTCATCCTGCTCATCAAAAAGTTCCGGATATTGGTCTTTATTGACCGGAACCACCAGATTTCCGTCCGCGTCTTTAAATACCATTTCTTTTAAGGTCACCAGATCTTCTACTGTCGTAAAGCGGATATAACGTGTCGTGACATTAAATGCTGTCGTCGCCTCCGAACCGCCGTCAGCGACAAGCTGCACATTGTTCCATTTGAATACATCGGAGACTTTCGCCGTTCCACCGCTCACATAATTGGTTCCATCGTTCGAAAGTTCCATATAAAGACTTCGGTTTTCATAACTTCCGGAAAATACCTCAAATTCTTTCAGGTTCTTCACTTCACCAAAATCAAGGACGATCTGCTGTCCTGCCTGCGTTCCTTCCCATCCGGTCTCCGGAGCGCTTGTCTTTCCGAGATCATGGAAAGCAAAAATACCATAAACAAGCATGATAGCAAATAAAATAATGTAATCCGTCTTTGTCATCTTTTCCATCACAACAGTTGGAATAATTTTCCATTCAAATCGTTTTTCCTGCTGTTTTTGTACGGTCTGTCGTTTCTTCTTCGATTTTCCACCCTCGTCTACATTCGCTTCCTGCACGATCTCACTCTTCTTAAAGATTGTGTAAAGGAGGTAACCAAAGAGGAACAATGTCAATACCGCAACTGCACCGATAATATAACCGGTTGGGCCTGTCGTTCCAAGTTCTACCGCCGTATAATACACATGCGCGGTATTCATATAAACCACCAAGGTATAACCGATAAATCCGTAAAACAATTCTTTACATGGACGATAGATAAATGCGGCAAGCATCAAAGCAACTGCCGGGAACAGATATCTCTCATGCATACGTACGGAAAAGCAGAACATCACACTGATGACAACTGCCATACTGAGAAAATATTTGGACTTGTCATTTTTCATTTTGAAAAATACGACTGCACTGAGTACGACCGCTGCGATGATAGCAATGGTTCCCCATGTCTGTGCCGGAATAAACAAAAACTTTTCTGTCTGTTCATGCCAGTTTTTCCCCACGATCGCCCAGAAATTGTATGCGTTGACAGAACAGTATTCAAACATTCCCAGCGTACCGGTATATTTTTCCAACGACTTCTCCAGCCCAAACGGAAGTGCTACAAGCACCATAGCCGCCAAAGATGCCAGACCGCCGATCAGGTCACGGAGCATCTTTTTCGTATTGAAATCATGCAAAAATACCTGCTCAATGATCGAATAAATAATGATCGGAGCAAACATAACCATCTGCGGTTTTAGCAGCACACCGGCACAAAAGGCAAAGTATGCTAAAATTCTCTTTTCTTCCATAAACAGGTAACAGGTCAGAAGAACCATACAGCACAATACGCCGTCTACCTGTCCCCAGACAGAACTGTCGATAACAACTGCCGGATTCAGCGCATAAAGTGTGGAAAGCATCAGAGACATTCCCTCGGAAAATCTCTTCTTTGCCATCACGTAAATAAGATACGCTGCTGCCAGATCAAAAAGCATCGGGAACAATTTGATCATAAAAAGTCCCGTGGTCGAATAATTGTCAATGTTAAACAAGTGGCGGATCGCCGCAACCAGCCAAAGCACCAGCATATATCCCGGTGGATAGTCCGTTACATCACCCTCGTAAAAATGGGAAAGTCCTCCGGTAAATACCGTCTCCGACCAAGAGCGGAAACAGGTAATATCCACACTGTATCCTTCGTTCTTTACGGCAAGGATCGCTTTTACGATAAATGCCGCAACCAGAACAAGAATAATATTAAATTTCTGCTGCTTCATAGAATTCTTTGCGATCAGACGGCTTCCATCCACTTCTCCCTGAAACCACATCCAGTAAATCGCAAAAAATGCAAATACGGTTACTACCGCAATGGTTAAAATATCTTGATACATCTCTTACATCCTTTCCCCTTTGTTCGTTGTATCTCACTCAGGAACGCTTCACGTGCTCATGAGTAAATAAATGGTCGGAACAATATTCATAACTCCCTTCGCATTTTGAGCAATACCGGAACTCAAGCTGCGGAGAATCGATCTCTGTCCTTCCACAAATGGCACATTTATGTCTTGGCTGCCCTGCCTGCTGCGCCGTATTTTTGTAAATAACGCGGCGTTTTTTCGCCTGCTTCATACGCATTCCCAGATGTGGTTCTCTTGCAATCGCATAAAAAATCACAAAATCCAGAAGCGCTGCCACGATCAAAAGCATCCGCATATATCCACGATAATCTCCCGTCTGCGCATATTGCACAATCTCGACAACATTCAGCAAAATGTAAATATATCCCAGCCATTTTGCTTTGATCGGAATGAGGAAATACAATCGGAATACCGTATCCGGAAACAAAAACGCAAAGGCTAAAAACATGGACAAGTTCAGATCACTCAAATCAATCTGATTTGCAAGTCCAAATCCAATCTGCGGTGCCAGCGCCTGTCCATTCGCATGGCAAACGACAAAATAATAGCCAAATGTCATAATGAGAATCAACAAAATTCCGGTAAAATAAAAAGCATTAAATCGAAATCTTCCCCAGATCTGTTCTAACATATTGCCGATCCAATAATACACATACAGCATGATACCAAAGAATATCATATTGATCAGTGCTCCACCGGAACCAATGCTCACATACGGATAAAAAAGAAATGTTACGATTCTCCACACTTGTCCATGCAGGATGGCATAAACATTGAGGCTCAGATACATCTCATAAAATCCCGGAACCACCAGTCCGATCACACTTCCAATAATGCTTACGATAACCATGTAACGCATCAAATTCGGGATTGCATATCGCCCTAATTTGCGCTCTACCTTATCAAACCATTTCATAAATATTTAAAACCTCGCTTTTAAAATAAGTTTTTCTTCTTAAAGAAGAACACTAAAACTACGGTTACGATCAACGTAATCGCAGTCACAATATAAAATCCATAAGGGTTGTCCCCCAATGGAATATGCTGAAAGTTCATTCCGTAAAAGCTGGCGATCATCGTAGGGATGGAAAGTACGATCGTCACGGTTGACAAAAATTTCATAACCACATTGAGGTTATTGGAAATAACCGACGCAAAGGCATCCATTGTTCCGCTCAAAATATCGCTATAAATTTTTGCCATCTCAATCGCCTGTTTGTTCTCGACGATAACATCTTCCAGCAGATCTTCATCTTCCGGATATTTTTTGATTTTCTCCGTCCGGAGCAGTTTTTCCAGCACCGTTTCATTGGATCGCAGAGACGTGGTAAAATAAACCAAACTTTTTTCTAATTCTAAAAGTTCGATCAACTCTTTATTTCTCTGTGAAATATGCAGTTTTTCTTCGATCTGCTCGCTCTTGCGGTCGATGATACGCAGGTAGCGCAGATAAGAAGTCGCATTGCGGTACAGGATCTGAAATACAAATCGTGTCTTCTTAAACGTATAAAATTCCCGTTCACGGTTGTTCATAAATGCTTTTAATACCGGTGTCTCTTCCAGGCATACGGTCACAATCATCTTTTCTGTCGTATAAATACCAAGAGGAATCGTCACATACCTGTCTTTTTCGTCTAAGGAAGGGATGTCCACCAAAATCACAACATAATCGTTTTCTATCTCCACACGGGAGCGCTCTTCATCATCCAGGGGCGCACGCAGATCGTCAATATCAATTCCGGTCGTAGCCGACACGGTTTCGAGTTCTTCCATCGTCGGTTTCGTCAGTGCAACCCAGCATCCTTCCGTCACTTGATCCAATTCCTGCAGTCCGTCTTCGACTGTATTAAAAATTTGAAGCATGCTTCTTTCCTCCTATTCTCTGTAAATTGTAAACATAGATATTTTTATTATACTTTTTTGGGGAATCTTTGTCAAACTGTATTTGTTTTGTCATACGGTTCTCATTAGAAAATGAAACCAAAGTTTTCCAGCCGGGACCGCCTGCGCTTCGTGAACCCACGTAACAGTGCACGAGGGCAAACTACGCCCCCTGTGCACTGACGGTGTTCAAAATCCCTTACGGAAAATCTTTGATCTCATTTTCTAAATAGAACGGCAACAAAACAAATTACAAATTATATTGTCCTATCGACTATATGAATTGCTCATTCTGCCCATTCTATTTGGTAAAGTACAAAATCTGGTCTTCCTGCAAAGCCACTTGATCCAGGTTGTTTAACCGGACAAATTCTTCCCAGGTCGTCTCATGTGCCATCAATACTTCGCCCAGGCTTTGCTTGCCATCGGTGATGTACACTTTTTTCTCTTCTTCCTCGCTCGGAGCGTTTTCAGAAGAAACGACTTCTTTTTCTTCCGATGTTTCTGCCGGTTCTTCTGCCACTTTTTCCGGCTCATTTTCTGCGTTTTCGCTTTCGAAGACTTTCGCGCTGCTCTCTTCCTGTGACTGCACCTGCGTTTCGGTCTCTGTCTCATCGGCAACTGCGGTGACCGGCAATGGTTCGTCTTTTGGCACCGGCATACAGATCATTCCCCGGTGGGCGCGCACCATCGGAATACAGATTTCCTGCCCCACCTGAAGATTGTACACATCTACATACGGGTTGGCACGCAGCAGCATTGCCATCGGGATCCGGTAATACCGGCTGAGCTGATACAGCGTGTCTCCCGGTTTTATCACATGTACCATTCCATTACAATATCTGCGATTCATGAAGTTTCCTCAATTCTATTTGCTTCTCTAACAGTATATTCATTTACCATTTTTAAGTTACTCGCGAATTTTGTTTACAAAACGCAAATTTTGTCGTATACTATAACTCAAAGCGCATTTTTTATAAAACACATTTAATAAGTAATAAATCACTTTCATAAAGATAGAGATATACGTTTCACATAATGGAGGTTAGTATGAACAGAGTAGGTATTGATATTGGCTCAACGACAGTCAAGATCGCGATTATCGACGAACAAAATAAAATTTTATTTTCTGCATATGAACGTCACTACGCAAATATTCAGGAAACGCTTCGCGGCATCATCGAGCGCGCGTATGAGCAGCTCGGCGATCAGGCGATTGCACCGATGATCACCGGTTCCGGCGGATTAACGATCTCCGAACACCTTAACATTCCTTTTGTTCAGGAAGTTGTCAGCGTAGCAACCGCATTAAAAGATTTCGCTCCACAGACCGATGTAGCGATCGAGCTCGGCGGAGAAGATGCTAAGATCATTTATTTTACCGGAGGAATCGAACAGCGAATGAATGGAATCTGTGCCGGCGGTACCGGTTCTTTCATCGACCAGATGGCAACGTTGTTAAAAACCGATGCTGCCGGGCTCAATGAATATGCCAAAAATTACCAGGCAATCTATCCGATTGCTTCCCGTTGTGGTGTATTTGCCAAAACGGACATTCAGCCGCTGATCAACGAAGGTGCCTCCAAACCGGACCTTGCCGCTTCCATTTTTCAGGCGGTAGTCAACCAGACGATCAGTGGACTTGCCTGCGGTAAACCAATCCGCGGAAATGTTGCTTTCTTAGGGGGACCGCTTCATTTTCTTACGGAATTAAAAGCCGCATTCATCCGCACTCTCGAGTTGACCGATGATGCGATCATTGCACCGGAACATTCTCATCTTTTTGCCGCAAGTGGTGCTGCGATGAATTCAAAAGGCGAAGGCGAGACAACATTAAAACAATTATTGGACAAATTAAGCAGCAAGATTCATATGGAATTTGAAGTGACCCGTATGGAACCATTGTTTGCTTCGGAAAAAGAATACGAAGACTTTACGGCACGCCACAACAATCATGCCGTGAAAAAGGGAAATCTTGCCGATTACGAAGGAAATGTCTTCCTCGGAATCGATGCCGGTTCCACGACGACCAAAGTCGCTCTCGTCGGAGAAGACGGATCGCTTTTGTATTCCTTCTATGACAACAACAACGGAAGTCCGTTGAAAACGACGATCAAGGCCGTGAAGGAAATTTACGAACTTCTTCCGGACAGCGCGACGATCGTCCGCTCCTGCTCGACCGGTTACGGTGAAGCATTGATCAAGTCTGCCCTGATGTTGGACGAGGGAGAAGTCGAGACGGTATCCCATTATTATGCCGCTTCTTTCTTCGAGCCAAATGTAGACTGTATCCTCGACATCGGTGGACAGGATATGAAATGTATTAAGATCAAAAATCACTCGGTTGACAGTGTGCAGTTAAATGAAGCCTGCTCTTCCGGTTGTGGTTCCTTTATCGAAACCTTTGCCCGCTCCTTGAATTACGGGGTCAAAGATTTTGCGAAACTGGCCTTATTTGCCGAAAACCCGATTGACCTTGGTTCACGTTGTACGGTATTTATGAACTCCAAAGTAAAGCAGGCGCAGAAAGAAGGTGCTACGGTAGCCGACATTTCCGCCGGTCTTGCTATTTCCGTTATTAAAAATGCATTACTGAAAGTAATCAAATTGACGGATCCGAAAGACCTCGGAACCAATGTCGTCGTGCAGGGAGGAACCTTCTACAACGATGCAGTTCTTCGCAGTTTTGAACGTGTCTCCGGCTGTCAGGCAGTACGCCCGGATATCGCCGGTATCATGGGAGCTTTTGGTGCTGCCCTGATCGCACGGGAACATTACGAAGAAGGAATGCCTACGACCATGCTTCCTTTAGAGGATATCATTGCTTTGAAATTTGAAAGTTCGATGTCTCGCTGTAAGGGATGTACAAACCAGTGCCGCCTTACGATCAACAAATTTACCGGCGCCCGCCAGTTTATCTCCGGAAACCGCTGTGAACGTGGTCTTGGAATTACCAAAAAGAAAAAAGATGTTCCAAACTTATTTGAATATAAAAATAAACGATTGTTCGACCATTACAAACCATTAACTGCGGACAAAGCATACCGTGGCAAAGTCGGCATTCCACGTGTTTTGAATATGTACGAGGATTACCCATTCTGGTTTACGTTCTTCACGGAACTTGGTTACGAAGTCGTTCTTTCGCCAAAATCCAGCCGGAAGATTTACTCTCTGGGTATCGAATCCATCCCAAGTGAGTCCGAATGTTACCCGGCAAAACTGGCACACGGTCATGTCATGTGGCTGATCCATCAGGGACTGGATTACATCTTCTACCCTTGTGTGCCTTACGAGCGCTGTGAATTTGAAGGTGCCGGCAATCATTACAATTGTCCGATCGTTACCTCTTACGGCGAAAACATTAAAAACAACGTCGAAGAGCTTACTGGTTCTGACATTATTTTCCAGAACCCATTTCTTTCTTTTGAAAACGAAAAGATTCTTACCGACGAATTAGTAAAAGTGATTTCAAAGGAAAACGGCATCGCGGAGTCTGAAATCCGTCAGGCTGCCCACACCGCCTTTGAAGAATTAACAGAAACAAGAGAAGATATCAAACATAAAGGGGAAGAAGTCCTGAAATGGATGAAAGACAATGGCAAACATGGTATTGTCCTTGCCGGCCGGCCGTATCACATCGATCCGGAGATCAACCACGGAATTCCGGAATTGATCACTTCTTACGATATCGCCGTTCTTTCCGAAGACAGCGTGTCACATCTGGAGCCGATCAACCGCCCTACGATCGCGATGGATCAATGGATGTATCATTCCCGTTTGTATGCGGCTGCAACCTTTGTCCGCACACAGGATAATCTGGATATGATTCAGTTAAATTCCTTCGGTTGTGGTCTGGATGCGGTAACGACCGATCAGGTCAATGATATCTTAACTGGTTCCAATAAAATCTGTACCGTCCTTAAGATTGACGAAGTAAATAACTTGGGGGCTGCCAGAATCCGTATCCGTTCGCTGATCTCTGCTGTAAAAGACCGGAAACGAAAAGGCGTAAAGGCAGAGGTAAAAGACGCAGCTTACCACCGCGTCATCTTTACGGAGGAAATGCGTAAAAACTATACCATCCTCGCACCGCAGATGTCTCCGATTCATTTTGACATGGTCATTCCGGCACTTGCTGCTGCCGGCTATAACATCGTTCCTCTTCCTACCGGAGAAGACGAACTGGATTACGGTCTCAAATATGTCAATAACGATGCCTGTTACCCTTCTCTTCTTGTCGTCGGACAGTTTATGAAAGCTCTGCTTTCCGGCAAATATGACCTTGACCGCACCGCGATCATCATCACTCAGACCGGTGGCGGATGCCGTGCGACAAACTATATCGGATTTATCCGCCGCGCACTGCGAAAAGCCGGCATGGAACAGGTACCTGTTATCTCATTGAGCGCCGGTATAGAGAAGAATCCGGGATTCAAGATTAACTACCGCCTCCTCAATGGTGCCATTCAAGCTTTGGTATATGGCGATTTGTTTATGCGTGTTGTTTACAAAACCCGCCCTTACGAAAAAGTGCCGGGTTCGGTCAATGCCCTCCATGAAAAATGGAAACAGATCTGTATCGAAGCGGTAAAACATCCGAAACGTTCGGAATTCCACAAAAACATCCGTGGAATCATTAAAGATTTCGATACCATCGAACTTCGTGATGATGTAAAAAAACCAAAAGTCGGTATTGTCGGCGAGATTTTGGTTAAATATCTGCCGGCCGCCAACAACTATATCGTTAATCTGCTGGAGGAAGAAGGCGCTGAAGCTGTATGTCCGGACATGCTGGACTTTTTCATGTACAGTGCTTACAATAACATTTTTAAAGCAGAACACCTTGGCAAACCATCTTCTACGAAACTGCTTTCCAAAGCCGCTATCTGGTTTATGGAACGTTATCGTAAGGTAATGCGTCAGGCGCTCGAAGAAAGTAACCGTTTTGAACCACCGGCAAATATCTATCAATTGGCAGATTATGCCGCACCATTCGTATCTGCCGGCAACCAGACCGGCGAAGGCTGGTTCCTTACCGGCGAAATGATTGAATTGATTCACAGCGGTGTACCAAACATCGTTTGTACGCAGCCATTTGGCTGTCTGCCAAACCATGTCGTTGGAAAAGGTGTGATCAAACAACTCCGCTCCGCCTTCCCGGATGCCAACATCGTAGCCGTTGACTACGACCCGGGTGCCAGCGAAGTAAACCAGTTGAATCGAATCAAACTGATGTTAGCGACAGCGAACGAGAATATGAAGTAAAAGTTCACCCCACTGCCATTGCGAGACGAATATGCGCAAGCACATATAGTCTCGCAAGAAATGGCAGTGGGGTGTTATAGATTAACGGTTAGGATAACTTCAAATTAACATTTTGCCCACTTTAAATTAAAAAAGCCCCCATATATTTCTATGGAACCTATATGCGTCTGCGCATATTCGGTGAACCTGGAAATATATGGGGACTTTGAGTTCTTAACCTTACTCTTTCACTGCTTCCTTTGCAATAAAGCGGTTTACAGCACTAAACAGTGCGCGGATGGAAGCACGTGTGATATTGGAACTGATTCCGACACCATGGGTCACGATTCCGCGGCTCTCGTCCATCAAATGGATGTACGCTGCTGCCTGGGCATTGGATCCCATCTGCAATGCGTGCTCGGTGTAATCCAGCACCTTGATCGGCATATCCAGCTCTTCCTGCAGTCCGCGCTGTACTGCATCAATCGGACCATTTCCGTAAGCTTCGATCGTTTTTTCGTTTCCTTCAAAAGTATAAGTCAGATAAATCTTCGTGTCAAATCCACTCTCCGGCATTTCTTCACTGAGGTCTTCTACTTTCAATCGGCGGAAGTGATATGGTTCTTTGCGGTCGATATAATGTGCCTTAAATTCTGACATAATCTGATCTGGTGCCACTTCACCCTGCTTTTCCGAAATTTTCTGGATTACATCCGCAAATTCTTTGTGCATGCTCTTTGGAAGCTTGAACCCAAAGTAGGTATCCATAACAAAGGCCACGCCGCCCTTTCCGGACTGGCTGTTGATACGGACGATTGGTTCGTACTCTCTTCCCAGATCACTTGGATCAATTGGAAGATAGGGAACTTCCCAATGCTCACTATTACGCTCATGCATTGCCTGAACCCCTTTGTTGATCGCATCCTGATGAGAACCGGAAAATGCAGTAAATACCAGTTTACCGGCATATGGATGACGCATATCAATGTCCATTTTATTGCATCTCTCGTATACATCGATGATCTCATTTACATTTTCAATCTCCAGTTCCGGATTGATTCCCTGGGAGAACATATTATAAGCAATATTTAAAACGTCCACGTTTCCGGTACGTTCACCATTTCCAAACAACGTTCCCTCCACACGGTCAGCTCCGGCAAGCATTGCCAGTTCAGCAGATGCCACCGCTGTACCACGGTCGTTGTGTGGGTGAATACTTAAGATAACACGCTCACGGTCTGTGAAGTGTGTTGACATCCATTCAATCTGATCAGCATAGACATTTGGTGTATTCATCTCCACCGTAGATGGCAGGTTGATGATCACCTTTTTGTCTTTGGAAGCACCCCATTCATCCAGGACTGCCTCACACACTTCCAATGCATACGGAAGTTCCGTTCCGGTAAAACTCTCCGGAGAATACTCTAAGATTACTTCTCCATCGTAATCTTTCATATATTTTTTAACCATCTTGGTTCCATCAATTGCAATCTGTTTTACTTCATCCTGTGACATATGGAATACTACATCACGCTGCAATGTCGAAGTCGAATTGTAAATGTGCACGATCGCACGTTTGATTCCCTTCAGGGATTCAAATGTCTTTTGAATCAGATGCTCACGGCACTGTGTCAGAACCTGAACCGTCACATCATCCGGAATCAGATTTCTCTCAACCAATTGCCGCAAAAAATCATATTCAATCTGGGAAGCACTCGGAAATCCAATCTCAATTTCCTTAAATCCCAATTTTACAAGCAGGTTAAAGAATTCAATTTTCTCTTCTACCACCATTGGCTCGATCAAAGCCTGGTTACCGTCTCTCAAATCCACACTACACCAGATCGGTGCCTTTTCAATCTCTTTATTTGGCCAGGTACGCTCTTTAAAGTCTACAACCGGCACTCTTTTATATCGTTTATAGTTTAACATCTCTTACATCCTCTCTTTTCAAATCAAATTCTTTCCAATACTTTATTTTACACCAAAATACAGGAAAGTCAAGTCATAGTACATGCACGTACTATTCTGCCGGGGTAGCAGTCGGCTCTTCCGTCGGTTTTTCCGCGTTATCCTCCGACTGCGTAAGTAGGACTTCTACCCTCACTTTTGATTTAAGTTTAAGATTCTCAGGCAGATCAAACTGCACTTCTACCGTGTGCTGACCGGCAGCCAGCCCCTTGACATCAATATACGCACCCAGTGTCGTCAATGTCAATTTGCTCAGATCGTCTTCGCCTCCCTGCACAGTCACGCTGTTTCGTTTATTTTCATTTACATACGTAAAATTCAAATTGTTTGGAAGGTTCTTCACATTAATATCCGAATTTACAAAAGAAAACGTACGCTTACCATTTTTCTCGATCACACAGCGGATCGAAACGGTCGTATTTTCTTCTGTCAGCTTACATCCGGTATTGTAAAGATATTGGGTCAGATCAATCTCCTGCTCAACATCCGCCTTCGCTCCCTCAACAGAAACCGGAACCTTAATCGATTTAACATTTTCAAGATCTGATTTCTTTCCGGAAATCACTATACTGTCCGGTTTATAATCCGTCTGTACATGGCGGTATCCCGAAGCCGGTGTACCCGTCGCTTCTACGTAAAGAGGAATGGTCTTCGTCGGAACGACCTCTACTTCCACATGAATCGTATCATTGCTGAATGTTACATTAGAAGAATCAATAACTTCTCCTTCGCTGTCATATAAAATCGGTGTTACATCTGCCGAAAAATTGCTGTTTTGTCCTTTTAATTGAACGACAGCACCGATCGAGTCTACTTTCTTAATCTTGGATTTTCCACCGGAAATCTCTATGATATTAGGCTGTGCCGTAATATCTCCGAGAACATAAGATTCTGCCAGTTCGCCTTCCGTATCGATCTGGACACGAACCTGCTGGCTCTCCTTTTCTTCCAGTGAAATACGCAGCACCTCATTATTCCAGTCAAGTTCTACATTTTCCTTCGTTGCTTTATTTAATTTTACCTGAATTCCGGCAGTATTAACCGTGGACAACTTACTCAGATCCGCCGTCGCCGAAAAATCATCATTTGTCAATTCTTCTACAAAGCTGCGTTTCCCCTTCACGACCACATCCACCATATCGCCATCAACCACTTCATATACCTGGTTTAACGACGTAATGACATTTTCATTGATCACTTTGACCGGGATGTCTGTAAACGTCTTTGTAATTGTAGGATTGGTGGTATTAATGATCACAAGCCAGACAATAAAAGCCACAACAAGAGAGATCACTTTCAATCCGAAATTATTCATCACTTTGCTTTTCATCCACTTGTTTTTCATGTTTGTCTGCCCCCTTCCACCATTTCTTTCTGGCATTTTCCGAAGAACGTTTTGACACACGTGTCAACATTTTTGTCAATGTATCCGCATCCATATTTCGTATCAATTTTCCATTCATTGCTGTCGATACAGCTCCCGTTTCCTCCGACACAATGATTGTGAGAGAGTCTGAAACTTCGCTTACACCAAGTCCCGCACGATGTCTGGTCCCCAATTCCTTACTAAGTTCCAGATTATCTGACAATGGAAGGTAACATGTAGCTGAAACCACTCGGTTATCACGCAAAATTACAGCTCCATCATGCAATGGAGTATTGTGTTCAAATATATTGATCAGAAGCTGGCTGCTGATCTCTGCGTCAATAGGAATACCCGTTCGTTCAAACTCACGGCATTGAATCTCCTTCTCTACTACGATCAAAGCTCCTGTCTTCACCTTTGCCATCTCATAAACTGCTTTTACAATTCCCTGTACACTTCGTTCCGAATAACGCTCTGTCTTTGATTTGCTCTCATCAAATGGACTAATAGATGAAAATGATTTTCGCCCAAGCTGTTCCAATGCATTGCGAAACTCCGGCTGGAAAATAATTACAATTGCAGTAATTCCGATCACCATCGCATTCTGGAAAATCCATAACAATACATTCATTCCAAAAATTACGGCGATCAGCCATACAATGAACAAAACAACGATACCTTTCATCAGTGCCCAGGCACGAGTATCCTTGATCCAAATTATGATATGATAAACAGCAAATGCAATGATAAGTATCTCAATAATATCTATTATATTAATTGCGGGCATCGTAAGCCATGCCACATAATCCTTAAAAAAACTTCGTATCATTTCCATACGTACTCATCTCCTGCCTGCCTATTTTCGGCTTTATTTATGGTCAGAATTCAAATCTTCTTCCAACACTTTTTCAATCTCTTCTTTCAGATCGATCATTCCCTCGTCCCGATCCTCTTCAATTCTCGTCACCGTCTTATCTCCCGGTGCGACTTTCATTTTGGGAACGGCTTTTACATAATATAAATACTCTTCATCTTCAAATTGTAATTTATGCACCCCTGTATAATCGAGTGTCATACGGAAAAACTGCACCAGATAAGCAATCACTGCTGTCAATGCCATCCCAAAAAGCAGTTTCATAAAATCGATGTCAATCTTCCAAAACGCATCCCCTGCGACCACGCCAGCCATCCCGGCAACCAGACCCACAAAAATTCCAATCTGTGACGCATGATTAAAACGTCCGCGGCGAATCAAAAATACAACTACATAAACGAGCACAAATGTGATCATATACAAAAGTATTTCCTTATTTTGGAGAAGAGACTGAATACAATACTGCAGTCCTTCCAGCGTATTTCCGGTATCTACCGAATTTTGCGAAATGATATAATAATTTTCAACCGCAAGCAGAATATATCTTATAAATACCCCTGCCAGGCATGCCGGAATCATCGCCAGATTCAAAAACAATGCGGCTACGATCGGCACAGCAAATACAACATTCAGCGGCCAAAGTGCCGGAATCAAAAGGACCAGATAACTCTGACTCTTTGCATATCGGCCAAACAACAGAAAATATATTAAAAGAACAAATAAAAAACATGCTGCCACCAAATAAGAAACCGACGAAATTTCAAGCACTGCAAGCATAGCGGCAAAAAAAATGATGACCGAATCCGGTACAAAACCGCTGACCAATGCCAGAATAACAGACAATGGAATACCATATTCCCGGAGTTCTTTTGAAAATGGAAGCTGGTACAAAATGATACTATAAAGGATCATACTGATCACAATCTTCAAAACAGAACGGACGATTCGATAGTTCTTTTCATAAAATTCTTTACATCTGGTTTTCAGAACCAGCAATGCCATTATCATAAATTCCGCTCCTCCTTATTTCCATTTTCCTCTTCTTCCTTCTCATAATAGCGGATAAGTTCCTGTAATACAAGATAATACTCCTTAACACGTTTCTTTGACGCTTCGTATTGAAGTGAAGAAACGCTCACGGTAACAAAGGAAAACAATCCCAAAAGCAGAATATAAATTACGAGGTATGTTCGTCCAATGCTGATATAATCGAGTTCCAATGCATTCGTGATCAGATATTCCATATTGTATAATCCGGCGATCACCGCGATCAGCACAACAGCACACGTCACACAGACAAGTGTTTTCAAAATCTGCAGGCGGATATAATCCATTTTATAATATTTTGTTCGTGCAAAATCCTGTTTTCCCTCATGCGACTCATACTCTGCCAGACGAATCATCATCCTTACTTTTTGTTCACTAACCATATATACTCCACTTCTTTGTCATAAAATCGTCACCTGTTAGTATTATCTATATTTAATTATAACAAAATATCCATTCTACGCAACAAAAAATTTATTAAATATTGGTTACCAACTATTTTGAACGATTAATAACAACCATATCCCCCGCCTGCAAAACATCATTGCCATTCGGAATAATAATACTCCCTTCTCGCTGTATCATAATGATCAATTCATTTTTTCCGGTCTTAATCTCACTCAGTTTCTTTCCGACATATTTGTGTTCTTCCTCCAAATGCTTTTCAAGAAGCCGGATTCCGGTCACTTCCTCCGGTGCAAGCGCACTAAGGATCAAGCGGTCGCCCTCCAGCAATATCGTCTGACCGTTTGGTACAATATTTTTGCTTTCCCTCTCCAGCAGGACAACAAGTGTCTCCGGTGGCAGATTGATCTCGCAGAGTGCCCTTCCACACCAGGCATGCTCCCTTGTTACCATAAATTGGATAAATTGAACCGGTACCTCATTGGAATAGTCATTGAACGTTTTCAATACCGTGTCACTCTCATCGATCATATCGAGTTTTCTCGCAACTGCCGGAAGCAATGTTCCCTGGAAAAGAATGGAAAACAAGACAACAGTAAATACAATATGATAAATATCATTTTCCAATTTCAAACTCTGCGTCACCATCATAGCAAACACGATGGATGCGGCTCCACGCAGCCCGGACCAGCAAACAAGGATCTGCTGTGCTGCTTTGGCTCGAAATGGCGTCAAAACCAGAAACACCGACAACGGCCGCGCAATAAACGTCACGATCAATGCAATCACAAGGGCCGGCAAAACCACTTGTGGCAGTCTTGATGGAAACGCCAAAAGTCCCAGCAAAAAAAATATCAGGATCTGCGTAAGTCCCGTCATACCATCAAAGAAGTGAACCAGATTGGTCTTGTTTTTAATGTCGGAATTTCCCAGCACAATACCTACAATATATACACTGAGATAACCATTTGCGCCCATTGCGGTCGGCATCGCATAGGACAGCAACGCAATTCCGACAGAGAAAATAATATCAAATCCATCTGTAGAAAACCGATAGTGTTTCATCAGATAAACGGATACTGCAGCAAATAAAATACCACATACAATGCCACCGCCGATTTGCAGAACGAGCATCTGAATGAGTTGATAGGAATTCAAACTCCCTTTTGCGACCGTGATCAAAATAGCCGTCATCATATACGCTACCGGGTCATTGCTTCCACTCTCCAATTCCAGCAAAGAAGCCGTATTATATTTGAGGTTTAACTGTTTAGACCGTAATATGGAAAAGACGGAAGCCGCATCAGTAGAACTGAGCAGTGCACCGATCAGAAAACTTTCAATCCAGGAAATCGAAAGAATATAGTGACAGAGAACTCCCGTCACCCCCGCTGTCATCAATACGCCGAACGTCGATAATAAGACGGCTTTTCCTGCCGCGGGTCTGGCATGTTCCCAGTTTGTTCCAAATCCGCCATAAAACATAATAAAGATTAAGGCGATGGAACATACCTGCTCTGCAAAGGAATAATTGTCAAATGGAATCTTAACCACTCCATCGGAGCCAAAAAAGATACCGAGTAATATAAAACCAAGTAAAACCGGGATTCCAAAACGGTCAGAAACCCGGTCCAAAAAAACACAGATCAAAATAATCATCGCGATTAAAATAGGGCTAATCATCAAATCCCCCTTCATCTAAATTCCAAGTCCAATTTTCTGCTCCTAACGAGGCAATCGTCTGTAATTCATCTGCAATATTCAACGCATGATCTCCTATTCGTTCAAAATCCGTAAGCATCTCTGAGTACAAGATACTTGCCTGATAAGAACATTCTTCATTCTGAATGCGCTCCATCATACGTTCCCGGCATTTTTTCGTAAGATCATCAATCTCCTGCTCTTTCTCTGCAATCTCATCATGCCATTTTTTTATATCGTCATCTACATTTGTTAGTGTAGAAAATAACGCATCGCAGATTTTTTGAAGATATGCCGCTTCTTTCTTTGCCTTCTTTGAAAATTTAACGCCCATCTTTTTGCGCGTTTTCGAATATTCCGCAATATTCATTGCATGATCACTGATCCGCTCTATATTTCCGGTAATAGCATGATAACTACTGAAAACACCACTTCCAACCGTCGTATTTTCATGAGAAAGCGCAGTTGTAATAAGGCAGGAAATCTGCGTGTTCATCTGATCCACCCGCTCTTCCGTCGCAGCGATGGACCGAAATATTTCCTTGTCATTTTTGATAAATACCTCAAATGCATTGTGTACATTCTTCTCTGCCATACAGAGCATATCCCACAATTCTTTTTTTGCCTCTTCTGTACTGACAGCAGACTGTCCCAAGGTATCCCTGACATTAAGCTGCATCCGTGGCAATACCCCTTGTGTTATATCATCCGTTTCATTCACTGGCAATATTTTCTGCGATATCTTAGCAAGAACTTCTCCAAACGGAAGCAAAAGTATTGTTGTCACAATGTTAAACAACGTATGTAAATTGGCAATTTGACCCGGAACATTGGTCGGAGTAACTGTCTGCAGCCACCCGATCAATGGTGTGACGACACATAAGATTGTAAACAGAAAAGTGCCAATAACATTAAATGTAAAGTGCACGATTGTCGTCCTTTTCGCATTGCGGTTTGCGCCGACAGATGCAAGAAGTGCTGTGATACACGTTCCTATATTTTGCCCAAACAATATAAATGCTGCACTGTTCAATGTAACAATTCCGCTGGCAGCAAGAGCCTGCAGAATTCCTACGGAAGCAGACGACGACTGGATGATTGCCGTAAAGATCATTCCGGCAAGGATTCCCAAAATCGGATTTTCAAAACGTGTCAAAAGCCCAACAAATTCCTGAGATTCACTGAGCGGTGCCATAGAGGAACTCATCATATCCATACCAATAAAAAGGATTCCAAGACCTGCAACAATATTTCCGATGTAGTGGATTCTTTCATTTTTCAAAAATACCAATATTGCTACACCTACAAAGGCGATAAATGGAGCCAGCACCCCTACATCTAAAGCAATCAACTGTCCGGTGATCGTCGTTCCAATATTAGCACCCATGATGATCCAGATTGCCTGTGTTAATGTCATCATTCCTGAATTTACAAATCCTACCACCATTACAGTTGTCGCCGAAGAGGACTGGATCACTGCGGTAATAACAGCACCGACCAATACTCCAAGCAAACGATTGGAAGTCAGTTTTTCAAGAATCTGCTTCATTTTATCTCCTGCTGCATTTTCGAGACCCTGGCTCATCATCTGCATACCATATAAAAACAACGCAAGACCTCCCAGAAGTCCCATAATATCTGTCAATTTCATTGTTGTGTTCCTTTCGTTTTATGTTATACTTCCTGTTCGTCATTCATGCGGTAGCCGACACCGAGTTCGTTGCGGATATAGCGGTATTCTCCCGGTGTCTCACCAAATTTCTTTCGAATATTTGCCATGTTTACCTGAAGTTTTTTGACACTGCCGGAGTCCGAATACCCCCACACTTTTTTAATGATTTCCGCATAGGTAAGGACTTTTCCGGCATGTACGGCGAGCAGTTCTACGATATTGTATTCCGTCTGCGTCAACCGTATCTCTTCTTCTCCGATCGTAACTCTTCTGGCATCGTAGGAGATTTTCATATCTCCCAGCTTAAATTCTTGTCTAATCCCTGTCCCGGCACCCTGAAATCGTGCCGTCCTTAGTGTAGCTCGTACCCTTGCCAAAAGTTCATCGGTTCCAAACGGTTTGGTAATATAGTCATTGGCACCGAGATCCAATGCCTCCACTTTATCTGCTTCATTGCTTCTCGCCGACAATACAATGATCGGTGTATCCGAAGCCTTTCGAATCTGTTTTATCACCTCTGTGCCATCCATATCCGGCAATCCGAGATCCAAAATAACGACATCCGGATGATGCGACCAAAACATCGTCAGACCACTTTCTCCCCTTTGAGAAAAGATTGCCTGATACTCATGCGTCTCAAAGATCATTTTCATAAAATTACAAATGTTGATCTCATCTTCTATCACTTGCACTTTATATTTATTCATTTTCTGTTTCCTCCAATCCTAAAGCAAAGCGGATACAGCATCCCCCTTCCTTTCGATTCTCTGCCGTAATTACACCACCATGTGCCTTAATGATCGAAGCACACACAGCAAGACCAATTCCCATACTTCGTTTCTGGTTATCCACCGGAGCATCTTTCACAGAGAAATAATCTTGAAAAAGTCCTTTCATTCGCTCTTTCTCGATTCCGCATCCATCATCCCAAACTTCAAACACCGCTTTATCTCCCAGCACAAACACATGAAGTTCCAGTGTTTTCATCCCCTTTGCATGCTGCACGGCATTTTCCAAAAGATTCATAAGAACCTGTTCGATCAGCACCGCATCCATCGGAATACTGGTAAATTCTTCCGGTATTGATACATTCACTTTTTGATCCGGATAACGTTTTTTAAACTGCGTCAACACCGAATCAATCAATTCTTCCAAAACCGTCGAGGTCTTAACCAGTTTCACACCATCGTTGTCGATCCGTGTAATGGACAAAATATTTTCCACCATTCCCATGAGCCATCTGGCGTCTTCCCGAATTCCGTCTGCCAGCTGCACAACCTGATCCTCCGACAACTGTTCATAATTTTGGACAATTGCTGAACTTGATCCGTAAATCGTTGTAAGCGGAGTTCGAAGATCATGAGAAACCGCCCGCAAAAGATTTCCTCGCATTTTTTCGTTGATACTCTCTGCCCGCACACGTTCCTGCCACTTAAGCTGCGATGTGATCGTACTCGTCATTGCCGTGATCACAAGCATGATCACCGCGGAAATAATATTTTCCGGAATGCTGAAATTGAAAGCAAAATATGGAAAAGCAAATGCAAAATTAAGCACCAGCACACTTAATAGCGAGGCGATGATACCATACACAAAACCATCCGTAAACCTCGATACAAAAAATACTGCCATCGCCATAACTGCCGGCGGTACTGTCTCTGCGGAAAATTTTGTTTCCAATAAGAAACATAGTAAAAACGCCCCCGCCAAAATACTGATCATCTTCAATCCGTCTATTATGTACTTTGTTGCATTTTTCATTTTTTCTATTTCCTCCGTTTTTTATTATACAGATATGGTAGTAAAGAATCAGCAAAGAAACCTCACCTATCCCTTTTATTTAGAAAAGAAAATCAGAGTTTCCCTGCAGGACCGCTTGCGCTTAGAAGAACACACGTAACGGTGCATGAGGGCATACTACGCCCTCTACGCACCGACGGTGTTCTAAATCCCGCTTGGAAAACTCTGATCTCCTTTTCTAATTGAAACGATAGGTAACAATAAGGTACTTAATTTCCTTTGGTTAAAAAGTTCTGAATTGTTAAAACCGTTTATTTCACATTAAAGGCATTCATTCCCGGATATACTGCACTTTCGCCAAGTTCTTCTTCGATACGGAGAAGCTGATTGTATTTGGCTACTCGCTCGGAACGGCTTGGTGCCCCGGTCTTGATCTGGCAGGTGTTGAGTGCCACGGCAAGATCGGCGATCGTCGTATCCTCTGTCTCTCCGGAACGATGGGATGAAATTGCTGTGTATCCGGCTTTATGTGCCATTTTGATGGCTTCCAGCGTCTCGGACACAGAACCGATCTGATTGAGTTTGATCAAGATACTGTTTCCACAGCCAAGTTCAATTCCCTTTGCCAGACGCTCGGTGTTTGTTACAAACAAGTCATCGCCGACCAGCTGTACTTTGTCGCCAAGTTCTGCGGTAAGTTTTTTCCAGCCTTCCCAGTCTTCTTCGTCCAATGCATCCTCAATAGAGATGATTGGATATTTCTCAACCAGTTTTTTCCAATGGTCGATCAACTGCTCTGACGTATAAACCGTTCCGGCTTTTGGAAGTTTATATTCTCCCACAGTGCCTGTTTTCCATTCGGAAGAAGCGGCATCCATCGCAATCTTGAAATCTTTTCCCGGCTCATATCCTGCTTTTTTCACTGCCTCGAGAATGGTTTCGATGGCTTCCTCATCGGATTTCAATGCAGGGGCAAAACCACCTTCATCGCCGACAGAAGTAGCCAGTCCTCTTTCTTTCAAAATCGAGGCCAGCGCATGGAATACTTCCGCACACCATCGAAGACATTCTTTAAAGGAAGGTGCTCCAACCGGCATGATCATAAATTCCTGCACATCAAGTCCGGAAGACAATGCATGGCATCCTCCGTTTACAATATTCATCATCGGAACCGGAAGACGGTTTCCGCTGATTCCACCAAGGAAACGGTACAATGGAATCTCCAATGCATTGGCTGCTGCCTTCGCACAAGCGATGGAAACGGCGAGGATCGCATTGGCTCCCAAATTCGATTTGTCCTTTGTTCCGTCCGCTTTTCTCATCGCCGCATCCACTGCGTAAATATCCGACGCATCCATCCCTTTCAATGTCTCCTGAATCGTCGTATTGATATTTTCAACCGCCTTGGAAACGCCTTTTCCAACATATCTTTCCTTGTCGCCATCACGAAGTTCAAGCGCCTCAAATTCACCGGTAGACGCACCGGACGGGGCAGTTCCTCTTCCCATCACGCCGCCACACAGATAAACTTCTGCCTCTACGGTCGGATTTCCACGGGAATCCATAATTTCTCTTCCTATTATCTTTTCAATCTGCAAATGATTCACTTTGTTATTCTCCTTTCAAAAAACAGTCTTGTGGTTAGTATTCGCTAACAATTATTAGTATATTCTAATATTTTGCAAAAAACAAGAGATTTTCCCCACAAAAACGGCCTTTAAAATGAGAATCTTTTTCATCATTGTAAATGCTTTTCGTATTTTCCCACAACCGACATCCCGTCTTTTACGACGACAAACGCATGCTCGTCCACTTCTTTCAACTCACGCTTCAGATGAGCGCATTCGTATTTGGACAAGACGACAATGACCATATACGTATTTTCCTCAGTATAACCGCCCTTCGCTTTCCACCAAGTCGCGTCCCGGTGATATTCATTGACAATATAATCAATGATCTCCAGCGGTTTCTTTTTGGTAAATATTACCACTTCCGTGTTGATATTCTGCGCATGCGTCCGGTCGACCATCAGCATATTTACTGCTGAATAGATAATGCTGTACACCGCCGTAGGAAGCCCAAACAACACCGCACAAATAATGTAAATAATGGCATTTACCGACAAGGACACTTTTCCGACACTAAATCCCTTAAACCGTTTGGTAAAGATCATTCCAACGATATCCAGGCCTCCACTGGAGCCCCCGGACTGTAATGCTATGCCGATTCCGGTTCCTCCAAAAATCCCACCGATGATGCTCGCAGTAAGGGAGTCCTGCACGATTGGCACCGCCGGTATCGGAATCAGACTGAGAAACAATGTCTGACTGATCACGCAGACCAGTGTGCGAAAGAAAAATTTCTTACCGACAAATACATACGCCAGCGCAAAGAGCGGAATGTTCAGGAACATGTTGATGATACCGGCTATATCCGTCGTTCCGGCCGCCACATGAAGATAGCGCACCAATACCGTACGAAGCACCTGACTGATTCCCAGAACTCCGCCATTGTAAAGGTTTGCCGGTACGATAAAAAGATTGATGCCGGCTGAAAATATCAGCATCCCGATCACTGCCATCGTATTTCGCTGCCAAAATTCCCGCTTTGTATTCATATCATCGCCTCTTTTCTCGAAAAGTGTGTTTCTAAGTTTATTTTAACAGATTGTTTTCCTTCTTGCCAGTACAATTTTACCCATCTGAATTACTATGGTCGGTGCCACCGCCAGCCCCAGAACAGAAGCATATTGCGCCACATTTAACGGCATGACTTCAAACAGATTGTGAAGCCCCGGGATAAAGAGAACTGCCGCCAGCAATAAGGTACCTGCCGCAAATGCACCGATACTCCACAAATTCGTAGAAAATTTTACATCAACAAGGGGACGTTCACTCCGGCAGGTAAATCCGTGAAACAACCTCGCCAGCGTCAGGGTCGCAAATGCCATCGTCGCCGCTGTTGCCGCATCCTTCTGTAATCCCATAGAAAACGCAGTCATCGTCGCGGCTGCAATGAGCGCACCATATCCCAAAAGCCGGCGTACAAATTTTCCCGTAAGGATCCCCTCTTTCGGATCTCTCGGCTTTTGCGTCAATAACTGCGGATCCGATGGCTCCATACCGATGGCAAGTGCCGGCAGCGAATCGGTCAATAAATTTATGAAGAGAAGATGCACCGGTTCAAACGGCGACGGCAGTGCCAGCACAGAACAGGCAAGTACCGCAATGATTGCTGACATGTTGCCGGAAAGCAAAAACTGAATTGCATTTTTAATATTTCGGTAGACATTTCTTCCGTTCAAAACGGCCTTGATGATTGTTGCAAAATTGTCATCCGCAAGAATCATCGCCGACGCATCTTTCGACACCTCTGTACCAGTAATTCCCATTGCCACGCCAATATCAGCTTTTTTCAATGCCGGTGCATCGTTGACACCATCGCCTGTCATCGCCGTGATGCGTCCCTTTTTCTGCCAGCTTTTTACAATTCGGATTTTATTTTCCGGCGAAACTCTTGCGTAAACCGAGATTTCTTCCAAAAGCTCATCCAATTTTTCATCGCTCATGGCATCCAATTCCTGCCCGGTCACTGCAAGATCCCCTTCTTCAAAAATGCCAATTTGGGCCGCAATCGCAGCCGCTGTCACTTTGTGGTCACCCGTGATCATTACCGGACGGATTCCGGCAAGTTTGGCTGTACGGACTGCCTCCGCTGCTTCTTCCCGCGGTGGATCGATCATTGCCACCAGCCCGATAAATGTAAATCCATTTTCCTCGTCCAGCGTCAGTTCTTCACCCTCATCCACTTCTTTATACGCAAACGCGAGCACACGGAGGCCATTTTCCGAAAATTCCTGATTCTGCCGCAGGATTTCTTCTTTTATCTTGTCATTGATTTCACGACTCCCCCCACTCTCTGCCAATTTCACACTCCGATCCAGCAGAACATCGACAGCACCTTTGGTAAGTATCGTCGATACACCATGCAGACGGTATTTGGTACTCATCAGTTTACGCTCCGAGTCAAAGGCAATTTCTTCCAGTCTTGGCATCATTTCTCGGATGTCGTCTTCCGAAACGCCCGCCTTTGTCAGCCCTGCTTTTTGTGCCATCGTCAAAAGACAACTCTCCGTCGGATCCCCGATTTCCTTGCCTTTCTGAAAGGAGGCATCGTTATTCAGGATTGCATTGTATAAAAGTTTTCGGTGAAGCGGTTCGATCAGATCCAGTTCTTCCGGCTTCAGAACCGTATGATCGATATAAATGTCCGTTACCGTCATTTTATTTTGTGTCAGTGTCCCCGTCTTATCGGAGCAGATTACCGACACGCAGCCAAGACTTTCCACAGCTTTTAATTCTTTGATGATGGCATTGTCTGCTGCCATTTTCCGTGTCCCCATCGCCTGCACGATCGTAACGATGGAACTAAGTGCCTCCGGAATCGCCGCTACGGCAAGCGCCACGGCAAACATGAGCGAATCCAGCACCGGTTGCTTCTGCCAAATTCTAAGTGCAAATACAAGGGCCGAAATGATCATAATAACAATGGCAAGTTTCTTTCCAAAATCATCCAAACTCGCCTGCAATGGCGTCTTTCTCTCCTGCGTAGCATTCATGAGATCCGCAATCTTTCCCATTTCCGTCTGCATTCCCGTCGCCGTTACGAGCACTGTCGCACGTCCATATGTTACCAGTGTACCGGAATACACCATATTAATCCGGTCTGCAAGCGCTGCTTCTCCCACGATAGCCTCGTTTGTCTTGTCAACATTTGCCGATTCCCCGGTCAACGAACTTTCATTGACCTGTAACGAATAATTGTCCAAAATACGTCCATCCGCTGCAATCATGTCACCTGCTTCCAAAAGAAGAATATCCCCCGGTACGACATCTTTGGAAATAATTTCCATCTTCTTTCCTTCCCTAAGCACCTTTGCATGAGGCGACGACAGTGCTTTCAGCGAATCCAGTGATTTTTCTGCCTTGAGGTACTGTACCGTTCCAAGCACCGCATTCATCACAATGACAACAAAGATCACAACGGTGCTCTCCACATTTCCGGACAGCATCGACACCACCGCCGCAATGATCAAAATGATGACGAGCAGATCCAGAAACTGCTCCGCAAAGATCCGCACCGGACTTTTTTTCTTTGCTTCCTTCAGGCAGTTTTCTCCCATCTCCTGTCGTATTTTCAGCACCTCGTTCTCCGCCAAACCATCTTCGGAGGCGTGCTGGTTTCGAAGAACTTCTTCCTTGGTCATTTGGTAAATTTCTTTCATAATCATGATCCTTTCTTTTTTAGGGTTTCCCTTTTGCGTTGCCTTTTCAGCTTCTTACCAGCGCTAAAGGCAACGGATTTTGCTGGGTTTCCCGGTTTGCGTTGCCTTTTGGGCTTCTTGCCAGCGGTAAAGGCAACGGATTTTGCTGGGTTTCCCGGTTTTCGTTGCCTTTCGACCTGCTCCTGACGGGAAAAGGCAACTTTTTTCGGCCTCTTCCTTCATTTGCGTTGCCTTTTGCCCTGCTCCTGTCTGAGACGGACTTATTAATAAGTCCTCAACTTGCTTTGTGCTCCGCACTCCCGCAAGTTGCCCCATTCGCACTCCGCGCTATTGCGCTCCCTGCTCATGTGGTTTGTGTCTCTAGACAAGAAATTTCTTTTTCTGCAAGCAGAAAACAATTTCTTGTCTGAGACGGACTTATTTCGTCAAAAAAAGACTTTCTGTGCACGCAAAACACATGCACAAAAAGTCTTGTTCAACAATTTCTGTTCCGTAGACCCCGGATTCTTTCGAATCGTACTGACGAAATCTACACCGGACTTTTCAAATCCGGAACTACTCCCTCTTTGTAGGTTGTTCTTATCCTACCATGTATTTTTCCCCATGTAAAGGGGATTTATACAAAAACCGGTTAAGAACTAGCAAAGATTCTTAATTCTCTTCGTTATCTGAGGAACCGTTAAGCCATTTTTCTCCATTACTTCTGCCACATCATAGCGGTCTAAAAATTCTTTTTTGAGACCAAAGTTCAGGACTTTCATGTCGGAATCGCCGTAGAAACGTGCGATTTTTTCACCGAAACCACCATCGAGGATGCCATCTTCCAGTGTCACAACGACATCATGATCTTTCTTCAGATTCTCCAAAAGTTCTTCGTCCACGCCGGTGATATAATACGGATTGATAACCGTCGCATCCATGCCATCTTTCTTCAGCGTTTCTGCTGTCTGCTCAGCAAGAGAATAAAATGTTCCAAGCCCGATCAATGCCACTTTACTTCCTTTTTTTGTCACCTCATAACGGTTCAGTTTTGAAAAATCTTTCTTGACTTTTTTGCCACCGGATACCATCGCACCGCCCGGGAGACGAATTGCAACCGGATGCTCCTTCTGCTCCATACTCCAATCCAGCATTGCCAGATATTCTTCCTTTGTCGTCGGAGCAAGATAGACAAGATTTGGAATATTTGCCATCATCGGAATGTCATACAAGCCAAGATGCGTCACGTCATTCATGCCATAGACCGTTCCCCAGAATGTAATGATCGTCGCCGGATTATTATTGATGCAGAGATCCTGCGAAAGCTGGTCATACGTTCTCTGAACAAAGGAACTATAGACTCCATACACCGGTTTTCCGCCATTTGCTGCAATACCGGAAGCAAGGGCAACCGCCGTCTCTTCTGCAATTCCCACATCGACGAACTGCCTGCCGGCCTCTTTTCTCTTGTCTTCAGTAAATCCCATCACCGTCGGCGTTCCGGATGTGATAGCTACGACACTCGGATCCTTTTTCATTTTATCAAGCAGATAAGAAACCGTCACATCTTCGTAGCCTTCACCTTCCATTTCCATCAAAGGTTCTCCGGTATCAATATGAAATGGTCCGCTGTAATGCCACTCTTCTTTGTGAGCCTCCGCCGGCGCATATCCTTTTCCTTTCAGCGTCTTGATATGAACGACAACCGGCTTTTTGCTGTCTTTTACTGCCGCAAATGCATCGATCAGCGCACGAACATCATTTCCCTCATCCACATAACGGTAGTCAAGTTCCATCGCACGAAACAGATTGCACTCTGCCGTTCCTTTCGTCTCACGAAGCAGTCTGAGATTCTGGTACAGACCACCATGATTTTCAGCAATCGACATGTCATTGTCATTGACCACAATAATGAAATTGCCACCAAGCTCTGCCGCCCAATCAAGTCCTTCCAATGCTTCCCCGCCACTGAGCGATCCATCTCCAATCACCGCGATCACATTGCCGTCTTCCCCTTTCAGGTCGCGTGCCTTGGCAAGACCAAGTGCCAGGCTCACAGACGTTGACGTATGTCCAACGGTAAAATGATCGTGCTCACTTTCATGCGGATTACTATATCCGGAAACATCATCGTAATGCTCCTCATACAAATACGCATCCTTTCTTCCCGTCAGCATTTTGTGCGGATACGTCTGATGTGACACATCATAAACAATCTTGTCCTTTGGCGATTCAAACACATAATGCAATGCGATCGTCGCCTCTACCATACCAAAGTTTGGTCCAAAATGACCACCGTGAATACTTGCTCGTTTCAATAATGCAGCTCGCATTTCTTCGGCAAGTGCGGTCATCTGCTCATCATTTAATTTTTTTACATCTTCGGGTCCATTGATATTTTCTAAATACATTTGTCTTCCTCCCAGGTTAATTTTCCGGTTTCAACAGCTTTTTCATATCTTGATATCTTATAATCCAGTTTGTCCATTGCCGTCTGCAGCTGTGCTTTCTGCTCTTCCAATTTTTCCCGCTGTTCCTGCAGAAGCTGAAGTCTTGCGGCAAAAGTCGAATCGCCATTCTGGAATAATTTTACATATTCAATCAGGGCCTCCACCGGCAGTCCTGCGCTTCTCATACAGATTGCCAATTCCACCCATCCAAGATCACTTTTCTGATAATTCCGAATGCCATTTGCGTTTCGCGTCACTTCCGGAATCATTCCGATCCGCTCGTAATACCGCAATGTATCTGCGCTGATATCATACTTTTCGCTGACTTCCTTGATCGTCATAAGCTGTCACCTCCTATGTCAAATCTCAACTACAGTATCAGTATAACACTTGGAGTGAACTCTAAGTCAAGAAAAAATTTGCTTGGGTCCAAAACGCCTGGCTTTATCAATCTACCAGATTCTTCACTTCCTCCACCGGAACATTCAGCTCCTCCGCAATCGCTTCCGGAGTTTTCCCGCTCAGGAAAGCCTTAAAAACCTGTTTGGCAAATATTCTTTCTTCTCGTTGTCCTTCTAATCGCCCCTCTCGAATTCCTTCGCGTCTACCTTCACGCCTGCCTTCAATTCTGCCTTCCTCTCTTTCTTCTTCCCGAAGTACTCGTTCATGCAGTTCCACATCAAATTCATACATGCACATATGATACACCTCCGCCTTGTTTTTTAACAAAAAATCTTTTAAGATTCCATCTCGGATGCATTCGTCTATCGTTGTCCGTATCGCATCCTCCAGTTCCATTTCTTTTCTATGTTCGCGTGCTCTCTCCGTAAACTCTGCGTATTCCTGCAAGGTTTTGCAGGCTGCTTTCAATTCTTCGTTCTGTCCTTTGTTGATATTGATCTGAAGCACAACCAATTCCATGTTAGTCTCACCGGTATTGGCAGAAAAGGCTTTTGACAAACGGATTTCTTTCCGCTCCGGCTGCTCCTCATCTCCATTGTAAAATACGACAAACTTCGGTGTCGGGATTTTGATCTGCTTGCGGGAATAGATGTCTAGGCCTTCTTCATAAATGTATTTCTGTAACAGATCCGACACATAAAATAAGTTGCGCAATGGCATGTTTGGATTAACTGTCGACTGATGCTCATACAATTGCATCATCATATCAATGATACAAGATACATCATTTTTCATTCCCAGATATAATACACCCTCCAGAGTAGTAATGGTGAGGTCATCCGGATTGTCATAATGCGTCCCATTGACTGCGTTAAATAGCGACAGTAACCTCACTTTGTTCCGATACAGCATACGGAATAAAGTGTCCCTGTAATTTCGTATCACTACCGGCTGCGTTTTGGTTTTGGTTTTTGTTTTTGTTCTTTTCTTCATTCAAAATCTCCCTTCTGTGTGTTTAGCAGGAGTTTTGTAATGAAAAAACTTTCACTTTCCCTAATTCGTTTCACTCCTGCTTTGTAATTGTTTTCTGGAATTTAAAGCAAGAATGATATACCAACTTATTCGACTCTTTTACTTATTTTATACTAGACTAAAAATCACTTGCTTTTCGACAGTATAACATAGTACACTCTCAAATGCAAGTGATTTTTCTTTTTCCGCCACCTAAAACTTCCTCATCTGTAATTTCCCAACATCTTCTGCAGCTTGTCCACCATTTCCTCCCGAAAGGCAGTCGGCGAGACGACCTCAATCTTTTCGCCCTGGCTCAAAAGCCACATCATCATTCCTTTTCCGTACACCTCAGCCTCGACGAGCCATTCTCCCGCGGTATGCGACACAACACGCGCCGTCGGCAGCCGGTCAAGAACCGCCTCTACATTTACGCCTCGGTAATAAAATCGGACCTTCATCAGTTCTCCCGGGTACATAAACTGCACGCGTTTGCGAAATTCGCCCTCTTCAAACCGGCTATTATAGCGAATCGGAAACTTCTCTCCCATTTCCACCACATCCAAGATGCGGTCCAGCCGGAATATCGCCGGATAATCGTAATTTCTCTCATACTTTCCATTTTTCGTGTGCTCCACAATGTACGCGTTGAGATAAAAATAATACTCTGAAAATAAAATTGCCACCGGCTCAACCACACGCACCACCGGCTGTTCTGATGCATCCAAACGCTGATACCGGATCTTCAAAAGATTATGCTCTTTGATATCCATGCCAATCTGCCACAATTTTTCTTCCACACATCCGCCATGTTTCAATTCCACATAGTGAAATGACTCATTGGAAATAAGTTCTGAAACTACTTTCATATTCTGCCGCGGCACACATCCATCTACCATTTTTTGTAAAACATCAGTCATTTCTCTGCCCGAAAATGCCCGGCTTTCCAAAAGGATTTTGGCAACCGCCAATATTTCACTATTTGACATGGTACTGGCTTCCTGTCCTTCCATAACAAATCCTTTTTTTGCGCGGTCATAAATTACCTGCCGCCCATCTCCCTGCATCTGTCGCTCATCCAAAAAGGCCCGGATATCATCGATATCTCTTTGAATCGACCGTTCATCGACACCAAACCGCTGGGCTTCCTCGCATTTTCGAATGCTCTTTCCCTCGCGCAGCCGCTCGTACATATCAAGCGTACGTGCATTTTTTGCATAACGTTCACTCATTGAAATCACCTGCCTTTTTGTCAACTTAGAAATTATCCAATTTAATCATCGTCTGAAAAGATGCTTGCAGCAATGACAAAATCACAAACAATATTTTGCCCCATAGCATTATAGTAATTTTTTCCACCTGACTGTCCACATATCCAACAGCTTTCCAAGAAACTACCCCCGCCAGTGCAATAACTCCTACAATAGCGATAATAACTGAAATCGTGGCTCCAATTGATGTATCTCCAAAACGAAGACATGCTCGTACATTTAATTCCAAAAACAAGCAAAACATCCCAAGATCCACCAAGGCTGTGTTTTAGTGCCAAGAAGCCAGCAATGCAAACAGCCCCGATTAACACTACAATTACTGCTATTAATATTCTTTTAATTACCGATTTTTCCTCCATATGGCATTCTCCCTTCTTTTCTCCTATTTTACACGATTTAATAAAACATTTCTCGGCAGAAAGAACCGGAAATTGTGCTGTATTATAAACTCTATTTTATTCATGCTCTTTCCAAAATTCTTCTGAGCCGACCACATAAAGCAACGTCCTCGCCCGCGTTCCTGCAATATACAAAAATTTAGAAAAATTCTGTGGATGAATATGCTCTACGCCAAATAAAATAACCACTTTGGAATCCAGTCCTTTAAATCCTTGAATCGTGGCATAAATCGGCAAATCCAGAGAGGCATCAAAATCATCTTTCAATTCATTCACCTTAATTCCTGTCGCTGGCAGTGAAGAATTGGCATACTTTTTAGGTGCTAAAAATACAACATCCTTCATAGAAACATTTTCCTTTTTCAAATGTTTTAATATTTCCTGCATCTTATTTTTAAAATCCACATCATCCTCATATGTGATTTTTTGTACTTCTTCTCCATTTTCACGTATGAATTCGCCCAATTCCACACCACTCATATGGGCACTATATGTACCAATCTGAATCGTATTTCGACAATTCATAAACAAACGAAATGACGTCGCCGAATACGAAGCCAAAAGTTCCCTGCCTTCAGCATAATCCGGATTATAAATATTTTGCTTTTCATCGTAAAAGAACGCCCAATGTCCCTGCTCCAGACCACCTTTCAATAAATAATCCAAGCAATATAAATACAATGGTTTAATGATATCCTGCCCCTCGTCCACAACAATCTGATCATATTGCATTTCCAGCAATTCATCCGTTGTCAAGCATTCTAAATATTCTAAAAACTGCTCGGGCAGTATCTTTGCAAAATATTCCTGCATATTTTCCTGCATTTTTTCGATATCAAATGGCACGTATTCTGTAAATAACGCATGCAGATTAATACTTTTCAGGTTTGATATGCCGTCCAATTGTTTTTCCATATTATGGGAAAGATTTTTATTATAAGTAAGATAAAGCACCTTTTTACCCTGCAATGCTTTTTTTCTTGCAAACCAAACTGCCAAAAGTGTCTTACCGGTTCCCGCATTTCCTTCAATCAGCAAATGATCATTTTCCGATAATCCATCGAGCACCATCACTTGTTCCGATGTCAATCGTACCAATTTCTTCTCCACCTGTTCCAAGCGGTCTCCCAAGGATGGCACAAAACAAAAATCCCCACGCAGATACTGCACAATTTCCTTAATATCCGATGGCGATAATTTGCTTGGCTCGCGGTGCTGCCGCTCTTCCCAGTAAGCAAACACACGATTCATGTATTGAGAAATATCTTCAACCGTCTGATCATATACAATTTCCGAAATGATCTCTTGTGACGTAGAATGAAATGCAATATCCGGAAATACAACACCACAAGCCAGCAAAACATTTTTCATATGTGGATTTTTTGAAAATCTCTTTTGCAAAAGGTCACGCAGACTAAACATATTGTCCTTTACCTGCGCAAACGGTCCTTCTGCTTTCTCGCGCTCCACACCATAACGATCCGTAAAAAACCAGCGGCCCTCATGGCATTCCACACGTCCACCCTTAATCTCCAAACACGCAACGCCTCGCTCGCATACAACCACAAAATCAATTTCTCCATAAATCTTATGTTTGTGCTTTGGAAGACCTAGTGAATGAAGAACATAGGCATTTTTTAATTGTAATTGCTGCAAGACATCATACATCTTTCTCTCAGCATTGCTCTTAATTTGTTCCCCTAAATAGGGCGGAATAAATGTTGGCATAAGGGCCTCCTTTGTTTAGTTTACGTCTATTTTACACTGGTACTGATTACAAAAAAATTGTGCCTTTGTATTATGATTTTTCTTCTGACACATATTATCAGCTAATCCATCAAATTCCCATAAATTAATTTTGGGAACCTTGGGACGGATTGCTTGATTTGATGGATCATACCAGTGAGTGCAAAAAGCACACTTTTTTGTTTTTTTAATATCTACAAGCTGCATAAATCCACAAACGGCCTATCTTAATAGCCTTCTCTCTCCTTTCTCGCTAACTCTTTGAAATATTGAGCAATAGCACTATATTGTCTTTCTTCTTCCTTTAAAGTCTCTCCGGAATCCTTATTAGCAATATAGGAAGATTCTGGAAAAATCAAGTTCGTATAAAAACTTAAAGAAACACTATCTGTATTTTCAAGTAAAATATGTTGCTGACTTGCATCAATTATTTCCACCTTATTATATTCTTTTTTCAATTGAAAGAAAAATTGCTTTATAAATTCTATGTTCCAAAAACTCTCTTTGGCATTAACTTTAGGTAGATTCACATAAAAATCATTGCTGAAAATGGAATAATTTTCATCATAAAGCAAGCAAAAATCTACTTCACTTCCCTTGACATAAGAGACACTGTGTTCCCACCATTGCCAAAATGAATCATCTAAATCAAATTCTTTTTCACCATCCTTCCTGATATAATCCAATTTTCCACCTTTGGCTCGTATTACAGATCCTTTACCAGCCCTTGCATATATCATATACTTATACTGACTCATTATGAAAACTCCTTTATTCCATTCTTAAACTTTCTAACTTTTCTTCCAATTCTTCTTTTTCTAAACCAGGATAATTCTTTCCCAAACCATTTATTATGCTATCAGATACTGAACTTTTTTCGGCCACTGTATCTTTGCCTTTTAAATAATCTGTCATATCCTGCATATTTTGAATTCCACTTTCCTTGAAAGAGTCAATATAGTTTTTGACCTGTTCGCCTGTCATTTTTAACCGGCTTACTTCCATAAGGAATTCAGGAGATACTGTAACATCTCCATATTTTTCTTGAATTGCTAAAACATTTATACCAATTCCCATTGTGGCATATTTAGCCTTTTCTTCATCTGACAAATTTTCCACTTTATTATCATCCAAAGTGATTTCATTATTCAAATATGTAATATACTCTTCAATGCTGTCAAAATCTTCTGGCTTTTTGTCCGCCTGTTCTACTTTCATTCCTAATTCTTCAGCACTATCACCTGTCTGATTTATACCAAGTATTTTAGAAATTGTCAGTACAATATCTGCTATAGAATTAATTACTAATAATAGTTCTGGTAAGCCTACACCTGGAATTAAAATCGCAGCTGCAATACAGCCTATCTCCGCAATAGCCTCACTTGACAAAGACTCGCACAATCCTTTAATTGCACTTCCAATCGAATGTGCAACTCCGCTTAATCCTTCAACTATGTTTGAACAAAATTCAAAAAAACCCATTTTTTCTTCCTCCATTTTCCTTTTTATTTATATCACAAAGACTCTTTCATTTTACGTACACTTTCAAAGGAAATTGTTTCCTTTGAAAGTAACTGATTCAAGAACTTTGTAACACTCTCTACCGCGCTTTGAGTTATTAATTTATTTTTTTTATCAGATGTATTATACTTTACATAAATTAATAACCATGCCAATGTTTCTGTTTTAATTTTCTTATATTTTTGTACAAATTCCCGACATTCTATAAATCTTTCTTTCGTCATGTTTTGCTTCAAAAATCGCTCTGCCTTATTATCTTGAAGGAACTCTGGAATCATTTGAAGTAACTTTCTAACCTCAGTTAGTTCAATCTCTCCAAACGTAATTCCATACTCATAAACAGCCTGGCTTTGATCTCGTAACCGTGACAATTTAAGAATTTCTTCCAATTCATCATTATTTGGTTTTTTCTTCAAAAACTGTGTATTTATAATTATTCCTTTTTTATAATTTTCCGAATAGTATTTGTACACATTTTCACGTAAATCTTCATCTGCTATCTGCGTTTCAGAATCCGTTCTTGTAGATTGTTCAATCTGAACTTGCATTGCCTTACTATAACCTTGTGAAAACACAACTGCACGTCCTGTTTCTAGATTCGATAAAAACTCTTTTTGCTCATGATTCAACACAATTGTGTTACCAATTGCATCTTTATCATCTTCCGCAAACAGCTTGTGCACTATCTTTGTATTTGTGTTTTTCAAAACCTCCGGTGTTAATTTATTTGGTATCTGGTCTACTACAACAAGTGATTCTCCATATTTCCGAATCTCAGCAAGCATATCTGAAAACATTTCTACCCCTTGTTTCTTGCTTGGATTATCTCCTGCAGTAAATTTGCTCAATAATCTATGTGCTTCTTCTACCAAAGTAACATGACTATGCGCACCATGCTCTATAAAATATCCTTTAATTGCCTGCATAAGATTTGTTAATACAAATCCCATAATCAAAGATTTTTCTGAACCACTTCGAATTTCTTCTAATTCTAGAACTACTCTTTTATCTAATAAATCTTTAAAATCAATAGAACGCTTTGTATTTAACATCATACCCTTAGCGCCCACAAGCAACCCCAGCAGTCTCGCTCGAATGGATCCAATATAATCATTTTTCAATCTAGCATCAAATCCTTGTTTTTCCACCACAACCGGCACTTTTTCCATCAAATCCTGCAATGTAGGAAACGCATAATTACCATCGGCAAACGGATCCTCAAATTTTGAATTAGTATTAGTCGAAATATCCCAGCCATAATCTTCATAACATTCGTAAATCGAACTCTCTATAATCTGTGGAATCGCAGCCTCCATATCAAATGCAGCTTCAATACTTGCCTTTATCATATCCGCACGAGAAGTAATTGTTTCGTGTGGGAAAAACTCAAACGGATTCAACCGAAATGGTGTACCCGCATTTTCGTTTCCCAAGGTAAATACCAATAAATCCGGATAGGTTTCCAGTAAAATTCTATATTCTGTCTTAGCCGGTTCAATAACTAAAAATGGGAGATTACTACTGCACAAAATATTTTGGCATGTTGTTGTTTTTCCACTACCGGTAACTCCAGCTACAAAAATGTGCTTATCCAAGCTTCTACGATCCAGATAAACAGGACTCTTATCTAATACATTTCCACTTTGAACCAACTTGCCTAAAAGAATTTTATCTTCATCCTTTATATTGCACTCATAATTCAGCCCAAATTCCACTTCTTCTTTTAACGCTAAACCAACTACTTCTTTCTGTGGCAATCCCGCTATCATAGCCAATTCGTTTGTTGTAATCCAATTTCCCACATAAAAACTATTATCTTCCCGCATACATTGAGACAAAGCGGAGCGCGATATATATTCCCGTTTTTCCTTGTCCGTTATATCTTTTTGAGCCATTGGCAATTGAATATTTCTAAGAAATTCTAATTCCTCTTTTTCTCCTTCCTCATTTTTCAGCGAAACAGCTCTTAATGGAACTTTATTTCCTGTTTCCCCACTGTATAGAGAAATTGCCGTATTTTCAAGCTTCTTTAATACCGCTTTGCTATTTGAAAACAAAAATGATGTTGTTATAAAAATTCCTTTTCCCATACCATAATCCAAACGCGGCATAATAATTTCATCAAAATACTTTATCCAATCTTGTGACTTTTTATCAACATATTCTAATGTTTCTGCCGTTGACTGACTACTCGCTGTGCTTGTCTGTGTATTAACACTGGAACTAGTTCCCTTTGTTGTAGAGGAACCTTTACTTTCACTACCTCCTGTTGTCGTTGACTTCGACTTAGAATCCGTTTTGGTAGTTCCGTCTGATACGCTATTCCCTCCAGTCTCTGTTGTACCTTTTGAATCATAACTTGTGCTTTCACTCTTATTTGTTGATTTACTAGTACTTTTCCCTTTTGTATGAGATGTTCCGGAACTTGTACTTTTACTCTCATTAACACTTTCGTTTTTGCTTTTAGAGTAGTTTTCTCCACTGCTTTCTGATGTTCCTACTGATTTTCCTTCGGAACTGCTCTTATTCGAACCATCTGATCTTTGAATGTTGACTTTAGCAAGTGGCGCAACCAGCGAATATATCTCGTACAAATCTTTTTCAATCTTTTTTACATCATTATAACAAAGTGGCGAAGCAATTATCATAAAGCCGAATTCATCACCCATCATTACATCTGCCAAGCGATCGACACCCTGAAATTTTTCGTCCTCTTTTGTGTATCCAGGTACACCTTCTAACATACTATACTGTTTCATACCATTTACAGTATCTAACAGTTTCTTTTTATCTTCTGCAGTCACTTCTTCAATCCTGCTGCCTCTGAAATTTCCAGTCAAACTTGGTTCCAAAATTTCTTTTCCTATTTCAGAAATATTTATCTCTTGCTCACTATCGTCCATATAATTCTTAGCTATTCCGAAATAAAAGTGAACTCCATTTCCATCACCCAAAATTAAGTAAACAAAATTAACTGCAGCCAGCCTCAAAGTACTCAATACATTTTCCAATGCCTCTTTGCGTGGAGATTTATCCTCATAAGAAACCTCTTTAATATGATAAAAGGATATATCCATCAAATCAATTTTTTCACATTTTTTGTAGTTTACATTTTCCAATGATGAGAGATAATAATTTTCTGAATTAATTAAAAAATCTATCTCTGTTTTCTTCTCTGTTTTCATAAGTTTCCTCCTAAAAAGCAATTTTTTGAATTGTTGTTTCGTCAATTATACTATTAGAGTCTCCTATACCAAGCTCAATTTGCTCCGGATTAATTAACCGTATATACACATATACATCCTCACCTACACTTGGCAAATCAATACGTTTTCTTAAAACGCTCTCGTCTTTAACACTTAGCTGTTCCGATGTCGCCTCGGGTAAGCTTGAATAAAGAATTTCCAATTTTTTCTTTATCCCCTGCTTATCTGTCGCACAAAATTTTATCCATTTATTATATTGTGTCTCACGATCAATCTTTACTTTAAATTTCCTTTTTGACTCAATTCCCAGATAATAAGCGAAATGCGTTTCTTCCGCTTCGCTTATTTCATCTATAATTTGAACGCGGCCTCCATTACGTCCTTCAACCACTCCCCAAGCAACTCCTGTCTTTCCATTTGGTCGCTCAAATTTTTCTTCCTCGCACATAATTTTTTTATCTGCTTCTTCGGTTCCAAGTGGTGCATATATCACCATAGACGCTTTGGGAGCCTTTTTCTTTACTTCTTTATTTATATCTTTATTCCACTGATCTACTTTTTCATCAAAAATTTCTTTTAAAATAATTGACTTACTTGCATTTCCGGCTAGGAAAATATTTAATTGATCTATATTAGATACAATGTCTTCATATTTTCCGTCAGAAAAAATCAATTTTACTGCATGAAAAAATTGAGTAACCCCTTTCTCTATCCTCGATCTTAAAATTTCTTCCAATTTTCCATAATCAATCGAAATGTCAATGTTTGCCTTATACTCTCCTTTGTCTGAAAACAAAGAGATTTTTTCCTCCGACTTCTTATTAGTTTGTTCTTTGTTTTCATCGGACTTAGTGGTTCGTTCCCAAAATGGTCGCAAATGCTCCATCATAATTTTTTGATTCATTCGCGCTTCTTGAGAATGCTTTACAAACCCACTCATTTGTACAGAAACATTCTTTGTTTCAAGTGGTTTTTCAAAAGATATTTCCTCTTTACGGCAGACTTTCAAATTCTGTTTAAACACTTCAAAACTTATTAATTGCAGTAAATTCTCACCACCTAAATATCGATCTCCCGCTGCTCCAAAGTGTTGCAAACAATAATCATAATTATCACTGTCGTCCGGTGAAGTCCATACCCCAAAATCAAAATCAGTTGTACCGCCACCAAAATCAAATATACCATATAAATACTTTTTATCATCCACCGGATCAAATCCATATTCCTCCAATGCACAAATTGCATAAGCGGCAGGCTCACTAACTCCAGCAGTAACACTAAACTGTTTTCCGATTTCACTTTTTTGTATACTCTCCGGTAATGATTTCCATATACCACGCTTAAAACTATTTAAAATTTTTTGACGTATATCTTTTTCATAGGTAACCGGAAAAGAAAGCAAGTATTCTAAATGAATTCCTGAATTCATATTATTCACATATAATCCAATATAGTAAGCATATATCTCTATTGGATCTATTTTATAACCGGATTCAGGAATTTTACGATAACAAGGTAGTTCTTTATCCATTCCCTGTTTATCACGTAAAATAATCTTTTGCTCACTTTCTCCTGCCCACTGCTTCAGTTCACTAAAATAGGTATAATAATCACTATTTTGAATTCCCGCATCTTTAAAATTCTCATTCGCATTATGCGAAATAACCAAATCCTTCCACTTTGTATATGGTCTTCCTTCTTTATCTCCATAATCTTTAATGAATTCATTAAGATTAATAAACTGCATTATCGTTGGATTTTCAAAATCCATTGATGAGATTTCACGTTTCAAATCATTGCAACCAATCCTCATTGGCTTTATATCACCAGATTCCCCTTGACATACCACAACGGTGCTTTTTGTACCAAAATCAATTCCGACAACACTATTATCTATATCTGCCAACGGATTTCTTGCATATATCTTACTTTGTTTTTCTAAATAAGCACAATTTTGTTCCGGTATATTTTCTTCCCATAGATCCCAATGCCCCATATTGGGATCTTCTAATTGTTTCAAATCATAACAACGCATATTTGCGCGTATCTTATCACAATCAAGATAACTTCTAAGTATTTTCTCCTTTTCTTCTTTTGTCATTTTATTCAAAGAAACTTTCAAACCTTTTTTGTCAGAAATGAGTTGTTTTTTCTTTTCAGCAATTTCCGTTTTTATCAACGGCAAAATAGGGGATTTCCCATCAAAAATAGATTTTTCTCCCTCTTCTGTAAAAAAGAATCTTCCATTTTTGTATTGAATATAATTTTTCTTTGCAAGTTTACATAAAACTTCTACGTCCTTACCATTTGTTTCTTTATTTCCTGGAATTAACTCATATTTCAATATCCACTCACTTTTTGAAACTGTTTCCTTTTTAGGTAAACGATAGCATACCGGCACATATATATCATCCGAATCTTTTATATTCAAAACTTCATTCGTTTCTATCGTTTTGTTTAAACTCTGAGAAAAAATTTCTCCTTGCTTTGTACGAATTGTCTTTTTGCCTAAAATCATAGCCATTGAAGGAAACAATTCAATACCATCATCCTTTATCTTTTTTATTTCAGATATTGAAAGCAAATCTGCTTTGAGCCCGCACCAGTCTTTATAATTCTTATTAATATCGTCATAAATTTCTTTTAAAAATTTATCATCTAAAAAATCCGTATTGCTACTATTAACAGCATATTCTCTTGCGGCATAAGAAAAAAATCCTCCTATATGGTTTGTACTACTCCCCACCATAAATGATGCTTTTACTTTCTTCCCTTTAATTTTAATCTTATTGTTAAAATCTAAGATCAGATTCTGTTTGGGAACAAAGAAACAATTTTTATGAACCAATGGTATAATCCGCTCTTCATTATATAAAGTTTCACACACATCATTCATTTTTTTTAATTTTCTTTTTGCACATGCTAATATCTGCTCCTTAAGCAATGGTTTTAAAAGATTCTTTTGGTTTTCTTTATCTACAAAAATTTTACTTACCAGTTTTGTACATTCCATGCATTTACTCACTCCTTATCACTTTTCATTCAACGAAATCTGGGTTATTTCATTTTCTGGAATTTTATCCTTAATTCGTTCTTCTGTAGCCACGGTATATTCCAGTTTTGTTGGTCCCACCAAACGTATATAAACACTTTTATTTTCATCCGCTTCTTCAATAAAACAAGTCTCTGAATAAATTCCTATTTCTTTGATCGACATACTATTTGTTGTCGCTGTCGGGGACTGCGTATACCATATATCAAACTCTTCCCTCGAAGCTGCACAAAAGCGAATCCATTTTTTATACGGCGTTTCACGATCTATCGCACAATAGAATTTTTTACGTCTTTCTTGTCCTAAGTAAAATCTAAATTTTATTTCATCCGACATTTTATTAACAATGCGAACACGATTATCCAGCAACCCAAAAGCCACTCCTGTCTTTCCTGTTGGTTTTTTAAAATCATCGTATGAAATTACATTTTCAGACTCCTTTGAATTCACTTCACCGGGGGCCTCATGCTTTTCCTCCTGCATTTTCGATTTATCTGGCAATTCTGTTACATCTTCTTCACCATTATCTTTTTTTTCGTTTACTACCCTTCTCAAAACATCCGTAACTTGTTTTTGTGCCTCTTTTTTCTGTTCGGATTCGATCTGTTGTTCTTCCTTCGGTTCAGCTTCCTGTTCTATATTCTCTTTTTTCATTTCTTGCATATCGTCAATAATAGCATCTATTTGTGGTCGTAACTCTCCTGTTTGAATTTTATTTGCCTGGGTTGTACCAAGTGGAGGATAAACACTGAAATAATCCTCTTTCTTATTACTATTTTCTTTAAGGGCATTATTCACCTTGTCGACCACTTCTTCCTTCAGTAATTTCATGACTAATGGTGATTTGCTTGAATTTCCAGCCAAAAAAATATTAACTTTCTCAATTTCTGATGTTTTATCACTTATATTAAAGCTCAATTTCATAGCATCAAAAAACTGAATCATTCCATTTCTAATCTTTTTTTCTAATATCTGATCTAATTCCTGTAAATCAACGTCCAATTGCATGTTTGCCTGTAGTTCTTCACTTTCATCAAGCAACGTGATACTAATTGAATGATCTTCCCCAATTTGTTTTCGTACCTCTTTGTTTCCTTCCCATACACCACGAAGTTTTTCTTTTAACCATTTTGTATTTAGATTTGCTGCCTGCGAAGTATTTTTAATCAAATCTTCATATCCGGTTTCTTCTTCACTTCCGTAAGGTTTACAAAAAACAATTTTCTTTTTTCTTAATTTCTCGCAATTGTTTTTAAACACTTCATAAGCCAAATATTCAAGAAGATTTTCTCCACCTAAATATGGATTACCACTTTGTCCTATATCGGTAAGTTCATAGTCGTAATTTTCAACTTCCTTTTTCTCACAACTCCAAATTCCGAAATCGAAATCCGTTGTTCCTCCACCAAAATCAAAGATAGCATAATATACTTTTTCGTCTTTTTCGTCCTTTTCGTCCTCTTCCGGTTCAAACCCAAATTCTTGCAACGCACATATCGCATATGCAGAAGGTTCACTTGCCCCCTGTTCTACTCTAAAAATTTTCTTACATTCCTCATTATGTAAAACAGCAACTGGTAAAGATTTTTTTATGCCGTTCGTGAAACTTTTCAAAATTTTATCCTTTACTTCTTTTTCAGCAGTAGCAGGAAAAGAAAGTTTATAACGTAAATAAATGGAACCCTGGAGCCGATTATTAATAAATGTTCCAAGATAGTATGCGTATATTTCTAAAGGATCCATTTTATTTTCTTCGTTTAACTCTAAATATGGCGGAAGAGAAATCTCCATTCCCTTTTGATCAATTACCTTTAATTGCCGGTCACGATTGGAGGCCCATTGCTTTAATTCTCCAATAAAATTAGAAAATTGGCTATTTGAATTCTGCTCACTCTCCAACTGCTCTGCCGCTTCATGTGAAATAACAATATCTTCCCACAATGTTTCCGGTCGACCTTCTGATCTTTTATATCTTTCCATAAAATCTTCGACATTACGCAATTCCATAATAGTCGGATTTTCATAATCTTTCTTTGAAGGAGCACAATCAAGTTTTGCACTTCCAATTCGCATAGGAAGTATATCTGCACGATTTTTTCGAAATGTTACAACCGTGCTTTTAGTACCAAAATCAATACCGATTACACCACTTTTATTATTTAATGCATCATATACCGGATTCCTGGCAATTAAAGATCGTGTTAATTTTATTTGTCTCTCTGTATTTTCGGCATCATTCCACAAATCCCAATGTCCACTTTCCGGGTCATTTAAACAACTTTCTTCGTGCTTTCCCATATTAATGCGTCTTTTTTCACTTTCCAGATAAAATTTACGCACGCATTCCATGGCTCCTTCAGATATATTTTGTTCTACAATGCGTTTTTCAATAGCCTCTCTCGTCAAATCACTATTATAAGAACTAACGATATCCAACTTTTTACCTATTACATCAATATTTTTTATACCAACACTTTCACCGTTATATTCAAATAATCCTTCTTGGTAACACTCGTATACGAAATGGTCTTTATCATCATTAACATTCTTTAAAAAGAACTTATTTTCAATAAAATACTTTATCTCTTCAACCGGATTAGCACTTTTCAGTGCATCACAATAAGGTATTTTTAAAGAATCTCCATCTGTAATCGTCCATCCTCTGTTACTTCCATCATATTTTAAACAACCATATTCATCCCTTCCATTACTATAGAACACATAACTTTTACTGGTTTTTTTTCCATCTACAACACAAGTAATTTCCTCAGGACACTTCTTATCAATAAATGGATTCTTCTTTCCATTCCTATTTTCACAAAACAATTCTTCTACTAATCCTCTATTCATTATTTTTCCATCCAATTCACAAGGCATATTACTTCTTAATCTATCTGGTTTTAAAGAAAACTTTCTTATATCAGGTAAAAACACTCGCAAATATGGAATATAATACAAATCCTGATTTTCTACCTTAACCCACCAATGTTTTTCTCTTGCTGTTTCTAATGTTTCTTTCATCTCTCGAATCACATTATCTGCCATCTGTATCCAGGCACTTAACATTTCACTTTCAACTACCTCATTAAATAATTCTTCACTTGCATTAATCGTAGTAACACTTTTTGTCATTTCTTCCTTCATAATTTTGTACACTCCTTAGTTCTATTTGACCCTTACCAATGGTTTTTTATGTATATTCTTTCCAATCGAAAACCCGGGTAAAATCACTTCTTCAATCATTCCTGATACATTCCCATCACTTGTACGATTTTGTTTCCTTTCATCATATTCTTCACCTACTAATGGCGAATACAAAGTACATTCTTTAGTGGATATATTATTATAACTATTTACAAAATAACCGAATAACTGTTTTAATTTATCCAACACATGCAATGATTCATATTCCTGATGCTTCATTGACATTACATTCCATAATGCAAATATATTATCCTCTTGAACTCCATAAGCAAAAAAGGTTTCTGCGTTCTGGCAAATTTGACCTTCTGGATTTAAAACTCTCTCTAAATCTTTATATACTTTTTCTTCTAAAGACATATATAACTTATACATTCTATCTATGTCACCATAATTTTCTTGCCATTCTGCGTTTTTTTGCATTTCACTTTCGTATTCTTTTCTTACTTTTTGCGCTTTTGTCTGTATAGAGTGTAATTCATCACTAATCTGCCGTATTTTCGCGTTTAATTTTTCAATATTAGAATCTTTTTCTTGTATCTCATCTCTTAAATTTTTATTCTCTTTTGTAAGCGATTCTTTTTCTTCTTTCAATTTTTGCAATGAATCTTTTAATGTTATAAATTTTTCATTTTCTTCTTCACATCTTGGTAAGTTTGAATTGGAATCACAAATGGAATATATGATACCCTTTATGTCATCATCCTTCAACAAGTCCATCAATTTTTTCTTAAATCTTTTATCCTTTTCTTCTTTTTTTACCTCTTTTACCTCCATATTTATCTTCTCCTTTTTCTTGTCATTTCAAAACATTTTACCTGAAAAGTGAATAACTTCTCACAAAAGTTATGATGCTACTGTTGTATTTTCAAAGTTAATATCATTAATATCATCCATACTACTTAATACATTTTCGATTTCCTTAATTACACTCTGATTTACCATCCATTCTCTTTGCTTTCTTGTATACTCATCCATAGTTTCTTTCTGTAACAATTCAAAATTATTTGATATAAATGCCGAAAACTCTGATGAGCCAACAAAATCAATAATTCCATCAATCGACTTTACTTCTTTAGCAATAAAAGGTTTTTCAATTGTAATTGCAGGTATCGAAGCTGAAAGAAGGAATTGTTGTAATATTTCCAAATCAACAGCATATTCTTCTCTAACACTCTCATATGTCCGCTGCTTTCTATCACCAAAATATTTAGTATAAACCTTTCTAAATTCTTTATCATTTGTAAAGTCTAATTCCATGCTTGAATTTTCATCAGAAATTCCTAACGTCCTCAAAAAAGTATTATTTTCTGCATCATTCATGCCTGATTTAATTGCAGCCATAAATTTAGGAATTGAACTACTCTCACTTATTTTCTTGCCTAAAAATATAACCGCATCTATTGGGTTCCTTTTTATTGCCAAATTTATAAATCGAATAACCTCTGTTCCATCTATATTTTCAAATACTGTTTGAGCAATGCCACTAACTGACGTGGAATTTACATGTTTTTGTAACTCATTCAATTTTTTTGATGCCTCTTTCCAAATTGACTTGCAATTAGAAATTGAGTCTTTGTATTCATGAAACAAAATAGCATATAATAAAGGTTGGTCTTTCGGTGCCGTTGACATGAATACCCGCCTAAATTCCTCACTATCTGAAGGATCAAAAAACATAATCAATCCAGAAAATATGTTCTTATCATCCATAAACCGATTAAGTCTTGCTTCTAATCCATATGGTCGCATGATAAGCACTTCGACCAAGTCCCTTACAAATCTCTCTATCAGAGCTTGATAACTATCTGATTCCTCGGAAGATTTCTTATATTGAGCAACTAATTCTTCAATTTTTTCTTTTATAACATCATAATTTGCATTTTCTTTAGAAATACTCAATGAATCCTCAAACAGTTCTACAATACGATCATAATATTCTTTATGATCGTCTTTCGCAATTTTTAAAACCGTTTCAGAGAAGTCGTTATATATATCATTAAATTTCTTATCACGAATCAGCATCTCTACACGTTCTGTATCAATACTTGATGTGATACCGTCTATCTGCTTTTGAGCTGCATCCACTTCCTCATCTGTAATCAAATATTTACCACTTGTAAATAACTGATCAATTTGTTCCTGCATTCGCTCCGATAAGATACGATCACTATTATATTTATTTCTTACTTCCTGACGTAAATTTTGTAGCCCCTCTTGAATGCTTTTTCTAGCTGAATCTAAAAATTTACTTTGCTCATTTAAAACCGTTTTCATATCCTTATTTATATTTCCGACATCTTTATATTCTTCTCGCAATTGTTTGAAAATTTCTTGAATATTTTGATCATTTTCATTTATTTTACGTTTTAAAATACGAAAACGGTCTGTTTCATTATATCGTTGCAAACACTTTGAAGTATATTCTATTCCATCTCCATGTGGCAAAACATCTTTTAATTCTTCAATCTTCTTGATGCAAAAATCGCCTTGTTCTTGACCTATTTTTTGAAGATGCGCTTTTGCTGATCCATACAAAATACGCGTATTAATATAGTTTGCACTTAATAAATTTATATTTTGCACTTCACTTCGCAATGTTTCCATATTCTTTTGAAGAGTATTAGCTGCATCTGCACGATTACCAAAAACAAATAACTTATCGCTTAATTCCACATTATCTTCATCTACAACCTTGGTAAACATTTCCAAAGATGGAGCTGTAAAACTTGGTTTCTCAGCAGAAGCAATCAATATAATAACATCCGCTTTTTTCATCCGCTCTTCTGTTTGCTCTGCATGAATTTTTGTCGGTGAATCAAAACCTGGCACATCATAAATAATAGCATTTTGCATATTTTGTAATTTTGAAGATTCTATGACAACCTCTTTAACAGAAATAGCAACATCAGGACTAACAATATACGTTTTCAACTCATCGCCAGTCAGTTGTTCTCCTTCAAAATATATATCTTCTTTTCCTAGATATGTATTCAGCAATCCATCCTTATTATCTAATATATTAATAATGTCCTTATGAACATTATTACCATATGCTGTTTTTGCGCTTTGAGGCAATTTTTCATAAAGATGCATATATTCTGATTTACTCAATGTTGTTAACGAATACTTCTCAACATTTTCTATCTCCATTGCCGCTAAATTGTCACGCAACTTCTCATCAAATTCACTTTCAGTAAAAAATTTAACAACCGCTTTATCTCTGCCATATTTAATACAAGTTGACGTATAAGTACATCTTTCATCTGCATCCGGAAGAATTTTGTTATCCATTAATGCATTAGCAAATGTACTTTTTCCTGCTTTCTCCAAGCCAACAATAGCAATTTCAAATTCGTTTTTATCCAATTTGCGATATAAACGCTCGCATTCTTTTTTTCTATCAGTTAAAGCATTTCTCATTTCAGACTTGAATAGTCTAGTATGTTGTGATGCAATATCCAACAAATTATCAATCGCAGTCTGTTGCTTTTGAACTTTTCTCTTATATATCTCTCTTTCTCGTTGTTCCATTTCATTCATATCAATTTTCCTCCTTTGCGATTTTTCGCATTAAATCTGATAATTTTACTTTGTATTCTACGCTTTCAACATTTTCTGTTTTTGGGGGATTTACTAATCCAGGCGCTGCTTCCGTTCTTCTTTCATCTTGATAATTATATGAAATCTTAAATTTTTCTCTAAGAACGCTCTCACAACGCCACTTTTCCCAAGTAGTTTTACTCTTATCAAGAAGATTAACACCTTGTTTTTGAAGTTTCCTACGTATATCGCTTTCATTAATGTAGTCAGAACCTTCAACTATAATGCACAAATCTACTGCTTTTTCTATATCATTTCCAGCATATTCCTTTATTAAATCTATATACGTTGATTCATCTTCATAAAAATCTAATTTGGAATACTTTTCATCTTTGTTTCCATCTGTTTCTATATATAAGCTGACTTTTATGCTATTATCAACATACATTAAAATAGAAACCATTTACTAACACCTCATTTCTAGTCTTCAAAAGTAATTTGCTGTATTTGATCTGTTATAATTGTATCCTCGTCTATAGCCACAACATACTCCGCTGTATTAGGATCAACTGAACGTAAAAACAAGAATTTATCTTCTGCTTGTTCTATCTCAATTTCTTTGTAATGAACGTTTTCAATACTCATTTTATCACTCTTGGAATCAGCCATCGGATCCGTTGTATAATAAATTCTTATTATGCGTTTTGTAGCACCTTGAAACTTAATCCATTTCCTGTACTCTGTGTCTGCAGGGGAAAGTTTACAATCGAATGTTTTTCTCCTCTCTCTCCCCAAGTAAAATCTGAATCTTGCTTCTTGCGAAGCCTGTGACTCATATGCCACTTCTATTTTAATATTACTTCCTTCGCGGCTTTTTACTAAACCATATGATACACTTGTTTTTCCATTTGGAATATATTCATCGCAACTTGTATTCTGATCCACAAGGGGTTGAATTAATTCAAAATAATCTTTTCCAGCCTCTGAATTAACTTCTTTAAATTTGCTATAATATTCCTGAATTACCATTTCAAAAGCTTCTTTAACAAATATTGATTTACATGAATTTCCTGCCAGAAAAATATATACCTTTTGTTCTTCATCTGTTTTTTCCTCAATATTAAAAGTTTTTTCCATACATCGGAAAAATGCTCTTACTCCTTTAGTGATTCTTTCCCTAATCATTTCAAGAAGTTCACTCACATTGATTTCTAATTTACAGTTAGGCACCTGATCACCAGATGACTTGTACAATGTCAACTCTAAGCGTCCCACTGTTTCATCACTCTCATCCTCTTCAAAATATTTACTTTTCCATTCATTTTCTTGATGCCACAATGGTCTTAATTCTTCCTTTATCATAGCAAGGTTTCTCATTGCGCTTTGAGAATCAGAAAGCAGTACTTCGCTTCCCAAAAAAGCTTTTTCACCATATGGTAATGAACATTGTATATTATTTTGTCTTGCAAGATCCAAATTATCCTTGAACACTTTATAAGCCAGCATTTCCAATATATTCTCTCCTCCTAGAGTAACATCTGAATCTGCCCCAAAGCACTTCAATACATAATCATATCCTTCTATTTCATACTCTTCTTCAGATGCTCCACGCCAAATTCCAAAATCGAAATCCGTCGTTCCACCACCAAAATCAAAAATACCATACATGTAACTTTCATTTTCATCAACCGGATCAAATTGTTTTAACTCCAGGGCAGTTACCGCATACGCAGCCGGTTCACTTATTCCAAATGAAACATCAAATTTCTTCATACAGTCCTCATTTTGGAGAATTTGCTCCGGCAATGATTTCATCAATCCATTTTTAAAACTTTCACGTATTAATTCCCTTGTTTCAAGTGAATATCCCACTGGATATGATAATAAATATTTTAAATAAATACCATTTCTCATATTATTAATATACATACCTATATAATAAGCATATAATTCAATAGGATTAATGCTTGTATTTTCCTCTCTGGTTACCGCTTTAAAGTAATATGTTCTATCTTTTTTATCTTGTATTAACACTTCCTTTTTTTCTTTGTTTGACCACTGCTTTATATCTGTATAATATGCATAAAATTCCCTCGGTGGGCAAGTACAAAAATCGCTATAAGCATCGTATGAAACAAAAAGATCATCACAACAAGTATTAGGTCGTCCTTTTTTCTTTCCATATTCCTTTAAAAATTTACTTACATCGTTGCATTCAATGATAGTTGGATTTTCATAATCGCTTGATTTAACAGCCTCACTAAGATTTGCCGCTCCAATACGAATCGGAACAATTCTATTTGTTTCATCTTGTCTTGTAACTACAGTGCTCTTTGTTCCAAAATCAATCCCTACAACCCCTTCCTTAATATCTTTTAACGGATCCCTATAATACATCTTTCGCTCTTGCTTATCGGACATTTCTTCCGTCACATCCCAATGTCCTTTTTTTATATCATATAATATACTTTCATCATAGCAAGGCAACTTACATCTAATATAATCACATTCGAGTAATTCACTAATTTCAGGATCTATTTTGATATCTTCGGTTTTCTTCATATTTATCTGATGACTATCCTTTCCTTCTCCGAGTAATTCTTTTGTTACTTTTGTATTTTCATTCAATACATTTCTATTTAAAATATGAAGGCAAAATTCATCCTTCAAAATTTCTTCATCACTATCATATTCCGTCTCGTCATATAACATTCCAACATACAAACAAGGGAGTAATTTTCCTGTTTCATTCTTCTTGCTCTCTACAACATGACCATATTTATATCCCAATCCCGTTTCTGCTAATCTCCACATATTATTAGGTATATTCCAATATTTACATATCTGTAAATTGTCCAGTCCTTCGAACAATTTGACCGCATTCACACTCATAGGGAGTTGTAAATCTCTAGTTTTCCCCCCCAACGAAATTTGCATTTTAGGTATTTGTTGATTAAAAGCATATGACTTTGTCATGTATTTAACATAATTGCATGAAAATAATACGCGAAAATCTCTATCATATAAATATTTTCTGTTTTTATCATCTTGCAAATAATAATATCTATTGCCAAACTCTTCCAGTATATTTTTGTCCATATCGTTTATCTTATCCTTTCTTATTCGAGATGTACAACATTCTTAAAAACATTTTTCTGATTTGCAAATCCATGTATTAATATCTCTGCTACTAATCCAGTGTTTTTACTACAACTAGTTTTAAAGCAGGTTTCAAGGTCAAAATTTGTATTTATAACCACAGGCATTTCTTGCAATTTTTCATCATCTAATTGTGTTAAATTGTAAATATTCACACAATTCATCCAATATTCATCCAATATCTTTATATAATTACTATCAACATCTCCAGAAATCGCTATACCTTGTACATATTGATATAATTGTTTTATTTTGGACAATTCTCTTCCCAATGATAAACAAGCTAAAACACTATACTCTCCTGCCAATTTACCTATATAATTTTTGCACTCTTGTGGCAAATTATTTAATTTATCCCACATATCTAATTCATGCTCGACACTCTCTAGTTTTTGAGTAATCTTCTTTTCTCTTTCACCATATAATTCTACTTTTTTTTGAATCTCCTGATTCTTATTCTGCAGTTCTAGTTTTTCATTTAAAACGGTATCAATTTCATTCTGTAGTTTTTGATTATCTTGATGTAGTATGCTGTTTACTTTTTCAAGTTCTTGTATTTTTGTCTCGTATTCTAACAACTTGCTATTATCAATCAAATTTTCTTGTGTGATTTCTTTGATTTTTTCAATTATTTTAGTATCATTAAGCATTTCCAAAAATATAGATTCAAAATTGTATTTCACAATATCACTCATTTTTCCCTCACTTTCGTTTCAGTGGTTAATGTCTATGCTCTTCCCTCTCCTATATTCTACACTAGCCTAAGGAAGTTTTCTCGGTAGCTTTACCCCACATTTCTACTAACCCATTTTCGCCGTTTCTTGCTTTTTCCCGCACCTTCACATACTCCACCGCATGTCCCAGCGGGAACAAATACTTTATCTTCTCACACGATTCAATATACCATTTTGGCATGCCGGTCTTTCGCATCTCTACCTTCATCTCCTGCCATTTGGCACCATCGACACGGTTTGCCTTGCCTTTACGCACATGTTCCATGATTTCATACGCCATTCGGCGGTTCATTCCCTTTTCCAAAAGGGTATTCATAATATCTTCACGGGTACAGATCAACTGCTGCAGTGTACACGTTCCTTTTTCGATCAATTCCTTTCCGTTGCCTTCCCAGGTGTCCGTTCCGTGAAGCAATGCATCGATTCTGCAATAGTCTTTCAGCGACTGCGGTTTCAAACCGGCGATAGCAGCTTTGGCTCTGTCGTTATCAAATTCGCCGTCATCGGAAAGTTCACAAGCGATTACAGAAATATTTATCGGTTCATCCTGCTCTGCACCTTTCGGTTGAATGATAAGATGGTTATTTCCATTTCCTTCCAGGGCTACGCAGTCTGCTCCAAATGTGTCACGTGCAAAAGTCAAAAGACAGTCATGGTAAGATGGCGGTACATTGAGATTAAAATCCGGTTTCTTTTCTCCTTCGTATCCGGCAAACACCTCAAATGGAATGTCAAATCCCTCGTAGAGTTCCGACAACGGATTTACCTCTGTGATATTCAAGAGATATGCCACAAAGGATGCCCCTGCTGATCCGCGGCTCCACACTATATTGCCATCGTTTTTCGCCTTCCCGGCTAATAAATGAGCGAAATAATAATGCCATACCCACCCATTTTTTTCGATTGAATCAATTTCATGACAAAGACGTTCTTGAGGTTCTTCCGGCACATTTTGCCCATACATTTGAGTAATTTTTTCATTTACTGCATCACGTAATTTTTCTGTCACATACCTTTGATCCCATTTCATCGCAATATACCTCCATGTTTCCCATTACCTAGTGCTGGCTTTCCAGTTTTTCCAAGATCAAGCGCTTAAGATATTTTTCATTGTAGCCATATTTGCGGGCAATTTCTTTCCATTCCGACGGATCTTCCTTTGCCGCAAGTTCTATGACATACTCAATAGAATACAAACGTGAAGGCATTGAGACTTCCATCCCATGAAACCGCTCATAAATTTGACTGATTAAATCCTCGCCGACAATCTCTACAAGTTCCTGATAAATTCCAGCGTACCTCTTTTTGTTTTTTTCCTTTGACTTCATTTTTTCACCTCGTCATTATTTTACACAAAATGTCAGAACTTTTCTCGGTATTTTCTACCTGCTTTTCTACCACATGATTCCTCCAAGATAAGCCCCACAATGAACGCATCTTTTAAAAACATCCACTTTGTACGGCTTGTGGCATTTTGGACAAACAATCGGCTTTACAAAAGAAAAATATTTCATTTTCATATGTACTCAGCTCCTCTCCGTTTTTTTACAGTATACCTTTTTAGAGTGACACTATGTGTCATTTAGCTCTTGAATATAAGATATCATATGCCCTGCAAAATCATTTTCAATTTTTCCCTTTTTTGTCCAAGCAGGTAATCAGTGAAAGTGTCGATGACATTTACCAATTTTGTGCATAAAAAAAAGAGACACAGCCTCACTATGTCTCTCTGTTATCTTTATGAATTTACATCAATCTACCAGATTCTTCACTTCCTCCAACGGAACATTCAACTCCTCCGCAATCGTTTCCGGAGTTTTCCCACTCATGAAAGCCTTAAAAACCTGTTTGGCAAATTTTTTACCGTTTTGCATTCCCTCTTGTTGTCCAGCCAAGCGCCCTTCGCGAATTCCTTCTAGTCTGCCTTCCTCTCTTTCTTCTTCCCGAAGTACTCTTTCATGCAGTTCCACATCAAATTCATACAAGCACATATGATACACCTCCGCCTTATTTTTCAACAAAAAATCTTTTAAGATTCCATCCCGGATGCATTCGTCTATCGTTGTCCGTATCGCATCCTCCAGTTCCATTTCTTTTCTATGTTCACGCGCTCTTTCCGTAAACTCCGCGTATTCCTGCAGGGTTTTGCAGGCTGCTTTCAATTCTTCATTTTGTCCTTTGTTGATATTGATCTGAAGCACAACCAATTCCATGTTAGTCTCGCCGGTATTGGCAGAAAAAGCTTTTGACAAGCGGATTTCTTTCCGCTCCGGCTGCTCCTCATCTCCATTGTAAAATACCACAAATTTCGGTGTCGGAATTTTGATCTGCTTACGGGAGTAGATGTCTATGCCTTCTTCATAAATATATTTCTGAAGCAGATCCGACACATAAAATAAGTTTCGCAGCGGCATATTGGGATTAACCGTCGACTGATGTTCATACAACTGCATCATCATATCGATGATACAAGATACATCATTTTTCATTCCCAGATATAATACACCCTCCAGAGTAGTGATAGTCAAGTCATCCGGATTGTCATAATGCGTCCCATTGACTGCGTTAAACAGGGAAAGCAGTCTCTTTTTGTTCCGGTACAGCATACGGAATAAAGTGTCCCTGTAATTCCGTATTACCACTGGCTGCGTTTTCGTTTTGGTTTTTGTTCTCTTCTTCATTCAAAATCTCCCTTGTGTGTGTTTGGCAGGAGTTTTGTAATGAAAAAAAATCACTTTCCCTAATCCGTTTCACTCCTGCTTTGTAATTGTTTTCTGGAATTTAAAGCAAGAATGATATACCAACTTATTCGACTCTTCACTTATTTTATACTAGACTAAAAATCACTTGCTTTTTGACAGTATAGCATAGTACACTCTCAAATGCAAGTGATTTTTTCTATCTTTACAATTTTATCCTTTTCTCCTTACTATACGCGCCATATCGTTTACGCCCCTTTATCATATCATACGTTCTTACTTTAAAGCAAACCGTGTAGCCTTTCTTGGTATATTTCAGTTTCACTACCCGCTTGCCCTTTTTTAACGACATTTTTTTCAAACGAATGCGGACATATTTTTTGCCCTTTTTCTTCATATAGAGATCAAAATATCTGCCGGCTGTCGATTTTATGCTGACTTGAATATAACGCCGGTTTCCATGCCCTTTCTTCTTGAAAGAAATCATAGGACGGCCGGCTGGCGATTTTTCCGGTTTATGGGAAAAAGATGGTGCTATGTTTTCAGGTGCTGCCGAAGGTGTCTGAGACGGCAAGCCGGTCGGACTGATTGTCGAAACCGGAGTCTCTGTCGGCTGAATCGACGGTGACGGTGTCTCTTCTGCTTCCGTTTTTTTCTCAAATACATACTTCTTTGTCCCGGAAGAGATTGGGTTAAATGTAATCGAGTATATGTAGAATTCATACTTGCGCCCATACACTTCCACATCTTCCGGGTCTCGACAGGTTCCTAACAGCATATAGCTTGTCATATCATTGGAAGCATTTTTCAATTCGACCTCTTCTGTTCCGAACTTCGTCTCTCCCTCTTCTCCATCATAATAAAACGGATACGCGCAGTCCGCTGTCAAGCCTCCAACTGCACCTTGAGATTCATCCATCCGAATATCATCTACCGAAAGTTCAAACATTAATTGACCACCGACTTTCGCTTTGATCGATACGGAAGCATAATCCTGCGCCCGGATTTTATCCGGCAATCGAAATGCTATGCGTTGATACTTCTTGGAAAAATGAATTTTAACACAAGGGGTTCCCTCTTCATCGAGCCAGGGTTCTGCCGAAACGGTATAAGGGTCATCCTGAAATGCCCATTGTTCCATAAGATCGTATGTCTCCGTCTCCACCTGCTCGATTACAGGCGTCCATTCCTGCCAGCTGATATTAGGATAGCGTTCCTTTTGTTTCTGCCAAAAAGCACTTCCCGTAGGAATAAACATCGTTCCTGTAACTTGCTCAAAAAACTCTGCCTCCCCCTCTTCCGGGGTCTGCAGGGTCACTTCATCCCCTTTCCAATAAATGTCAGTCGTCGTGAAGTTTCCAAGTCCCACATAAGAAATGTTTTCCGGAAGAACAATACTTTTCAACGAAGAACAATTTCCAAATGCTTCTTGATTTATTTTTCGAACACAAATGGGAAGTTCTACATTTTGCAATTTTTCGCATCCGTAAAATACTCTTTTCTCAATCGTAATAATCCGTGTTTCAATTACAACGTCTGTAAGACTTTTGCATCCTTCAAATGCACTCTTCCCGATCGAATCAATCCCCTCTTTTATTTGTATTTTTTCCAAAGAAGTACATCCATAAAAAGCCTTTTGTCCGATACTTGTAAACTTATCTGCCTCAAAAGTTTCCAGCGCACTGCAGCCGGAAAAACATTCCTCTCCGACACTTACCACCCCAAACACTTTAACGGATTGAAGATTACTGTATTCTTTGTATTTTTCATTAAACGTTAGGTTATCTGCTTTTAGAATCCATTGCTTTATAGATGTTTTTGGTATTTCTATTTGCGTTGGAATATAAAAACTTCGTTCGTCTTTTTTAATGCCGCTTTCCAGGGTCATAGTTCCCTCTGTGCTCACCCGAAGCACATCACTGCCTCTCGAATACACATAATACTTCGTCTCATCTAACGGATTGTTAAAAGTAAAATAAGCCGCATCAAAATTTTCCTCTTCCCACCGGATAGTTTCCTGCGAATTTTCCTCCCTGACACTCTCCCAGACAGACGAACCAAAAATAAACATCGTCCCTGTCCGCTGCCGCCAGAATCCCTCTGCAATATCGGGCAAATAATTCACATTTTCCCAAACAATATTTGTTTCAAGAGGAAACGCATTCTTGCCAATTTTGTTTATCGATTGCAGCATAACAAATTCCACCTTACTGCATCCCCAAAATGCCCCTTCTCCTATCGTTGTGCAGGAAAAAGGCAACGTCATTATATCCAGATTTTCACAGCCTGCAAATGCATTCTTACCAATAATCGTAACGTCGCCCCACGTTACATCGACAAGATTATGACAGTTTTCAAACACCCCGTCTGCTATCTTTTTAACACTTGTTCCAAATTCAATTCTTCGGATTTCCTGCAGATCAATGCCCGCCAGTGCCTCCGAAGTTACAATAACAACTCCGTCTATTTTCAAAACTCCCCCGTCGAAAGTAACCTGCTTTTCCGTTTGCGTTGTCTCTTCTGCTGCCCTTACCGGCATCACTTTTCCGCTGTCTGGAAATGCTATCATACCGACGCACAAAGCAAACATAAGAAGCCAAGCCAATTTCTTTTTGTATTTTCCCATAGTTTTCATTTCTCCTATCATTAAAAAAATCACTTGCTTCTCAAAAGTATACCATAGTATAATTTTCAAAACAAGTGATAGTCTTCTTAATGCCCGAGTATTGTCTTAATAATGGCGATCGGTATCAATATCCATCCACCGATCAATCCCACGCCAACACGTCTTGCAAAAAATGTGCTGCCGGAATAAATAATTACCTTATTGGCGTAAACGGTTTTTCCGGCAGCCCAGTATCCTAATACCATATAAATAATTAGTCCTATCATAATATTTACCTCCTCATCGTCGTTTCTTTTCTGTTTTCACAAGCAGATTGCGGTTCGCCATCTCGACATCATTGAAAAAATAACTGTCGCCATACGAATCCCACTCATCTGCCGTATAAACGCCTTCATACCAACTGCAGTCTTCAAAATATTCCTGCAGATCCTCTCGGTTAAATATGCGTCCATGCCTTGCATACAATTCATTTTTTGCATAATTGAGCTCGTCCGCACTCATTCCTTTCAGATCACTCTTAGTAAGATATGTAGTGTCACTATCCGGGAAAATATACTCGTCTTCATCACCGGATTCTTCGTCATCATAATCCGAAGTGTCATAGCCGGAAGTATCGTAGTCATTCGTTGTAGAGTTATAATCGTCGTAAGTGGAGCCATAGGTGCTGTAACCACTGTCATACGCAGCATTGTTTCCGGAATTACTGTAGCCATACGAATCTCCCACTTGGTTTGCCGCCGAATTGTATGATGAACCATACCCTGATGAAGCACTGTTAGCCGAAGAGCCGCTTCCCTGCAAATTAGCTGAGCCTGCTTGCTGCTGAGAATTTTGTGAAGAATCCTGTTGCTGATAAACTTGTTGTAATGCCTGTTGATACTCCTGTTCCAACTCTTTTTGTCTGGCCGCCTGCTTTTCCTTCATATTTTCTTCATACATAGAAGCTGCCACTCCGATTACAATTAGAACGACAACTGTAATCACACCTATAACCGCCGGATTCTGCCTTCTTGGCATTGGCATCGGCTTATTAAACGGCTCATAAAATGCCGTCTCATTCGGAATCGACTCTGACATTTCTTCTGAATCATATGCTTCTGCCGGATCCTGCGCTTCTGCCGGATCACCATCCATCGCATTCACAGCATCTTGTATGATTTGATCACGATACCACGAAATCGGTGGATGCATTCGTGCATTTACCAGATAAGGCTGCATTGCTCTTTTGAAGGGACCAAGAGAAAACCCATTCCATTCAAAAATTTCTTCTGTCTGTAAATTTTTTACCCAAACCGTTCTATGCTTTAATGAGCGCTGGTACAAACTGATATGAAATAAAAATTTGCCATCCGAGGATTCCCAATCTCCGGAAATAAAAAAATGACTACCTTTAATTGCTTTTTCAATTGCTCTTAGTTCTTCCTCATTTGTTGTTGCCGCAATGATTGTTTCATTTACAATTTGTGCCAATTGTTCAACAGAAACTTTTATCGTTCGGATATTCGTCCCCATGATTCCATTGATAATTTTATCACTTAAACTCATAAAACACGCCTCCTTTCCTATTTTCCATTATGCATTTCCGCAATGACATCATTTGTCACTCCAGTGAAATTCACAAGGAACTTTTCCCGTATATTTTAGCAGTTTACCTGTCGAATTATTTTCAATTTTTCCTCTTTTCAAGTTGCCCCTTGACACCTCTTCAAAATATTCCCCTCTAAAACGCAATCGAGCAGGCGTCTGCCTGCTCGATTCTTGCCCCCGGTAAATGCCTTCAACCGCAGGCACTCATTCCCCTTCCGCTTTCCTCATTCCTCCCTAGAACCTAAAAATTCCCAAGTATGTTTCGAAGCATGGGTAATAAGCCGCCGGCATGAGTGTTCCTGATTTATCAGGAATACCATGCCGCTGCGTGCTTATTCTAGTGCGAACGCCCATGCTGAGAACATACTTGGGAATATGCTGCGAATGCCCATGCTGAGAACATACTTGGGAATTATACTATTACTTCAACTTATACGACTTCACCGTAGTATATGCGCCCCAAACTCTCTTGCCATTTACGGTGGTATAAGCTCTCATCTTATAATAATACGTTTTTTTGCGTGTTGTCTTCTTAACATAAGATGTACTTGCTCCGGATTTTACCGTCTTAATCCTACTGAATCCGCTTGTCTTCGATGTGGAACGATAAATACGGTATCCACTGGCACCTGTTACCGCTTTCCAGGAAATGTTCACTTTTGTTCTTGTCGATTTTTTAACTTTGAAAGAAGCCGGTGCTGCCGGTTTTGCTTTTGCACTGACAACCGGTGAATAAGCACCAAAGTAGTAATTTCCATCTACGAGGCGGTAAGCACGTACTTTATAGTAGTAAGTTGTACCACAGGCGATATTGGAATTTGTATAGGTTACTTTAGAACTGGATGTAATGGATTTGATCTTCTTAAATCCTCTTGTCTTGGATGTGGAACGATATACACGGTAACCGGTAGCTCCATCCACGCCGCTCCATGTCAATGTTACTTTATTATAAGCTTTACTCTTTGTCGTCAAGGTTGCTACTTTATCCAAAGAAAGAACATTGCTTACCATCTCTGTTTTATCAACATTTACCGTTACCGTTACCATCTGTTTACTTCCTGTAATCTGATATGTATACGTAAAGGAAGCCGGTACATCCGTTGCTTTATCCCAGATGATTGCGTGTTCTGCTTCTTTGTAAGTTCCTTTATCGGAAATTGTCACTGGTTTTGCAGCGCCTGTAGGAAGAACAACGCCGGCATCACTGGTGGAAACTTTCTGAAGTTTCAAAGTAACCTCGCTCTTACGGTTTTCCAAAACTTTCAGGTTTTTTAAAGAAGAAACATTCATCGCTACTACGGCATTTCCATCGGAGATCAATGTTTCCAGTCCGACAAGACCTTCTACACCAAAGCTGGAAAGAGCATTGTCGCTGCAGTCAAGTGTTGTCAACTGATACAAACCTGCAAGGTTCAATGTCGTCAATTTATTACTGCTTACATCAAGTGATTTTACTGTTGTATAACCGGCAAGATTCAAAGTTACCAAATTATTATTTGCCAGATTTAAGATTTCAGGTTTTCCATCTTTTGCCAATGTTATATCTGCAAGATCATTGTAATCTGCTTTTACATTTGTGATATTCGGCAGTTTGGAAAGATCCAGCAATGCAATATTATTATAGGAACAGTCTAGTTCGGTAATTCCCGTAAAATACTGGATTCCCAGAAGATTACTGATTTCTTTTCCGCTGATGTTAAGTTTACCGGTATATTCACCGATCTTTTCCTGCATTACTATCGTCAGTTTTTCATCGTCTTTTACTGCACCGCCAAAAATCAGATCATTTACAACTTTTCGGAAATTCGCATCCGGAATCAACGTCTTAAACGCGCCAACTACCGGTGTCGCAGTTGGTGTCGCAGAAGCTGCCGGACTGGCCGATGCTGTCGCTGCCGGACTGGCAGACGGTGAAACAGATGGCACCGGTGTTCCTTCGATACTTCCGGTCGCTGCCATTGGCACCTGAGTGGATGATGCATTTTCAGCATTTACCGGTACCATTACTAAAATCGGTACAAACATAAGCCCACATGCGCCTATGCACATTTTCTTAAACATCTTTCTCATAATTAAGGTTCCCCCTGTCTATTTTTTAGTGTAACTATTTCGGTTACTTTTTTATTTACAATGCCAAGTATAATAGATCACTTTGACAGTTTTTTGTCCAAAGTTTGGCAAAATAAAGTCATGTTTTCTATCCACATACATACTCGATCGGGCGGTAACAGCACTCAATCTCCACCTTTTTGTGGCTTCCGCCATTTTCGCCGTCTAAGGTATAAGCGACCTCCTGATCGGAAGTGATACGAAAATAATCGCTGTGTACGCCGATGATCTGGTCATTTGGTTTCAAAGTCACAAACGAATTGATCACAGCTTGCAATTCCTGCGGATTCTTTGGCTTGCGGATAAAGATTCCTTCAAATTCACCGTCATTAAGCGAAACCTGTCCTTTTTTAAAAAAAGTAAAGCCTCCGACACTTTTCGCATTGCTGACCATTCCAAACAAAAACTCGTCCGTGATTTTCTCATTTTTTGTTTCGATTGTCATCGGATAAGCTTTGATATTTCCCACCTGACCCATACCTTCCACGATGTAGGCAGCACGTCCGAGCAGATTTTTAAATGCCTGTGGGGTCTCATACGAAACGGATGTAAATGCACCAAAAGCCGCTACATACGTAAATACTTCGCCATTCATCAGACCGATATCCATCGGTTTGATTTTGTCGGCAACCGCTGTTTTTGCAGCATTTCGCACACGTGTCGGAAGTTTCAGTCCCCGGGCAAAATCATTGACAGTTCCGGTTGGAATATAACCACACACCGGACGGCTCTCAGCCGGCATATTCATCAATCCCTGCGTCACCTCGTGAAGAGTGCCGTCTCCCCCGGAACAGACAATACGGTCATATTTTTCGCCCAACTCCATGACCAGTTCCGTCGCCTCGCGCTCCCGCTGGGTCGCATACACAGTTACCTCGTAATCGGCTCGCATAAACGTCTCCATCACATCGGAGAGTTTGGATTTCATCGCCCCTTTTCCGGCACACGGATTATATATGAACAACATTTTCTTTTTTCTCATAAAGTCCCTCCTTGTTTCAAATTTAAAATTCCCTGCATGCAGACACCACGCGGTTCCGTAGCAGCACATGAATTCCCGAATCATTAATCTGTGATAAACATAGCATCTCCAAACGAAAAGAATCGATACCTTTCCTTTACCGCCTCTTCATACGCCTTCATAATAAAATCTTTTCCGGCAAGTGCAGAAACCAGCATCAAAAGGGTAGACTCCGGCAGATGAAAATTCGTGATCAGTTCATCCATAATCTTAAAGGAATAACCCGGATAAATAAAAATCTCCGTATCCCCCTCGCAGGCTTTGATATTTCCATTTTCATCGGCTGCAGATTCCAGTGTACGGCAGC